>JADHED010000056.1_pt1 | contig 154425 bp, 154 predicted proteins | sample 8952041 | NCBI WGS metagenome assembly JADHED01 (sample SAMN16124423, study PRJNA663239) | bioreactor sludge metagenome | isolation source: sludge (control) | place: India:Bengaluru | collected 2018-09-08 | reverse complement strand
ATCCGGAACAATCACCAACGCATGGAAGTGCCACGATATTATTGCCCGAAAGCTGCCCCGATCGTCATCGCGCCAATGGCAGAGCTGATACTATCCGACAGGCGGTTGGACATGATGCTATCGTGAAATGCGTCATACCCACCGAGTTCGATCGATGCATCCACCTCTTGAACGATATCGAGATTGCTGGCCGTGTTAAGCAGGATATTCTGCAATCCATTTTCAACACGGTGTATAAGCATGGTCTGGCCGTCATTTGCCGTGAATATAGGCGTTCCGCCCAAATCCATATTGATCTTGCCATTGGCTAATGCTGACGCATTGAGGCTGGCCGCGTTGGCTGGTGAAATGCCTTGCGCCGAAAATTGCTCTTTCAGCACGCCAGTGTCAGCCCAACTGACAGTGGTTCGCAGCATCAGTTCTCCGTTGATGTAGGTGCGGATGTCAGCCCCCAGATTGACGTTCATCCCGTGGATAACAAAACCGCCGCGCTGCTGATCGAGTAGCTCATCGCTGACTGTTTCGGCAGACGCGAACGGCCCTGCGACCCCGTTGGGGACATTGACTGCATAGCGTGTTGGGAAAATTTCGCTGGCTTGGGCATTGGCAGTCACAGCAGAACAGCCACTGGCAAGGGCAATCACTAGGCTCGAGAGTCTCATCTTGTCTGCTCCTATTGGGCTGTGCCGACCCGGACATCCAGGAGGATTTCCGGTCGCAGCTGATAGATGGGTGGAATGCCGCGGGTTGCATCCGCTGCAGATGCGGTCAGCACGTTCGCTTCCAGCGGTGCCTTTGACCATGGACCCCAATCGTTCGCCAGGTTGAACGCCGGTCGGCGGCTTTGGTCTGCTTCACCGATCGCGAGATAGATGCCGTTCCACATCTTTTCAAAATCCTGCGTTGCATATTCGGTGATCCCCAGAATTGAATCTCCGACCAGTACCCGGTTGCCGCGCACACCTTTTACGACAACAAAATGCTTGAAACCGCGCAAGTCGATAAGGGCTATTCCCGGTCGACCTGATGCGGCGATGTCAGACACCTTGAATCGATAACCCTGGGCATTCAATCCGCGGGTTTGGAGATAGCTTTTCATGTCAAGCATCGAAAAGCCCAACTGCCGGATCTTGCCTTGGTCACCCCTTGCCCACATCGCCTTGAAACTATCGATCTCTGGCGTTTTGATGCCGTAGTGGTAGGTAAGCAGCGTTGCTACCGCAGCCGAACCGCAGCTGAAATCATATTGCTGGCGTATAACCGAGCGGAACGGGATTTCGGCCCAGCTCATCGTGCGAATACGGTAATTGGCACCTGCTGTGTCCGGTGTCAGTCCCACCGTGCCGGCAACCAACGGGCTCGCGGTCAGGGTGCAGGCAAGCATCATCAAAGCGATTTTCGCACGCATTGCCAGTCCTCCAGTATAGGCAGTCAATTGCTACGTCGGAAATTTCGACTAGTTGGCGAAATTTATCGTTACATTCATACCAGATTGCAGATTGTTCTGGGCCCCGGTGTTTATAACCAGATTTCCAAAGCCATTGAAATTGGTCAGCGCATTGTCAGACAGGTTGATCGAGCCGGCTGAAAAGTCGCCGTTGATCACTCCGCCGCTATTCACCGCATTCAGCGTCTGGTTGCCAACAACGATAGTTGATCCACCACGAGCCGTGTCCAATTCTTCATCGGACAGAACGCCTTCATTTTTGACATCGGCCACCGCGGGAACATCGATGATCAACGGTTCGATAGCGGGAACAATGGCAAGATCATCGCTTTGGACCACTTCAATGGTGTCCGAATGCGCGGAATCCGGTTCCTGCGCATTTGCGATTGCTGGATATCCGATTAGCGCCGATAAAACTGCGGGGCACACATAGTATCGCTTTTTCATCTTCTCCTCCTGTCACAACCGGAACAGAGCGTATCGGGAGCCGCCGGGCCGTTGGCCAGCGGCTCCCAATTGTGTTTTGGGTCAGCTTATTCGCCGCCGCCACCGAAGGTCACGGTACCGCGAGCAGCAATGTTGGTTGCCGACTGTGCGTTTGAGCCTTGGCCGTTGTTCCAGCCCTGGTTCAGGATACCCGAAAAGGCGGCAAAGGCATTGCCATCGATCGAGTTGCTGCCACTGTTGCTGTTGGCAGCCGCAACGCCAGCGAGCGCAAGAACTGGAGCGTTCGTGACCGACGCATTGAGTTCCTGATCGGCAACCACCGAAGAGTTATCATTGCCATTGTCGTGATTGCCATCAGTGTTTCCCGAACCGATGCTGTTGAATGAAGCAAGCGCGGTTTGCGACTTGTCGTTCAGGACATCGCTCAGCGAATTGTCGCTATTGTCCGAGTTATCGCTATTGTCCGAATTATCGCTGTTGTCGGAATTGTCGCTGTTATCGGTGTTGTTAGAGCCCAGCGAGTTGAACGAAGCCAACGCGTTTTGCGAATTGTCGTTGCCGGAATCCTGCACTTGCAGATCGGTCGACGTGCTTGTCGAAGTCGCGGTGTTGCCGAATCCGATACCGCCGAGCGTCGGACCTGCGTCCGTATCCGTCGTGATTTGCGCGAATGAGGGCGTAGCCGACATGGCAACGACGAATGCCGAAGCGGCAAGGATAGTCTTGAGTTTCATGGGTCGTCTCCGTTTCAAATGGGGCAATCCAGTCATCTGCGCAGGGTCGTCTTGGGCACATGACTGGATACCCTGTTTTGCCCGATTTAGCCGGACGCCTTATGGGTAAGCGGGTGACGGCAGGACAGTTTTGCGAAAACGCAAATATTGGGCGTGGAAACTACGTGGGTATATTACCCAGTATACCTCAAAGTGAATTGGATTGGATCAATCTTCGTTAAGATATAGCACCGAAAATCGTGCAAACTGTAACAGCCGAAAGGGTCTTAAATCAGTTTGCTCTTTTCAATGTTGCCGGACATGTGATGCGGGCATGAAGGTCCGAAGATCTGGCTGAATTGATATTGCCTCAGCCCCATTCCGATCCGAAGCAACAGGACTGCGAAATATACGGACACTGCGCAGAAGAATGTTACGCTTTGCATATATCCAGCCGGAAGTCAGAACCTCACAAATAACCTGATTTCATTGAAGGCAAATGTCTTGTTTCGTAAAGGAGATGGATAGTTCCTAACAAGTCGAACGTCGCAAAACGGCCCGATCAGGCCATCGACAGTCGCTTTTTCTCTTGCAACGCTTTTGAGGCTCGATACGACATTCGGGTAGTAATGCCGAAGGGCTTTTGCCTTCGGGTTGACTGCTGGGTCCCAAGCGACCATCGGAGCTGGAGGGTGACTGTTGCGGCGCAGTCTTGTGCGACCCAATCATAATTCCAGGTGACGTACAGGTGCTTGAAGCTGCGTCAATCTGTACAACGCCAGTAGGCACAGAGACGACAATGCTTGCCAAAAGCAAAGTTATCGACATCGCGACTTCCTCTCCCCAGATTGCGTCGACTTGTGGCGTTGAGACTACTGAGGAAGAACGCAATGGGAAGTCGCATTTGCTGCTGAATTTGGGCACCGGTTTTTTTTCGGAACATGACACTGATCTCGGCCGAACACTCACATTAAGCCGCCATTTCGCAACAGTCGCTGTCAGTTTTCAACAAACCTAATGTTCGAAACCAGCCGAATGTCGACATCCAGGCGTGTAGAATTCTGCAGTTTTTTAAACTGTTAGCGAACTTTGCTGAACAGTATAATGGTGCCCAGAAGAGGACTCGAACCTCCACGCCCTTGCGAGCGCCAGCACCTGAAGCTGGTGCGTCTACCAATTCCGCCATCTGGGCACGGGATGTCCCGGCAACAGCGCCGGACATCGGGTAGGGGCGCTCCTTTAACGGGTCGCCTGCGGATGTCAACGGCTGCGCGGCCCCGGCGCGCAAAAAATCGGCAAAGGTAAGATGCGGTAAAATTGTGCGCTGGATTAAACCGCTCAATTATGCCAGCTTCTGTTCCGGGTGGATCGCTGTATCCCCGGCGCGAGAAGCCAAAAGACTGTCGCGCGGGCCTGTATTTCTTTTGAAAGGACAAGGCGCATGAAAAAGTCGACAATATCGTTGCTGATCGCCGGTGGCATTGCCGCCGCCACCACCGCCAGCGTTGCACAGACCGACAAGATGGCCCCGATGGGTCGCGGCGAAGCAACCATCTATCGCGATGCAAATTTCAGCGGCCCGGCGGTGTTTGTGGGTGAGGCGAAGACTAATCTGGCGCTGCGCTGGTCGGTCAATTCGATCCGCGTCAAATCGGGTACGTGGGAGCTTTGCTCGCGCACCCGCTATCGCAGCCCGTGCATCACCGTGTCGGCGGACGAACCCAATATCCGTCGTTTCGCCCCGCAGATGATGATGGTGCAGTCGATGCGTCCGCTGGGCTATGCGCCACCGGTTATCGAGCATCCGGCTGCCGGTACGTCGCTGCGCGGCATGGCGGCAGAGTTCTTCCCTGCCCCCGGCAATTCGAACGGACGCCGCGTACTTGCCTGCGGCTACGGCAGCGCGAGCGCAAACTGTGCTGCCGAAACGGCGGATAGCTATTGCAAGTCGATCGGCTGGGCTGGCTCGGCACGGCAGAGCATGGAAACCGTCAGCGGTCGTGTCTATCTGGCCGACGTGCTTTGCACGCGCACAGGCTACTAAAGCCTGTGCGTGCCTTGATCCCCCTCGGCGGGGTTGCCGTCGCTTCTATCGCGGCGGCGGCCCCCGCACACGCCGCCAGTTCAAACAGCTGGATGCAGGTCGACAAAGCCTCGCAGGCCGCCTGCCTGAAGGCCGCCAACCTGAACAATGCGGAAACCGGCCCGCCGATCCGCTATTCGGACCGTCTGTTGATCGACGCGCGGGTCGTCACCGGTACTTGGCCGCAACCCCATATGAAGGGCGCAAAGGCAAAGATGCTGTGCCTCTATCACCGTCGCAGCAAGCGGGTGGAGGTACAGGAACTGGCCTACCCTATACCCCCTGCCCCCGCGATCAGCATCAAGGATGTCTGGTGGCAGGCCGATAGCATCGGCGGCAAGCCGGTTGTCAGCGGCAGCGAAGTGACATTGATGCTGGGCAGCGACGGCAAGGTCGGCGGCAAATCGGGCTGCAACGGCTATGGCGCGAATTACCAGCTGGAAGGCACCGGCCTGAAGGTCTTCCCCCCGATGATCGGCACGATGATGGCGTGCGCCCCTGCGCTGATGGATCAGGAGCAAGTCTATCGCGCGCTGCTGGAGAAAGCCGCGACTGCAAAGCTGACTGCTGACGGCAAGCTGGAGGTCGCATCGGCCAACGGTGCGACAATCCATTATGTCAGGAAATAGGCTGATCGTGCGCCTGTGCGCCCGATTTCAGGATAGGTAAACTCAACCGTCCGGGGCATCACGCCACTTGCCTCGGACGCGCCCATCGTGCAAAGCGCCGTCCATATATTCTCCCTATTGTAGAGACTGACGGGCAGGCAATGAGCGATCTCAACGGTAAATTGGTAACGGTGTTCGGCGGCGGCGGTTTTGTCGGGCGTTATGTGGTGCAGGCGCTGTGCGCGGCGGGGGCCCGGGTGCGGGTTGCGGTGCGCGATACGCGAGGGAGCGTGATCGTGAAGCCGCTGGGCAATCTGGGGCAGGTCTCGCTCTGCGCGTGTGACATTACCAAGCCGGCGACGGTCGCCAACGCGTTGGTCGGGGCCGATATGGCGGTCAATCTGGTGGGCAGTTTCGACAATCTGGATGCGATCCAGCGGGCGGGTGCGGCCAATGTCGCGCATGCGGCGGCGAAAGCGGGCGTTTCGGCGCTCGTCCATATGTCAGCCATCGGCGCGGATGCGGAAAGCACCGCCGAATATGGGCGCAGCAAGGCGGGCGGAGAGGCGGCGGTGCGCGCGGCCTTCCCCAATGCCACCATCCTGCGCCCCTCGATCATTTTCGGGCGCGAGGATGCGTTTATCAACCGGTTTGCCGGGCTGATCCGGATGCTGCCCATCGTTCCAGTTATCGGTGCCGAAACCAAGTTCCAGCCGGTGTTCGTTGGCGATGTGGCGCGCGCGGTGGTGGCGGCGCTTGGGCGTAGTGGCGGCGAAACGCTCGAACTGGGCGGGCCGCAGGTCTTCTCGATGCTGCAATTGAACGAATGGATTGCCAAGGCGACCGGCCACAACAAGCTGTTCGTGCCGGTGCCCGATGCGGCGGCCAAGCTGCTCACCCTCATCCCCGGCGGGCCGATTTCAGGCGATCAACTCAAGATGCTGGCGTATGACAATGTGGTGTCGGGGGCGGACGGGCTTGCCGCGCTGGGCATCACCGCCACACCGATTGATGCGGTGGCGCATGACTGGATGACGCTCTATCGCAAGCATGGCCGCTTTGGTGACGCGGCGGCGGCTTGATTGCTGCAATGCTTTTACTTCCAAATTTTCGTCACCCCCGCGCAGGCGGGGGCCCATCTCCGGTGGTATAAATTTCACCAGCGGGTGATGGATTCCCGCCTGCGCGGGAATGACGAACGAGAGAAATGGGTGCGAAAACAATGAGTGAATTCTGGACCGCCGTGATCCTGGGCATTGTGGAAGGGATCACCGAATTCCTCCCCGTTTCCTCGACCGGGCATTTGATCCTCGCGACCGAGCTGATGGGCTATGATGCCAAGCGCTGGGCGCTGTTCAACATCGCAATCCAGCCCGGCGCGATCCTGGCGATTGTCGTGCTCTACTGGCGGACATTTTGGGAGGTGTTTACCGGGCTGTTCCGTTGGGACGCCAAAGCGGTGGCCTTTACGCGCAACCTGTTGCTGGCCTTCATCCCCGCGGTGGTGCTGGGATTGGCCTTTGGCGACGCGATCGAGATGATGCTCGAAAATGCGGTGATCGTGGCGTGGGCGCTGATCATCGGCGGCTTTGCGATCTTGGTGGTGGAGAAATATGCGAAGACCAGCGATGCCGGCGGGGTGGCCGAAATCAGCTGGCAACGCTCCGCCATGGTCGGTGTAGTGCAATGCCTCGCGATGATCCCCGGCGTGTCGCGTTCGGGCGCGACGATATTGGGGGCGATGGCGATGGGCGTCGACCGCAAGACCGCCGCCGAATTCAGCTTCTTTCTCGCCCTTCCGACACTCACCGGAGCCACCGTGTTGCAGCTCTACAAGCACCGCAGCGAGGTGAGCGCAGACGATATGGGGCTTTTGGCGATCGGCTTTGTGGTGTCGTTCCTCGTCGCCTGGGCGGTTGTAAAGGCCTTCCTCGCGGTGGTTACCCGTTACGGCTTTGGCCCCTTTGCCTGGTATCGAATCATTGCGGGGGTTGCAGCGTTGATGTGGCTCGGAGCGATATAAGTCCGTATCGGCCCTTTTATACTGAAATAAAGTTGCGGGCAGAACTAACTTGGTTTCAAATCCGCTAATTTAGGTTAGTATATCTGCCCTATATGTCCGAATAGGCCTTGAACATAGGTCAGGTGCCTCGCTATGGCCGCGGCATGCCACAAGAACGCATGCTCAAATTCGTCGGCACGGGCCAATCCTTCCCTAAAAAGCGGGAAGCGACCTTGCGTGCCGAAGATTTCCAGGAAATCGCCAACCGTTACGCTCCAGAGGAAGCAACCGAGCAGGCCTCACGCTGCTCGCAATGCGGCGTGCCTTATTGCTCGGTGCATTGCCCGCTCGGCAACCACATCCCCGACTGGTTGCGCCTCACTGCAGAGGGCCGGCTGCGCGAAGCCTATGAGCTGTCGAACCTGACCAGTACGATGCCCGAAATCTGTGGCCGCATCTGCCCGCAGGACCGCCTCTGCGAAGGCAATTGTGTGATAGAGTTTTCGGGCCATGGCGCAGTCACCATCGGCAGCGTCGAAAAATATATCACCGACACCGCCTGGGCTGAAGGCTGGGTCGAACCCATCGAGATCGGTGCGGCGCGCGGCCAGTCGGTAGGCATCATCGGTGCAGGCCCCGGCGGGCTGACGGCGGCTGAATATCTGCGCGTCGCAGGCTATGAGGTCCACATCTACGACCGGTATGACCGCGCAGGCGGCCTCCTCACTTATGGCATCCCCGGCTTCAAGCTGGAGAAGGATGTGGTGATGCGCCGCGTTGAGCGATTGAAGGAAGCGGGCGTCGTCCTCCATACCAATTTCGAAGTTGGTCGTGACGCCAACCTCGATGAATTGCGCGCGAAACATGACAGCATCCTGATCGCCACCGGCGTCTATAAGGCGCGTGACATCAAGACGCCCGGCATCGGCCTGTCAGGTATCCATGCCGCCCTCGATTATCTCACCGCCTCTAACCGCAAGGGCTTTGGCGATGCCGTGCCTGCCTTTGACGATGGCACATTGAACGCAGCGGGCAAGAATGTCGTCGTCATCGGCGGCGGCGATACCGCGATGGACTGCGTCCGCACCGCGATCCGCCAAGGGGCAAGGTCGGTCAAATGCCTCTACCGCCGCGACCGCGACAATATGCCTGGATCGCAACGCGAAGTCGCCAATGCCGAAGAGGAAGGCGTCGAGTTTGTCTGGCTCTCCGCGCCCAAGGCGTTTGACGGCACGGATGCTGTCGAGAAAGTGCATGTCAGCAAGATGCGCCTCGGCGCGCCCGACGCCAGCGGTCGCCGCGCGCCCGAGCAAGACCCGGAAGGCGATTTCACGCTTGATGCCGACATGGTGATCACGGCGCTGGGCTTTGAGCCCGAGGATTTGCCGACACTGTTCGGATCACCGGACCTAAACGTCACCCGCTGGGGCACCATCCGCGCGGATCACATCACCGGCATGACCAACCTGCCCGGTGTCTTCGCTGTGGGCGATATCGTCCGCGGCGCGAGCCTAGTCGTCTGGGCAATCAAGGATGGCCGCGATGTGGTGGAGCATATGCACCGCTGGATGCAGAACCAGATAACTAAATCAAAGGTAGCGGCATGACCCACCACTTCCCCACTCCCGAACATGCCCGCCTCGCCGCAGAAGGCATGTACTATCCCGAAACCGAGCGCGATGCGTGCGGCGTCGGGCTGATCGCCGCGACCGATGGCAAGCCTTCGCGGCGCGTGGTTGCGGCCGGAATCGAAGCGTTGAAGGCCGTCTGGCATCGTGGCGCGGTCGATGCCGATGGCAAGACCGGCGACGGTGCAGGTCTGCATGTCGACTTGCCGGTCCGCTTCTTCGACGATGCCATCACCGCTGCCGGGCACAAGCCGCGCCCCAACCGGCTTGCCGTAGGCATGGTCTTCTTGCCGCGTACCGATCTCGGCGCGCAAGAGGCATGCCGTACGATCGTCGAAGCCGAAATCATCGAGGCGGGCTATACCATTTATGGTTGGCGACAGGTGCCGGTCGATGTTTCGGTTATCGGCCTGAAGGCGCAGGCGACGCGCCCTGAAATCGAGCAGATCATGATCGCCGGGCCGATGCCGGACGCTGTTGATGCAACCGAGTTCGAAAAGAACCTCTATCTCATCCGTCGCAGGATCGAGAAAAAGGTAATCGCGGCGCAGATACGCGATTTCTACATCTGCTCGCTGTCGTGCCAGTCGATCGTCTACAAGGGGCTATTCCTCGCAGAGAGTCTTTCGATCTTCTATCCCGACCTGCAGGACGAACGCTTCGAAAGCCGTGTCGCTGTCTTTCACCAGCGTTATTCGACCAACACCTTTCCACAATGGTGGCTGGCACAACCCTTCCGGGCGCTTGCGCACAATGGCGAGATCAACACGATCCGGGGCAACCAGAACTGGATGAAGAGCCACGAAATCAAGATGGCCAGTATCGCATTCGGCGATCATAGCGACGACATCAAGCCGGTGATCCCGGCGGGCGCATCCGATACAGGGGCGCTCGATGCCGTGTTCGAAACGCTGATCCGCTCGGGCAAGGAAGCGCCAACGGCGAAGCTGATGCTTATCCCCGAGGCATGGCAGTCAAACCCGAACCTGCCTGCCAATCATAAGGCCATGTACGAATATATGGCGAGCGTTATGGAGCCATGGGATGGCCCTGCCGCGCTGGCGATGACGGACGGCCATTGGGCGGTTGCGGGTGTCGATCGAAATGCGCTGCGCCCGCTGCGCTATAGCCGCACGAATGACGGGCTTTTGATCATCGGCTCGGAAACCGGAATGGTCATCGTTCCGGAAAACACCATCGTCGAAAAGGGCCGCCTCGGCCCCAGCCAGATGATTGCAGTCAACCTCGACGAAGGTAAGCTCTATCGTGACGCGGAGCTCAAGGATCGGGTCGCTGCCGAGCAGGATTATGCCGCCCTGGTAGGCGGGTTCCGTACTATTTCCGATTTGCCCGCCGGAAGTGACGCAGCACTCGACTGGACACGCGCCGAACTTACACGTCGGCAGGTCGCCGCCGGCATGACGCTGGAAGATATGGAAATGATCCTCAGCCCCATGGTCGAGGACGCGAAAGAAGCGGTCGGTAGCATGGGCGACGATACGCCACTCGCCGTGATTTCGGACAAGCCGCGCATCATCAGCCAGTTTTTCCGCCAGAATTTCAGCCAGGTCACCAACCCGCCGATCGACAGTTTGCGCGAACGGCATGTGATGAGCCTGAAGACGCGTTTTTCTAACCTCGCCAACATCCTCGACGAGACGGGGCAGAACAGCGACGTCCTCGTGCTTGAAAGCCCGGTTTTGACCAATGCCGAATGGAGCCGGTTGAAGGCGGCATTTGGCAAGGCAGCTGCCGAAATTGACTGTACCTATCCGGTCACCGAGGGACAGGAAGGCCTTCGTGCGGCCATCCGCCGTATCCGCGAGGTAGCAGAGGCAGCGGTGCGTTCTGGCCAGACCGAATTGTTCCTGACCGATATAGATATCGACGCCGAACGCGTTGCGATCCCGATGATCCTCGCTGCGGCGGCGGTCCATACCCACCTCGTCCGTGCAGGCTTGCGTAGCTATGCCTCGGTCAATGTGCGTTCAGCTGAATGTCTCGACACGCATTATTTTGCTGTGCTGATCGGCGTAGGCGCGACCACGGTGAACGCCTATCTGGCCGAAGCCGCGATTGCCGACCGTCATGCGCGCGGGCTGTTGGGCGAACTGGATCTCGGAACCGCGATTGAGAACTACCGCACCGCGATCAATGAGGGTCTCCTAAAGATCATGTCGAAAATGGGAATCGCGGTGATCTCCAGCTATCGTGGCGGTTATAATTTCGAGGCGGTTGGATTGTCGCGTGCGCTGGTAAATGATTTCTTCCCCGGAATGCCGAACAAGATTTCAGGCGAAGGTTACCAATCGCTTTTCGTGAATGCAGCGGAACGCCATGCGGAAGCCTTTGACGCAGCGATTACCCGCCTGCCAGTAGGCGGTTTCTACAAGCAACGCAAAGATGGCGAGGCGCATGCCTATTCGGCTGGCCTGATGCACCTGCTGCAAAGCTCGGTCGCGAAAGACAGTTACTCAACCTATCTGCAATTTGCAGCGGGCGTACGCGAATTGCCGCCCATCTATCTGCGCGACCTTATGGAGTTCAACTATCCACGCGAAGGCGTGCCGCTCGACGAAGTCGAAGCGATCACCGAAATTCGCAAGCGTTTCGTGACGCCCGGCATGTCGCTGGGCGCGCTGTCGCCCGAGGCGCATGAAACGCTGGCTATCGCGATGAACCGCATTGGCGCCAAAGCGGTCTCTGGTGAGGGCGGTGAGGACAGCAAGCGCTTCACGCCCTATGAGAATGGCGACAACGCCAACAGCGTGATCAAGCAGATCGCCAGCGGGCGTTTCGGCGTCACCGCCGAATATCTGGGCGCTTGCGAGGAAATCGAAATCAAGGTCGCGCAGGGCGCGAAGCCCGGCGAAGGCGGACAGCTTCCCGGCTTCAAGGTGACCGAGATGATTGCGCGGCTGCGCCACTCGACGCCCGGGGTAACTTTAATATCCCCTCCCCCGCACCATGACATCTATTCGATCGAGGATCTTGCGCAGCTGATCTACGACCTGAAGCAGATCAATCCGCGCGCGCGGGTGTGTGTCAAGCTGGTTAGCGCTGCAGGCATCGGCACGATTGCTGCGGGCGTCGCCAAGGCGCATGCCGACGTCATCCTTGTTTCGGGCAATGTCGGCGGCACTGGCGCAAGCCCGCTTACCAGCATCAAATATGCGGGCACACCGTGGGAAATGGGCCTTTCCGAAGCCAATCAGGTGTTGACCCTGAACGGACTGCGTCACCGGGTAAAGCTGCGCACCGATGGTGGGCTCAAGACCGGGCGCGACATCGTAATAGCGGCCATTCTGGGTGCTGAGGAATATGGCATCGGCACGCTCAGCCTTGTCGCCATGGGCTGCATCATGGTGCGGCAATGCCATTCCAATACCTGCCCGGTCGGCGTTTGCGTGCAGGATGAAAAGCTGCGCGCCAAATTCACTGGTACACCCGAAAAGGTCATCAACCTGATGACCTTTATCGCCGAAGAGGTGCGCGAAATATTGGCACGGCTTGGGTTCCGCTCGCTCGATGAAATCATCGGTCGCACCGAATTGCTGCGTCAGGTCAATCGCGGTGCCGAACATCTCGACGATCTCGACCTCAACCCGATCCTTGCCAAGGTCGATGCCCCGGACGAGGCGCGCAGGTTCAACATTGCTAGCTTCCGCAACGCCGTTCCCGATAGCCTTGACGCGCAGATCATCAAGGATGCACGGCCGGTATTCGATCGCCGCGAAAAGATGCAGCTGACCTATAATGTCCGCAACACGCATCGTGCGGTTGGCACGAAACTCAGTTCGGAAGTGACGCGGCTTTACGGAATGAAAGGGCTGGCCGACGACCATGTGCAGATCCGATTGCGCGGGTCTGCAGGCCAGTCGCTCGGCGCATTCCTCTGCCAGGGCATCACGCTCGAAGTCTTTGGCGACGCCAATGACTATGTCGGCAAGGGATTGTCTGGCGGCAAGATTGTCGTTCGGCCAACAGTCAGTTCAAACCTTGAAAGCCAGCGAAACTCGATCATCGGCAACACGGTTCTCTATGGGGCAACCTGCGGTAAATTATTTGCTGCCGGTCAGGCAGGCGAACGTTTTGCCGTGCGCAATTCGGGTGCGCAGGTTGTTGTCGAAGGCTGCGGCGCCAATGGCTGCGAATATATGACCGGCGGCACCGCCATCATTCTTGGCGAGACCGGCAGCAATTTCGGCGCGGGTATGACAGGCGGCATGGCTTTCGTACTCGACCCAGAAGGCAATTTCCCTACACGCGCCAACCCGGACAGCATCGTCTGGCAACGCCTCGACAGCGCCTATTGGGAGGCGGAACTCAAGGCGCTTATTGCTGAACATGCAGTTGCCACCGATAGCCAGTGGTCAAACTCGATCCTCGAAGATTGGGAACGGCGGCGCGGAGAGTTCTGGCAGGTTTGTCCAAAGGAGATGTTGTCCCGACTCGCCCATCCTCTCTCGGATGCAATCGCAACAGTGGCCGCCGAATAGCCGTGATTGAGGTCTGAATTTTACAACCATTTACCTTGCTTGCAACTTACTGACAGCATTGTTCAGTGCGCCGTCAGCCGAGCGCTGATATAAGGCCCACGTTCAGGCCGTAATGGGGCTTGTGGTTTGCCGGGCTTAGATATGTCGGCATTTCTGGGGTGATGGGCCATGCGCTCGATTGATTTGCGTGTTCCGGCGGTTGCCGGTTTTGCCGTTCTTCTGCTGGCCTTTGCGCCCGGTGCGAAAGCTGCCGAGGCGCAGAATATCCAGTTCGTCGCTGGAACGGGGGAAGCATCGACCGCTGCGCCAATCGCTCTTGCGAAGAACACGGATGACAGCCGCGACGCCGAAGCCAAACTGAGCGAAATGGCGGAAGATCTGGCGGACCCGCGCGTCCAAAATGGCGTAGCTGCAATGGTCGAGCGCATGGGCGAAACCTTGCTCGACTTGCCTGTCGGCAAATTCGCCGCAGCTGTTGAAAATGCGCGTCCGGGGACGATCGAAAAACCCATCCGCGAAGACGCAACTGTCGCCGATCTGGCCGGCCGCGATACGGAACGTCTTCCGCGCAAACTGGGCAAAGGCAGTCGCCAGATGATGACCATGCTCAGCGGATTTGCATCAGCCTTCGCAACCATGGTGCCAGAGTTCGAGGCAATGGGTCGCGACCTTGAACGCAGCATGAAAGATATCAAAGCTGCGCGCGACTGAGAGATTTCGCCAACAGGGACACCGTTAACGGGGGGCAATTTCGTTAACGGGGGAGGGGCGGTGCCGGGTCGCGCATCGCCCCTTTTCTTTAGCTGTCTTCTAGCGACAACAGCGAGGCGTTGCCGCCTGCACTGGTCGTGTCGATGCTTGTCGTTCGTTCAGCGCAGAAACGATGCAGATAATTGGGACCGCCCGCTTTGGGCCCGGTACCTGAAAGCCCTTCCCCGCCAAATGGCTGGCTTCCGACTACGGCTCCAATCATCGAACGGTTGATGTAGAGATTGCCAACGCGCGCAGTCGCTTCGACCGCTTCCGAAACGCGGGCGATGCGGCTGTGCAGCCCCATGGTCAGGCCAAAGCCCTTGGCGTTGACTGCGGCGATCGTCTCTTCCAGTCTGCCTGCAGGCCATGTTGCGACATGGACGATGGGGCCGAACCATTCGGTGTTGAGGTCATCGAGGCTGTCGAGGCGAACTAGCGTAGGTGGCACATAAAGGCCGTCTGTGGGTACCGGTACTTCAAACACAATTCGGTCGGCCACTTTCTGGCGATAGGCCATCAGCCGGTCATAGGCTGCTTTGTCGATCACCGGGCCGATATCATTTGCGGGGTTGGCGGGATCGCCAACCACCAGTTCGCGCATCGCACCGACGAGCATGTCGATCGTGTGCTCTGCAATCTCCTCCTGCAGCAACAACAGGCGCAATGCCGAGCAGCGCTGTCCGGCCGACTGGAAGCCGGAAATGACGACGTCGCGCACCACCTGTTCAGACAGCGCGGTCGAGTCGACAAACATGGCGTTGAGGCCGCCGGTTTCGGCGATTAGCGGAACCAGCGGTCGGGCATCGTCGGTAAGGAGGTTGCGGGCGATCGCCTTGGCAGTGGGAACCGAGCCGGTGAACACCGTGCCGACAATGCGGCGATCGCCCAGAAGGGCCTGACCTACCTCACCACCACCCGTGACGATTTGGATAGCGCCGGCGGGGACACCTGCCTTTCGGGCAAGGTCTATAGAATAGCGTGCAATATCAGGTGTTTGTGGTGCCGGCTTGGCCACAACGGTGTTGCCGGTGACGAGCGCGGCTGCTACCTGCCCCAGAAAGATCGCCAGCGGAAAGTTCCATGGCGCAATCGCCGCCCAAACACCGCGGCCTTCGTAGCGCAGCACATTGCGCTCGCCAGTAGGTCCGGGCAGCTCGACCGGCAGCATATCGTGCCGTGCGCGCGCCGCATAATAGCGACAGAAATCGACCGCCTCGCGCACTTCGGCGAGTGCATCGGGGATCGTTTTCTTCGCCTCCTGCACCGCAATGGCCATCAACGGCGCGCGATGCTGTTCGAGCAGGTCGGCGAGGCGTTCCAGACAGGCCGCGCGTTCTTCGACAGGCGTTGCCGACCAATCAGGATAGGCCGCCTCGGCAGCGGCAATCGCGGTTGCGACATCCACGTCAATACCAGCGGGCATAGCAGGCATAGCCGCGACCTTGGCAGCGATGTCGGCAAGGACAGCCGCATCCTCAAGGTCCATACCCTCACTATTCGCGCGTTCGGGCGCAAACAGTTCGGCCGGCAAGCGGATGGCCGGATGGCGCGTGCCGCCCACTTCCATCACCTTCTCGACCGGATCAGCCAGCAACTCTTCCTCGCTGACCTCCTCGTCCGCAAGCTGGTGGACGAAGCTGCTGTTGGCGCCATTTTCGAGCAGGCGGCGCACGAGATAGGCGAGCAAATCGCGATGCCCGCCAACCGGCGCATAGATGCGGCAATGATAGCCTTCGTCCTGCACCAGCCGCTCAAACAGCCCCTGCCCCATGCCGTGCAGCCTCTGGAATTCAAAATCGCGCGTCTGCCCTGCCCATTCGAGGATCGTCGCAACGGTCAGCGCATTGTGCGTCGCAAAGGCCGGGCGGATATTGGCCGCGCGCAACATATCCTTCGCGCAGGCCAGATAAGAGACATCGGTTGAAGGCTTGCGCGTAAACAGCGGATAATCCGAAAGTCCGCGTTCCTGCGCCCATTTGATCTCGCTGTCCCAATAGGCACCCTTGACCAGACGAACCTGCATGATGCGCCCGGTATCCTTGCCCAGCGCATCCGCCCAAGCCAGAACCGGGCGGGCACGTTTCGAATAAGCCTGCACCGCCATGCCCAGCCCATCCCAGCCCTTCAGCTGCGGGTCACGCGCAGCGGCCTCGATGATGTCGAGGCTCATCTCCAGCCGCGCCGCTTCTTCGGCATCGACGGTCAACTGCACTCCAGCCGTCGCTGCCTGTCGCGCCAGATCGACCAGCATCGCCGACAGTTCGGGAACATAAGTCGCTGCCTTCGCCGTTTCATAACGCGGATGCAGCGCAGAAAGCTTCACCGAAACGCTATGCCCACGCGCGGGGTTAGCGCCGACAGCCGCAATGGCGCCTTGATAGGCCTCGAAATAGCGCTCGGCATCGGCACGGGTGCGGGCGGCTTCGCCGAGCATGTCAAAGCTGGCAGTGAAGCCGTTGTTCTCAGGCGTATCCATCCGCTTGATCGCTTCTTCAATGGTGCGTCCCATGACGAACACCTGCCCCATCAGGCGCATAGCGGCACCCACCGCTTGCCGTACAAAGGGTTCGCCCGCGCGCGACACCAGCTTGCGCAGCACGCCCCGGCCATCATCACCGACCATCGCCTTGCCCAGCACCAACCCCCAGGTTGCGCTATTGACCAACAGGCTCGCCGATTTGCCGCTATGCGCACGCCAGTTGGCGTCGCCCAGCTTGTCCGCGATCAGAAGGTCAGCCGTATCGGCATCAGGGACGCGCAGAAAGGCCTCGGCCAGCGACAGCAATGCCGTGCCCTCTTCGGTACCCAGCCGATACTCCTGAAGGAACTGATTGACCCAACCGTCGGTCTGCGCTGCGCGCAATTCGTCCAGCAGGCCGCGCGCTCGTGTGACGACACCGTCACGTTCGGAGGGAGAGAGCTGCGCTGCTGCTACCAGCGGAGCGAGGGTTTCGGGTTCGGGTGCGCGAAACATCGGCCGGATGGCCGCACGCGCGGAATCGACTGGATTTGCCATGCCGCCGCATAGCGCCAGTGGCTATGCGGCGACAAGTTTCAAATGTTACCAATTAACGATAGCGGCGACGACAGTTGCTGTCCGACTTGTCAATTGCGCGACCCGCAAGGGCACCTACCGCTGCGCCGATGATGGCACCTTCGGTGCGATTGCCGCGGCGGGCGATTTCACGTCCGGCAAGGCCACCTGCCACGGCACCGATTACGGTTCCGCCCGTGCCCTTATCGCAGCGATAGCCGCGATCACGGCGATGGTAACGGTAATTGTCGCGATCCCGATAGCTGTAATAGCCATCATCGTCATAACGGCCTGCAAAGGCCGGGGTAGCCGAAAAACCGGTAACGAGGGTTGCGGCTGCGACCAGTGCGCCGAGCGACTTTTTCATGTTCATCTTCTTTCTCCTTTGCACTGGCGGATCCTTGTCCCAAGTCCGCCTTGAATTTTGCCCTGTTGAGCATTGGCTAAGCGATTCGGCTTGAGCCTTTGCTGAATGTCGGCGTTATCTTTTGTTCATGTTTGAACTTGTTTTTATGAATGCTATGAAGCCCGCCATGCGCAAGCGCCTACCCAGATTAGCCCTGCTTTTGCTGTTGATGCTTGCTGCTGTCGGTGGCCACCGGGTCTATTCACGCAATTACAGCCAGCAGATCGAACTGGTGCCATTGGAACTGGATGAGAGCGATCCAGACCGCAAAAAAGTAGGCACACTCACTTTCCTGAACGCATGGGAATTGCGCAGCGATAACAGCGATTTCGGGGGTATTTCGGCTTTGGCGGTTATCGACAACAACCGCTTTCTTGCGGTCAGTGACGCCGGTGCCTTGATAGGTTTCACGCTTGGCCAGTCAAACCGGATGGAAGACAGCTTTATCGCTGCCTTGCCAGGGGCGTATGGTGACGAAGCCGACTATCGCGACCGCGACAGCGAAGGCATGACCCGTGACCCGTCATCTGGCCGGATTTGGGTAAGTTATGAAGCACGCCACGCCATCCGGCGGTTTTCTCCATCGCTTGGCCGGATTGACGGCACCAAAAGGCTGACCTTCACAGATGGGTGGAAGGCCAATGGCGGCGTCGAAGCGATTGCGCGGTTGCGCGACGGACGATTCGTGCTGTTTTCTGAAACGCACCATCGGGCCGATAGCAGCAACAGTGCTTTTCTATATTCAGGTGACCCTGTTGAAGCGGGCTCTCAAACAACACCCTTTGGCTATCGCGCGCCGGAAGGTTACCGACCGACTGATGCGACGTTGTTACCCGATGGCCGGTTGCTAATACTCAACCGCCGCATCGGGCTGCCGCAAGGCTTTTCCGCCAAGCTGGCGTTACTCGATCCAGCCAAAATTGAATCCGACAAGGCAATCACCCCGCAAGTCATCGCCACCCTCGCATCCCCCCTGCTGGTCGATAATATGGAGGGTCTAGCTGTAACGGAGGAGAATGGCCGCATCATCGTCTGGATGATTTCCGATGACAATTTCACCCCGCTTCAGCGCACCATATTGATGCAATTCGCGCTGGATTTGCCCAATAAAAAACCGGAGGCGGAAACCGCCCCCGGTTTTGAAACTCTAACGAAGTAAGCGTGATTAAGCGGCTGCAGCCTGCTTTTTCGAAACCGCCTTCTTCACCTTGCGGGCATTGGTGCTCAGTTTCTCGTCCGAAGTCTTGAGCAGCCAGTTGTCGAGGCCGCCTACATGTTCAACCGAACGCAGGCCCGAAGCCGAAACGCGGAACTTGAATGCCTGCTCCAGCGCATCCGAAAGCAGCGTAACATTCTGCAGGTTGGGCAGGAAGGTGCGCTTGGTCTTATTGTTAGCGTGGCTCACGTTGTTGCCTACCATGCGACCCTTACCGGTCAGTTCGCAAATGCGCGACATCTTCAAAATCCCTATAAATTTAGCAGTGACGGGAATCGCTGTTCCCGGAAAGTGGCTGCCCCTAACCTTGTGCCCACCAAAGGTCAAGCCTTTGCGCGGCATTTTGCTCAAACCAGCAGCAAATCCGCCAGTTTTTTGCGGTGCCAGGCGGCATCGCCAAATTGCGAAGCGTGGAATATCGCTGCCCGCCGGTGCAGACCGGCATCGCAATCATGGGTAAAGCCGAATCCGCCGTGAAACTGGATCGCCCGGTCTGCGGCAAAGCTATAGGCGCCGTCCGCCGCTGCCTTGGCCATACGCACGGCGACTTCGCCCCTGCCCTGATCGGAAATGCTGTGCGCCGCGCTGTACAGATGCGTGCGCGCCTTTTCATAGCCGACATAGGCATCAACCATCGGATGTTTAAGGGCCTGATATTCGCCGATCAGCTTGCCGAATTGCTTGCGGGTGCGCAGATAGTCGAGTGTGTAGTCTATAACCGCCTGCGACCCGCCGCACATTTCGGCGGACTGGAGCAGGTTTGCGGCCAGTTCGATCTGGGCCAGCGCGGCGCTGGTGCGTGATCCATCGAGAACAGCATTTTCGGATACCGAAATTCCATCGAGCGACAACGCAAAGCTGCGCTTGGTTTCATCGACGATGGTTTCGCGTCGCAGTGCCTCGGCCGGAATGGCAGATTTTTCGACCAGAACCAGCGCGGGCTTTCCATCAAGCTGCACCGATACGACGACCAGCGCGGCGCTATCGGCCCAGAGCACGAAATGCTTCGTACCAGAAAGCCGGATTGTGCCTCCGGCGCGGGTGGCCGATGCTGTGACATTTGCCAGATCCCAGTCGCCATGTGCTTCGCCAAGGGCCAGCGTTCCGATTTCGCCTGCGGCAAGCCGTGGCAACCATTCGCCCTGCTGCGCAGCCGTGGCACCAGCCAGCAATGCCTGTTGGGTTACAATCGTCGAGACAAAAGGCGATGCGAGCAGATTACGTCCCATCTGCTCCACCACAGGAACGACTTCGGCGAGCGACAGGCTCACACCGCCCTGCGCCTCCGGAATGGCAATGGCCAGCCAGCCAAGTTCGACGATTTCCTTCCAGACATCGGCATCGAAGCCGGTTTCACTTTCGAGAAGCGCGCGCACTTTGGCAATCGGAGACTTGTCCCGGCAAAATTCGCTCGCCACGTCGAGCAGTTGGATCTGCTCCTCGCTATAGCCGATGCCTGCAAATTCCATGATACGCTCCTCCCTTCGAAAGGAGTGTTTGGGTTAATCGCACGATTAAATCAAGGGCAATGCGCAACTCATCCAGGCTCTTTTTCCGGTGGTTGGCTACCTCCAGCGCCAAGCGCTCGCTGCATGTAAACCGAATCCAGCCAACGCCCGAATTTGCGGCCAACAGAACGCATCCGGCCTACATGCTCAAAGCCAAGGCTGGCATGCAGCGCGACCGAAGCAGGCTCACCTCCGCCGATAACAGCCAGCATCTGCCGAAAGCCGGCTGCCTCGGCTGCATCAACCAGCGCGACCAGCAAAAGCTTGCCGACACCTTTGCCGACATTATCGGGATGGACGTAGATCGAATCTTCGCAGGCCAAGCCATAAGCAGGGCGATCCCGAAACTGCGTCGCATAAGCATAGCCGAGGATGACTTGGCCATCGGCGCAGATAAGGAAAGGCCAACCGCGCTTTGCGCATTCAGCTATTTTGGCAACGGTCGCCTCTATAGAGCGCGGTTCGGTATCGAAACTAGCAGTACCATTATGCACATGATGGGCATAAATCTCGGCAATCTGGGTCGAATCCTCTGAGCGTGCGTTTCTAATTATCGGTGGGTTGGTCATAAGCGCAGACTGCCCAATCATGAAGAGACGCGCAATCCGATTGAATCGCATCGACTTCGCACCTAGTCCTCAAACCAACAGGGGAGAAGATGATGACTATATTCCGCACGCCAGATGCGCGCTTCGCAAACTTACCGGATTGGCCATTCACGCCGCAATATCTGGATATCTCCGGCGGGCTGCGTGTGCATTTTGTCGATGAGGGTCAGCGCGATGCCCAGCCTGTACTGATGCTGCATGGGGAACCGACATGGGGCTATCTCTATCGCCACATGATAGGTCCGTTGGCGCAGTCCGGGTTTCGGGCGCTCGCGCCCGACCTGATTGGCTTTGGCCGGTCGGACAAACCTTTGGAGCGTAGTGCTTATAGCTATGCCGCCCAAGTTGGCTGGATGCGCGAATGGGTGGAGGCGCTTGACCTGCGCAATATTATCCTTGCCTGTCAGGATTGGGGATCATTGATTGGATTGCGGCTGGTGGCGGAAATGCCGGAGCGCTTTGCCGGTGTTGCCCTTTCTAACGGAGGACTACCCGCTGGAGAGGACGCCCCGCGTGCGTTCGCCATTTGGCGCGCCTTTTCCCGCTACAGCCCCGTTTTTCCGATCGGTAAGATCGTTGCAAAAGGAAGCAAGCGCGGCCTTAGCCCAGCGGAAATCGCAGCCTATGACGCCCCCTTCCCCACTCGCGCTTCGAAGGTCGCAACGCGCGTCTACCCGTCTTTCGTCCCTTTGGGTGATAATGTCGCGGTGCCCGACCAGATCAAGGCGTGGGAAGTGTTGGAGGCTTTCAACAAGCCGTTCCTGTGCTGCTTTTCCGACGGCGACCCGATCACGCGCGGCGGCGATCGCAAATTCCTTGATCGGGTGCCCGGAACGAAGCGGGTTGACCACCGCACATTGCACGGCGGGCATTTCATCCAGGAAGATGACCCCCAAGGCTTTGTCGACGCCATAATGGACGTCGCCAAAGCCGGGAGCTGATGCTCAATCCGCGAACGGATCGCGCACCAATATCGTGTCTTCACGCTCGGGTGAGGTGCTGACCAGTGCAACCGGTGTTTCAATCAGTTCCTGGATACGCTGGACATATTTGATCGCCTGTGCAGGCAAATCGGCCCAACTGCGGGCACCAGCGGTGGTTTCCTGCCAGCCCTGCATTTCCTCGTAAATCGGCTCGACATTGGCCTGGTCGGCAGCATGGCTGGGCAGATAATCGAGGATTTTGCCGTTGAGACGATAGCCGGTGCAGATCTTGATCGTTTCGAATCCGTCAAGGACGTCGAGCTTGGTCAGTGCAATGCCGGTGACGCCCGATACCGCACAGCTCTGCCGCACGATGACTGCATCGAACCAGCCGCAACGCCGCTTGCGTCCGGTTACCGTGCCAAATTCATGGCCGCGCTCGCCAAGGCGTTGGCCGACTTCATCCTCCAGCTCGGTCGGGAAAGGCCCTGAACCGACACGGGTGGTATAGGCTTTGACGATACCAAGCACAAAGCCGGTGGCATTGGGGCCAAGGCCCGACCCAGAGGCAGCGGTGCCGCTGACCGTGTTCGAGCTGGTGACAAAGGGATACGTCCCATGATCGACATCAAGCAGCACGCCTTGTGCGCCTTCGAACAGCACGCGCGCGCCTGCTTTGCGTACCTTCTTCAGCCGCTTCCATACGGGCTGGGCATATTGCAGCACAAATGGCGCAATCTCGCGTAGGTCATTGAGCAACCGCTCGCGGTCAACCGCAGGCTCGCCAAAACCTGCACGCAGCGCGTCGTGGTGCGCGCAAAGCCGGTCGAGCTGCGCATCCAATGCGTCAAGATGCGCCAGGTCGCAGACGCGTATCGCGCGGCGGCCAACCTTGTCTTCATAGGCCGGGCCTATGCCGCGACCGGTAGTGCCAATCTTGCCCGAACCGGCGGCGGTTTCGCGCAGCCCGTCCAAATCGCGGTGGATTGGCAGGATAAGCGGGCAATTGTCGGCGATAGCGAAATTTTCTGTGTTGATGCCAACGCCCTGCCCTTCGAGCTTTTCGATCTCGGACTTCAAATGCCAGGGATCGAGCACCACGCCATTGCCTATGATCGACAATGTGCCGGTGACGATACCCGATGGAAGCAGCGATAATTTGTAGGTCTGGTCGCCAACGACCAACGTGTGGCCTGCATTATGCCCGCCCTGAAAGCGAACTACGGCGTCGGCGCGGCTTGCTAGCCAGTCGACGATCTTGCCTTTGCCTTCGTCGCCCCACTGGGCGCCGATTACGGTTACATTTGCCATTACGGTTTTCCCGAAACAACACACGCCTGTTGAGGCGTGGTGGCCTTTTTCTGCGCAGAAGGAATTTTCCGCGAAGGGATTCGCCGTGAGCCCCGTTATGATGATGGACGCGCTTCGTCCACCTTAAAAGAAAGCTGAAAGGCCAACAGATGCGTAACTGGATTCTCACTGCCTCGACCATCGCGTTTGTCGCGACCGCATGTCAGGCGCAGCGTGGCGAGCGATTAAGCCGCGAATGCCGCCGCGAAGTCGTCGAACTGTGCGGCATGAACCGCGGCAAGTTGCGCGAATGCCTGCAAACCAAGAGCAGCCAATTGTCGGAAAAATGTTCCGGTGAGATCATGGAACGCGTGAAATCTCGCCTCGGCAATGACAAGCGTACCGCCAACCCGACCAATGACCGTCAATATACAGCGTTGGGCGGCGTCGAGCATGCCTATGGCAGCGATGCCTTGCAGAAACTGGATTTCTATAAGGCCAAAACCAGCGCAGCACGCGCGCCGCTTTTGATCTTCGTCCATGGTGGCGGATGGAAGCGCGGGGACAAGCGCAATGCGACCGGGACTGACAAGGTCACGCATTATACCGGGCTCGGCTATCATATGGCATCGATCAATTACAGATTGGTGCCTGCGGCTACGGTAGAACAGCAAGGGGCGGACGTTGCAGCGGCCATCGCATATCTTCTAAAAAATGCGGGGAAATTCGGGATCGATCGCAACCGCGTCGTGCTGATGGGGCATAGTGCCGGTGCGCATCTTTCAGCGCTGGTGGGCAGCGATCCGCAATATCTTCGCGGTGCCGGACTCGGCTTCGATGACCTGTCTGGGGTCATTCCTATCGACGGCGCGGCTTATGATGTTCCTGCGCAGATGAGCGAGGGTGCTAAGATCATGAGCGACACCTATGTGCAGGCATTTGGAACCGATCCAGCCCGGCAAAAGGCACTTTCACCCTACTGGCACGCACAAGGCCCAAATGCGCCGGCCTTCCTGATCCTCCACGTTGACCGCGCCGATGGCAAGCGCCAGTCGGAAGCGCTGGCCGACGCCCTGCGCAAGGGTGGCAGCAAGGTTCAGCTCAACGCCTTTGAAGGTAAAGGCATGCAGGGCCATGCCGACATCAACCGCAAATTGGGCGATCCGTCCTATCCAGCAACGCCGGTGGTCGATGCGTGGCTAAAGGCAGTGTTTGGGCGTTAAACCGGCTCTGGCCGCCCGTTGCGCAGCACATGGGTGCAGATCTGCGCTTCCGCGCTATCCTCTTCGGTCAGTTGCGCAACGGTAACCCATCCCTCGGCACGAAGGCTTGCCGCCTTTTGCGGCATGGTGCCGATAGGCAGGAACAGGCGTCGGCGTTCGCCTTGCGCCAGGCCGGCATCAATCAGCGGATCGATATAGGCCGAGAAGCCAATCGCCGGCTCCTTGCCTATGCGATAGGCTCCGCCGCGCCCGATTTCGCCCGATGCATGGGCGGAGAAAAGCGAGAAACCGAACCAGGTCTGATATTCAAAACCGTGCCGCTCGGTGGGATCGAGCGTGACGCGGATGTCGGCGGGAACAACGGCGGCAATCGCCTCGATAGCATCCAGCCGATCCTTAAGTTTCCCGTCAGCGTCAAAGGTGCGCATCCGATCGAGCGCATCGGGCAAGGCACCCGCCGCTGCAATCAAAGGGGCCAGTGCGGCAGGTACAGCGCCCGCATCCTTGGCGTCGAGTGCGGCCTTCAGCGCCTCGCGATCACCCTTTGGTTTAAGGACGTCCAGAAGATCGGGCATGGTGAGGTCGAGCGTGATGTCTTTGACGCCAGCAGCCTTCAGACCTTCAATGGCAACCGACACCACCTCGATTGCCGCAGCAACGCTGTCGAGGCCGATCAATTCTGCACCAACCTGCATCATCTCGCGCTCGGGGCGCAACTGGGTCGCGCGCAGTTTCACCACCGGGCCACCATAAGACAAGCGCACCGGTCGTGGATGGTGCCCCATACGCGTCGACGCAATACGCCCGATCTGGCCGGTAATGTCGCTGCGTACTGCCATGGTTTCGCCAGAAACAGGATCAACAAAGCGCAGCAGATCGCGGGCCGAAGTGCCAAGGCTGCCGGTCAGGCTGGTCTCATATTCGGCCAAAGGTGCCTGCACGCGCTCATAACCGTGGCTTGCTGCGGTATCGAGAATAGCACGCACCAGCCGCGCCGAAGCATCGGCCTCTGGCGGCAGGCGGTCACGAAATCCGGTGGGGAGCAAGCTATTGGTCATGGCGCGCGCCTTAGCACATCAGAAGCGCAACGCCATCGCGCGCTTCACGCCCGGCAGGTTGTGGATCGCCTCCAGCGTGGCAGCAGGCACCGGTGTGTCGACCGACAGCAACAGCACGGCAACGCCGCCGGCTTCCTGACGACCGAGATGGAAGGTACCGATATTGATATCGGCTTCACCCAATGTGGTGCCCAGGCGGCCAATGAAACCGGGCGCATCCTGATTGACAATATAGAGCATATTGCCTTCAAGATCGGCCTCAACCTTCACACCGAACAATTCGACCAGTCGCGGCGTACCATTGCTGAAAATGGTGCCGGCAACCGAACGTTCGCCAATGTCGGTCTTTACCGAGACGCGGACCAGTGTGTGGTAATCGCCTTCACGGTCGTGGCGGACTTCGCGAATGTCGAAGCCGCGCTCTTTGGCCAGATAGGGCGCGTTGACCATATTCACAGCATCCGAGAAACGGCGCATGAACCCGGCAAGTACGGCGGCAGTAATCGGCTTGATATTGAGTTCGGCAGCCGCCCCCTCAACTTCGATGCTGATCTGGGTCAGGTCGCCATGTTGCAACTGGCCGATCAGCGAACCGAGCTGCTGGGCCAGTGCCATATAGGGCTTCAGCTTCGGCGCTTCCTCAGCACTCAGGCTCGGCATATTGAGCGCGTTGGTGACGCCGCCATTGACCAAATAGTCGGCCATCTGCTCGGCAACCTGCAGCGCGACATTGACTTGCGCCTCGTTGGTTGATGCACCGAGGTGCGGGGTGCAAATGAAGTTGGGGGTTCCAAATAGCGGGCTGTCTTTGGCCGGTTCGGTTTCGAACACGTCAAGCGCGGCACCGGCGACATGGCCGCTGTCGAGCGCCTCCTTGAGCGCGGCCTCGTCCACCAGTCCGCCGCGCGCGCAGTTGATGATGCGGACGCCTTTCTTGCACTTGGCGATATTGGCGGCGGAGAGGATGTTGCGCGTCTGATCGGTCAGCGGCGTGTGCAGCGTGATGAAATCGGCCTTGGCGAACAGCGTATCGAGATCGGCCTTTTCAACGCCCATTTCGACGGCGCGCTCTGGCGTCAGGAAGGGATCGAAAGCGACGACCTTCATCTTCAGGCCAAGTGCGCGGCTGGCAACGATGCTACCGATATTGCCTGCGCCGATCAGGCCGAGGGTCTTGCCGGTAACCTCAACACCCATGAAATCATTTTTCGGCCATTTGCCCGCCTGCGTCTGCTCATTCGCTTCCGGAATTTGGCGGGCGAGCGCGAACATCAGCGCGATTGCGTGTTCCGCAGTCGTGATCGAATTGCCGAACGGTGTGTTCATCACCACGACGCCTTTGGCAGACGCTGCGGGGATATCGACATTGTCGACGCCAATCCCGGCGCGGCCGACAACCTTTAAATTGGTCGCCGCTTCGAGGATTTCTTTGGTGACTTTGGTTGAACTGCGGATTGCAAGGCCATCATATTGGCCGATAATTTCCTTCAACTCTTCAGGCGTCTTGCCGGTGATGACATCGACGTCACAGCCACGCTCTTGAAAGATCAGGGCAGCATTGGGGTCCATCTTGTCTGAGATGAGTACGCGGGGTTTGGTCATGATTTTGTTCCTAAGATACCGTAGGGCTGAGCCTGTCGAAGCCCGGCTCTCGGCTGAGAAGCGCCCTTCGACAAGCTCAGGGCTACGGTTAGTTTTTAAGCGTTGAGCGTTTCAAAAGCCCAATCGAGCCAAGGCCCGAGTGCCTCGATGTCGGCCGTATCGACGGTCGCGCCGCACCAGATGCGCAGGCCCGGAGGCGCGTCGCGATATCCGGCGATATCATAGGCCGCACCTTCAGCTTCGAGCAGTCCGGCGAATTTCTTGATGAAATCCGCATCGGCGCCTTCAACTGACAGGCAAACGCTGGTCTTCGAACGGATGCCACTATCGGCCGCCAAATGGCTGAGCCAGGCGCGTTCGGCGACAATCTTGTCGAGGGCATGGGCGTTTGCATTGCTGCGTGCCTGCAGGCCCGAAAGGCCGCCAAGGTCCTTGGCCCATTCGAGCGCGAAAATAGCATCTTCTACGGCGAGCATCGACGGTGTGTTGATGGTTTCGCCCTTGAACACGCCTTCGGCCAAAGCGCCCTTTGACGTCAGGCGGAAAACCTTGGGAAGCGGCCATGCAGGTGTATATTCTTCGAGGCGTTGAACAGCGCGAGGACCAAGAATCAGGACGCCATGCGCACCCTCCCCGCCCAGCACCTTCTGCCAGCTGAAGGTCGCAACGTCGATCTTGCTCCACGGAATGTCGTAAGCAAAAACCGCGCTGGTGGCATCAGCAAAGGACAGGCCCTCGCGATCATCAGGGATCCACTCACCATCCGGCACGCGCACGCCAGACGTGGTGCCATTCCAGGTGAAGAGGACGTCGTCCGCCCAGTCGACCTTATCGAGATCGGGCAGTTGGCCATAATCGGCGCGGTGCACCTTTGGCTCCAGCTTCAATTGCTTGACTGCGTCCGTAACCCAGCCCTCACCAAAACTTTCCCACGCGAGTGCGGTTACGCCGCGCGCGCCGAGCATCGTCCACATCGCCATTTCAAACGCGCCTGTGTCCGAACCGGGTACGATGCCGATACGGTGCGTATCAGGCAGCTGCAGCACTTCGCGCATCAGATCGATGCAATATTGCAGGCGCGACTTGCCGATCTTGGCACGATGCGAACGACCGAGCGATTCGGTATTCAGTTTTTCGGGAGCCCAGCCCGGCGGCTTTGCGCAGGGACCGGAAGAAAAATAGGGGCGCGCCGGTAGCGCATTTGGTTTCGCCAATTGCGCAGGCGAATTGGCGCTGGCAGGTTTACTCGTCATGTCATTCTCTCCTTGCAGAGAGCTCGCGCGGCGTTGGGACCGCGTGGCCCGGAGCCGCGTTTAGGGGCGGCCCCGGGAATGTCAACGACTGATTAGTAGCCGGGCTTGCGGAACAACACTTCGCCGCGGCGAGCGACATAGAGTTTTTCGAGGCTTACCGGGTGGAAATAGGCTTCGACACGGTCGCCTTCAGGGGTGGTGCCATAGACTTCGTAGCAGCCGCCATCGACCTTCGACTTGCGGACAGTCCAGCCTTCCTTGACGAGCTTGGCCTTCAGCGCATCCTGTGTTTTCCAGCCGGATTGCGGGCCGGCATTGCACTTCATGACGCCAGTCGCCGAAGCGGGGGCTGAGGGCAGCATGGCTGTGACAGCGGCGGCGGCAAAAGCAATCGGGATCAGTTTACGCATATTCAAACTCCTTGGGGTTTCATTTGGGAGAAGTGTTTCTTGATGAAGCGAGCGAGCAGCAAAAGCCCGAGTGGTAAGAAATGGGCGAGAGCGCCCGCATAGCTGTTATGCACCCAGATCCAGTGCAGCAGCGTCAACAGCGCTGCCGGATAAACGAGTCGCTGCAGCCTTTTCCACCCTGCGCGTAACCAGCGCATCGAAGCATCATTGCTGGTTAGCGCAAGCGGCAGCATCAACGCGAAAGCCGCCCAACCTGTCCAGATTCCGGGTGCAAGCCATTCGGCGAGGATATCGTCGAGATTGCCCATATCGATAAGGTAAAAAATCAGATGCAGCATGGCATAGGAGAAAGCTGCAACGCCAATGGCTCTGCGCCGCACCATGAACCAGTTCAGCCAGCGCTTCGGGCCGAGGAGTGACTGAAGCGGGCTCAACACCATCGCAAAAATCATCAGCCGGGCCGACCATTCGCCAGTCGGATGCAACATGTCCATGCTGTCGATCCGGCCTTGCCACCAGCCGGAAACCAACAGGATAGCTGGCAAGGAAAGCAACAACCAGAAGCCAGGTTTATTATTGAGAATCGTTCGCATTAATTGTCCGGTAGCCGCGTCTGGATTTGCGGTCAACCGATTGCCGCGTTTACCGCCTGTTAACCATCCTGCTTACATTTTATTACATATGGTACGCAGCGTATCCGCCTTGCTCCTAGCCCTTCTGGTCACCGCTTGCGGCGGGCGTTCGGATCGCGAGGTGGTGCGCCGCGACAATGATGTGTTCAGCAGCCAGCCGGCACGGCAGTGTCTGACAACATTGAAATCGGCCAATGTCCGTTTCACACCCCTGCCCAACCAGAGTTTTACGGGTGGGTGCAGCACAATCGACACGGTGAAACTGATGTCATTCGGCACCGAAACGACCAATCTCGGCCCGATGACCTGCCCACTCGCGGCAAACTTCACGGCATGGGCCAAACATGCCGTTGCTCCCGCAGCCAAAGCCTATCTGGGCAGCGAAGTGATCCGTATCGAAACCATGGGCACCTATAATTGCCGCAACATCAATGGGGGCCGCAGCGGGCGGCTGTCGCAACATGCCTTTGGCAATGCGGTAGATGTGTCCGCTTTCATCCTGAAAGATGGCCGCCGGATTTCGGTGCTCAGCGGCTGGAACGGCAAACCCGATGAACGCGCCTTTTTGCGCCGCCTGCACCAGTCGGCATGCAAGCGTTTTGGCACCGTATTGGGACCGGATTACAACGCCGCGCATGCCAATCACCTGCATTTCGACATGGCGCAGTCGATGACGGATGGCAGCGCCTATTGCCGCTGAGGGGTGGATATTCACTGCCAATCGTCTATCAGGCGGGCATGACACAAAATGATTTGAAAGACCGTCGCTTCTACAAAGCGCAACAAGAAGCCAAATTTGCCAAGGACCTGACTCCCCAGACCCTGCAGACGCAGAGCAAATCCTATAAACTGGCATTTCAGGACAATGAGTTCCTCCTCCGCGAGGAATTGCGCCCTGTGCGCTTTCAGCTCGAATTGCTCAAACCCGAAATGCTGCTCGATGAAGCCAAGGTTGCCTCAACGCTGGTGGTTTACGGCTCGGCGCGCATCCCGGCGCCTGAACAAGCTGATGCACTGCTCGCTGCGGCCACCGATGAACGCAGTCGGACAATTGCCCAACGGTTGAAGGCCAATTCGCACTATTATGATGAAGCACGCAAACTGGGCCAGCTTGCTAGCAGCTGTGGCATCAAGGACGAACATGGAAACCGCCACTTTGTCGTATGCTCGGGCGGTGGCCCGTCGATCATGGAGGCAGCCAATCGCGGCGCACGCGATGTGGGCGCAGATACGATCGGCCTCAACATCGTCCTGCCGCACGAACAGGCGCCGAACGAATATGTGACCCCGGATCTGAGTTTCCAGTTCCACTATTTTGCGCTGCGCAAGATGCACTTCCTGCTGCGCGCACGCGCGGTCGCAGTATTTCCCGGCGGCTTCGGCACGTTCGATGAATTTTTCGAGCTGTTGACGCTCGTCCAGACCGGCAAGATCGAGCCGATGCCCATCCTGCTATTCGGCAAGGATTTCTGGGAACGAGTCGTGAATTTTGAGGAACTGATGCTCGAAGGCGTAATCAGCCCCAAAGACCTTGATCTGTTCCAATTTGTCGAAACTGCCGAAGAAGCCTGGCGCGAAATATCGATCTTTTACGAGCTTGAGGCTTGTGATTGAGACATAGTCTCCCCTCCCGCTTGCGGGAGGGGCCGGGGGCGGGCCTGTAACGGCGACAAGCACGCTGCGCTCGCGCCCTCCCCAACCCTCCAGCAAGCGGGAGGGGGATTCAGGTGCTTGTCGAAAAAGTTACTTCTGCTCTTTGAGCCAGGCGATCAGCGCCGTGCGTTCTTCGGCATTGTTGATGCCCGCAAAGGCCATCTTGGTGCCGGGCACAACTTTGCGTGGATTTTCGAGATAGGCGTCAAGTGTCGCCTCGTCCCAATTGCCACCCTTGGCTTTCATCGCGGTTGAATAGGCAAAGCCCTCAGTCGAAGCTACAGCCTTGCCAACAATGCCATGCAGGTTCGGGCCAACGCCATTGGGCGCACCTTTTTCCACCTTGTGGCAAGCAGTGCATTTGGCGAAACTTTTTTCGCCCGAAATTTCGGCGGTCGCTGCAGGTGCAGCTTCGACTGCGTCAGTGGCAGTTTCCGCTTCTGGCGCGGGTGCTTCGCTCTGCTCGGTGCCACCACAAGCTGCCAGCGCCAACAACGCTGGGGTGAAGATTACTAATTTGCGCATAACTTTAGCTCCCTGACTTACTTGGCTGGAGCGGCTGCGGCCTCCTTGGCGGCATCAGCCTGTGCGGCGGCTGCCGCGTCTCCACCTTCTGCCGCGGCAGCACCTTCGGCAGGTGCAGCTTCAGCAGCCGGAGCCGCAGGTAAGGGCAGATTCGAACCCTGTGCATTGAGATAGAGCAATAAAGCAGCACGCTCTTCAGGATTTCCGAGGCCGGCAAAGCTCATCTTGGTACCAGGCGCATATTTTTTCGGATTGGCGAGCCACTTGTTCATGCCTTCCCAGTCCCAATTGCCGGGTACGCCTTTCAGCGCGTCTGAATAGGCAAAGCCTGGAACATGGCCATGCGGCTTGCCCATTGCGGCCCAGAGATTCGGACCAACGCCGTTCGCACCGCCCTGATTGATCGTGTGGCACGCCTTGCACTTGGCAAAAACAGCCTCGCCCTTGGCAGGATCTGCAGTGGCAAGCAGCGTCGCCAAAGGAACTTCGGCAGCACCGCCGCCTTCGCCGCTTTCGACGCCTTGGATTACATAGCCCTGCTTGCCTTCACCGGGCGTTTCGCTGTGAATGATCTTGCCGAAAAGGATCGACGAACCGAGAGCGGCAATACCCGCTGCCAAGGCCCAGCCTGCGATGGTGTTGTTGCGATCTGCCATGATGAAACGCCCTGAATATTCGCTATGGCCCGCACGAACGCGCGGTGCCGGTTGATTCCCCTCGCCCCTCTAGTTTGCTATGCTGGACGGTGCAATAGGCCAAATCCTGCTTGCCCGCGCCAATTGACTGCCCTATCGGCCAGCCCCGATATGGAGAGCTTCCCCAAAAGCGCCCTCGCCCGCGTCGAGGAAATGACCAAGGCCGCTGCAGCCGACCCTGCGCGTGCGGTTTCCTTTCAGGGTGCACCCGGCGCCAATTCGCATCTGGCAGCGCTTGAGGTCGACCCCGATTGCCTGCCTGTGCCGTGCTTTTCTTTCGAGGACGCGATTGATGCTGTGAAAGAAGGCCGGGCTGCCCGCGCCGTCATCCCCATCGAAAATTCACTGCATGGCCGCGTGGCCGACATCCATTTCCTGCTGCCAGAAAGCGGGCTTTCGATCATTGGCGAGCATTTCATGCGCATCCGGCACTGCCTGATGGCCAAGCATGCCGATGCCAAGCTGACAACGGCAATGAGCCATCCCCAAGCGCTCGGTCAGTGCCGCCATTTTCTGCGCGCAAAGGGCATCACGCCAATTGCTTACGCCGACACTGCTGCTGCGGCCGCCTTTGTGGCAGACAGCGATGATGAAGGCGCAGCAGCCGTCGCGCCGCCCATCGCCGCAGGCATTTACGGCCTGGAGATGATCCAGGAAGGCATTGAGGACGATGATCGCAACACCACGCGTTTCGTCGTGCTTTCCCGCGACCCTGTTATTCCAGACGCCGATGGCGGCACCTTGATGACAACATTCATTTTCGAAGTGAAAAACATCCCCGCCGCACTTTACAAGGCGATGGGCGGCTTTGCGACCAATGGCGTGAACATGACCAAGCTCGAAAGCTACCAGAATGGCGCGAGCTTCGCAGCGACCGAATTCTTTGCCGATATCGAAGGTGCACCCGGTGATCCCGCGGTCGACCGAGCGCTGGAGGAACTGGCATTCCATTGCAACAAGGTGCGCCTGCTTGGCACCTACAAGCAGGAACGCAAGCGGGGCTAGAAAATGGCTTCGTCGACCTTGGCGGATTCGGCAAAGTTCATGACCGGCTTTCCTTCCAACTGGTTGGGTTCGGGATAGCCGGTAGCACGGTTTTTATCGCGTTTCTGGACGTTCCATACGAGCCCTAGCTTGCCCAGAGTCTCGATCGTCCAGCCGTTGAAATCCAACTCCCACCAGCTGACATGATTGCTGGCTGCACGCGGCTGCGCATGGTGGTTGTTGTGCCAGCCGTCGCCCAAAGTCAGTATGGAAATGAACCAGTTATTGGTCGCTTTTCCGACGTCATGATAACGGCGATAGCCGAAATAGTGCGCCAGACTGTTCGTGCCCATCACGCCGTTCAGAAAAATGAAGGTGCGCAGGAAACCACCTATAAGAATTGTGCCGACGACATGCTCCGGCCCGCCAAAGGCGAGCGCCCAACCAGCAGGCAGGATGACAAGCGAAAAGGCCACCCACAGCCAACGTGTCTTGTGGCAGAATTCGACAACCGGATCACCCACCAGCCCCTTGCCATAGAGCCGCATATCGGTGTGCGCATTATCCCACAGCCAGCCGAGATGGCCTATCAACAGGCCTTTGACTGGGCCCATCTTGCGGCCATGGCCGTCAATGTGCGGGCTGTGAATGTCACCCACTTCGTCCGAAAAGGCGTGGTGACGCCGGTGGTCCGCCGCCCATTTCTTCACCGACCCCTGACAGGCCATCTGCCCGCAAATACCGATCAGATAGCGCATCCATGTCGAGGTTTCGAACGAACGATGGGTGAAATATCGATGGAAGCCACAGGATAGGCCATAGTTGATGATCAGATAGCCGGAAATGAACGCCGACCATTCGACCCAGCCGCTGGGCTGCGTAAACATCCACCAGATCGCGGCCATGGCGCCGCCGACCTGGAGCACCGCGAGGATGCTGTATTCGATCTGTTTGGCGCGCGCGGCGGGACCGCCGATAAGTACGCCGGGATGCGGTTGCCCCTTACCTTCCAACTCCCACTTCCGGTCACTTGGGTATAAGCCGGTTGTAGTCTGTGGCATGCGCGTCCCCCTTTTTGTGTGCGACTAGGTGTCGCTGGTTGGTGCCACCACTGGCAAAATTGCGTCAATATCGACGTCGCTGTCAATCGCATTAACGGCGTTTGTGCGACGAAGCGAACTTGACCATATTTCCATGCTGTATTATATAGACAATACACATGGAGATTGAACCGATGAAATTTGCCCTACTTGCCTTGCCCCTTGCCTTAGGCATCACAGCCTGCAGCGGTAAAAATGAATCCGAAGAAGGCACGACAATCAACATTGATGCTACCACTGACAAGGGCTCATCCGTCCAGATCACCGCAGACGGCAAAACGGGCAATGTTGGCTTCAAGGTGCCGGGTTTCGACACCAACATCCGCCTGCCCAAAAAGCTGCTCGATGACAGCAATTTCGACATTGACGGGGTGAAGCTCTATCCCGGATCGACGGTCGACACAGTCAACATCACCGCCAATGAAAAAGGCGGCAAGGATGAACAGACCTACGTCCGCATCGGCTTCACCTCCCCCGCCGATCCGGCGAAGGTCAGCGACTGGTTCAAGGACCAGTTCGGCAAGCAGTCAATCAAGGCTGACGGCGATGCCGCCAAGTTGACCGGAACCACCAAGGACGGCGAAGATTTCACGATCGAGCTGACAGAAAAAGACGGCAAGACCGCTGGATTGGTCAATATACGCAAATGAGCTGGTTTAGAGTTTGTCCTGTTTAAGTAGAATCTTAGTGCTGAGCGCGTCGAAGCACGCCTAGCCGATAAGTGCCCTTCGACAGGCTCAGGGCTACGGTTATGTTTCAACCTAACGAGGACAAACTCTAACTTGCTGGTTGCTTGGTTATCCTGAGCAACCCGACATCATATCCCAATTCGGCGGCGCGGGATTTCATGCGGGAAAGTGTCGCCGCGCCGGGATTGGGTTGGCGGTGCAGCAACCATAGATAGCGTCCGCTCGGTTCACCGACGATCGACCAGCTATAGTCCTCGGCATGGTCGAGCACCCAATAATCACCGTAAAACGGGCCGAAGAAAGAGACGCGCAATTTGGCGTTCTGGCTGCCTTCGACGACCTTCGCCTTTCCATCGGCCTGTTTGCTTTTACCTTGGAGCGATCCCTGCAGGCAGGAGTTGATCACTTTGATCTGACCGGGTGCCGTCAGGCTGTAATCGGCAGTGACGCCTTCACAATCCTTCTGAAATCCTGCTTCATAACGGGCAAGCTCATACCAGCGCCCCAGATAGCGATCGACCTCGACCGGCTTGGCTGGTTCGGGAACTGCACGATTGCCGACCGGGCCCGCCTCAAAAGTTGAACAACCTGACAGAGCCAATATGGCTGTAGAGATGACGAGTGCGTGGCGCTTTTTCATACCAATCAAGGTGGTGCACACCGACCTTGGTTACAAGGCGGGTGAAATCCCCATATGCCTGTTTAGTGTGCAGCGCCCCAGCTTGGCCCTATACCGATTTCGACTCCCAGCGGCACCGAGAGTTTGACCAGCGGCTCTGCCGCGCCTGCCATCACGGCTTCGATCACCTTGCTTGCCGCTTCAACATCGCCCTCTGGCAGTTCGAACACCAATTCGTCATGCACCTGCAGAAGCATCTGCACATTGGTCAGCCCAGCTTCAAGCAGCGCGGGCCCCATGCGCACCATCGCGCGCTTGATAATGTCGGCGCTGGTGCCCTGGATCGGCGCATTGATTGCGGCGCGCTCGCTGCCCTGCCGCTCGGCCTGGCTTTGCGAGGTGATGCGCGGGAACCAGCATTTGCGACCGAACAGGGTCGTGGTGAAGCCAGTTTCTTTCACGCTCGCCAGCGTTTCCTGGATATAGGCGCTGATGCCGGGGAAGCGCTTTAAATAAGCGTCGATCAGCTGCTGTGCTTCTTCCGAGGTCGACTCGAGCCGCTTCGCCAGCCCCCAGCGCGATATGCCATAGAGGATCGAGAAGTTGATCGTCTTGGCGCGCCCGCGCGTGTCGCGGTTCACTTCTCCGAACAGTTCCTGCGCAGTGCGGGCATGGATGTCTTCGCCTTGTTCGAATGCTTCGCGCAAAGGCCCCACATCGGCCATATGCGCAGCGAGGCGCAGTTCGATCTGGCTATAGTCGGCGGACAATATGACATTGCCGGGCTCGGCAACGAAAGCATCGCGGATCTGCCGCCCGATTTCGGTGCGGATCGGGATGTTCTGCAGGTTCGGGTCGGTCGAGGCCAGTCGCCCGGTCTGCGCGCCGACCAGACTATAGCTGGTGTGGACGCGACCTGTTTTTGCGTTGATCTGTTCCTGCAAACTGTCGGTATAGGTCGATTTCAGTTTCGCCAATTGCCGCCAGTCGAGCACCTTGCGGGCGATTTCGACGCCCTGCCCTGCCAGATCCTCGAGCACGGTCACGTCGGTCGAATATTGCCCCGACTTGCCTTTCTTGCCACCCTTGTGACCCAGCTTGTCAAACAGGATCGCGCCCAATTGCTGGGGACTGCCAATGGTGAACGGCTGGCCTGCAAGGCCATGGATTTCCTTTTCGAGTATCTCCATCTGCGCGGCAAATTCGGTCGACAGACGGGCCAGCACAGTGCGATCTACCTTTATCCCGGCGCATTCCATCTGGCTCAGCACCGGCACCAATGGCCGGTCGACGAGTTCGTAGACCCGCGTCACCTTTTCTGGGCTCAATCGCAGCTTAAGATGATGCCACAGCCGCAGCGTAACATCGGCGTCTTCGGCGGCATATTTGGTCGCCTCGGCGAGTGGCACTTCGGCAAAGCTAATCTGGCTCTTTCCGGTGCCGGTCAGCGATTTATAGCTGATCGGTTTGTGTCCCAGATACAACTCGGACAATTCGTCCATGCCATGCCCCTGACGACCCGCGTCGAGCGCAAAGCTCATCACCATCGTGTCGTCGAACGGCGTTATTCGGAGGCCATGCTGGCGCAAAACCGACATGTCATATTTGAGGTTCTGCCCGATCTTGAGGACGCTTTCATCCTCCAGCAATGGCTTCAGTCGAGCGATTGCGGCATCCAGCGGTATTTGGTCGGGCTTCTCTGCGAACATATCGGTTCCGCCATGGCCGAGCGGGACATAGCAGGCCTTACCCGGTGCTGTTGCGAGACTGAAGCCCACCAACCGCGCGGTCACCGCTTCCAAACTGTCGGTCTCGGTATCGAAGCCGACGACACCAGCCTTGGTCGCCTCCGCTATCCAATGATCGAGCCGCTCTACCGTAGTCACGCATTCATAGGTCGAAGCATCAATCGGTGGCATGGGCGCAGGCGCTGCCGACTTGCCTGCTTCAACGACTGCAACTGCTCCGTCGCCCTTGCGTTCGGCTTTGGGCTGACCCGCAATCGCCTTGTTGGCTGAGGCCGTATCGCTGGTCTTGCCAATGCGATTCAGCAATGAACGAAAACCATGCTCCTCAAGGAACGGCCGAAGTGGCTCCTCCGGAATTGGCCCAAGCACCATTTCCTCCAACGGGATCGGCAGCGGACAATCTTCTTTCAAGGTGACGAGCACCTTAGACAACCGTGCCAGCTCTGCATTCTCGATCAAATTATCGCGCATCTTCGACGGCTTCATATCGGGTGCGGCGGCAAGAACCGCTTCCAGATTGCCATATTCGGTAATCAGCTTGGTGGCGGTCTTGGGGCCAATGCCGGGCACGCCGGGGACATTGTCCGAACTGTCACCCATCAGCGCGAGGACATCGCCGACCAGCTCTGGCCCAACACCGAACTTCTCAATCACCTCGTCACGTCCGATGCGCTTGTCCTTCATCGTGTCGAACATATCGACACCGTCACCGACGAGCTGCATCAGATCCTTGTCGGACGAGATAATCGACACATTCCAACCCTGCGCGCGGGCCGCCTTGGTGTAGCACGCAATCATGTCGTCCGCCTCGACATTCTCTTCCTCGATCATCGGCAGCGAGAAAGCGAGCGTGGCATCGCGGATCAGCGGGAATTGCGGGCGCAGATCTTCCGGAGCGGGCGGGCGGTTGGCTTTATACTGGTCGTAAATCTCGTTGCGAAAGCTGGTTCCCGCCTTGTCGAGAACCACCGCCATATGGGTTGGTCCGTCGGCGGCGTGCAGATCGCTCGCCAGCTTCCACAGCATGTTCGAATAGCCCGCAACCGCGCCCACCGGCACGCCCGCCGGATTGGTCAGCGGCGGCAGGCTGTAATAAGCGCGAAAAATATAGGCGGAACCGTCAACGAGGTAGAGATGCTTATGGTCTGACATGCCGGACGGATAGCAGCGCCGACCAGCAGAGTCTTGCCCAAATCAGGCCAGCGCCAATGAAGATTCCGGCAAGGACATGTGCATTTCGGCAGGCGCTCCGCGGTCAATCCGCACAAATTTCGGCACGCCTTCCGCCATATATTGCCAATGGAAGAATCGAACGGTGGTGATATGGCCGACTGTGGCCGATCGCATCCGCCGGTGCGACAACAGTGAAGGCAAATTATAGTCGGCGATCCAGCTCATCGACCAGATCCGTCCCCTGGCCTGCATCCATTCCGCAGTTCCGGCCCATAGGGCGGCAAAAGCGCGTCCGAGGCGGTGATCGGGGTGAATCCACAGGCCGGTATCCCAGATCGCTGTATCGGGAACGACAAAGCGCAAATGCACCATGCTTTCGTCGAACGGGCCGGTTCCCACCCAGGTGACGCCGACAAATTCATCACGGGCATTATAGGCGGCCAGACAGGTCAGGCCTTGCGCAAAGCGGCGGGTTTGCTCTTCGACAGTGGCGTCGATGGTGAACTTGGCGAGCGCGTCGGGCGATATCGGTTCAACACGATATCCTCGCGGCATTTTGGGCATCCCACTCACGGGCACGGCGACCAGTGTATATCGGCTATAGCCAACTACGCCCGCCTTCGTCGCCAGCCGCGCCGTCGCATAAGACAGCACACCGGCAATGCCGAGCAGCTTTATGGCGGTGTAATCGGGCACGCGATGGATGTCCTTTCAGGGCCCGTTGTAACACCGCTTTTCAAATTTTGTCTAAACGCAAAATGCGTCAGGGGATTTCTTCGCCCCAGATGCGGCCTGTCTCGATATAGCCAACCCTTCCAGCAATATCGAGGCGGCACCAGCCCTTTTGGCAATCGTCGATCCGACCCACGACGCCTTTTTCAACGCGCCACGAAATGCGCGCCGTCGCCGCCGGTTGTTCACGCAGCACGGATATGCCCGGAGCGGTGACGATCGCGGAGCGTTCGGGGCTCAACAATCGGACATGCATCCAGCCCTGATCGCCGTCAGGGTCTTCAACCTTGCGCCAGACTTCATGTACAGAAACGACCTTCACAGGCAGATATTGCCGCTTATACACCCACTTCACGGGAAACTCGGTGCTCGGGCCGGTACGCGTCCGCGCCTCCGGTTCGTCAATCGATGCCCAATAAGGTGTCTTTTTGGTCGACTGCGCAATGGCCCCGCCCCCTGCGGCAACCAATGCGACGGCAATCATGAATTTTACGATATTTTGCATATATTCCAGCAACCTGCTGCCCCAGTCCCTTCCCTATAGTGTAAGCAATACCGACAGTTCAAGGGTGATAGCTTGACGTCGCCTTTCTTCGCGCCATAGGGTTGCCGACATGACCCAGTTTCAACGCATCGAACGCCCGCGCGTCGCCGTAACCCGCAAGCTTTTGCCTCAGATCGAGGCGCGTATGGCGGAACTGTTCGATTGCCGCTTCAATCCTGACGATCATGAAATGTCGGCAGATGAAATTGCGGAACTCATGCGGGATGCGGATATATTGGTTCCGACGGTAACCGACCGCATTGACGCAGACCTGATAGCCCGCGCGCCGACTTCACTCAAAATGTTCGCCAATTTTGGCGCAGGCGTGAACCATATCGATTTGGCGGCAGCCAAAGCCAAAGGCATCCTCATCACCAACACCCCCGGCGTGTTCACCGAAGACACTGCTGATCTGACCATGGCACTGATCCTCAACGTCCCGCGACGGTTGGGCGAAGGTCACCGGATGATGCGCTCTGGCGATTGGAAAGGCTGGACGCCGACCGGCATGCTCGGCCACCGCATTGGCGGCAAGACGCTCGGCATTATCGGCTTTGGTCGGATCGGTGAAGCGGTGGCGCTGCGCGCGCGCGCTTTTGGGTTGAACATTCTTTACAACAAGCGCCACCGCCTACCTGCCAGTATCGAGGACGAGTTGGGCGTAACCTTCGAGCCTGACCTCGACCGGTTGGTGGCGAAGAGCGACATCATAACACTCCACTGCCCGCTGACCACCGAAACCGACAAGCTGATGAGCCGCGAACGCATCGGGCTGATGAAACGCGATGGCTATCTGATCAACAGCTCGCGCGGCGAACTCGTCGATGAAGATGCCCTGATCGAGGCGCTAACGCGCGGACGGATCGCTGGCGCTGGTCTTGACGTCTATAATCACGAACCAGCCATCGACCCGCGCTTTCTTGCAATACCGAATGTCGTTCTGCTACCGCACCTCGGCAGCGCAACCTTTGAAGGCCGCGAGGCATCAGGCGAAAAGGTTATCGCCAATATCCGGATATTCTCGGACGGCCATCGCCCACCCGATCAGGTCCTCGAAGGCTGGGCGTAATTTCCTGTCGACAAATGGCGCACTTGCGCAATTGGCAATTGCGAGCACCCACCTGCTGGCTTAGAGACCTGCCCAAAATAACGACATATCGGAGAGGTTTGCCGTGCGCGGTTCGTTCAAGATTGCTGCATTTTTCAGCACATTTTTGTTTGCATCCGCCGGGTTCGCCCAGGATGTCGTGGCAGAAGCCGTCCCCGACAGCGGCGATACCGCCTGGATACTGACAGCCTCGGCACTGGTTCTGATGATGACGTTGCCCGGTCTGGCGTTGTTCTACGGTGGCCTGGTGCGGACAAAGAACTTTCTCTCTGTCCTCATTCAGTGCGGTGCTATTGCGGCAATCACATCTCTGCTCTGGATCGTCGTAGGATACAGCCTGGCATTTTCCGCCTCCGACGGCACGGTGATCGGCAATCTGCAAAATGTGATGTTCAGCAACATGTTTGCGATGCGCGACGGCCAGACCATTGGCGAGCTCGTCTTCGGCCTCTTCCAGATGACCTTTGCGATAATCACGCCAGCATTAATTGTCGGAGCATGGGTCGAGCGCGCGCGTTTTGGCTGGGTCGTTGCTTTCAGCGCCTTGTGGAGCCTGCTGGTATATGTTCCGGTCGCGCGCTGGGTCTGGGGCAACGGCTTCCTTGCCAATCAGGGCGTGATCGATTTTGCCGGCGGCATAGTGGTGCATACAACGGCAGGCGTTTCAGCTTTGGTCGTTGCGTTGATGCTTGGCAAACGTATCGGCTTTCCGCGCACCCTGATGCTGCCGCATAGCCCGGCACTGACAGTCGCAGGGGCAGGATTGCTGTGGGTGGGCTGGTTTGGCTTCAATGGCGGCTCAGCGCTGGCAGCTAACGATGATGGCGCAGCCACCGCGATCATTGTTACCCATTTGGCGGCTTCGGTCGCGGCTCTGGTCTGGATGCTGCTGGAGAAGATCAAGGTCGGCAAGGCGACAGCCGTCGGCTTCGCGACTGGCGCGGTCGCGGGCCTTGCAACGATTACCCCCGCCTCGGGTTCGGTCGGACCGCTTGGCGCCATCATCCTGGGCGTGCTCGCGGGCGTGGTCTGCTTTTACGCGGTGCATCTGGTCAAAGGCAAATTGCAGATCGACGACTCGCTTGATGTTTTCGCCGTGCATGGCGTTGGCGGCATCATGGGCTCGATCCTGCTAGCTGTCCTCGTCTCGCCTACATTTGGCGGCAATGGCTATGCCGAAGGAATGGCGATGGGCAGCCAGCTTTGGACGCAGATAAAGGGCGTTGGCATTGTCGCGGTTTACTCGGCAGTGGTGACGGTGATCGTCGGCTATATGGTCTCGATGGTGATCCCGATGCGCGTCAGCGAAGAGCAGGAGCGCGACGGGCTCGACATTTCGAGCCATGGCGAGCGGGCTTGGGATCTGGATTGAGCGCCTCTGCGCTCAGTCAAATACCAGTGTCAACGAACGGAAGAGATCGCGGTCGAGCGGCTCGTCAAACCGGCAACCGAGCTTGCCGTCTTCGCACCACACCGCATTAGCAGCGATCGCCTTGCCACCCGCAAAGCGCAGCCACAGCCTTTCCCCCGACTTGAACAGGCTGTCAACGGCGATGCGGCAACCATAGGTCGACAGATCGTCCAATACAGCCTCCAATGGCTGACGGCCATGGCCGCGAACGCTGGCCCGTTTGATGACGACGGGATGACGCACAGCACCGCGCTGCTCAAGCTTTGCCGGAGCGACTTTTCGATAAGCGGACGTTGCTAAAGCCATACCCTGTTCCCCACAGAGTGAAATCTAAGGGAACAAGGTCAACGATTGGTAAATGTAAAACGCCGATCAATCCCCTGTCAGGATGCGATCAATCAATTGCTTGACCGTCGGGACGAAGCCATTGGAATAAAAGGGATCACGACCGAATTCATAGGCCGAATGGCCTGCAAACATCAGGTTTTCATCGATCGGTTCGCCATGCGCGATATTCTGCAGCGCCTTTTGGATGCAGAAACTGCGCGGGTCGGCGAGGCGACCGGTCGAATTATTGTCATGATCTTTCCACGACGAAAAACCGCAATGCGACAGGCAGCCCATGCAGTCGGTCTGATCCTTGCGGATGACAGCGCCTTCTTCGGGTTTGACGAAGATCACGGTATTGTCCGGCGTCTTCAGCGCCATCGTAAACCCGCGTGCATCCCATTCGCGCGCGCGCTGCAAATCGTGCGGCGTCACCCAGAAATTCTTGCCACGGACCCCGACGTCAAGCGTTGCAGTATGATCGCCCGCCTGCTCGGTCGAATAGGGTATCTGCCGTTCGGAACGGGCCTGCAATTCACGCAGGAACGGATTGATCACCGCGCTCGAATAGAAACCTGTGGGCGAAAATTTGTGCAACAACACACCGCCCTCGGGGATCTTGGTCAGATGGTCTTTCCAACCCTGCGGGATCGGGCTTTCCTGCGTCAGCAAGGGCCGCGTGCCATATTGAAAAGCGATCTGGCCGAGTTCGGGATTGTCTATCCAATTTTCCCAATCGCGCAGATACCAGACGCCGCCTGCCATCACGATCGGCAGCTCGTCGGGAATGCCTTCTTGCCGCATCGTATCGCGCAGCGCCTTCACGCGCGGATAGGGATCTTCGGGCTTGGTCGGATCTTCGGCATTGGAAAGGCCATTATGGCCACCGGCGAGCCAGGGATCTTCATAAACCACCGCACCCAGCCATTCGGGCACCTTGTGATAAGCACGCTTCCAGAGCGCACGGAAGGCACGGGCAGAGCTGATAATCGGCAGATAATAGACGCCATATTGCGCAGCAATTTCCGACAGCTTGTAAGGCATGCCTGCCCCGCAGGTGACGCCGGTGACAAGGCCCTTGGTCTGTTCGAGAATACCGTGGAGGATGCGCTGTGCGCCGCCCATTTCCCACAGCACATTGATGTTTATGGCACCGGTACTGCCCGCAATATCATAAGCGCGCTTCACCTGCGCGATGCCACCTCTTATGCCATATTCAACCAGCTCTTCATGGCGTTCGGCGCGGGTTTTGCCAAAGAAAACCTGCGGGATCATGTCGCCATTGTCGTCATAGCTGTCGGCGTTGACGGCAGATACCGTTCCGATGCCGCCAGCGGCGGCCCATGCGCCAGAGCTTGCATGATTGGTTGCGGCTACACCCTTGCCGCCTTCGATAAGCGGCCAGACTTCGCGGCCACCGTAAACAATGGGTTTCAGACCCTTGAACACTCAAACTACCCCTATCATTTTGCGCCAAGCAGCGCGTCTTCCCCGATGCCAGATTCGCTAAACGAATGCCTCAATCTTGTCGCGCAAAATCTGCGCGCCGCATGGTTGCCCCGTAAAGCTGTTGATAGCGCGCCAACATTTCTGCCTCGCCATATTCAGCCAGCGCGCGGGCATAATTGGCATGGGCGAGTTCGGTGCGCAGCTCCACGCTGCCGCCAATCTCACGCAAAGCTGCGGCAAAACCCGCCTCATCCTCACGCGCAACAATGAACCGCCGGTTTTCACGCGAAACCATCGCCGCCACGTCACCGACTTTGGTCGCCACGACCGGACGTGCGGCCGCCATCGCTTCGACCAGCGAGATCGGATATTGTTCGCTATCCGAAGACAGTGCAAAAATATCGAACAGGCCGACAAAGCGTGCCGGGTCTTTAAGGAAACCCGGCATCATCAGCCGGTCGGCGATCCCAACCCGCTGCGCCTCTGCCAATATTACCTCGCGCTCCGGCCCCTCCCCCGCAATCGCCAGCCGGTAATTCGGGCCAGCGGCGGCAACCGCGCGCACCAGCCGTGGCAGGTTCTTAACCGCACGCAGACCGGCAATCGTGCCGACGACAATCTCGCCATCGCGTTTGACATAGCCGGGGAATGCACCCCGCTGTGGTTTCTTTTCATAGCGATGGACATCAACCCCATTGGGGAAACGGTAGATTTTCTCTGCCGGTTGGTGCCAAACCTGTTTGGCAATTTTCTCCAGCGTCAGCGACGGTACGACCAACGCCGCCGAACGCTGCAAGGCAATGGTGCGGAACCAGTTGCGTTTCCAGTTCAGCTTTTCCCATTCATCCTCGTTGAAGCCATCCTCATGATGGATCAGCGGCGGCAGCCCCATGCTCGAACCGAGCAATGTGCGCGCCATCACCCCGTCCATCGCGCCCCAATTATAGCTGAGCACGAGATGGAATTTCTTCATATATTGCGCCAGCTTGCGATAGCGCCCCATGCCCGGTCGCCCGTGCAGCGCCGGTGCAGCATCGCCGGGAAATTCAATCTCGATGTTGCGATCAATCGCCTCACGCGCGCCCAGCGCATCGGGCACGGCAGACAGCACCGTATGCTTCGCCTTACCCCCGAAATGGTTCATCAGGCGCACCGCACGCGCCTCTTTCCCGCCAAGGTCGAAGCTGCTGAAAAGATGGAGAATGCGAACAGGTTTCATAACGCGAGGGTCCATAAATCAGCCATCAGCAAAAGTCGCCATTTTCGTGAAACGGGTCGGTAAGTTGACACAATTTACCGGGAAGTGGGGGGAGATTTGTCACTTATGTCACTTTAGCGTCCCCATCCGCCCAGCTTATCCTCGCTGCGTAGCGCAGCGTGCACCAGCCGCATATCGGCACCACCCTTGATGCTCACTGATCCGCCACGCCGGACATGGATGGTGGTAACGCCGTTGATTGCGCGTTCCATCGCGACATCGAACATGCGCTGTCGCCCAGATTCTAGTGCGCGATCCCAACTGCGCGCAAAGCCCTCTGCCCCCGGCCGGTCGAGCAGGTCATAAGCCGACTTACGACTCATCCCCACGGCCTTCGCCGCAGCGCTGACCGACCCCATCGCCTCCAGCGCCAGTATGAACCGCGCCTGCTGCGGCGGTGTCCAGCCATTGCGGCGTTTGCGCTCTTGCGGAACGGCGGGAAAGGCTAGGCTTTCATCGTCGGCGAGGAGGATGGGGGGAGTTGATTCGGTCATGCGCCGATTGGAGCATAGGCGCCAGGATGTAGGACAGCGGTTTTCGCAAATCTCTACCCCGTCGCCCCGCACTTGATGCGGGGTTAGGAGACAGGAGGCAACGGCGAAAAAGCCAAGCACCGCATCAAGTGCGGGGCGACGGTATGTTCATTGATCGAATCAAAGGCTCACTTCACGCCAGCCAGAAATTCTGCAATCGCCTTTTGCGCCTCAGGCTCGTCCAGCGACGGCGCGTGGCCAATTCCCTTCACCGTGACCAGCGTTGCCTGCTTCGCTTTCTTTACCATCTTGGATGCAGTAGCCTTTTCGAGGATATCTGATTTCTCACCCCGCAACACCAGCATCGGCACATCTTCAAGCAGGTTGAACAACGGCCACAGATCGACCCCTGCTTCGCCACCCGGCAGCTTGAACGGCTCTGATATCTTCATGTCATAATCGAACACAATCCGCCCGTTGGATGACAATTTGCAGGTGCGCTTGGCAAAGCGCAGCCATTCTTCGAGCCGGTAGCCGGGATAGACATCGCCCTGCGCCTCGGCCATCGCGCGGGCGGCGTGCATCCAGGTTTCGAAACTGCGACCCTGCCCGACATAGCCGCGAATACGCTCCGCCCCGGCCTTGCCGATTTCGGGGCCGACATCGTTGAGGATCACTCCCGCCAGCCTGTCTTTCCACTGCGCAGCGAGCAACATGGAAACAATCCCGCCAAGCGAAGTGCCGCACAACACAAATTTCTTGAGGTCCAGTTCGCGCAGCAGGATGTCCATATCCTGCGCATAGGTCAGCGGAACATAGGTCATCGGGTCCTTGGCAAAGGCACTTTCGCCGCGGCCGCGAAAATCGATGGCGAGCATGCGTCGCTTGCCGCCCAGCAATTGGGCAACCGGCTCAAAATCGCGGGCGTTGCGGGTGAGGCCCGGCATGCAGATGATCGGCGAACGCGATGCGGGGCCGGGATAATCCCGGTAATGCAGCCGCAGTTCGTCGTTCGACCACCAATAGGCGTCTTCGAAATCCGCCATGCTTGCCTTTCTGTTCCGCTGCCCCCAGACATTGCGGACGATGAATGTGAATCCCTCCCCCGCCCCCTACCGCGCTGATCCGAAAATCACCAGCCTTGGCGACAAAATTGGTGGCCCTGTACGGCCCGCCGACTTTCCCGATGCCATATTGCGCTATCGCAATGATCGCTGGGCCGCGACAGTCGGGCTCGACGGGCTGAGCGACGCCGAATGGATTGAACATTTCGCCCGTTTCAAGCCGCTGCCCGACAATTTGCCGCAGCCGCTGGCGCTCCGCTATCACGGGCACCAGTTCCGTGTGTACAACCCCGATATTGGCGACGGGCGCGGCTTCTTGTTTGCCCAGCTGCGCGACCATTTTGGGCGTTTGCTAGACCTTGGCACCAAGGGATCGGGTACCACGCCCTACAGCCGCGATGGCGATGGACGGCTGACGCTGAAAGGTGCGGTGCGCGAAATATTGGCGACAGAGATGCTCGAGGCACTGGGCGTTGAAACCTCGAAGACCTTTTCGGTGATCGAAACCGGTGAGGCGCTGATGCGCAATGACGAGCCTTCGCCCACCCGTTCGGCGGTGTTGGTACGGCTAAACCACAGCCATATCCGCATCGGTGCGTTTCAGCGGCTGGCCTATGAAGATGATGCGGTAATGATTGACCGGCTGACGCGCTATGTCCTCATCCACCTGTATGGCCAGGAACCCGGAGAGAACCCGGCGGCCCAATTGCTCAACGGTGCCGTCGAACGGATTGCACAGCAAGCTGCCAGCTTCATGGTGGCCGGTTTCGTGCATGGCGTGCTCAACAGCGATAATATCAACGTCACAGGCGAAAGCTTCGATTATGGCCCCTGGCGGTTCAACCCGAACTGGGATCCGCGCTTCACCGCTGCCTATTTCGACCATCAGGGTCTTTACGCTTTTGGTCGGCAGGCAGAGGCGATGCACTGGAATCTGGCACAATTGGCCATTTCGCTCCGCCTGATAAGCGAAGCGCCGCCTTTGGTCGAGGCGCTCGAAGGCTTCCCAGCTCTGTTTCAGGCGGCGATCGTTGAACGTTTCCTGTGGCGATTGGGAGTAGCATCCAAAGGTATTGAGACGGATCGCGCCCTCGTTGAGGCGGGTGAGCGGGCGATGATTGATGCAGCAATACCGATTGCCGATTTCTTCCACTACCATCGTGGTGGCGTATCATCCGAGCGGGGCTATGGCGGCGAACGCTACGCCGCTTTCACCGAAATTCTAGGCCAGTTTGAACCCGTGGCTTCCCCGCCAACGCCTTATTGGGCGGAGAATGAACCCTGTTCGATGTTGATCGATGAGGTGGAGGCAATCTGGCAAGCGATCGCAACCGACGACGACTGGACGCCGCTATCGCGCAAAATCGACGCGGTGCGCCGCTTTGGCGCTGCGCTGAGAAACAGGTGATTTTACATGCCGGAAGATGGAGTATTTACTTGATGTAAAGCCGGATGCGGCAAACTATGGTAAATGGCCATGAAATGATTGCGCTAGGGCAATATAAGATTTGACTAAACTGGTATCCTACGAACCTGCGACGGGAGCCGTGCTGTGGCGCGGTACGACCAGCGATGTCGATGCAGCGGTTAGTGCTGCACGCGCAGCCTGGCCCAATTGGGCTGCAGCCCCGCTGAGCGACAGGATTGCGATAGTCCGGTCGTTCGGAAGCCGGGTGAAGGCCGATCTGGAAAGTTTCGCCGACTGCATCGCCCGCGAAACGGGCAAGCCGCTGTGGGAAGCGCGTAACGAAGTCGAATCCGTCGTCAACAAGGTCGATATCTCGGTCAAGGCTTATGCCGACCGCACATCGCAACGCAGGTTCGACGGCAAGCCGGGGACGCGTAATGCGGTCCGGCACAAACCGCATGGCGTGCTCGCGGTACTTGGGCCCTATAATTTCCCCGCGCATTTACCCAACGGGCATATCGTACCCGCGCTGATTGCCGGCAACGCTGTCGTCTTCAAACCGAGCGAGAAAACACCAGCCGTTGGGGCGATGCTGGTCGAATATTTCCGCAAGGCCGGGATCCCCGACGGCGTGGTCAACATCGTGCAGGGTGGGCCAGACACCGGAAAGGCCCTTTCCGGCCATCCCGGATTGGACGGCCTGCTGTTTACCGGATCCGCGCAGACGGGGATTGCGCTTAACCGGCAATTTGCTTCACGCCCGGACAAGATATTGGCGCTTGAAATGGGCGGGAATAATCCGGTCATTGTCTGGGATACGCACGACATGCACAGCGCCGCAGTGCTGGTTGTGCAATCGGCCTTTCTGTCAGCAGGGCAACGCTGCACCGCCGCCCGGCGGTTGATCATCAAACAGAGCCTGTACGACCAGTTCATTCCCGAGCTGAAACGGCTGGTGGACCGGCTAGTCATTGATGAACCGCATGCAGAGGTGCCACCGTTCATGGGCCCCGTCATCGACAATGAGGCCGCCGATGGCCTGACCGAAAGCTTCCTGGCGCTGATGAGCCATGGCGGTCGTCCGATCCGGCACATGACGAGGCCGCGGCCCGGAAGGCCCTTCCTGTCCCCCGGCATCATCGATGTCACCGATATGCGCGAACGACCGGATATCGAACTCTTCGGTCCCTTGCTTCAGGTCATTCGTGTCGAGACATTTGGCGAGGCCATCGACGAGGCGAACAATACACGCTTTGGCCTGTCCGCCTCGCTAATCGGCGGAACGCCGGAGCAATATAACGAGTTTTGGGCGAACAGCCGTGCCGGTGTTGTCAACTGGAACCAGCCCACCAATGGTGCATCCTCCGCTGCGCCTTTCGGTGGCGTCGGGCTTTCGGGCAATCATCGCCCGAGTGCCTATTATGCCGCAGATTATTGCGCTTTTCCCGTCGTTTCATCCGAAGCCGATGTGCCAAGGGCGATGATCGGTATCGGCCTGCGTGATGATATGGTCGCTTTTTCCGATGACAGCGGAGCAGAATCCGCCAAATAAGGGCGGCATGAACAAAGCGGACATTTTCGAATTCTACCGTCGGTTGGCGGAGGATAACCCCTCGCCCGAAACCGAACTGGAATATGGCAATGACTATCAGTTGCTGGTTGCGGTGGTCCTGTCAGCGCAGGCGACCGATGTCGGCGTGAACAAGGCGACCCGCAAATTGTTCGAAAGCGTAAAGACGCCGCAGCGGATGGTCGAACTGGGAGAGAAAGGCCTGAAGCAGCACATCAAGACCATCGGCCTGTTTAACGCCAAGGCAAAGAATGTAATCGCGCTATCCGAAATTTTGGTGCGCGACCATGGCGGAGAGGTCCCCGCCGATCGCGATCTGCTCGAAGCTTTACCCGGGGTAGGACGCAAAACCGCCAATGTCGTGATGAACACGGCATTCGGTGCCGAAACCTTCGCGGTCGACACACACATCTTCCGCGTTGGAAATCGCACCGGCCTCGCCAAAGGCAAAACGCCACTGGCGGTTGAAAAGCAGCTCGACAAAAAGACGCCTGCACCCTTTCGCCTCGGCGCACATCATTGGCTGATCCTGCACGGACGTTATGTCTGCAAGGCAAGAACGCCCGAATGCTGGCGCTGCGCAGTTGCAGACTTGTGCAAGTTCAAACCAAAGACCCCGGCACCAAAAACAAGGTTGGTCAGCAAGGTTTAAGCTGAAACAGGCGATTGTCAGGTAACGACTAAAGAAAGAGAGGCGACATGAAAAAGCGACTTCTATTGGCCCTTGCTACAACCATCGCCGTCGGAGGCGTCGCCACCTCTGCGGTTTCCGGAGGCGGCGCGAGCGAACGACAGGCAAAAGCGCTGGCGGCCTATGAGCCCAGCGGCGAACCGGTAAGTTGCATTACCCTGTCGCAAGTCCGGTCTTCCAATGTCATCGACGATCGCACGATTGATTTCAAAATGGCGGGCGGAAAGCTGTATCGCAACACCCTTCCGCATAGCTGCCCCAGCCTTGGCTTTGAGCAGCGTTTCTCATACCGCACCAGCCTGAACCAGCTCTGCAGTGTTGATGCCATTCGTGTACTGCAGTCTTATGGCGGCGGGCTGCACGAAGGCGCGGGATGCGGGCTGGGCAAGTTCCAGCCGATGGAGAAAGTGCAATCAAAATAGAGCTGTCTGTCGCAAAGCTTTGATCTTGCGCAAAGCGAACCTTGGGAAAGTGGGCCAGACTACTTTTATCAGACCAACGATAAGGACAGAATATGACCCACGTAGCCCATGAATTGCACGCCGAATTTCCCAACGACGCGGACACGCTGCACAAGTTAAAGGTGAACGATCCGCATTTTGCCAAGCTGGCTGACCATTATCACGATCTGAATCGTGAAATTCATCGCATCGAAGCCGGCATCGAAGCCGCATCGGACGAACGAACCGAAGACCTGAAAAAGGAACGCCTGTCGATTCTCGATCAGGTTTCGGCTATGCTTTCGGCTGCAAAGGCAGGAGCATAAGCATGACCGATCTGAAAAGCGTCAAATCCGGGCTCGAGGCAAGGCTGGCCGAACTGGAAGCAAGGGCCGGGCGAATCGAGGCCGACTTGGCCGAACCGTTGAGTGCCGACTTTGAAGAACAGGCGACCGAGCGTGAAGACGACGATGCACTGGAGGGGCAGGAAGCCCTGCTGGGACGGGAAATCGTCTCAGTCAAGGCAGCTTTGGCTCGGGTGGAGGATGGCAGCTATGGCGAATGCACCCGCTGTGGCGAAGCTGTAGGCGAAAAAAGGCTCGAGGCCCAACCCGAAGCCGCTTTATGCATCGCCTGCGCGCGCGAACTTGAAAAACACTGAGCGCTAGCTTGTGCTCGCAACGGCCCTGTTTTCGGTGAAGATTTCCCATGCGGAAATAAACATCGCCGCAATGACAGGGCCGACAATCAGGCCGTTTATACCGAGTACGCTCAGACCGCCCAACGTTGAAATCAGCACGACATAATCCGGCATCTGTGTATCCTGACCTACCAGGATCGGGCGCAGGACATTGTCGACCATACTGATCACGAAAATGCCCAACATCAACAAGGTAACTCCTTCCCACATGCTGCCCGTCGCCAGCAGGTAAATCGACACTGGAACCCAGATGATCCCCGTGCCGACAGCGGGGATTAGCGAGAACAATCCCATCACCACACCCCATAATACGGCGGCTCGAATATCGAGAAACGCGAATATCAGCCCGCCCAAAATGCCCTGAACGATCGCAACAACGATGCTGCCCTTCACCGTTGCGCGTATCACCGTGGTGAACTTGTCGAAAAAGGCTTTGCGTTGCTCGGCGCGCATCGGAATGGCTTCGCCGATCCGTCGGGTAATCTGGCGACCGTCGCGTAGCAGGAAATAGGTGAGATAGAGCATCACACCCAGCGCCATTGCAAAGTTGAACGCGCGCTGCCCAACCGAGACAGCCTGCCCCGCAATGATCTGCACCCCACTTGTCACCAGCGCGCTCGCCTTTGACTGGAGTTCCTCAAAATCAGGGGTGAAGTACCGCCCCGCCATTTCCTGCCAGCGTTGCGGAATGACGGCCTGTAGATCCTGCCCCAGCTTGGCGAAATCGATCTCCTTGGTTTGCACTGAATCATAGGTGCGCAATGCCTCATCGACCATCAGCGAGCCGACGATAAAGGCGGGAATGATCACCAGCGCAATCACCAGCAACAGGGTGAGCGTTGCAACGGTATTCTTGCGTGCCGGCATCTTCATCAGCAGTCGATCGTGTACCGGCGCAAAGGCAATCGTCACCACCAACGCCCACAGGATCGCGCCAAAAAACGGCCAGACTATCCACGCCATCGCCAGCGATACCGCGAGCAGAAAGCCGACAAGCACGCGATCTTCGAACTTTGTGTCGTGCTGCAGTTTCTCGGCGCTTGACTGGGGTTTCTCGCTCATGGGCCGAGGGATAACGGCAATTCAGGCAGATGTCATGCCTAGAGTTAGGCGCCTAATACAGCGCCGCATCTTGCTTTGCGCAGCGGCCATGCTAGTTTTTCGCCTTCTATTGGGGAAAATATGCAAGAGATTGCCATCCGTTGAACCGGCGCGCGTGACCTGCTCACGCTGACTGCCGACCGTGAAAGCCGAAGCGCGCATAGCGTTCCGGCTCCTTTTCCGCGTTCAACGGACAGGTTTTCCATGAATGTTTCAAAATATGAACAGCGCGTGCTGCACGCGCTGGCGCAAGGCGGTTCGATCATCCACCGCTTTGACGACAAGGGCCGTATTATCGAGGTCGATTGCATGAACCGCGATGGCTGGCGGCTCGACGACTGCACCCTATCGGTGTTCCAGAAACTGCGGCGCAAACGACTGATCGCCAGCGCCGGCGGCGCGCCTTATCGCATCACGCGAGAGGGTTTGCGGGCGGTGCGGGGACAGTTGGATAATCGCTGAATTACTTCTTACCGTAGCCCTGAGCCTGTCGAAGGGCGGTTCTCAGCCTCAGCGCAAACCTTGAGGCGCCCTTCGACAGGCTCAGGGCTACGGTATTGTTACGTTGCGGCCCCTGCATGCCCCGCAATCAGCCCAATCATGCGATCCACCTGCGACGGCGGCAGGTCGTGCGCCATTTCGTCAATAATCTCCAGCCGCGCACCCGGCACATGGCGGGCGATGTCGATGCTGCCCTCTTTCGGTACTAGCGGGTCGGCACCGCCGTGAACGACGAGCGTCGGCGTGGTGATCGTCTTCAGGCGCGCGACACGACTGCCATCGGCGATAATCGCCAGCAACTGGCGCCGCGTGCCGATCGGATAATAGCCGCGATCAAAGGCGCGTCCGGTCATTTCCACATGGGCATCTTCCGGGCGGGCGGGATCGGGATAGGAAAAGGACTTCACCAACGCGGCCCCAAACGCGACCGCTTCGTCGCGATTGGCACCCGATGGCCGTGCAGCCATCATCTGGCGGCGAATATCCGCACGCGGGCCGGGCAATCCGGGCGCGCCGCTGGAGGACATGATCGACGTCATGCTCAACAGGCGCTCGCGATGGTTCACCGCCATCAGCTGCACAATCATCCCGCCCATCGACGCGCCGACCACATGCGCCTGCTGGATACCCAGCGCATCGAGCAGCCCGATTCCGTCCTTCGCCATATCGGAAAGCGTATAGCCAACGCCCAGCGGCAGGCCGAAACGTGCCTTGAACATCGTCCACAGTAGATTGGGGGTCGCCGCCTGTTCCATACGCTGCGATAGGCCGACATCGCGATTGTCATAGCGGATAACGCGGAAGCCCTTGCCGACAAGGCCATGCACAAACTCGTCCGGCCAGGCAATCATCTGTGCGCCCAGCCCCATGACCAACAGGATTGCGGGTGCGTTGGTTGGGCCGTGGTCTTCGTAATGTAGGTTAATATCGTTGGCAGTAATATTGGGCATTATTCCCCTCCCCCATGATAAAAATCATACACTGTTTGCGCCACCGCGGCGGACACGCCTGGTGCTTTTTGTAAATCTTCCAAGCTCGCTGAACGCACCGCGCGGGCGGTGCCGAAGTGGAGCAGCAGCGCTTTCTTCCGTGCAGGTCCGATGCCGGGCACTTCGTCGAGCGGGCTCGCGGTGATTGCCTTGGCGCGCTTGGTGCGGTGGGCGCCGATCGCGTAGCGGTGCACTTCGTCGCGCAGGCGTTGCAGGTAGAACAGCACTGGCGCGTTCACTGGCAGGGTCAGTTCGCGGCCGTCGGGGAAGTGGAAAACCTCGCGCCCCTCACGCCCATGGTGCGGCCCCTTGGCGATACCGATGAAAGGCACATCCTCTATGCCGAGCCGTTCGAACACTTCGCGCACCGCGCTCACCTGCCCCTTGCCGCCGTCGATCAGGACAAGGTCGGGCCATTCGGGTTCGGCCTCTACGTCGCCCCGGCGAAGGCCGGGGCCGCTAGAGGTTGGCTCTTCGCTGCTTGCGGCCCCTGCCTCCGCAGGGGCGACGCTTTCCAGCAACCGCCCAAAGCGTCGCTCCATCACTTCGCGCATCATCGCAAAGTCATCATCGGTCGCGGCCTGTTTGATGTTGAATTTGCGATACTGGCCCTTGATGAAACCCTCCGGCCCCGCGACCACCATCGCGCCGAGTGCGTTGCTGCCCTGAATATGGCTGTTGTCGTAAATCTCGATCCGCTGCGGTGGCTCGGAAAGGTCGAACAGTTCGGCGACTTCGCGCAGCAATTTGCCCTGCGTCGTCGTTTCCGCAAGCCGCCGGTCGAGCGCCTCCTCGGCATTGCGCTTCGCCTGCGCGACCAGCCGCACGCGGTCACCACGTTTTGGTACGGCGATTTCAACCTTGCGCCCCGCCCTTTCGCTGAGCGCCTCGGCCAGCAAATCGGCTTCAGGCAATTCGCGGTCGAGCAGCAGCAGACGCGCGGGCGGCACTTCTTCATAGAATTGCGCGAGCACCAGTGTCAGCACTTCTTCGTCGCTGCTGTCCTGTATGTGAGCGGGAAAGAAGGCGCGGTGGCCCCAATTCTGCCCGCCGCGGATGAAGAAGGCCTGGATGCCAATCACGCCCTGCTTGTGCGCCAGCGCGAAGATGTCGGCATCACCAATCCCCGCCGCATTGATTGCCTGGCTCCCTTGGATGAAGGTCAGCGCCTTCAGCCGGTCACGCAACAGCGCCGCGCGCTCGAAATCGAGCGCTTCGGCGGCCCCCTCCATCTCTTTCGCCAGCTTCGCCTGCACCGCAGTCGATTTGCCGCCAAGGAAGGCTTTGGCGTCACCCACCAGCTCGGCATAGCCCGCCTTGTCGATCCGCCCCACACAGGGCGCCGAGCAGCGCTTGATCTGGTAGAGCAGGCAGGGCCGGTCACGGTTGTTGAAGAAGCTGTCGGTGCAGCTGCGCAGCAGAAACAGCTTTTCGAGCGCGTTCAGCGTGACATTGACCGAACCGGCGCTGGCAAAGGGACCGTAATATTCGCCCTTATGCCGCCGTGCCCCGCGATGCTTCTGGATACGCGGGAAATCATGGTCGGCACGCAGCAGGATGAAGGGGAAGCTTTTGTCGTCACGCAGCAGGACATTGTAGGCGGGGCGGTAACGCTTGATTAGTTGCGCCTCGAGCAACAGCGCCTCTGCCTCGCTGTTGGTGGTGACAATCGTCATGCTGCGCGTCAGCGAGACCATGCGCCGCAGCCGGTTGGGTAGCCGATCAACCTGCGTGTAATTGGTGACGCGGTTCCGGAGCGCCCGCGCCTTCCCCACATAGAGCACATCGCCGCGTGCGTCGTGCATGCGATAGACGCCGGGCTTGGTCGGCAAGGTCTTCAACACATTGCGGATCGCCGCGACCCCGCCCTCCAGATCGGGCTGATCTGCGCCGCGCACGGCATAGGTCTGCGCCTCCTCGTTAAAGCGAGAAGCCGAGTTCGGCTGGTCTGGAGGGTCGGCCTTTGACATCTAGTTTCAAAATGCTACTTAATTTGGATCGGAGGAGGACATTAGATGCAAGTTTCGGGAAAGACCATATTATTGACCGGCGGCACCGACGGCATTGGTCGCGAATTGGCAGGACAACTCAAGGCCAAGGGCGCGACAGTGATCGTCACCGGCCGCACACCCGAGCGGATCGAGGCAGCCAAGGCGGCGGGCTATGAAGTCATCGCCGCCGAGCTGTCGTCGCAGGCAGGCGTCGATGCGGTGTTGGCGGCGGTCAAGGACCTCGATGTTGACATATTGATCAACAATGCCGGTGTCGGCAGCGACCATGATTTTCGTGAAGCGGCACCCGACCTGGCGGATAATGACCGTTGCATCTGGCTGAACCTGAACGCGCCTGTGCATCTGATCACGCATTTGATGGACGGCCTGAAGGCTCGTCCCGAGGCGATGATTGTGAACACCACATCAGGTCTGGCGGTCGCCCCACGCGCGGGTGGACCGATCTATTGTGCCACCAAGGCGGGTTTGCGCAGTTACACCTTGGCGTTGCGCGAACAGCTGAAAGGCACAAACATCCATGTGCTGGAAGCGTTGCCACCGGTTGTCGAAACCAAAATGACCGCCGGACGCGGCAGCAAAAAGATGAGTCCGCAAGATTGCGCTGCGCAGATTGTCGATGCGATGGAAAGCAACGCCACGGAGGCGAATGTCGGGATGGTGAAGCTTTTGCGGTTTGTTTACAGCATCTCACCTGCACTCGCGCGGCGGATTATGATTAGATTCTGAATTCCTCCCCGCACGGGGAGGGGGACCAGCGAAGCTGTTGGAGGGGCACCCGCTGCAAGTCCCAACAACTAAGGGCACGCGATTACTCACGTGCCCCTCCACCATCCTGCGGATGGTCCCCCTCCCCCATTGGGGGAGGAATTAATTCAGTTTTGCAATCGTCGCATCAACCAGACCGGCATCGGCCTTGGCATCATGATGCTTGGCGATCAGTGCCTCCGCAGCTGCCGCAGCCGTAGCGGCGGCCTTGGCGCGCACATCGGCGATTGCCGCACGTTCAGCGGCGGCGATCTTGTCTTCGGCCGACTTGGCCCGTCGCGCGATCAGTGCGGTTGCGTCGGTCTTGGCCTTGGCAACAATCGCCTTGGCCTCTTCTTCTGCCTGCGCCTTCATCGCTTCGGCATCCTTGGCAGCTTGCTTCGCCTTGGCTTCGTAATCGGCCTTGATCGCTTCAGCTTCCTTGCGCAGATTGGTCGCCTGGTCGAGCTGGGCCTTGATGCCTTCAATCTGTTTGTCGAGCGCCGCGCCGATCATCGCGGGCACTTTCTTCCAGATGAACAAAGCGATGACGACGAGCATAGCGAGCGCGACCCACATTGTCGCATCCATACCGAGAGCGGCGGGTGCGGCATGCGCCTCTCCGCCATGCGCTTCGGTTGAAGCATGCTTGTCGGCTACCGGTGCACCGTCAACGGTGGTGTCGTCGATCACGGCCTTTTCGGTGGCCATGGCTTCAGGGGCTGCTGCCTGTGTCATCAGCTCAATACCGCCTTCACTGCAGTCGCTGCCTGGGCAGCGCTAACCTTCGCACCCGAAACCTTGGCGACGATATCCGCCGCAGCTTCGGCTGCTACGCTTTCGATTCCCGCCATTGCCTTGGCGCGCGCCTTGGCGAGGTCAGCTTCAGCTGCTGCCAGCTTGGCCGAGATTTCCTCGTCCGCTTTGGCAAGACGTGCCTCCGCGTCCTTGGCGCCCTTGGCCTTGGCGGCAGCCGCCTTGGCTTGCGCTTCCCCGCGAGCGGCATTCAATGCATCGCTCCCGCCCGCTACCAGTCCGTCGGCTTCGACACGTGCCTTTTCGGCAGCGGCAAGGTCATCGGCAATCTTGCGATCGCGGGCTTCGACATTGGCGTCGATTTTCGACACCATGCCGCGGCCAATCACGAAATAAAGAATGCCGAAAACCAGCAGCATCCAAAAGAACTGCGAGGCATAGGTTTCCAGTATCTGGGCGATTTGAGGCATTTGATCCGCTCGCTGGATGGAGGGTTATTCAAATTTTCGGGAAAGTGGCCCCCGGCGTCAAAGCGCCGGGGTATCCTCCCCTAAAAACTCTTAGGCAACGAAGATCAGGATCATCGCCACGACGAACGCGAGCAGACCGAGAAGTTCGGCAGCCGCGAAGCCGATGAAGAGACGGCCCTGCTGGCTGTCAGCAGCCGCGGGGTTGCGCAATGCGCCCTGAAGGAACGAACCGAAGACGTTACCCACGCCGCCAGCTGCGAGGCCTGCACCGATTGCTGCGAGACCGGCACCGATCAATTTTGCTGCTTCTGCTTCCATGTTACTAACTCCTGTTAAAACTCAAACTTGGTTGGAAAATCGTCGAAAAAACTCAGTGCAGATTGACCGCGTCATTGATGTAGAGCGAGGTCAAAAGCGCAAAGACATAGGCCTGAATGGCGCACACCAGCAGTTCAAGCAGGGTGATGCCGATCATCAGGATGAATGAGGGCAGCGCAACCAGCGGGGCAACCCACAGCGCTTCAGCATTGAGGCCGTTGATCACGAAGCCTGCAAGCACCTTCATCAGCACGTGACCCGCCGTCATCGCGACGAAGAGACGCAAAGCAAGGCTGAAGGGGCGGATGAGGAACGAGAAGAGCTCGATCAGCGGGATGAGCCAGAGCAGCCACCAGGGCGTGCCATGCGGCACGAACAGGCTGAAGAAGTGCAGGCCATGCTTCCACAGGCCAACGACCAGCACCGTACCAAAGCTGAGCACGGCGAGCACGGCAGTGACTGTCAAATGGCTGGTTACGGTAAAGGCGTGGGCGCCGGGGACGATACCGATCGGCATCATGCCCATGAAGTTGGCAAACAGGATGAACATGAAAAGCGAGAAGACCAGAGGCACATATTTCTTGCCCTCGGGTCCGATGCTCGAGCTCATCATGTTGTTGATAAAGCCGGTGACGCCTTCAACAGCCATCTGCCAGCGACCGGGAACGAGTTCGCGCTTCATGCCACCGGCCATGAAAACCCAGATGGCACCTAGAACGACGAGCATGAACAGCGACGAGTTGGTGAACGAGATGTCGTAACCAAAAAGATCCAGCTTCGCCAAAGGCTCAATCTGGAACTGGTGCATCGGATCGATTTTGCCGCTTTCGCCTGCCACTTTTTCCGTACCCTGCTTATGCCAACAGCCCCGCAAGCGGGGCCGCGTTTATACGACCGAAGCGCCCGTTGTTATTCCGGACGCTCCTGCGAAATCTTGTATATGTTCCTGAAGGCGACTGCGATGCCCAAAAACATGCAGACCAACAGAAGCGCTGGCGCGGTGTCAAACAGCTGGTCGAACAACCAGCCAACTAGAGCACCACCCGCAGGACCGGCGATCAGTTCGGTCAAGACCCGGTTCCCCTGCCGCATTCCTTTGGCCGGAGGCACGTCTTGCCCCGTACGTTCTGCCTCGGCCTTCCGGACCATTTTCAGCTGCATGTCTAACGAATCGAGCCGAGGGTCTTTTGTGCCGTTGCCATCCTGCGCGGGATCTTCTGAAGCCATGCAATTCCTCCTGTTTCGATACTCAGTATCAACTGGGGAGAACCGCCAAGACTCCGGGCAACCCCGCCAAGGCACGCGCGCTTTAGGAGAGCGCCGGAGCGAAGTCAACCGCATGCTGCAGCGCAAAAGCAAAGGCCCGGAAAATTGCTTTCCCGGGCCTTCGATATTCTCAATATCGCCAAGTTACGGGCAGCGCACATCCACAACAGGCGGGCTGGCGTCACGCGTTTTCCAGCTCTTGTCAGGAGCCTGATACATTTCGCCGGGAGCGGTGCGTTCCTTGATCAAACGGCAACCGGTCCGGAAAGCCATTTCTTCGACGGTAGCACCATTGGCGAGCGCCTCTTCGGTATATTTCGCCTTACGCTTGATGTTGAGGTCGTCGACCAGTGCCTTGACGGCAGGCGAAGGCGGCGTGACAAAGCCGAGATAGCCGTCGGTCTTTTCACCAATCAATCCGTCTGCCCGCGCCTGCTGATATGCCGGATCGCGTTGTGCCATAGCTCCGCTTCCGGCAACGGCTGCGCCGATCAGCAAAGCCGCTACGGCCATTTCGATACGGTCTTTCATCTTTTCACTCAAAGCCATCAGAATATCTCCGAATTCTCTTCAATCACCTGCTTTGAAGCCTGATCCAGCCTGTACAGCACTTCCTGCCGGATAGCGATGTTAAGGTTGATCACGATAGGCTTGTCCGGTGCCGATACCTGCACGCAACCCGGAAGGGTCGATGCGGCAATACAAACGAAGAGAAATGCCCCTTTCTTCATGTTTGGACGGATCGCACCATTGCCATCCGTCGTCAATCTATGTCGCATATATCCCTCCGTCGCTTTCGGCAGGCTGAATAGGCCGTTCATTTGGCGGTCGTTTCTGTTCATCTTTTCCCTCCCGAAGGTGGCCCTTCGCCCGGCACTGGATCCTTCTGCCCGTCGATCAAAGTCTTCCCCTGCTGCAAAGCATAGTCGGCATCATACAAGCCGCGGATTGAACCGATCAGCTGGAGGAACTCCGCCTCGATCCTGACGTTGAACTTGATTGGAACTTTCGCGAGCTGTTTCGTGAAAAAATTCTGCTTTGCGAGACTGCCCTGCTGAAGCCCCTCGAACGACACATCGGTGATGATTTCGCCGTCCAGCTTGCCTTCGACACCCAACCGCATTTCGCGGAAGCTGATCGAGCGCAGCGCCTGGAATGCAAAATTGGCGAACACCCCCATATCCTCATAGGTAAGTTCGCCCAGATAAGAGAGCTGTCCACCGCCGGGTCGCGATACCAGATAGCCGCCGACGATGCGGCCACCTTCCTGATTGAACACCATCGGCAGCGTGCCATCAAAAATGCCCGATACCTGCAGGTTCTGAAGGTCGTAACCGGCGAGGAACTTCTCCGCATCGAGGCCGATCAGGCGGAAAGTCAGCCTGCGTTCTGCTGCGACATCAAAGTCGAGGATCGTTGGCTCCAAGACCAGTTCGCCGCCATGGAAAGGCCAGCGTCCCTCTTCTATCCTTACCCGCTGGTCGGGCAGCAACTGATAGCGGATTACCCCCTCATAAGCGGGCACCCCCGGATTGACCGAGCGGACACGCGCGATCTGCCCCGGTTCGGTGACCATGCCGAGCAGGTCGGTAAAGCGGATTTCGGTCTCCAGCCCTTCGACCGGGCCGAAGGCGGCGGCAAGATCGGTGTTCGCCACGGTGAAACGGCCACTGCTCCGGACGGTTTCGCCATCCCAATCTATACGCCCGTCACCTGACAGCAGGCCCTTCACGGCGGCAATATGCCCGAGCGTCAATGGCGTAATCTTTTCGGGTTGCAGGCGATCATTGAACCGCAAGCCATCAACAGACAGCAAGGCGTTACCTGTGGTGCTATCCAGATTATGGGTGATCTGCGCTTCGGCAACCTTGACGCCTGATTCCGGCTCAAGCAGATTGCCGATGGCGGAAATGACATTGTTCGAGAACGTCACCTGCATGTCGGGCACGCGGAGCGGGTTGAACCGGTCAACTTGCGCCGCATCCGAAATGAACAGGCTCGAATCCAGCCCCAGCACGCCATCCTGCCAGCTCCATTTGCCGCCGACTTCGCCGATCAACAGCGGAACCTCCCCTATCTGCCCGGCACCGCCACTGATTGTTCCATACACGCCCGGGCCTTCCAATTTGCCATCAAGCCGGGCAATCGTGAAGCGGCTCTGGGTCCGCGCCCTACCCAGATCGACCGCCACATCCTTGGCACCGAAGCCGCTGTCGAGATCAAAACTGATGCTGTTGCCGCTGGCCTTGAGAGCCGAGCTGCCCAGAATTCCATCGACGCTGAGCGAGGGTATCAACAGCGCGAAGCGCGTTTCGCCACCCGCAACGCTGAGTATCGAACCGCTTTGCGGACAAGCCCGCAAGCTGCCAGCTGGAAGCCGCAGCGCACCCGTCGCCAATCCGCTGTAACGGACGTTGGTGCATGCGGCATTCATGGAGAAAGCGCCTCCCGAGACGAGCCCGTCTATCGGTAGGTTCAGGCCAGTCACAACGCCGCCCAGCAAGGGGCCGGTGACGGTTGCCTGCCCATTAAATCGCCAGGGCTGACGCCCGCCACCTTCGAACGCGAGGGTCGGGATGCTGATGGTACCGCCGGGGGCCGAATAGGGCTGCAGGTTCAATGTGCCTGCCCAACCGAGGCCCTGCTGACGCAACAGCAGCTTGCCGGTCGGCAGATCACCGCCTGTCATCGTCAGCGACACGGGATCGGCCAAACGGCCATCAGCCAAGGTGAAGGGCGCCTGTTGGCGGAGAATGACGCCACTATCGGAGCGGACGAAGAGGCCGTTCAGGGCCAGCTTGCTTCCCGTTGGCGCAGTGGCGATATCAAATGCAGTCGTGCCGTCGAAGCTGCGGATCGCCCGGCGAAGCGCCGGATCGAGGCGGGCGACAACCGGGCCGACAGGGGTAGAGGCGGTGCCCCGCACCAACTGATCCATCGATGGCAACATCGATTGCGGCAGCGATGCACCAGACAGCTGCGCATCGCCGCGTGCTGTCACGGACAAGCCGGCATCGGAGAAACCCAGACTTCCTTCAGCCTCGCCAGCCAGATTGCGCATCGCGAATTCCGGCGCGCGCAATGCTGCTTTCGATAGCGCTAGATTATAGTCCGTCCGCTGTTGGTTGCCGTTGAGCGCGAGTTTTCCGGCAATGCCATCGGCCCGCATGTTGTCCGCTTGCGCCGATTTTGCCATGAACGCAAAGTCACCGATCCAACGGTCAAACGCTTCGGTAAACTGGATTTTGCCGTCGATTGCGGGGGCTGCTACCGCCAGCTTTTGATCGACGCATCCTATCGACGCTGCTGCCAGAGGCCCGATAAATTCGGGGCGGACATTGCGAATGCGCACCGCGCCGTCATAACGCAGCGCTTTCGCAGTGCAGCCACCATCGGCCAGCTGCGGCGAACGCCCTGTCAGCTTGCCGTCAAAGCGGTTGCGCAAATTGCCCCTGCCCTGCGCGGCGATACCGACGCCGCCCCAGGGCGTCGCCAGCGAGAGAATGGCATCTGACAATTGCAGGTTAATATCAGCGAGAGTGATCGGCTCCTTGCTCTCCATATCGCGGAGCTTGTCGAGTTCGCCCAAATAGAGCTTCCCGTCGGCAAAGCGTCCCTTCAGTCTAACACCGTTGGCACGGATCTCTCGCAGCTTGGGCGCACCAAATCCGATAGTAAGCTCAAGCTCGACTGATTTTGCGGTCAAATCCGGATTGGCCGGATCGCCGACAGCAACATTGCGAATCCGTTGGGTGCTAAATCCGAGCTCTTCGATTTCATAGGCCGCGCGAACGCCGTTTTTTTCCAGATAGTCACGCACATAGCCATCTGCGATCTCGGTGCGCTTCCACCAGGCATAAGCAACAAGGCACAGCAAGAATATCAACACCGCGCCAAACAAATGGCGCTTCGACCAACGCCGGGTCGGCTGTGCTTCGGGAAGCTCTTCTTCCATCATTGGTCAAATGCGCCAAAGCCTTGCGCCATGCAACTTGGATTTCTACCAAACGCCTTGCAGCGAAGTCAAAATTGCGGAACAAGCCCGTTCAATGGTTGCATCACGCGAAAAAGACGAAAATTATGGCGAAGGCCATCGCGAACGCCTTCGTGAGCGCCTTTTGGACAATGGCGGTGATGGATTACTTGATCACGAGCTGCTCGAATATTTGCTGATGCTTGCTATTCCGCGAATCGATACGAAGCCGATCGCCAAGCAACTGATCGCACATTATGGCAATCTCTCTTCGGTATTTACAGCTGATGCGTATAGCCTGCAGAATCAAAAAGGTATCGGCGAAAAGGCCGCTGCGGCGATCAAACTGGTGCAGGCACTGGCCTTGCGCATGGCGTCGGAACCTGTTCGCGAACAGCCGATATTGTCGAGTTGGCAGGCGCTGCTCGACTATTTGCGGCTCGATATGGCGCATCTGACGATTGAGCGCGTGCGCGTACTCTATCTCAATTCAAAAAACATGCTGATCCGCGACGAAGTGGCCGGCGAAGGCTCAATAGACCAGGCCCCGATCTACACCCGTGAAATCATTCGTCGTTCTATCGACCTCGGCGCTGCCGCGATCATCCTGGTCCACAATCATCCGAGCGGCGACAGCGCGCCCAGCCGGCAGGACATATCGATGACGCGCGAAATCATCGAGACCGGCAAGCGCCTTGGCATCTCGGTTCACGATCATGTCATTGTTGGCAAGGACGGCTTTTCGAGCATGCGCAGCGCAGGATTGATCTAGATTGCATCGTAATTTGCTTTTTTTCAGCTCCTGATTGAACGCGATGTACTAGGGCACCATCAAGTCTATGCGTTGTTCATAGAAGATGTAAAATCGCGCCAGGTATCGTTGCAATCTCCTTACCCGGAATATGCTCCCTAGCGATCCCTACGCGCGCTTCCTCCTAGGTTTCTGGGTCGCAAGGAGGCGCGCAACCATAACAGAAGCCTGCCAAGGCTCATCGCAGTGCCTTCCTGCAAACACACCGGAGGTCTAACTTTAGATCGCCCCGCATAATCGGTTTGGCCGTCCCCAATCCGGCCAATAAATTCCCCTGCGGGGCGGTCTGTATATTCGAATAGTGGAACTATCGACGCGCTTTGCTGGCGTCTGCGATGTCATTGAGCAGCGACTTGCGAAGCGTCGACCCATCCTCAAAAGTCAGATCGTCAATTTTCCAGGCGCCACCCTCATTCCTGAATCGGAGTCGTAACGGCGCTCCCTGATCGCCCTCGGGGCCACGCCCCGGCGAAAAGACGATAGTGGCTTCAATTTGGCCTTTGGACCGCAACTTGTAACGCTGCGACAGCAATTTCGCTGTGGCGTTATCATTGTCCTGACACTGGCAATACCAGTCAAAACCATTGAGCCCGTAAAGCTCCTCGCTTTCCTGCATCAGCTTGTCCCAGCGTGCAATCAGCGCACCAAGCGATAAGGTATATGGCGGTTCATAGCCGCTCGCAGCGGCCCCCGCCGCATTGTCGGGGGCGTAACTGCCATCATCGGGCGCTTCCGGAAGCGGCTGCGAATAGGGCGCGTATATTTTCGCAACAATGTCCCGAACCACAGCCTCATCTTGTTGTGCAGGCTGCTTGGCAGCGGCTGCCTGAACAGGCAGCGTACAATAAAATATCAATGCTGCAAGGACACGCGCCGTATCAGCGCGCATGCTCAGTCGCCCTGACCGGGATCGGGGGAGAAGAACTTCTCGAACTTGCCTTCAACGCCCTTGAAATCATCTGCGTCGGCAGGGGTTTCATGCTTGGTCGTGATGTTCGGCCATTCGGCGCTGTACTGCGCGTTTAGCTCAAGCCACTGCTCAAGACCATTTTCGGTGTCAGGCAGGATCGCTTCGGCGGGGCATTCCGGCTCGCAAACACCGCAATCGATACATTCATTGGGGTTGATGACGAGCATGTTCTCACCTTCGTAGAAGCAGTCCACGGGGCAAACCTCGACGCAGTCCATATATTTGCATTTGATGCAGGCATCGGTGACAACGTAGGTCATTGCTCGGTTTCTCCCCTAGGCAGTTCGGTTTGTTGTCCAACGCCTATTGTGCCTTTGGCGCGCAAGTCAACGGGGGAAATGTTCTGTGCAATCAAATTTCGCTATAACAGGCCTGTGCCTCTTGTGCCGGGCCGCGCCGTTGCGGGATAGAAAGCAGCCGGATAGCGAGCGCCCCCTGCCCGCGCGGCATGGTGATGGTATCGCCCACTTTTACCTCCACACTGGGTTTTTCGACGCGATTGCCGTTGAGCCGGACATGCCCTTCACCGATCAACGTCTGGGCAAGGCTGCGCGATTTGGAGAGGCGCAAATGCCAGAGCAGCTTGTCTATCCGCAGCGACGCGCCAGCCAAGCTTAGCCGCCCATCTTTTCCTTGAGCGCCGCAAGCTGAAGCGCAAGCGCCGACGGAGCCTCGCTTTTCGGCTTGGCCGGAGCTGCGGCCGGTTGCCTGTTTTGCACCGGTTTTCCGCCCTTCTTCGGCTTGCGATCATGCGACTTCGCGAGGCGCGGCGCAGGCTTCGCCTTACGGATACCCACCCAGCGCCAATATGTCAGTTTTACCGCCTGATCGTTGGTCGCGTCGGTTTTGGCAGGCTCGGCCTCAGCGCCATTTTCTTCGGCTGCGTCCACCGTAACAGGCTCTGCAGTGATCGATTCTTCCATTGCCGCTTCTTCGAGCGGGGCTGCTTTGGCAGGCTCATCCGCAACCAAAACAGCATCGGGTTCGCGAGCGTCCGACGCTTCAACGGTATTTTCCACGGTTTCTGCGTCCACATTCACTGCTTCAGCAACCGTCGCAACCGAGAGTGATTCGATGCGCCGGAATCCCGCATCACGCATCAACGCCTGCAAGCCTTCTTCGCTGAGGCCCAACGAGGTGGCAAAAGCCATGTCCATGCCGAATTCTAGCGCTTCGCCGCGCGCCTCATGCGCTTTTTTGATGACACGCTCGGCCAGGTCGATGCGCACATATTCATTGCCAATCCGGCGATAGCCTGCATTTCGGCAATCAGCCGCAGAGGCGAAGTCCCATTCTTTCAGGTGCACCGCGCTTTCGGGCGGCAATTCGGGCATGGGTTTTTCGGTTTGCGCCGAAAACAACGCCGCGCGCCAGCGCGTGGCGGCAGGTTTCAGGACCGCGTGGTGATAAACATCGAGCGCCCCGAACACGATGCCTGCCTTGCGCGCAACACCGCGCGCTTCCTTGGGCAAAGCCGTCAGCGTGTCGGCAAGGAACTGGCGTCCGGCAATCCCGCCAGCATCGGCCAGCCGCGCCGCCAAAGCGCGGACGACGCCATCGGTTGCGGCATCAGCCGCCAGTTGATTGAGCGCTACAAGGCCGCCCATATGCTTGGCAAGCTGCCCTTGAATCCAGCCTTCGGCACGTTCCACAATCGCACGCAGGTCTTCGCCTTCTATGCCTGCCACCGCGCGTGCAGGCTTGAAAATCGGCTGCAACAGGCTGCGTCCGCGCGCGATATGCCCCAGCACCGCGCCTTGCCAGAACAGCGCAGGGCGCCCTTCGCCATCGCGTCCAAGTGAAAACTCTTCGGTTTCGGCCATTGCCACCGCCCTTGCCTTTTCTTTCAGATATGCTGCCAGATGCCGTTCCGCTGCTGCAAGCAGCAATTTACGCTCCCCGACTCGCGCCGTGGAATCGACGCGAAAGGCAAATCCGTCAAGCTCGCCAATATGTTCGCCATCGACGAACACCTGATTTTCCGCGTCGACATGAACCGGCATCAGCGCATCATCCTTGCCGCCCTTGCGCATCAGCATCGATGTCCGCCGGTCGACGAAGCGCTGTCGCAGTGCATTGTGCAATGCGTCCGACAGTTTTTCCTCCAGATGCCGCGCGCGCTCCGCCATGGCTGGCGGGTCTTCGACCCAGTCCGCACGGTGCGCGACGTAAGACCATGTGCGGGCCGCGGCAATCTTTGCGGAAATCGTATCGACGTCGCCCTGTATGGTATCCAGCCGTGCAAGCTCGCCGGCGACATAGCTGTGCGGAAGAATGCCGCCCGTCGCCATATGTTCCCAAAACCCGGCGACAAAGCGGCTGTGATGTTCGGCACCAGTCTGGCGGAAATCAGGCAGGCTGGCGACTTCCCACAAACGTGCGACGTTTTTCGGCCCAGAAAGATGGCGCGTCACCTGCGGCATATCCGCGAGGCGTTTGAGCACAGCCAGATCGATGGCTTCGGGCGCGGCGCGCAATGGCGGACCGTCGGGTTTGGCCTCAAGATCGGCAATCAATTGCGACAGACTGCCAAACCTTGGCGCCGCTTCGCGCCAATACATCCAGTCAAGCGCGGGGAATTGGTGGCTTTCGATTGCCAGCACTTCTTCCGCAGTGAATTCCCCTGCTTCGCCTGCCACGGTGCCAAAGGTACCATCGCGCTGGTGCCGCCCAGCCCGCCCGGCGATCTGTGCCATTTCGGCGATCGTCAGTCGCCTTGTTCGATTGCCGTCGAATTTAGATAGTCCAGCAAAAGCAATATGCTGGACATCCAAGTTCAGACCCATTCCAATCGCATCAGTGGCGACCAGATAGTCGACTTCACCTGACTGGAACATCTCAACCTGCGCGTTGCGGGTACGCGGGGAAAGCGCCCCCATCACGACTGCCGCACCACCTCTCAGACGCCGCAGCAATTCGGCGACGGCATAGACCTGCTCCACCGAAAAGGCGACGATGGCGGTGCGCTTTGGCAGGCGCGAAAGTTTTTTGGGCCCCGAATAGCTCAAAGTTGAGAAGCGCGGGCGCGAGATGATCTCGGCATCGGGCAACAAGGCCCGCACCATCGGACGCAGGCTTTCGGAGCCAAGGATCATCGTCTCCTCACGCCCGCGCACATGCAACATCCGGTCGGTAAAGATATGCCCGCGTTCCGGGTCAGCCCCCAATTGCGCTTCGTCGAGCGCCGCAAAGGCAAACTGCCGCTCGACAGGCATTGATTCGGCGGTGCAGAGATACCAGCGCGCACCGGGCGGTTCGATGCGCTCTTCACCGGTAATCAGCGCGACTTCCTTCGGCCCCTTGATCGCGACCACCCGGTCGTAAATTTCGCGCGCCAGCAGCCGCAGCGGAAAGCCCATCACCCCGCTCGAATGCGCGCACAGCCGCTCGACCGCAAGGTGCGTTTTGCCGGTGTTGGTGGGCCCAAGCACGGCCTTCACGGGAACTTTGGGGGAGGACATTATTGTGCGTGCCTAACAGCCGCCTTCCCGCACGGCTAGACCGGATTTCGGTTGTTACGTTCGGCTCACCTTAAATAGTTGCAAGTGAAATCTTTGCAGGGCATTTGCGAATGCATGAGCAACCTCCCTACCCTTGATTTCGCCCTGGGCGAAAATGCGGAGATGATCCGCGAAACCACCTATCGATTTTCCACTGACAAGATTGCGCCGCTGGCCGCCAAAATTGACGCGGACGACTGGTTTCCGCGTGAGGAACTGTGGACCGCGATGGGCGAACTCGGCCTGCACGGCATCACTGTCGAGGAAGAAGATGGCGGCCTTGGGCTCGGCTATTTGGAGCATGTCATCGCAGTCGAGGAAGTCAGCCGCGCCTCTGCCTCCATCGGGCTTTCCTACGGCGCGCATTCGAACCTGTGTGTCAACCAAATCCGCCGCTGGGCCAATCCCGAGCAAAAGGCGAAATATCTGCCCAAGCTGGTTTCTGGCGAGCATGTCGGCAGCCTTGCCATGTCAGAGGCTGGTGCGGGATCGGACGTCGTTTCGATGAAGTTGAAGGCGGACAGCGTGCAGGGCGGTTTCGTGCTCAACGGCACGAAGTTCTGGATCACCAATGCGCCCTATGCCGATACGCTGGTGGTCTATGCCAAGACCGCGCCCGAAAGCGGATCACGCGGAATCAGCGCCTTCCTGATCGAGATGGGTGACGAGGGCTTCAGCATCGGCCAGAAAATCGACAAGGTCGGAATGCGCGGATCGCCTACCGCCGAGTTGGTGTTCAACGACTGCTTCGTCCCCGAAGACCGCATCATGGGGCCGTTGCATGGCGGCGTCGGCGTATTGATGAGCGGGCTGGATTATGAGCGCGTGGTGCTCGCTGGTTTGCAGCTCGGCGTGATGCAGGCCTGTCTCGACGTCGTTCTGCCCTATGTCCGTGAGCGAAAACAGTTTGGCAAGGCAATCGGCAGCTTCCAACTGATGCAGGGCAAGATTGCCGATATGTATGTCGCGCTCAATTCGGCGCGCAGCTATGTCTATAACGTCGCTCGCGCCTGCGATGCAGGGCAGACCACGCGCTTCGACGCGGCAGGCGCGATCTTGCTCGCCAGCGAAAGCGCCGTGAAAGTCGCGGGTGAAGCCATCCAGGCACTGGGCGGTGCAGGCTATACCAAGGACTGGCCGGTCGAGCGTTACTGGCGCGATGCCAAGCTGCTCGATATCGGCGCAGGAACCAATGAAATCCGCCGCATGCTGATTGGGCGGGAACTGATCGGGGCGGCATGACGTCACGCCCCGTCCTCGGCGTCATCGCGTGCAACCGCATTGTCGGCACCGAGCCGGCACAGGCGGTTATGGAGCGTTATATCCGCGCCGCGATGACCTATGCCGATGTGGCGGCACTCATCGTCCCTTCCCTTCCCGACTTGATGACGGCTGCAGAGGTCGCACCCAGGCTCGATGGCATATTGCTCACCGGCAGCCCATCCAACGTCGCCACCGTGCGTTACGGGGAGGATGGCGGTGAAGGACCGTTCGACGAAGGCCGCGACGAAATCGCGCTGTCGATGGTTGACCGGATGATCGACCTCAAAAAGCCGGTTTTTGGCATTTGCCGTGGCTTTCAGGAAATCAACGTCGCTCTCGGCGGCACATTGCGCCGCGATACCAGCGCGAGCGATGAACTGCTGCGCCACCATGCTCCTGATGGCGTCTCGTTTGATGCAATGTTCGACCACCGCCACCCGGTTGAACTTGCCAAAGGTGGATTGCTCGCCAGCGCTTATGCCAAGCCTGCGCTCGACGTGAATTCGGTGCACTATCAGGGCATCGGCAAGCTGGCCGATGGTTTGACCATCGAAGCGCGCGCGCCCGACGGCCTGGTCGAAGCCTATAGTGCCCGTCCCAATGGCGCGCCGTTGCTTGCAGTCCAGTGGCACCCCGAATGGGGAACTGAAAATGATCCGGACTCGCAGACCTATTTTCACCTGCTTGGAAAGGCGCTAAGAGGTGAGTTATGAACCGGTGCATCACCCGTTATAACCGCTACCAAGCGCGAATAGGCTTTTCGCCCTGAAATCCGTCGTCCCTGCGAAGGCAGGGACCGCAGCAGGTTTAAGCCGTTCTGGCTGAATAAACCTACAACGGCCCCTGCCTTCGCAGGGGCGACGACAAATATCAGGAGAATCTATATGCCCCGCAATTACGACATCGCCGAACTCCGCCGCCTCGACATCGCCCACCACCTTCCTGCCCAAGCCGACTGGCAGGAGATCGAAAATCTGGGCGGTAGCCGCATCATCACCCATGCCGAAGGCTGCTATATCCATGATGGTGACGGCAACCGCATCTTGGACGGCATGGCGGGCCTCTGGTGCGTCAATGTCGGCTATGGCCGCGACGAACTCGCCGATGTCGCTGCCGAGCAGATGCGCGAACTGCCTTATTACAACAGCTTCTTCAAGACGGCGAACCCGCCGACGGTGCTGCTCGCACACAAGATTGCCGGCCTCACACAAAACCGCCTGCCGCATGTCTTCTTCAACAGTTCGGGCAGCGAAGCCAATGACACCGTCTTCCGCCTTGTGCGCCAATATTGGAAGCTGAAGGGCGAACCCAAGCGCAAGACCTTCATCAGCCGCTGGAACGCCTATCATGGCTCAACCGTTGCGGGCGTTTCGCTAGGCGGGATGAAGGCCATGCACCCGATTGGCGACCTGCCGATCCCGGGCGTCGAGCATGTCCGCCAGCCATATCAGTTCAACGAAGGTCGCGACATGTCGACGGAAGCGTTCGGCACGGCCTGCGCCGAAGCGATTGAAGCCAAGATTCTTGAAGTCGGCCCCGAAAATGTCGCCGCGTTCATTGGCGAGCCGGTGCAAGGCGCAGGCGGCGTGATCATTCCACCCGCCAACTATTGGCCGCAGGTCGAAGCCATTTGCCGCAAATATGGCATCCTGCTGATCTGCGACGAAGTTATCTGCGGTTTTGGTCGCACCGGCAATATGTGGGGCCATGAAACGATGGGCGTGAAACCCGACATCATCGCGATGGCGAAGGGGCTTTCGAGCGGCTACCTGCCGATTTCAGCCGTTGCCGTATCCGAAGAGATCATCAAGGTGATGAAAACCGGCGGCGATTTCGTCCATGGCTATACCTATTCGGGCCACCCCGTTTCAGCGGCAGTGGCGCTGCGCAATATCGAAATCATGGAGCGCGAAGGCTTGGTCGAAAAGGTTCGCAGCGAAACCGGGCCCTATCTGGCAAAAGCTCTGGCAATGTTGAGCGATCACCCCTTGGTCGGCGAAGCGCGCTCGATCGGCCTGCTCGGCGCGGTCGAAATCGTTGCTGACAAGGCGACGGGCGCCCGCTTTGGCGGCGCAGAAGGCACGGCAGGCCCGATGGTGCGCGACATCTGTATCAAGAACGGCCTGATGGTGCGCGGTATTCGCGACAGCATCGTGATGTGCCCGCCACTAATCATTACTACCAGCCAGATTGACGACCTTGTCGGCATCATCCGCAAGTCGCTCGACAAGGCGGAACCGCTGCTGCGCGCACTCTAAAAGGTTGACGTCCATGCCCACCTGATTCATTTAGGTGGGCATGAGCGACACCCCCGAAGACACCCCGCCCGACAACGAAACCATGCGCGAAGTGAAGCGTGCCAAGGCGCGCAAGGAAGCCGCGGAGGAAAAAGGCGGAATCGGCTGGAAGACCGCTGCCGGTATCGGCATCGGCTCGGCAGCGCTCGCCGCTGCACTGATCTACGCGAACAAAGCGCGCAAGAAAGACAGCGAGCAGGATTAAGCGCGCTGGACTTTTCCGGCGCTTCGCCTACCGCCTAAGGCGATGAATAACCCGTTTCGATCCGCAGTGCTTGGCGCTGTATCCGCCGCCGCATTGCTGGCCATCCCCACCCTTCCCGCTTCAGCGGCTACACCCACGCCCGCCAAGCCGGAGCTTACTTGTAAGGTCAAAACGTCCGAGGGTCTGTCCTACACCGTGATCAAGGCAGGCAAAGGCGAGAAACCGGGACCGGACTCCAAGGTCGAAGTCAACTATTCGGGACGGCTGGCATCTGACGGCAGCGAATTTGACTCCGGCGAAGGCGCGAAGTTCAAGGTCAGCGGCGTTATCGCCGGTTTTGCCCAAGGGCTGAAGCTGATGCAGCCTGGGGGAAAATACCGGCTCTGCATTCCTTCCGCGCTGGGTTACGGCCCCGAAGGCGGCGATCCGATCCCGCCCAATGCCGATCTGGTGTTCGAGGTGGAACTTTTGTCCTTCACCACCCCGCCGCCTAAACCCGTCATTGCACCAGCGGACAGAGTGTGTGCGCAAAGCACAACTTCGGGCCTGGGCTATTCAATCGTAACAGCAGGGTCTGGACGGACACCCACGGACGCCGATATGGCTTTGGTCGATTTCACACTGTTCGACGCGGAAAGTGGTGTTGTGCAGGAAAAGCGCGAATGGGAGAAAATCCCGCTCGCCATGGCTACCCCGCTGTTCGCCGAGGCACTCAAAATGATGCCAAGCGGTTCAACCTATCGTTTTTGTATGCCAAAGTCTGATGGCACCATGGGCGCGCCACAAGCCGGCACCAACATCATTGTGACGTTGATCGATGTCCGGCCTGCACCTCCCGCCGAAGATTGAGCTCAGCTCAGCAGCACCACCGGGCTGTCGGCGCGCCAATGCATGCTGACCCGGTCGTCCCAGGTGAAATCTTCCTGATCATGGCGTGACAGGTTGGGGCGCGAGACGCGGATCATCTCTCCGCTATCCAGTTTGATTTCATAGAGGGTGATGTCGCCAAGATAGCTCATGCCCTTGATCACACCGCGTGCGAAATTGTGACCATCGGGCGCGTCCTGCGCCGCGGCGCGCACCGCTTTCCCTTCGCCCGGCACATGCAGATAGATTTTCTCGGGGCGTAGAGCGACCCAGACGTCGGCACCATGCGGGCCGGTAACGCCGTGGTTCAGATACACTTTGCCGATGCCGGGGCAGTCGACTGCCGCCTTGTCAGGCTCGTCCAAAGTCAGCTTGCCCTCGAAAATATTCACCGAACCCACGAAGTCGGCGACGAAGCGGTTAGCGGGGAATTCGTAGAGATCAGACGGCCCGGCTAGCTGCGCGACCTCACCCTTGTTGATCACGGCGATACGACTGGCCATCGAAAGCGCTTCATCCTGATCATGCGTTACCGTGACAAAAGTGATGCCCACCTGGTCCTGCAGGTCAGAAAGCTCAAACTGCATCTGCGCGCGCAATTTCGCATCGAGCGCCGAAAGCGGCTCATCAAGGAGCAGTACCTTGGGCCGCATCACCAGACTACGCGCAAGCGCCACGCGCTGGCGTTGCCCGCCTGACATCTGGTCGGGCATGCGATCCTCAAACCCGCCCAGCTTGACCAGCTCAAGCGCTTCCCGCACCCGATCTTCGCGTTCGCCACGCCCGACACCACGAATCTTCAGACCATAAGCGACATTGTCGGCCACCGACATGTGCGGGAACACCGCGTAGCTCTGGAACACCATGTTCACGGGTCGCTTGTTCGGCGGTACATCGCTGACATCAACGCCGTCGATGATGATCTGGCCCTCGGTCGGCAATTCGAACCCGGCGATCATACGCAGCAACGTCGTCTTGCCACAACCGGACGGCCCGAGCAGGACGAAGAACTCGCCCGCCATGATGTCGAGATTGACGTTATCGACCGCAGTCACCTTGCCAAAGCGTTTGGAGACGTTGCGGATCTGGATGATGGGTTGTGGGTCGGACATATCAATGGGATTCCGCAATGGCTTTCACGCCCTGCAGCTTGAGCGCCACAGCGGTGAGAACGATGGTGAGAATGATGAGGATGGTCGAAGCCGCATTGACCTCTGGCGTGACCGAGAAGCGAACCATCGAATAGACCTTCACCGGGAAGGTGATCGTATCGGGGCCGCTGGTGAAGAAGGTGATGACAAAATCATCTAGGCTGAGCGTGAAGGAGAGCAGCGCGCCCGCAATCAAGCCCGGCTTCATGTGTGGCAGCAAGATGTCGCGAAACGTCTGCCATTCGGAAGCGCCAAGATCCTTTGCCGCCTCTTCTTCTTCCTTGTTGAAGCTTTCCAGCCGCGATCGGACAACCATCGCTACAAAGGGGAAACAGAAGGTGATATGCGCGATCGTGATCGCCGACAGGTTGAGCGGCCACGGCAGGTCGGTCGGCCATTGGATCTTGGCAAAAAAGATCAGGAAGGCAACGCCCAGGCAGATTTCGGGAACAATGATCGGCAGCGACATGGTCCCTTCGACCGCTCCTTTGAACGGAAAGCGGAAGCGCCACAGCATCACGGCCGCCAATGCGCCCAAGACCAGGCTGAATATTGTCGCCAATCCGGCAATAGTCAGCGAATTGACCATCGCCTCTACCAGCGAGTCATTGTTCATCGCCTTTTCGTAATATTTCAGCGTGAAGCCCTTCCATACGACGTTACGCTTGCTGTCGTTGAAGCTGAACACCATCAAGATCAGAAGCGGCGCGTACAGGAAAAACATCGTTGCGCCGACCCAGCCGCGCATCCACGTCTTGCGGGTATATTCTAGCGGCGCGACCGGTGTGCGGTTGAACAAGGCCATTAGTGTGCCTCCCTGCCCTTGTCGCGCCGCATCGATTGCAGTGCGATCAGGATGAACATTGCGTAGATCAGCAGGAAGGATAATGCCGCGCCAAAGGGCCAGTCATTGGCGCGCTTGAACTGGCGTTCGATCACATTGGCGATCATCTGGCTCTCGGTGCCGCCCATCAGGTCGGGCGTCAGATAAGCGCCGAGCGCCGGGATCAGCGTGATCATAACACCCGCCAATATGCCCGGCCCGGCGAGCGGCACGACAATCTTCATCAGCGTGCGCAAATGCCCCGCCCCCAGGTCAAGGCTGGCCTCAATCAGCGATTTGTCGAGCCGGTCGAGCGCTGCATAGAGCGGCAAAACCATGAACGGCAGGTGGACATAGACCAGCCCGAGTATCACGGCGAAATTGTTGTAGAGCAGCTGTACCGGCGTCCATGCCTCCAGCGGCTGCATCCCGACAAGGGTACGCAGCCAGCTTGCACCCTCCCACAACGCCCCAAGCCCCTTATTGGCATAGCCATTGGTGCCCATCAGCATCATCAGCGCATAGGTGCGGATCAACAGGTTGGTCCAGAAGGGCAGCATGATGCCGAGCAGCAACCATGGCCGCCATTTTGCCGAGGCGAAGGTAATCGCCATCGCCACCGGAAAGCCGATAATCAGACAGATGAGTGTGACAAGCGCGGCGACAGCCAGCGATTTCAGGAAGATCGAGAGGTACAACCACTCGGTCGCGCGCTTGTAGTTTTCAAGCGTCCCCGAAATCGCAATATCGGCTGGTCCGGCATTTTCGCCAAAGCTGTACAGCCAGACGATCGCCATCGGTATGAGGAAGAAAAGCAACAGCCAGAAAAGCGGCGCGCCCGCAATTGCTGCGAACGGCCGCTTATGCTGTTTCCAATCCTGTAGCCCCCCTGCCACGGATCAGGCAGCCCGCACGCGGGTGAAGGCCTCCTCATACATCGGCTGCAATTTGGGATTGTACGCGGCATATTCGCACTTGGCGAGTTCGGCGGCCGAGGGGAAGATGACCGGATTGGTTTTATAGTCTTCCGGCATCAATTCCTTGGCCGCATTATTCGGAGTCGGGAACAGGATCGTTTCGGCGATCTTCTTGCCCGCCTCTGCATCGAGCAAATAGTTGATGAAGGCGTGCGCATTTTTGGGACGCGGCGCGCCCTTGGGAATGCAGAGATTGTCCGAATTGAGCTGGCTGCCTTCCTTGGGGATGACAAAGCCGATATCCTCATCCTCGACCATCGCCTGCGCGATATCGCCATTATATTCGAGGACGACGTCTACCTCACCCTTGAGCAATAGGTCCTGGCCATTATCCTCATGGAAGGCCTTGATGTTCGGCTTTTGCTTGATCATCATCGCTTCGATGGTCTTGATATCGGCTTCGGTCAGCGCGTTGACCGACTTGCCGAGATATTTACCATAGAGTCGGAACATGTCGCCCGCTTCGGACAATACGGCAATTCGGCCCTTATATTCGTCGCTGTCGAACAGCACCTTCCAGCTATCGGGCGTGCCCTTCACCTTCGACTTGCGATAGCCGATGCCGAGCGAGAGCCATGTATAGGGCATCGAATATTTGCGTTTCGGATCATAGGGTACATCCTTGAATTCAGGCGCAATATTCTTTTCGAAGTTGGGAATTTGCGCAAAATCGAGCGGCATCAGCAGATCGGCTGCCGCCATGCGCTCGACAAAGTCGTTCGATGGAACGATCACGTCATAGCCCTGATTACCAGCCTTCAGCTTGGCGAACAGTTCATCATTGCTGGCGAACAGCGTCATATTGACGTCAACGCCGCTCGCGCCCTTGAAATCTTCCAACGTGGTTTCGCCGATATAGGTGTCCCAGTTGTAGAAGTTGAGCTTGCCTTCCTCGCCATTGGCGAGCTTCTTCGCTTCCTTCTCCCCGCAGCCTGCAAGCGCTCCGGTAAAGGTCAAGCCGACGGCGGCAACCCCCATGCCCTTGAGCAGCGAACGACGGTTCTGTGCATTGTCGAGAAGTGTCTTGAAATCCATGGCTTTGCTCCACCTGTTTATGCGTTCCCTCGATTCCCGAGACTGACGCAAAACCGGCGATTTTCAAAGCGTTTTTTTGACGTCAGGCATTCCGCAAATACCAGTCATAATCGAGGCGCGGGACTTCGCTGAAATAGCGGTCCTGTTCCACGCGTTTGACGATCGAATACATGTCGACAAACCGCTCGCCCAGATAGTCGCGCATGATGCTGGAGGCATGGAAACGGTCGACTGCGGCGAACCAGTTGCTCGGCGGTTTGTCGTCGCCCGAAGAGTCGCGATCATAACCATTTCCGACGACAGCCGGGCCGGGATCGGTCTGGTTCGCCATGCCGTGATGCATGCCCGCGAGAACCGCAGCAACCGCAAGATAGGGATTTGCATCCGCCCCGCAGGCACGGTGTTCGACGTGGCGGGTCTTGGGTGCGCCTGCCGGAATGCGGAAGGAAACGGTGCGGTTGTTGACGCCCCATGTCGGCGCGACCGGCGCATAGCTGTTTGCCTTGAACCGGCGATAGCTGTTGGCGTTGGGGGCAAACAGAGCGAAGCTGTCCCCCACATTCGCAATCATCCCGCCAATGGCATGGCGCAGCGCATCGGTGCCTTCGGGGTTTTCGCTGGCGAAGATATTGTTGCCATTGGCATCGTTGACCGAAACGTGGATATGCATGCCTGAACCCGCCTGATCGGCGAACGGTTTTGCCATGAATGTGGCTTCGAAGCCATGGCGCTGCGCAGTAGCCTTGACCAGCCGCTTGTACATGATCGCATCGTCGCAGGCGCGGAGCACATCGGGCTTGTAGCAAAGCGTCAGTTCGAACTGCCCCGGCGCAAATTCCGATATCGCGCTTTCGAGCGGCAGGCATTGTGCATCGCAAAAAGCGTAGAGATCATCAAAAAAGGGTCGGAAATCCTCGATTTCGCGCAGGCCATAAACCTCTACATTGCGCGGCCGATCCTTACTGTAGCCCGGACATGCAGGACGAACCATCCCGTCGCGGGTGCGCTTGGGATCGACAAGATAGAATTCCAGTTCAACCGCAACCGCTGGCACAAGTCCTTGCTCGGCATAGCGATCAACAACCCGTCCAAGCACATGGCGCGGATCGAGATCGTGCGGCGTGCCATCCAGTTCGTAAAAATCGACAAGGAACTGCGCCGAATTTTCTCCGGCCCAAGGCGTTTTCACCAGCGTTCCGGGCACCGGTTTCATCGAGCGGTCGGCATCGCCATCTTCCCAGACAAGGCCGGTTTCGACCGTATCCTGACCGGTAATGTCGACAACGGTGATTGATCCAGGGAACATCCGCCCGGTTTCATAAACCGCCAACACCTCATGCTGGCGAAGTCTTTTGCCGCGCGGCACCCCGCCCATATCGGTGTAGATCATATCTACCGCATCGACATGCGGATTGGCGGCGAAGAAAGCTTCGGCTTCGCTCTTCGGCGCGATGACCGCCGAGGATTTGGGATGGCTGCTCAATCTATTTACTCCAGAAATTCGGTAACCGCGTCGTTCAGCACATGGACCAACCGATCAACCTGTCCCTCCTGCGTTGCCGGAGACAGCAACATCATATTGTGGAACGGCGCAAGCAAAATGCCGCGATTGGCGAGATAGAGGTGGATTGCCGCCTCCAATTTGGGATTCATCGCGGCACGCGCCTCGCTGCCATTGGTGGAGGGCTTCTCAGCACAGACAAATTCGACGCGTGCGCCGACATTGACGACGTGCCAGGGCAATTTGTGCGCTGCTATGACGTCCTCGATGCCCTTCACCAGTCGCTGTGCGAGCGCCAGCATGTGGCGGTAAGCCTCATGCGTGATCACCTTCCCGACCATTGCATGCATCGCGGTAATCGCCAGCGCGTTGGCTGACAGCGTGGTGCCGATCCCGCTATGTCCTGAAGGGCGCGACGCGTTCAACTTCGCCATCCGCCCGGCGATTTCCTCACTGAAACCATAAACCGCTGTTGGCACGCCGCCACCGATCGATTTGCCGATCACCATCATGTCCGGCTTGGGTCCATAAGCGTTGCTGTGCCCGCCATAGCCTGATGAAATGGTGTGGGTTTCGTCGAAAACGAGGATCGTACCTGTTTCGGTGCAGAGCCGGCGCAACGTATCCAGATAGCCCGGCGCGTCGCGCACCATACCAACATTGGTCATCACCGGCTCGGCAAGCACGCAGGCGATGTCGCCCTTTTTCAATTCGCGTTCGAGGGCATTTGCGTCATTAAACTCGATAACGGTGGTCGTCGGCAAAATATCGTGCACCTGCCCGATCAGGCTGGTGCGCATTTTGGGTTCCCAACCCGAAGGATGCGCGCGCAGATCGACGAACACATCATCAACCGCCCCATGATAACAGCCGTTAAAAATCAGGATTTTCTTCCGGCCCGATATTCCCCGGCACCAGCGGATGACGGCGCGGTTGGCTTCGCTGGCCGTCGTTGTCACTTGCCAGCGCGGCAGGCCAAACATTGCCGACAGCATCGCGCCGAGTTCGACGCCTTTTTCGGTGGGCAGCATATAGCTCAGCCCCGCCCCCGCCTGCTTGGCCAGTGGTTCGGCGAGCGGCGCTGGCGAATGGCCAAACATGCTTGCTGTATCGCCGAGGCAGAAATCATCGAGCGTGCGGCCATCTACCGTCATCAGCATCGCCCCCTTGGCCCCGGCTGCCACCAGCGGCACCGGGCTCGGCCAATCGAGCATCCAGTGGAAGGGTACACCCTGAAACCAGTTCGCCGCCGCTTGACAACCTAACTCAAGGGAAATGGGGTTAGCTTTGCGAAAAGCTGTGACCTCACGCGCGACGATCCGATCTATTACAGCGTCTGAAATCATAACCGGTCCCTTAGCGCGTACCAGAGCAATCCCAAAGTTGCGAGCGGACGGGCGAACAAGCGGCCACCCGGAAATGGCCGGCTGGGAAGTTTAGCAAACACGTCGAACCCACCCATCGTTCCCGTGACAGCCTCAGCCAGCAGCTCTCCGGCAAGCGTCGTCACCAATGCGCCATGGCCCGAAAAGCCATGCGCGAAAAAGACGTTCCCCTTGCGTCCCAGATGCGGCAGCCGGTTCATTGTTACCGCCACTGCGCCGCCCCAAGCATAGTCAATGGGCGTTTCGGCAAGCGCGGGAAAAACATCGACCATATGTTTGCGTACAAAGGCCGCAATATCGGTGGGCGGGGTCTGCACATATTTCTCGCCACCGCCAAAGATCAGGCGTTTGTCGGCAGAAAGGCGGAAATAGTTGAGAACAAAGCGGCTGTCGGCGACGGCGGCGTCGCTTGGCAATAATTGGTCCGCATCGGGCAATGGCGCGGTTGCTATGTTATAGTTCATGATCGGGACAGTGAAGCCGCCCAACTCACGGTCAATATCGCCCATCCAATTGTCCGCTGCCAACAGGATATGCTGTGCCCTTGCACTGCCCTGTTCGGCGATAATCTGATTACCGTCGATCCGCCTTACCGGCGAATGCTCGAAAATCGTAACGCCTGCTTTCAGGGCAGCCCCTGCCAGCCCCAGCGCATAGTTCAGCGGATGAAAATGCCCGCCACGGGCGTCATAAAGGCCGCCATGATAGCCGCCGCCGTTGATATGCCGGCCCATCTCGTCCGGTTGGACAACCTCAGACTCCCAGCCGAATTCCTTGGCCAGAAAATCAGCCTCGCGTTGCATGTCCGCAAAATGCTCTGGCTTGTAAGCCGCCTCCAAATGGCCGGATTTCAGGTCGCAGGCGATACCGTGCTGCGATATCCGGCCGTTCACCCGTCCCACAGCGCCATAGGCCAAATCGAAAATCGCTTGCGCCCGTTCGCGGCCAAACTCCGCGTCGATTTCGCGCATTGACCAGCGCAGGCCGGGGATTAATTGCCCGCCATTGCGGCCAGAGGCGCCAAAGCCGATGGACTGCGCCTCGAACAACGCGACCTTCAGCCCCTTTTCCGCGCAAGCCAAGGCGGCAGAAAGCCCGGTAAATCCGCCACCGATGATCGCCACATCGAACTGACCGTCTCCATTGAAAACGGGTTGCACCTTCCATGCATTTGCGCTGGCCTGATAATAGCTGTTGTTGAGGGGATCGCTCATCGGGAATGCGACGGACCTATTCGGAACCGCCCTCCCCCAAGTCGATCACATAGAGTTTTCGTACCGGCGTCAGATTTTCCCAGACACCTTCGAAGCCTGGCTCGATCACCAGATTGCCGCCTGGCCCCGCTTCCACCACCGAGCCATCATTGTTGGTCAGCCGCACATTGCCTTCCAATATCCGGCAATATTCCCATTCGGAATAGCTGACGCGCCAGGCTCCGGCCGAACAGCTCCATTCACCGAAATATTTGCGACCATCGGCTGATTCATACGCGTTGCGGGTCTCGCCTGCCGGATTGCCGCTGACCAGCCTATCAGGCGCAGGTGCGAATTCTTCCCGTTCGGCGGTTTCAGTTTGAAAACTGCGGACCGGCACCGGATCAAACCCTCAGCAGCAAGTGCTCGCGTTCCCAGCTGCTCACCACTGACTGGTAGTTGAACAGCTCATAATCCTTCACCGCGTAGAAAATCTCGAAGAAATCCTCACCGAGCAGGTTGCGGACAGGTTTGCATGCCGAAAAACGATCGAGCGCCGCCTCCAATGTGCGTGGCAGGGTGCGGGCGCGGTTATAGGCGCTGCCGGTAATCGCCTTTGCGGGCACCATCCGGTCGACCATACCTATATAGCCACAGACCAAAGACGCGGCCATCGCCAGATAGGGGTTGGAGTCTGCCCCCGGCAGCCGGTTTTCAACGCGGCGATTATGCTTGTCCGAAATCGGTACGCGGAAGCCGCAGGAGCGGTTGTCCTCGCCCCATTGCACATTGATCGGTGCAGCGCTGTCAGGGCGCATCCGGCGGAAACTGTTCACATTGGGTGCCCAAAGCGGCGAGATTTGCGGCATGAACTTGACGAGGCCGGCAATATAGCTGCGAAACATCGCGCTATCCTTGCCATTGGCATTCGAAAACAGGTTCTTGCCGGTTTCGGCATCGACCACCGATTGGTGGATGTGCATCGCGCTGCCAGGCTGCCCCGCCATCGGATTCGCCATGAAGGTCGCGTAAACTCCGTGCTGCTTCGCCACCGCGCGGACGACGCGTTTGAACAGGAATACCTGGTCGGCAAGCTTCAACGGATCGCCGTGCAGGAAGTTCACCTCCAACTGCGCTGCACCCATTTCATGAATCATCGTGTCGATATCGAGCCCCATCAGCTCGCAATCGTCATAGATGTGATCGATGATATCCTCATATTCGTTCATCGCCTCCAACCCGTAAGGCTGGCTCGCGGTCTCTGCCCTGCCACTTGAACCTGTCGGCGGGAGGAGCGGGAAATCTGGATCGACATTCTGGCTGACGAGGTAGAATTCCACCTCGGGCGCGATAATTGGTTTCCAGCCTTTGGCGGCGTATAACCCCAGCACTTTTTTCAGGATGGCACGCGGGGCCAGCTCCACCTCGGTGCCGTCGCCATTATAGGCATCGGCAATCACAAATGCGGTGGGCGATTTGAAGCCGGGCGCGATGCAAATCGTGTCCGGATCGGCGATCAAAATCTTGTCGGGGTCTTTGTCCCAGATATCCTCGATATCTTCGGGATAATGCCCGTCGATCGTGCAGATAAAGACGCTGCCGGGAATGCGGAGCGACTTGTCACTGACCGAGGACAGGAATTTCTTGGCGGGCAGAACCTTGCCGCGTTGCACCCCGTTAATATCGGGAACGATACATTCGACTTCGTCGATTTTGTTTTCGGCGATCCAGTTCGCCAGATTGACAGACATTGTTTTTCACCGGTTTAGGGCCGGAAATGGGCCTGCCACATAAGGACATGCCGGGCTTGAACAGTCAAGCCCGGCATGCGAAATTGGTTTTGCCAGCCTTGCAGCTGGCGATTGATCAGAAGCCGTAGCTGATCGAGAAGACTGCGCCAGCCTTGCCCAGACCGCCAACAAAGCGGTTGGTGTCAACATAGGATGCGCCGAGGGTGAAGCCCTTCACTTCCGCGGTTACGCCCAGCGACCAGTCGATCTTGTCGTCGCCGAAAGCGCCGTCTTCATAACCAACCGAACCGGTAAAGGTCAATGGGGTGTCGGGGATGCCGATCGAAGCGTTGGTGCCGACATAGACGTTGTCGGTGTTACCGGTGCCGTCCTGGCTCGGTGCGTAGGCCAGCATGCCACCCAGCGACACGGGGCCAACGGTAGTGCCAACCTTGCCGATGATTTCAGCGTAGTTGAACGCCGACACGCCGGGATACATGTAATAAGTAACGCCGAGGTCATAGGTAACGGTGTCGCCGCCAGCAAAGCCAGCATAGAGATCGACTTCAACGTCTTCGCCTGGATTTTCGGCCACGTTTGAACCCCAAACGCCTACATAGAAGCCCGACTCATGGCTCAGCGTCAGCGTCGGTTGCACCGCAAAATCCTTGTCCGACAGCGAAACGCCACGGAAACGGTAGTCGGAAACGACAGCGATGCCGCCCGATACGGTGAACGGACCTTCGGCTTCTTCAGCGGCTTCTTCCTGCGCGAATGCAGGGGCTGCGGCCGAGATGCTGCCCAAGGCAACGCAAGCTGCGGCCAGCTTGAAAACAGATTTACGCATATTTTTGACCTTTCTTCACTTAAACTCGCTGACAGTTGGCACAAAGGCCCCTGCCCCCAATTTGGCTGTTCGTTCCCGCGAGTTCTGCCAGCTTCCACTTGTTATATGGTTAACGACGCTGTCAGTGTGCAGGTGCACAAAAACAGCAACCAATGCCGCAATCAAGCAATTTTATGTCTGCAACATTGTCCTTTTTATAAGTTGTGGCATATCGGTCACAGTAAGTCGGCACTAACGGGTGCCAAACAAGGACCGAATCGATGCGTAAAAACGACCCTTTGGCGGCATTCTGGATGCCATTCACCGCCAACCGTGCATACAAGGCGCACCCGCGCCAACTCGCCTCTGCGAAAGACATGCACTATTGGGATGTCACGGGAAACCGCATCCTCGACGGCACTTCGGGCCTGTGGTGCAGCAATGCCGGGCATTGTCGTGCGCCGATTGTCGAGGCGATTTCCAAAACGGCCGCAAGCATGGATTTCGGCCCGACTTTCCAGCTTGGGCATCCATTGGCGTTCGAACTTGCATCGCGCGTCGCCGACTTAATGCCTGACGGTCTCGATCGCATCTTCTTCACCAATTCGGGCAGCGAATCGGTCGATACCGCGCTCAAAATCGCGCTCGCCGTTCAACGCTCTCGCGGACAAAGCACCCGCACTAGGCTGATTGGACGCGAGCGTGGCTATCACGGCACAGGCTTTGGCGGGATTTCGGTGGGCGGCATCGTCAACAACCGTCGCTGGTGGCAAGGCCTGCCCGGCGTCGACCATTTGCCCCACACGCATGATCTGGCGCGCAACGCCTTTTCAAAAGCCTTTCCGGCATACGGGGCCGAACTGGCGGACGACCTCGAACGGATTGTAGCGCTGCACGGTGCAGAAACAATCGCCGCTGTTATCGTAGAGCCGATGGCGGGCTCCACCGGCGTACTCATCCCGCCGGTCGGCTATCTGCAAAGGTTGCGCGATATCTGTACCAAGCATGGCATCGTCCTTATCTTCGACGAAGTGATCACTGCCTTTGGCCGCGTCGGCGGCGCGACCGCGAGCGGGACCTGGGGTATGACGCCCGATATCATTACGATGGCCAAAGGCTTGACCAACGCTGCCGTGCCGATGGGGGCAGTTGCGGTTCATCGCTCGATCCACGACGATATCGTCAACAAAGCCGCCGACGGCATCGAATTGTTCCACGGTTACACTTATTCGGGCCACCCTGTCGCCTGCGCAGCCGGCCTCGCCACCCTCGATCTCTACGCGCAAGAAGGCCTGTTCAACAAAGCCGACGAACTGGGTGCCTATTGGGCCGACGCCGCGCACAGCCTTCGCGGCAAGCCGCACATCATCGATATCCGCACCATAGGGCTTGTGGCGGGCATCGAACTCGAACCCCGCCCGGGAGCACCCACAAAGCGCGCCACCGAACTCTTCCACGCCTGTTTCGACAACGGCCTATTGGTGCGTGCCACCGGCGATATCATCGCTCTCAGCCCACCGCTGATCCTCGACAAATCGCATATTGATGAGATGTTCGGGAAGATCGGGGAACTGCTTACAGCGATAGCCTAGCGCCGCCCGAACAGGCGCCGGAAGAATCCCGGCTTTTCCTCTTCTGCCTCCACCAGTACGCGTTGGCGCAAGGTACTGCCGGAAACCTCTTCGGGGATTTCTTCCATATTGCGTTTGATCGTTACGGCCAGCTTCGGGATCCTGGCCATTTCGACGATAACCGCCGATTTCGCCATATAGACCGAGCTGATCTCCGGCTTCATATTGTGCATGCCAACCAGCACCGGCACATTCTTGCGCAAGCCGAATCCTTCGACCAGCGCCTTTACGGCCTGATGATAGCGGACGGCGCGCAGCATCGAGGCCAGACGGAATTCGATGTAGAGCAAAGGCGCGGTGTCAGACGCGAGGCCATTGGCTTCGTCGAGTACGTGCATCTGGTCGCGGAAATAATGTTGGCGTTTGTGGTGCAGCAGCGCGGTGTTCAACTGGCTGAGGCCGTTAATCTCGAGATAGGCCTCCATATCCTCACCCTGCCCCCACCAGCTTTCATCCTCTTCAAGGCTGGCTGAGAGAATTTCGTCGCGCGCCATTTCCGAAAAGGCCAGATGCTCGTCGCTGTAAAACATCACTTCGATCATAGGGTGGTGCGTGATGCTCTTGTCTTCAAACACCAGATCGGGCTCGTTCGAGATCATGATATGCACGGCAGTGATCGGCTCACCTTCATATTGCGCGATGGAATCGCCCAACTCTTCCCAACCCGCAATGTCGACGGCTTCTTCGCTCAGATCGCGGCACAATTGGCCGAGCGGCGTATCGAGGCTGGCGAGATCTTCCTCAATTATTGCGGAGGCGGCATCCAGATCGCCCGCATGCACCATCGACTCGATGCGCTGGAAATAGGCATTTTCGACCGTTTCATCGGCCCATGCCTTTTGCAAATGATGTTCCATCGGGCCCCCGCCTCAAGCAAAATCCAAGACGGCAGGGTTAAGGTGGAAAGCTTGTTATATTGTAAATCAGCCTAAAAGCCGAGGCGGGACTGTGCGGTTGACGACTTCCCGCAAGGCAAAAGCAGTCTCTATGCGTGCCACACGGGGCAGTCGCGCAATCTCCTGCCGGTGCACCCGCTCATAATCCTCAATCGATGTCGCGCGGACGGTCAGGTGATAGTCGTTGCGGCCACTCATCAAGTGGCAGCGCAGGATGGAAGGGCTTTCGACAACCGCGCTTTCAAACGCCTCCATCGCTTCCTCGCTCTGGCTATCGAGCGTGATCGTTACCATCACCGTAGCGCCCATCCCCAATTTGCGCAGATTCACATCGGCGCGATAGCCGCGCAATATGCCCGCATCTTCCAATGCCTTTTGCCGTCTGGACGCCGCACTCGGCGAAAGGCCTGCGGCCTCACCAAGCTCCTGCTGCGTAGCTCGACCGTTAGCCACAAGCGCGCTGAGGATTTTGCGATCCAACTTGTCTATATGCATATTTTGAGCGCCTTTTACTCAATATAGATGATTTTATGCATCATTTAGGCATATCAGTCCAGAAATTGCGCATTATATCCGCGCCCGACATGTTAAAAGCGGCGCAACACCGCTTTTATGCAGGAGAGATTTATGCGCGTTGGCGTCCCCACCGAAATCAAGGTCCATGAATATCGCGTCGGCCTGACCCCGTCTGCCGTCCGCGAATATGTTGCGCGCGGGCACCAAGTGATGGTGCAATCGGGCGCTGGTGCGGGCATCATGGCGACCGACGAGGCGTACAAAAAAGCTGGCGCCAAAATCGTAAAAACCGCCGAAGAAATCTTTGCCAAGGCCGATATGGTGGTCAAGGTGAAGGAGCCGCAGCCGAACGAATGGGTGCAGCTACGCGAAGGCCAGATCCTTTTCACCTATCTCCATCTCGCGCCGGATCCCAAGCAGGCCAAAGGTCTGGTCAAATCGAAATGCACGGCCATCGCCTATGAAACCGTGACCGACGCACGCGGCACCCTGCCGCTCCTTGCACCGATGAGCGAAGTCGCTGGGCGCCTTGCGATCGAGGCTGCAGGCGAAGCAATGCGTCGTTCGGAAGGTGGCGCTGGCATTCTCCTCGGCGGCGTTCCGGGCGTTCCGGCTGGCCGCGTTTGCGTGATCGGCGGCGGTGTTGTCGGCACCCATGCCGCGCGCATGGCGGTCGGGCTAGGTGCTGATGTCACCGTCGTCGATCGTTCGATCCCGCGCCTGCGTGAAATTGACGAACTGTTCCACGGTCGTGTGCGCACCCGCTATTCGACCCTGGACACTATCGACCATGAAATCAGCATTGCCGATGCCGTTATCGGCGCGGTCCTGATACCGGGCGCCGCTGCACCCAAGCTGGTCACGCGCAAAATGCTCAAGCACATGAAACCGGGCTCGGTTCTGGTCGACGTAGCGATCGATCAGGGCGGTTGTTTTGAAACCTCAAAGCCCACAACACATGCCGAGCCCACCTATGTCGTCGACGGCATCATCCATTATTGCGTCGCCAATATGCCGGGCGCGGTTCCGCAGACCAGCGCCGCTGCGCTCAACAACGCCACCCTACCTTATGGCTTGGCGCTAGCGGATAAGGGGCTGGAGGCTTTGCACGCGCATAGCGAAATCGGTCGCGGGCTTCTCGCCGGCCTCAATGTCCACAAGGGCAAAGTGACCAGCAAGGCGGTGGCCGAAAGCCTGAACCTGAAGTTTGTCGACCCCGAGGTTGCACTGGCTGAATGATTGCGCCATCCTCCCTCTTGAGGACATAAGAGGGAGGGGAACATGCCCAAAAAGGCGATTATTGCAGCGACGGCACTTGCAGTTGCAGCGTCAGGTGCGCAGGCACAGAGCGAGCACAAACAGCTGGATGCAGCCGAAAGCGATCCGGCCAAGCTGGGCTGGATGCAGGGCACACCTCCGCCTGCGGACAAGCAGATCAAGTTTGATGACGGCAGCTATTTCCGCTTCCCGCAGCTGCGATGGAGCTTTTCGAACTGGCGGCAGTTCTTCCCGACCCTGCCGCTGCATCGCGGTGACACCTCGGCTCATGCTTTTCCGCGCAAAGAGCGCGATGATATTGACGCGCTGGCCTTTACGCCGCTGGGCAGCGACAAGCCGATGAGCTGGAAAGACGCTCTGGATGCAAACTATACCGACGCCGTCATCGTGCTGCACAAGGGCAAGATTGTTTACGAGCGCTATATGGGCGTGACCACACCCGCGTCGCAGCACATCGCTTTTTCTGTCACCAAATCCTATATCGGCACACTGGCCGCCAGCCTCGCTGCAGAGGGCAAGCTCGATCCCGATAAGCTGGTTACCGATTATGTCCCCGAACTGGCGGGCAGTGGCTTCGCGGGGGCAACCGTCCGCCATGTCATGGATATGACGACCGGCATCGCTTTCGACGAGACCTACACCAATGCTGACGCAGACATCATCCGCCATGCCCGTGCCGGTCGTGCCGCGCCGAGACGCGCTGACTATGATGGGCCCGACGGCTTCCTCGCCTTTCTGCCCACCATTGGCAAACAAGGCGAACATGGGGAACGCTTCACCTATCGCACCGCCAATAGCGACGCGCTCGGCTGGATCATTACCCGCGCAACCGGCATTCCGGTCCGCGAGCAGTTGGAACAGCGTTTCTGGTCAAAGCTGGGCATGGAGCAGGATGCCGCACTTGTCGTCGACGCGCAGGGAACGCCCTTTGCAGGCGGCGGGCTGATGCTTTCGCTGCGCGACATGGCGCGCTTTGGCGAAATGATGCGGCTGGGCGGAAAATGGAATGGCCAGCAGGTCGTCCCCGCAACAGCCATTGCCGACATCACCAAGGGAGGCGGCAAGGCGGAGTTCGCTAAAAACGGCGCATACCCGACCCTGCCCGGCTGGTCTTACCGTAACCAATGGTGGGTCCGCCATAACGACCACGGCGCCTATATGGCGCGCGGGATCCACGGCCAGGCGATCTATATCGACCCCAAGGCCGAAATGGTCATCGCCCGTTTCGCCTCGCATCCGGTCGCAGGCAATGTCGCGATCGATCCGACCTCCATCCCGGCCTATGAGGCCTTGGGACGATTGCTGGCTGACGAGAAACGCAACTAGCGGATAACGCCAATCGCATCAGGCGTCGGCATATTGTCGTCGGGGGACGGGATAGGCCCTCCCCCCATCCAGACCGCCAGATTGGGCGACGTCTTTTCAACGACCGACGGGAATTTGATCAGCAGCCATGCGGCATCCGCCATCACGCGCGGACCCGGATAGATCGCCTTGAATTCGGCCATCGTCATTCGACCGGTCTTGAAGCTCCAGCCGCTGCCCGTCCCCGGAACAGACGCCCGGGTGCGGCTATCGTAAACGGTCGAGACCATTTTCTGCATATCCTGCACCATCCACATCGACCCATCAAAAAAGGCACCGGAGCCGGGCGCTTCGCTTTCAAACACGATCAGATCCCATTTGCCAAGTTCGCCTGCGGGGAGCTTCATAGCCTTTTCGAGTTGCACTGCGCCCACTTTGCCAGCTTTGAAATCGCGGACATAAACCGAATTGTAGAATCCAACCGCTGTAGCGATCCCATCAGGCTGCCCATGCACCGCAGCGCTTGTCACGACTGCATCATCAGCTTGTTTCGAAGCCCATTGGACATTTTGCGCCGCTGCATTTTGCGAACCCAGCGCCAACCCCGACGCAAAGGCCAATATCCCAATCAATCGCATACATCCTCCGGTCATTTTTGCGGGTTCAGAAATAGCCAATCGGGAAGACCCATTCGCTACCCGTTTGGGTAGTCAGAAATAGAAACCTAAAGCGGTGTGCTGATGCAGCATGATGCAGCGCAGTTGTCGAATAATATTACTTTGGTAATATCCACGACAACGCAACGGAAGTTGGGCTTTTGCAGAATTCCTGACTGCTCTGTTAAGTGATTATCGTTGTGCGTTGGTCATTTGCCAATTGACTTGAATTGCACACCTTATCGCTTCATGAAGTTATTGATAGGCGACGTTGCCTGTTTTCATATCTGTTCGCTGAGGCAAAATCGAATGAATGAAGAGCAACCCTTCGTCGACTATTACCGGATTTTGCAGGTTAGCCCGAACTGCGACTCCAAGATATTGGAGGCTGCCTATCGCCATCTGGCGAAAATCTATCATCCCGATCATCCGGAAACGGCAGATGTAGCGCGGTTCAAGGAAGTCGTTGAAGCCTACAGGATGCTTCGCAACCCCAAAAATCGGCAGATGTATGACATATTGCACAAGGAAAATGTCGTAGCCGATGAAGCGGAAGCGACCGAAGGCGAAGGACAGCCCATTGACGGCAGCGCGGCGCTGACGGATGCGGAAGCACATGAGAAAATTCTGATGTCGCTTTACCGCAAGCGGCGGGAAAATGGCCAAAATCCCGGCGTTCTTGAATATTATATCAAAGAATTTTTGAACTGCCCTGACGATATTTTTGAATTCCATATCTGGTATCTGAAATCAAAGGGCTTCATCGAACGCACCGAACAGGGAACCCTGGCAATCACGGTTGAAGGCGTCGATCATGTGATTGCAATGTCGCGGACCAACATGGTCCAACAATTGCTGATCGCCAACCAAACCGCCAACGGCAACGACGCCGATTAAAACCAAAACGCATCAAATACTAAGCCTTGCGGCCTCGCATGGGGATAATCGCTGCAGCTGAACAAGATAAGTGGTGGACAGGGCTGGATTCGAACCAGCGTACGGAAAACCGGGCAGATTTACAGTCTGCTGCCTTTAACCACTCGGCCACCTGTCCACTTTTCCACGGGGCGTTGCGCGAGGCAAAGGGCCGGTCCCGAAGAAGAAGCGGCCTATTGGCGAAACGCCGCTTGCCTGTCAATGGCCGAGATGGAATAGCGGCAAAATGAGTTCACATAAAAGCCAACGCCGCCGGGGTGCGGCCCAAACCAGTGGCAACCCAAAATTCTGGGGGCGCCATGCCGTTACCGCCGCACTTGAAAATCCAGAACGCCGCGTCCTGAAAATCTGGGGCACGCGCGAAGCCTTGTCGCAAGTTGAAGTCCCGCAGGGCGTTCCCTTCCAGTTTTGCGAAGGATCCGATCTGGCTCGCTTCGTGCCAAAGGATACGCCGCATCAGGGCATTGTCGCCGAGGTAGCGCCGCTCGAGGATGTCTGGTTGTCCGATATCCTCGATGCACATGAAGAAGATGACCGGCCGATCCTCGTCCTCGATCAGGTTACCGACCCACATAATGTCGGTGCCATCTTCCGTTCGGCGGCGGCATTCGATGCCATTGCGGTGGTGACGCAGGATCGCCACGCGCCGCCCGAATCGGGTGTGCTGGCCAAGGCCGCTTCAGGAGCGCTGGAAGTGGTGCCATGGATTCGCGTCGTTAACCTCGCCCGCGCGCTGGAAGAAATTGCCGAGCATGGCTATTGGCGCATTGGCCTTTCCGGCCATGCCGATACCAACCTCGACAAGGCGCTCGCGCCTCGCCGAAATGCACTGGTTCTGGGGGCCGAGGGCGAAGGCATGCGCGCCAATATCGAGGATCATTGCGACCAGCTGGCAAAGCTGCCAATCAGCGAACAGATGGAAAGCCTGAACGTCTCCAACGCCGCAGCGATTGCGCTTTATGCCGCCGCGACCCTGCGCCAATCGAAAGCTGACTAATGCATTTCAAGAAAATCGCCGCCCTTGGCCTGGCTGTTGTTGCCCCCCTAAGTCTTTCGGGTTGCCTGCTGTTGCCCGGCGAGTTCAATTCGGAAATGACGGTGATGGCCGACGGCCAATTTGCCTTCAGTTATAAAGGGCAAATTCAGCTGGTCGGCCTTGCCAATTTGCTCAACGAAACGCTCGATAACGAAGGTGGCAACGCCGAATTTGTAGCGGCCTGCTATGGCCCTGTTCCAGAAGCTGAAAAGAGCGAGGAAGAGCAGAAAAAGGAAAAACGCAAGGAAAAAGCCGCCGCCAAGGCAGCCGCCGATGCCGCCGCCGCTGATGCCGCATTGGCCGAAATTGCCGCTGACACAGCAGGCACTGCCGCGTCGAAAACCTCTCAAGAGGATTTCACCCAAGAAGCCGAAGCAGAGGCCGATGCAGCAGCAGCGGCTGAAGATGCGGCGGGCGCAGCAGAGGATGCGGCCGCCGAAGCCGCTGCTGCGGTTGAGTCGATGGAGGACGATTATAGCGAGCGTGAATGCACAACCGCTGAAGTTGAACAGCAGAAAAAAGAATGGGATGAACAGCAGGCTGCCTCCAAAAAGGAAAAGGAACAAGCCAAGAAGATGTTCGCCGCCATGCTTGGCGGTATCGATCCCAGCAACCCAAAGACCATTGAGCGCTTCACCAAGGAAGTCGAACGACTGGCCGCTTGGAACAAGGTCGAGCATCTGGGCAACGGCCTGTTCATGATCGACTATTCGACCAAGGGCCGTCTTGCAGATGATTTCGCCTTCCCGGTGATCCCGCGCTATGCGCTGGGCAATCCGATGATCCACGTCACACGCTGGGACAATGGTCGCGTGCTGATCGAGGCCCCGACATTCCATAACGACGCGGACGTTTCTTTGATGTCGCTGATGGGGGCCGGATCGATGATCCCAGGCATGGGTTCGGCAAAGAAAAATGTCGAACCGGTTGAGGTCAAGGGCACCTTCACCATCCGCACCAATGCGAAGATCATGGCCAATAACACCGATGAGGGACCGGTCGACGAAGGTGCGATGCAGGTGCTGCGCTGGGATATCGGCCCGAAGACTTTCGGCCCGCCGATGGCCTTACTGAAGCTTGTGAACTGATGGGGCTGACTGCCGAACAGATCAAGCACTCGCTCGATACACTGGCGGGAAAGGAAAAGCGCTTTGCGATAGCGCTGGAGCAAGTCGGCTATCCAGAACCCCGTATCCGCGAACGGGGCTATACGACGCTGCTACGCACGATCGTCGGGCAGCAGGTCAGCGTTGCTGCGGCTTCATCGATGTGGAACAAGCTGGCGACCAAGCTGGACGAGGACTGCGCACCGGAAAAGCTGCTGGCCGAAGATTTTGACAGTCTGCGTGCGTGCGGCCTGAGCCGCCAGAAACAGGGCTATGCGCGCAGTCTTGCCGAACTGGTTGTTTCCGGCGCACTGCCTCTCGATGCACTGCCCGAGGATGACGAGGAGGCGATCGCCTATCTGACCAAGGTCAAAGGCATCGGCCGCTGGTCAGCCGAAATTTATCTGCTCTTTGCCGAAGGACGCCCAGACATTTGGCCGGCGGGTGATCTGGCCGTACAGGAAGGTGTGAAGCGCATCCTGTTGCTTGACGAGCGCCCGAGCGAAAAGCCGACGCGAGAAGTGGCAGAAGCCTGGCGGCCGCACCGCGGTGCCGCCGCGATCTTTACCTGGCATTATTACGCTACCGGCTTTGAGGCGATTTGATAATTAAAGCCGCAGCGTCGGATTGAGCTTCATCATTTCGAGCACAAAAGATTTCGGCTTTTTGAAAAACTTGCTCTTCCGGTTCACCGACAGACCGAGCAATGCCGCTGCCTCCATCACGAAATGCACGCAATTGCGCTTGTTGAGGCTGTAGCTTTTGCCCGGCATGCTGCGCCATTTTTCGACATGGTCGATCAATTTGCGATATTCGGCATCCGACAGGCGCAAGGTGAAATGCGGGTTGCTGCGCGACACATATTTGGCATCCTTGGTTTCGATCATGCCCTTGACCGAACCCATCAGAATAGCGGGCGAAACGCTGACGGCAGTGAAGCCGTAATTGGTATCGACCTTTTCGCCGGTGGCATCGACTGTTCCCTTCAACCGGATGAAGGCATGGGGGAAATAGTCCCCGAAATCATGGCTGTAAAAGGTTGCGATAACGTCCGCACGAGCCTGTCCTGGCATCGTCGCCAGCAACACTGCAAACAGGATTGAAATCAACAAGCGAAACATCTGCATAGGTGAAAGCAGATTATCGTCCTCCATTCCATGCTGCAAGTAGGGGTTGACCCGAAGGGCGAATTGCTGTGCTTACAGCGATGCAAATAAGAGGGAGAGTCGAGCCATGTCCAGCAACCGCAAAAGCATTTTCGTAACCGGCGCCGCGTCGGGCCTTGGTCGCGAAGTATCGCGCTACTTTGCCGGAAAGGGCTGGTTTGTGGGGCTGGCGGATGTCAACGAGGCGGGCCTCAAGGTAACGGCTGATATGCTTCCGGCTGGTCAGTGGTCGATTCACAAGCTTGACGTGACCAACCGCCCGCAATGGAAAGAGGCGATTGCCGAATTCGGCAAGCACACGGGCGGCAAGATGGACGTGCTGTTCAACAATGCCGGTGTTGGCACCGGTGGACCCATACAGGATATGACCGACGAAGAAATTGACCGGATGATTGCTATCAATGTCACCGGCGTAATCAACGGCATCCGAGCCAGTTTCCCCAGCCTGAAAGCCACCCCTGGCAGCTGCGTACTCAACACGGCTTCAGCGGCCGGCATTTATGGATCAGCAGGCCTTAGCGTCTATAGCGCGACCAAATTCGCAGTGCGCGGACTCACCGAGGCGCACGACATTGAATGGCGCGAGCTGGGCATCAAGGCGCGTTCGCTGATGCCGGGTTTCATTGATACCAATATCATCGGTGCGGTTGCTCCCGGATCAAACCAGACAGGAAAGCAGCGGCTTGAAGAAGCGGGCATCGAGGTCAGCCCGGTGTCGATCATCGGCCCGGCCGCCTGGGAAGCCGTGCATGGGGACAAGGTGCACACACCGGTCAACAAGCTGGCGAAACAGCTCGCGTTCGCCGCGCGCTGGTTCCCGGGTCGCTTGCGCAGACAATTATCGACGATGCAGGGTATCGAGACGGTCGTGAAGAACTGAGCACTCTCCCCTCCCGCCTGCGGGAGGGGCTGGGGGAGGGTCTGAAACGACCGACGGCTCGCTTCGCCCGCACCCCCCCTTAATCCTTCCCGCAAGCGGGAGGGAGAAACTAGGCGAACCCATCAATCGCGGCCGCCAGTGATATATCGCGCTCCGACAAGCCACCCGCATCGTGCGTCGTCAGCAATATTTCGACACGATTGTAAACATTGAACCACTCAGGGTGGTGGTCAGCCTTTTCGGCAAGGATCGCCACACGGCTCATGAAACCAAAGGCTTCGGCGAAATCTGAAAAGCGGAATGTGCGCCTGATACCGCGCGCTTCGCTATCATAGCTCCAGCCGGTCAACCCTGCCAAAGCAACTTCACGTTCGCTTGCGTCCAGTTCCCGAACTGCCATCTCACTCTCCTGCCTTTGCTTTTTGCGCGCGCCGTGCCTATGTCGCGCCATGCCGCACAGTCAAGCCGCATCGCCAAGCATCAAACTGAACCGCGTCGCCATCATTCGCGGCACTCGGGTAATTCTGCGCGATTTCGATCTGGAGGTTGAACGCGGCGAACTGGTCTGGGTTCGCGGGGCCAATGGCAGCGGCAAATCGACGCTGTTTCGGGCGCTGTCCGGGCTGCTTCCGGTTGCGTCGGGGGAGGTCAGCATCAGCGGCGCAATTGCGCTGTGTGATGACAATCTTGCCCTGGACCTTGACCAGCGGCTCGGAAAAGCCATCCGTTTCTGGACGGACCTTGACGCCATCAAACCAGCGAAGCTGGAGGCTGCGCTGGAAACGCTCGACCTGATCGGTTTGGCAGATTTGCCCGTGCGGTTACTATCAGCAGGTCAAAAACGTCGTGGCGCATTGGCGCGGCTATTGGCCAGCGACGTGCCAATCTGGCTGCTCGACGAACCCTATAATGGTCTTGATCAGGCGAATGTCGCCCGTCTGGATGCGGCTTTATCCCGCCATACCGAACAAGGCGGGATTGCGCTGGTTGCCTCGCATATCGCACCGACCGTCATCGTCACCCGCAGCCTTGTTATCGACCGGCCAAAGGCGGAGTTGGCCGCATGAAAGGGTTTGCGAGCATTGCCTGGCGCGAGGTCCGCATCGCCTGGACAGGCGGCGGGCTGTGGCTGCCGATCGTGTTTTATCTTGCAGTGGCGACGCTGTTTCCATTCGTCACCGGCCCGGACAAGGCCCTGCTCGCACGGGTTGGAGGTAGCATCCTGTGGATCGCGGCTCTGCTGGCCAGCTTATTGCCAATCGAAAGGCTGGTACTGCCTGACCGTCAATCCGGCGTACTCGACCAGCTTGTGCTGCGCGGATGGGCGGATGAATGGATTGCTGCGGCCAAGATTGCAGGCCACATCGTTGGTTTCGGCATCCCGTTGCTGCTCGCCACGCCCGTTGCGATCGCCCTGCTCGGCGTGCCCGATGCGCAGGCAAAGACATTGATAATTGGCCTCGCCCTCGCTTTGCCCGCTTTTGCCGGTCTAGGCGTGACAATCGCGGCGCTGACCGCTGGCCTCAACGGCGCATCGGCGCTGGGCGGGCTGCTGCTTGTTCCGCTTGCTATACCGATCCTGATTTTCGGAGCGGGAACTTTGGGCGATTCAGCCAGCAACGCGCTGCAATTGCTGGCAGCCACGAGTTTGGCGATGACAGCCTTGTCGCCTTTCGCCGGCGGGGCGGCATTGCGCGCCGCCCGCGACTGATTCAGTTGTTCTCGGCCGCCATTTTCTGCGCATAGCCCTGCGCGACCATCGCCTCGACCATGTCGAACAGCTTGTCCGGTTCTTGCGCACGCATGACAGGGATCGCTGCTTCCATGCCTTCGGCCACGACAATTTCCCGCTTGCCGGCTTCGAGGGCATCCCAGATGGTCTTGGCGACATCTGCGGGGTCAAGGCCATTGTCGATCGCCGCATCGCTGACACCGCGCACCGATCCGTCAGACGCCAGTGCATTGCGTGAAACATTGGTACGCACTGAACCCGGGGTCACAACGAGCACCTTGATACCCTGCCCCGCAATTTCACTGCGCAACGAATCCGCATAGCCAACAAGTCCATGTTTGGCCGCGCAATAGGCGGTGCGCATCGGTACGCCTGCTTTACCGGCAACGCTTGAAATCATCACAACCCCGCCCGAACCGCGCGCCAGCAGGTGCGGAAGCAAGGCCTGCGTGAGGGCAATCGGCGCGAGCAGATCCACATCGACAATCTGGCGGTAGACCGACATGTCGGTGTCGATGGCGAGAGAACGTTGCGAGATGCCGGCATTGTTCACCAGCACATCGACATCGCCGCTGAATGCAACCGCCTTTTCCACCAATGCAGGAATCGCTGCATAGTCGGTGGTTTCAAATGGCAGCACCAGACAGCGATCCGGCGCATTCGAGGCCACAGCCTCCAACGCCGCAACATTGCGCCCTGAGAGCACACAGCGCCCGCCGCGTTCCAGCCATTCCTTTGCCAACCCCTCACCAATGCCCGACGATGCACCGGTTATCCATGCTGTCTTGCCGCTCATTTCACATCCTCCGGAAAGGACGCCAGTTCGTCGTCCAGTGCCTTCTGTACGGCTTTGTAGAAGGCCTCACGCCCATCCTGCCCGGCCGGGTCGGTGGCGCGCGGCCAGTTGCTGTTTGATGCGATCACCAGCTTGCGCTTGGGATCGATAAAGATACCTTGGCCGAAAATTCCCTGCGCTGCATAGCTGCCATCATCATAGGTCCACCATTGGAACCCATAGCCTTTGCCGGGCGTGCCGATATCAGCCTGCTTGGTGGTCGCCGATGCTATCCAGCCGTCGGGCAAAATCGCCTTGCCGTTGACGAGACCGCCACCGAGGATGAACATCCCGAAGCGGGCATAATCGCGGGTCGATGCCTGGATGCAGCAGCCGCTGATTTCATGGCCGGTCGACCCCAGCAGCCAGCTTCCGTCCTGCTCCATGCCAAACGGGGCCCAGACCTTTTCGGAAAGATAGTCGGACAGTTTCTTGCCCGTTGCCTTGCTGACGAGAACGCCGATCAAATTGGTCTCACCGGTCTTGTAGACCCACTTTGTGCCCGCCGGAGCCTCGCGCGGCAGCTTGCGCATATAGCTGACGGTTACGTCGATGCCCGGTTCGGCCTTATGCTCATTGAAGCGCGCCACATCGGACTTCGGATCTTCATAATCCTCATTCCATTTGATGCCCGAGGTCATGGTCAACAATTGCGCGATGGTGACATCGTCATAGGCTGACCCCTTCATTTCGGGGATATATTGCGTCACCTTGTCATCAAGGCTCTTGATATAGCCATCCTTGATTGCGGCACCGACCATCGTCGAGGTCAGCGACTTGGCGACCGAAAAGCTGGTCCATTTGCCATTGCCATCGAAATCGAGGCCGTATTTTTGGAGGCGAACTTGGCCATTGTGGACAATGACGAGGCCCGCGGTGCGCTGCGCCTTCATATAGGCATCAACGTCGATACCCGGCTTCAGTTCTGCACCTTTGGGGAGCGGAAAGACCTTCTCACCCGCTTCGATAATATTCGCCTTGGCCAGAACCGGCAGGCGATCCATCGTACGGAAGGCCGCATCGCGCTGCGGGATCGACCAGAACAGGACGTTGCGATCGGTCGGCAAGTTTGCCGCCAGATTGCGCATATCCTTGTCCATCGTCAGCCAACCGATGCCAAGCACCGCCGCTGCTACGACCAACAGGCCGATAATCCATTTTTTCATGTTGTCCCTCTCCCGTCCCGCTTCAGTTTTTGACCAGTGTCACCTGCGCCACATTGATTCCGCCTCCACGGAACCCGCCCTCGCAATACATCAGGTAAAAACGCCAAAGCGCAATGAATTTTTCATCGAATCCAGCGGGCAAACGCCCTTCCGCTACGGCAGCCTCGAAACGTTCGCGCCATAGACGCAGCGTCTCTGCATAGTGCGCGCCATAATCGACCTGATCCTCCCAGCGCAGCCCCCGCTCCTCAGCCAGTGCGCGGAAACGACTCTCGGACAGCAGCATCCCGCCGGGAAAGATATAGCGCTGGATAAAATCCTGACCGTCGGCATATTGCTCGAAAATATCATCCTCGATCCGAATATATTGCAAGGCAGCCCGGCCGCCCGGTTTGATGCAGCGGGCGATAGAGTCGAGATAGTCGGGCCAATATTCTTGCCCGACAGCCTCGACCATCTCTACACTGGCAATGGCATCATATTGCCCCACCACATCGCGATAGTCGGTAAATGTTATTTTCCAGCCGTTTTTCGCTGCCAGGCGCGTTTCGGCAAAGCGGATCTGTTCGGGCGACAGGCTGATGCCGTGATAGTTTGCCAAACCGCGTTCCAGTGCGACTTCTGCCAGACCGCCCCAGCCGCACCCGATTTCGAGTAGGCTGTCGTCTCCATTCAGATGCAGACGATCCAGAATGAGATCGATCTTGCGCCTTTGGCCTGATTCCAGCGCCTCCTGACGCGGCGGGAGTTTCGCAAAAACGGCACTGGAATAGGTCATCGTCGCATCTAGCCATGACGCGTAGAAATCATTGCCCAGATCGTAATGCGCCTCGATGTTGTCGCGCGCATGCTTGCGGGTGTTACGATGAAACCATTGCGCTATGCGCCCCGCGATGCGGGCGACGCCTGACGCCCGCCCGACGCTGCCCAAGGCAACACGATTGCGCATGAACAGATCGAATATCGGTACCAGGTCGGGGCTGGACCACTCCCCTGCCATCCAACCTTCATACCAGCCGATCGACCCGCCCCGAACGAGGCGGACTAGCGCGCGCCAGTTGTAAACATGGACGACGGCCTGCGGGCCTGGAAGGCGGCGGCCGAGCAAGCGCTTGCTCCCGTCGGGCAGATGCCCTTCGATTGCACCTTCCGCCAAACCGGCGTCGATCCGGTCAAGTATGGCATGGAAAAAGCGCGCCGAGGCCTGGCCATGCCAGCCAGCAAAAAGGCCGCCCCTCGACCCTGGCAGATAGTTCTGCTGGACGAGGTGGCGGCCCCTTTTATGTTCCGGCGCGTTCATTGCGCCAGTTTAGGCTGCGATTACTTCTTCTTCAACTCATCGCGAATTTCGGTGAGCAGATCGACCTCACTCGGGCCGGTGGCGGCTGGCGGCGGCGGCATGACCTTGTTGGCCTGACGCACGATCAGGAAAATGACGAATGCCAGAATCAGGAAATTGATAATCGCGGTAATGAAGCTGCCCCAGGCGAAGACATTTGCACCCGCAGCTTTCGCCGCAGCCAATGACATCCCGGCCTGAACTTTGTCCGCACCGCCCAGAACGATGTATTTCGCCGAAAAGTCGGTTCCACCGCCGGTGATTAGGGAAATCACAGGCATGATCAAATCATCAGTAAGAGACGAGACAATTTTACCGAATGCGGCACCGATAATCACACCAACCGCTAGGTCGAGCACGTTACCACGTGCGATGAACGCTTTGAATTCACTTAACATTAGACGTCTCCCCTTAGGCTATTTGGCCTAAAACCATGGTAAACATATTGTAACATGTGTCGAGAGGCCGAGATGTAACTTTTTCGGTGATTGAAACGCGGTTGTAGCTGCCCTATCTATGCAATACACAAATGCTTTCCGGGGAAGGAGTACCCTCATGCGTTCCGATCTTGCAAAATTCCTGCTTGTACCTGTTGCCGCCGTTTTGGTGGCCGGTTGCGGTATCAACAGCGTGCCGACTGCCGAGGAAAATGCGAAGGCGAAATGGGCTGACGTTCAGGCGGCGTTTCAAGAACGTTCCAATCTGATTCCCAACCTTGCAGCCGTCGTCAAAGGTGCCGCCGCGCAGGAAAACAAGACACTGACCGAAGTGATCGAAGCGCGCGCAAAGGCAACTTCGGTAACCCTGGCGCCAGGTGATCTCAGTGATCCGGCAAAGATGGCGGCTTTCCAATCCGCGCAAAACAATTTGTCGGGTAGCCTGTCGCGCCTGCTTGTGTCGGTTGAACAATATCCGCAACTGAAAAGCCAGGAAGGCTTCCTGAAATTGCAGGACCAGTTGGAAGGTCAGGAAAACCGCATCCGCATCACGCTGCGTGATTACAACGAAGCGGTGCGCCAGTATAACACGACAATCCGCACCTTCCCCGACATCATCGGCGCGAAAGTGATCCACGGCGCCAAGCCGATGGTGCCCTATGAAGCGTCAACGCCGGGTGCAGAAGTCGCGCCGAAGCTCGACATGGCGCCGACGCAGTAACGCCACTGAACCGGACCAAGCACATGCTCAGGGCCTTTGCGCTTTTCCTCGCGACGCTGAGCGTATTGATCGGAAGTCCTGCATCCGCGCAGGATTTCCCGAAACTGACCGGCCGCGTGGTTGATCAGGCCGACTTGCTGACGCCCGAACAGGAAGCATCGCTGACGGCCAAGCTGGCGGGGCTCGAAACCCAATCGAACCGCCAGCTGGTCGTCACCACGATCAAAGATCTGCAGGGCTATGAGATTTCGGACTATGGCTATCGGCTTGGTCGCCATTGGGCCATTGGGCAGGATGGCAAGGGCGAAAGCGAAAAAGATAATGGCGCAATCCTGATCGTTGCCCCGACCGAACGCAAGATGCGCATTGAGGTGGGATACGGTCTTGAACCGGTGCTCACCGACGGCCTGTCCTCGAGCATCATCCGCAACGACATCACGCCCTATTTCAAGGCCGGCGATTTCAATGGCGGGATCAATGCCGGCGTCGACCGCATCGTCACTCAACTGACCCTGCCGCCCGAAGAGGCTGCCAAGGTTGCCGAAGAGGCCGCACTGGCCGAAACGCGCTCGAATGAAGATGGCGAGGCCGTCTTCCTCGTTATCTTCTGGCTGTTCATCTTCCTCTTTTTCATCCTACCCATCATCATATCGATTGCGCGCGGCGGCAAAAAGCATCGGCGCGGCCACGACAAGCATTGGGGCGGCCCGGTGATCATCTGGGGCGGTGGCGGATCGAACTGGGGCGGCGGCAGTAGCGGCGGCTTTGGCGGTGGCGGTTTTGGCGGCGGAGGCTTCTCCGGCGGCGGCGGCAGCTTCGGCGGCGGCGGTGCCTCGGGGGGATGGTGAGCATGGCCTTGCGCAAGATCAGCCATGTCAGTGAAGCCGATCACCAATTGGTGACTGCGGCGGTAGCCGAGGCAGAACATCACACAAGCGGCGAAATCGTGACCATCGTCACCGACCTGTCCGACGATTATCACGACATCGCGCTGTCATGGGCGACGATGATCGCGTTCCTAGCCTTGTCGGTGGTCGCGGTATTCCCCGATTTCTATCTCGGCATGGTCGACCGCGCATTGGGCGGATGGGAGCATGACTGGACGGCGAGCGAATATCTAGCGCTGATCTTCCTGTTCATGGGCGGCAAATGGCTCGGCACCTGGCTTCTCATGAAATGGATGCCGCTGCGGCTATTTCTGACGCCCAAACATATCAAGATGCGCCGCGTGCGCGCCCGCGCAATCGATCTGTTCAAGGTCGGTACCGAGAGCAAGACTGTCGGACGTACCGGAGTGTTGCTTTACCTTTCAATGCGCGAACACCGGGCTGAAATCGTTGCCGACGAAGCCATTGCCAGCAAGGTTGCTCCTGAAGTCTGGGGCGATGCCATGATCGCGCTGATCGACAACCTCCGCGAAGGCCGCCCCGGCGAAGGCATGGCCGAAGCGGTTCGGCAAATGGGCGTAGTGCTGGCAGAACACTTCCCCAAAGGCAGCGAAAATCCGAATGAATTGCCCGACAGGTTGATCGAAATCTGATGCCGGACAACGGAGTCGAAGAAATCGTCTGGCAGGGCAAATTCGTTACCGCCAAGCGCAAAGGCAAATGGGAATTTGTCAGCCGGTCGCGCGGGATTAAGGCGGCGGTTATCCTCGCGGTCGAGGACGGGCATGTCCTGCTGGTCGAGCAATATCGCGTTCCGCTTGGCAGGAACTGCATCGAACTGCCCGCAGGCCTGATCGGTGACGAAACCGAAGGTGAAGACCCGCTGGAGGCGGCAGGCCGCGAACTGGAAGAAGAAACCGGCTATCGCGCGACAAAGCTCGAATCGCTCGGCGAATATTATTCCTCCCCCGGCATGGTCAGCGAAAGTTTCACGCTGGTGCGGGCTTCGGGTTTGACCAAGGTGGGTGAAGGCGGTGGTACCGATGGTGAGGATATCACCGTGCACCGTGTTGCCCTAAATGCACTTCATGGCTTTCTGGATGGAAAACGTAGTGAAGGCATGGGCGTTGATGTACGCCTTCTAATGCTTTTGGGCCCGCAGCTTATCTGAAATTGTCGGCGTAGGCCTGCAGCTTGAGCACCTTGGGCGCGGCAGGAATGACCGTGTAGCTGATACCATTTTTGTCGGCATAGGCTTTGGCCGCCTCGAGCGTCGCAAATTTCAGGTTCAACTGGCGACGCGTGTCGGCAGAGCCTGCCCAGCCCATCAGCGGGTCGGGGCGCTGTGCATCGGCGGGAATATATTCAAGCACCCATTGTCCGGCGCCATAGCGGCCCGATTGCAACGCATTCTTCGATTTCTGGACGATCCGTGCCTGAGTCATGAATGCGCCTTTCGCTGATTTGGACAAACCAATCAATACCAAACCGCAGCCCTGAGCCTGTCGAAGGGCGTCTCAAAGTTTGCGTTGGTGCGGATAAGTGCCCTTCGACAAGCTCAGGGCTACGGTGATACTTGACTAAATGCCCTGCTTCTTCTTGGTCTTCAGGCTGGCAATCGCGGCACTCGGATCGTCAGGCCAGTTATGCTTGGGATAACGACCACGCATTTCCTTTGCCACATCGGCCCAGCTGCCCTTCCAGAATCCCGGCAGATCGCGCGTGGTCTGGATCGGTCGCCCCGCAGGTGAGGTGAGCGAAAGCACAAGCGGCGTTCGGTTGAAGCCGATGGTCGGATGCTCCGCAATGCCGAACAACGCCTGCACCCGCAGTTCGACGGTCGGGCCACCCTCGGCAGAATAGTCGATGGGATGCGTGGTCCCGGCAGGCGAAGTGAAATGTGATGGCGCGAGGCGGTCAATCACTTGCTGACTATCCCAACCGAGAAGGCCCAGCAGCGCATGGTGCAATGCCCCGGGATCGATTTCCGATAGCCGCCTTTTCCCGACCAATGCAGGTACGAGCCACATGTCGAGCGATCCCAATAATGCTACATCGTCCAATCCATCGACACCCGCCCATGAGGCACGTTCGCGCAAGCGCAGGCTTGCCTCGCTCCATGGAAGCAATTGCAAGCCATGATCTCGTACACCTTGCAAAAGTGCCGCGGTGATCGCCTCGGGATCAGCCTTGGCGTCCTGCCCCTTGGAAAGGGTGATAGCACCCAGCCGCCGCCCGCTCTCGGTGCGCACGCCTCCGCTTGCTGGATCAAAACTGACATGCGCGCCGCTGATGATCCGGTCGCCATAAAGCGCCTCAATCTCGGCAAATTCGATTGGCGCAGCGGAAAGTATTCGCGCACCTGATGCTGCACCCTGAATATCGGCGACCGCCAGCCATTCCTCTCTCGCCAGCGGATGGGCGGAATCGAGCCGATAGCCCCTGCCCCCGACGCTGAGCCAGTTTTCGCCTGAAGCGTCGCGACGGCGAGCGATGCGATCGGGAAACGCGAGCGCGATGGCTGATCCGATTCCCCTCCCGCCTGCGGGAGGGGTTAGGGGAGGGTGTGTCGGTTTCGGGCCCTCCCCATGCCCCTCCCGCAAGCGGGAGGGGAGAAGATCACTCCACCTTTTCGCCAACCCCCGGGCGGCCTCGGCCCGCTGGCCCCGTTCGCCCCGCCAACGCTCGAGCCGCCGTTCGATGTCGACATCGTTTCCGCCCAGCCCGCGTTCGGATAGCAAAACGGCAACCTCGGCGGCCATTTCTCCAAACCCCAATTCGGCGGCGGCCACCAGCATATGCGCCAGGCGCGGGGGGAGCGGGAGGCGCGCTATCGCATGTCCATGCTCGGTGGGTCGCCCGCTGCCATCGATGGCGCCCAAGTCGAGCAGCCGTGTCCGTGCTTCGTCGATTGCTGCCTTTGGGGGCGGATCGAGCCATTGCAGCGATCCCGGATCGCTGACGCCCCATAACGCACAATCGAGCAGCAAGTGTGAAAGGTCGGCTTCCAGTATTTCCGGCGGGTCGAAGGGCGGTAGGCCCGCAGTCGCGGCCTCTTCCCATAACCGGTAGGCAACACCCGGTCCCTGCCGTGCGGCGCGCCCTGCCCTCTGCGTTACTGCGGCTTGGCTCGCCCGCTCGGTGACCAGCCGCGTCGAACCTGCAGCCCGATCATAGCGCGCTCGCCGCGCCAAGCCGCTGTCGACCACGATGCGCACGCCGTCGATCGTCAGACTGGTCTCGGCAATCGAAGTGGCGAGAATGGCCTTGCGGTGCGCGCCTTTGCGAATGGCTGCACGCTGTTCAGCTGGATCGAGGCTGCCGTGCAGGCGATGGATTTCAGCCGATATGCCTTCGAGCCTCTCGGCAGTCCGCTCGATTTCCGCCACACCGGGAAGGAAAGCCAACACATCGCCTTCCTTTTCCTCGGCAAGCGCGCGTCGGATGGCGGCGGCCATTTCATCCTCTATCCGTGCCTCCGCCTTGCGCCCTATGTGCCGCAATTCGAGCGGCCATGACTTGCCCTCACTTTCGATAATCGGCGCATTCATCAACTTGGCGAAACGTCCACCATCGAGTGTGGCAGACATCGCCACCAGCCGCAGATCGGGCCGCAAACCGCCTTGGGCATCGAGCGCCAAAGCCAAACCGAAATCGCTGTCGAGGCTGCGTTCATGGACTTCATCGAACAGCACCGCCGAGACGCCCGCCAATTCTGGATCATCCTGAATGCGGTTGCGAAAAATGCCCTCGGTCAGCACAAGGATTCGCGTCTTGGCCGATTGCTTGCTGTCCATGCGCGTCGCATATCCAACCAATCCGCCGACCGGCTCTTGCATCAGTTCGGCAGTCCGTTCCGCAGCGGCGCGTGCCGCGAGGCGGCGTGGGGACAGGAGCAAAATTTGGCCGTCGCACCAAGGCTCCCCCAGCAAGGCAGAGGCAACCATCGTTGTCTTGCCTGCTCCGGGTGGTGCGATCAGAACAGCGTTGGATCCCGCGATAAGCGCGGCCTTCAATTCGGGCAGTACAACTTCAACAGGAAGGGTCACGCCGCCTTAATAGGCGCGGGCAATGGCAAACTCCACCGCCTCGACAAGCGCATCCTTGGCTGCGCTGGCTGGGAACGGGCCGAGGGCGTCGATGGCGCGCTGCCCATAATGGCGGGCACGCTCCAGCGTATCGTCGATGGCGCTATATTTGCGCAGCAGACCAGTCGCATAAGCCAGATCATCGGCGCTTACACGGTGACCGAGCATCGCATTGTGCCAGAAGCTCTTTTCCTCTGCATCGCCACGACTGTGTGCGAGGATTACGGGCAATGTCACCTTGCCATCGCGGAAATCGTCACCCGCATCCTTGCCCATCGTTGCGCCGTCGGAGACATAGTCGATAGCATCGTCGACCAGCTGGAAAGCGATCCCCAGATTGCGGCCATAGGCATCGAGCGCCAACTCGTCCGCCTCGGAGCGTTCGGCAACCACGGCCGCAATGCGGCAGGCGGCAGCGAACAGCGCGGCCGTCTTCGAACCAATAATATCGAGATATTTTTCCTGGCTGGTGGAAATCTGCCGCTGTGCGGTCAACTGGTTCACCTCTCCCTCGGCAATCACCGCCGACGCGTTGGACAGGATTTTGAGGACCTTTAGCGAGCCATCCTCGACCATCAGTTCGAAAGAGCGGCTGAACAGGAAATCGCCGACCAGCACCGCGGCCGGATTGCCGAATATCAGATTCGCGGCGGTCTTGCCGCGCCGCATGTCGCTGCCATCTACAACATCATCGTGCAGCAGCGTCGCGGTGTGGATGAACTCTACTGCTGCTGCCAGCTTGTGATGCCGATCCCCCGGATAATCGAGCAAGCGCGCGCAGGCGAGCGTCAGCATCGGTCGCATCCGCTTTCCGCCGCCGGCGATCAAATGCCCTGCCAGTTCCGGGATTAGCGGAATTTCCGACTGCATTCGATCGAGAATCACCGCATTCACGCGGTTCATTTCCGGAGCCACGAGATTGAGCATCGGCTGGAGCGAAGGCGTGCGCGCGGCGCCAAGTTGGTGAATGGTCGCAGTCATATCCTCCAAAGCCTTGGCAAGTGGCAGCCCCGCGCGCAAGTGCAAAAGCTGCAATGCCGCTTGCCTGTCACGCCTTGGCACGGCATGGAATGGGCGATGGCACAGGACGACAAGCTCACCCGGTATCGCGAGAGCATCGACAATATCGATGCAGCCCTCGTGTTCATGCTCGCCGAGCGTTTCAAAATCACGCAGGCAGTGGGCGAATATAAGGCGACGACCAAGCTGCCGCCCGCAGACCCTGGTCGCGAAGAGCGGCAGATCGAGAGGCTGCGCCAATTGGCGAAAGACGCCAATCTCGATCCCGATTTTACCGAAAAATTCCTGCGCTTCATCATCGATGAGGTCATCCGCCACCATGAGCGGATAAGGGACGGGGCTGGCTAAACCGCTTTGGGCAGTTTCAACCTGACCAACAAACCGCCCATATCCTCGCTTTCGTCCAGTTCGATAGTGCCGTTGTAGATTTCGGCGACGTCGCGAACGATAGCCATACCAAGGCCAGTGCCAGGCTTCCCGCTATCGAGCCGTACGCCACGGTCGAAAATGCGCGCCCTGTCTTTTTCAGGGATACCCCGGCCGTCATCTTCAATTACAATTGCGACCATATCGCCCGCATCCTCGACGGTTACAAACACGCTGCCGCCGCCATATTTGGCTGCGTTTTCGACCAGATTGCCAATCATTTCGTCCAGATCCTGCCGCTCGACGCGCACCGCAACTTCCTTGTTGCCTGCCATGTCGAGGCGGACATGGCGGTATAGGCGTCCGACCGCGCGCTCGACCGATTCGAGGCTTTGCCATACTTCTGCCCGGCTATGACTATGCCCACGCCGCCCGACCGCGCGCGCGCGGGCGAGATGGTGATCGACCTGACGCCGCATTGTCGTTGCCTCACGGATTACAGTCTCGGCAAGGTCGGGGGCCTGTGCCGTGGCGCTGTTCATGATAACGGTCAGCGGTGTCTTCAACGCATGAGCAAGATTGCCTGCATGGCGCCGCGCCTCTTCAGCCTGCTTCTCATTATGGTCAAGTAAAGCATTGAGTTCATTGACCATTGGCATCACTTCATCAGGCAATGCGTCCTGGATTCGATGCTGCTTGCCGCTGCGCATCGCCGCAATCTCCCGGCGCACATCGCGCAATGGCCATAGTCCGTAAAAGGTCTGCAAAGCGGCCATGATGATCAGTCCGAATGCCAGCACCGCAAAGGCCGTCGCCAATACGGTGCGCAATTCGGTGATCTGGGCATCGAGGCTCTCGCGGCTTTGTGCCACCATGAAGATCCAGCGCGTATTGCTATCGGGCAAGACGATCGCGCGTTCAACGATGCGGAGCGGCTCTCCGGCAAACTCTTCGCTGGACCGGAAATGCGGCTTGGCATCGTTGTGACTCAGATCGACACGTAACGTCCGGTCCCACAGCGAGCGTGACGGAAATGGCATTTTGCCCTTCCCGCTGATTTGCCAGTAAAGCCCGCTGTTGGGTTCAAGAAAACGCTGGTCGCCGAGCGGCCGATTGAGGCGCACCTCACCATCGGGCCCTATTTCGGCCGAGGCGATCATGGCCGTCAGCACATATTCCATCTGGTCGTCGAAATTGTCCGACACAGCGTTGACCAGCACGCGATCCAGCGCCAGCCCACCAGCGATTAACAGCAGAGTTATCCAGCCGGCGGCAATGATGATCATGCGGCGGCTCAAAGAGCCGGTGCCGCGTGCGGGCTTGTCTGCTGTCGTTACCGGAGCAACATGGCCCGCCTCTTCCGCCATGATGTCAGCCGCGCGGTTCTTCCAGGCTATAGCCAAGACCGCGAATGGTCGAAATCACATCCTGACCCAGTTTTTTGCGAATGCGGGTGACGAACACCTCGATCGTGTTTGAATCGCGGTCGAAATCCTGGTCGTAAATATGCTCGATCAATTCGGTGCGGCTAACGACTTTGCCCTTATGGTGCATCAGATACGACAGCAGCTTATATTCCTGCGCGGTCAGCTTCACCGGTTCACCATTCAGGGTGACGCGGCCCGAACGGGTATCAAGGCGAACATCGCCCGCCGTCAATTCGGACGAGGCATTGCCAGACGCGCGGCGGATAAGCGCGCGCAAGCGGGCAATCAACTCTTCGGTCTGGAACGGCTTGGCCAGATAGTCATCGGCGCCGGCATCTAGACCAGCGACCTTATCCGACCAGCTATCGCGCGCGGTCAGCACCAGAACCGGGAATTTCTTCCCCTCGCGCCGCCAGCGGTCAAGCACGGTAAGGCCATCGACCTCGGGCAACCCAAGATCGAGGATCACCGCATCGTAATTTTCGGTGGAGCCCATGAAATGGCCGTCTTCGCCATCGGTCGACAGGTCGACGGCATAGCCTGCACCTTCCAGCGTCGATTTGAGCTGCTGGCCCAGCGTCGGTTCGTCTTCCACGATCAGGATGCGCATGTCGCTTCCTTGCTCCCTTTGGTTATTTTCGATTTACCGGAGATAACAGATTGAACGGCTGGCGCAAACCAAAGGCTTTGGTCTAACGTTGCCGCAAAACGCTGCCGGAGCGCGCATCAACATCGACGAAGATGACGCGGCCCGAATCGATGAATTTCAAGCGATAGACCTGCGCATTGCCGTCATATTCGGGGCCAAGATATTCCATCCCGCGCATCCGGGGAACGACACGCCCTTCGATCTCGCGCAGCGAAAGCACTTTGCCTGAATTCATCTGTTCGCGTGCCTTGCCCTGATCATCCCCTTTGCGGGCATAGACCGGTGCAGATACACTTGCAGAGCCGAGCGCAGCAGCAAGAAGGAGGAGGAGGACGGCTTGTTTCATGCGACCCTTGTTAGCTGCGCCGCATTGAACCGAGTCTGAACGGCGCGTCAAGGATTTGGTAAGGATAAAGCCGCCCTGCACCATTTCTTACTTCACCATTTCAAAGGTGAAATTCATCGTCGAACCAATGCGCACCTGACCAGGCGCAATGGGCGTATCCTTGGCCGAAGATTGTTCGCGCACCGCCATCACAGGCATTGGATATCCGCCAAAGTCGCCGGATTGCTCCTCGACCCGCAACACGCGCGCACTGGTATACCCAGCCTTGCGCGCGATTGCATTCGCTCGCTTCATCGCGCTGTCCCACGCCTTGTCACGCGCCGTTTCTTTCAGCTTGCTATCATCATCGACCGAGAAGCTCGGGCCGTTGAAATTGGTCGCACCGTCACTAGCCAGCGCGTCGAGGAACTGCGGCAATTTCTTCAAATCGCGCAGCTTGGCGGTAACAGTGTTGTTCGCTTCAAACCCGCGAAAAACCTGCCGTCCTTCGTTGTAATCAAACTGCTGGTTCAGCGATATCTGGGTCGTCTGGATATCCTTGTCCGCGATGCCGAGTTTCTTCAGCCGCGCGATAACAGCGGCCATTTGCGTATTATTCTGGCGGACGGCTTCATTGGCGGTCGGGGCCAGCGTCTGTACGCCGGTTGAGAAACTGGCGACGTCGGGGGTTGCATCGACATATTCAGTCACAGAAAGGTCGATGACGGGATTGGTTGCAGTGATATGAACTTCGGTTGCCATAGCTTGCCCCGTGATGCTGCCGGTTGCCAAAAGTGCGGCGATAATCAGCTTACGCATAGATACTCCTTCTTGCGATCAGATCGCGGAGGAGCGTGCAAACTCGATATAAGTTTCGCGCAACTTCCGCGTGATCGGGCCACATCTGCCATCTCCAAGCTGAACGCCGTCTATACGGGTTACCGGAAGGACAAAGGCGGAGGCGGCAGTCACCATCGCCTCGGCAGCGTCTTTGGCCTCCTCTGCCGTGAAGGAACGGGTTTCAACCTCAACCACGCCCTGCCGCGCCATTTCGAGCACCGCTGACTGGGTAATGCCATGCAGGATGCTGTTGTCGAGCGGATGGGTGATAAGCTTGCCCTGCTTGGTCACGATATGCGCATTTTGCGAGGTTCCCTCGGTGACGAAACCGTCGCGCACCAGCCAGGCATCGTCGGCACCCTGTGCCTTCGCCTCCGCCTTCATCAGCGATGCGTAGAGCAGTTGCGTGGTCTTCACATGTGCCATCTGCCAACGGCGATCGGGCAATGTGACCACCGATACCCCGCTCTCTGCCTGTGGCCTGTCAACCAGCGAGGCGCTCTGGGTAAAGCCGACGATGGTCGGCGACAGGTCGGTAGAGGGAAAGAGGAAATCACGATCACCGGGATTGCCGCGTGTGACCTCGAAATAGATCATGCCTTCGGTCAGCGCGTTGCGCGCGGCGAGTTCGCGGCACATGGTCAACAACTCTTCGCGCTCCGGCGGCTGCGGCATGCGCAGCTCGGCCATAGAACGGTGCAAGCGCGCGACATGGCCGTCAAAATCTATCAGCTTTCCATCAATGACTGAGACAACTTCATATACCGCATCGGCGAACAGGAAGCCGCGATCGAAAACGGACACCTTGGCTTCGGTTTCGAGGACATATTGTCCGTTGAGATAGACAGTGCGCATGGATTGGCTTTGCGCGAGAGCTTGCATCGCGTCAACCTTCACCCTATCCGCCGCGCACCATGCGTGCCCCTCCCATCCTGTCCTACGAAGGTCTCTCGCTGCAGCAAGGCGCTGGCTGGCTCTTCAGTGACATCGACGTCCATATCGGTCCGCGCGATCGGCTCGCGCTGATCGGACGCAATGGCGCTGGTAAGACCACGTTGATGAAGCTGGTAGCGGGCAGTATCGACGCGGATCAGGGCAAACGCACTGTCGTTCCCGGCACCAATATCGTGATGCTGGAGCAAGACCCCGATTTTGCGCCCTTCGATAAACTCATCGACTATTGCCTGTCGGGCGAACGCGCGCCGCCGGAGCATGAGATCCGCGCGATTGCTGATCAATTGGGTATCGACCTCGATCGCGAAGCCAAAACTGCTTCTGGCGGCGAACGGCGGCGTGCCGCTATCTGCCGTGCGCTGGCAAGCGAGCCTGACCTGTTGCTGCTCGACGAACCCACCAACCATCTTGATCTGGCCGCGATTGAATGGCTCGAAGACTGGCTGACGCGCTATAAGGGCGCCTTCATGGTCATCAGCCATGACCGCACCTTCCTGACCCGGCTTACGCGCCAGACTTTCTGGCTCGACCGTGGATCCTTGCGTCGCAACGAAATCGGCTTTGGCGGCTATGAAGCCTGGATGGAGGCGGTCTATGCCGAAGAGGCACGTGCAGCTGACCGGCTCGACGCCAAGCTTAAGATCGAAGCCCATTGGCTCGAACGCGGCGTCACTGCGCGGCGAAAGCGCAACCAGGGGCGGCTGGCGAAGTTATGGGAAATGCGCGCGCAACGCGCGGCCATGCTCGGCCCGCAAGGTACCGCAAAGCTGGCGGCAGCGTCCGACGATTCAAAGACCAAAACGGTGATTGCGGCAGAAGGTGTTTCCAAAAGCTTTGGTGACCGCAAGATCATCCGCGACTTCACCCTGCGCATCCAGCGCGGCGACCGCATCGGTATCGTCGGCGCAAACGGCACTGGCAAGACTACGCTGATCCGGATGCTGACCGGCGAGATGCAGCCCGACGAGGGCAAGATTACCCTGTCGAAGACGCTGACCGGCATCATCATCGACCAGCAACGCAAACTGTTGGCGCCCGAAAAGAAGGTGCGCGATGTGCTGGCCGATGGTAGCGACTGGATAACCGTTCGTGGGCACAAGAAGCATATCCAGGGCTATCTCAAGGAATTCCTGTTCGACCCCAATCTGGTTGAGGCACGGATAGGAACGCTCTCGGGTGGCGAGCGTTCGCGCCTGCTGCTCGCGCGTGAATTTGCCCGCGAGGCGAACCTGCTTGTGCTCGACGAACCGACCAACGATCTCGATCTTGAAACACTAGATCTGTTGCAGGAAGTCATCGCCGATTATGAAGGCACTGTCCTGATTGTCAGCCACGACCGCGACTTCCTCGACCGTACCGTCACCTTGACGCTCGGGTTGGACGGGTCGGGGAAGGTTGACATTATCGCTGGTGGCTATGCCGACTGGGAAGCGAAGCGTGACCGCCGCCCGCAAAATGCCGCCAAAACGCAGAAAGCAGCACCTGTGCCAGCTGCGCCCCCTCCCCCGAAGGCTTCCAAGCTGTCATACAAGGACCAGCGCGACTATGATCTGCTGCCGAAGCGGATCGAGGAAATCGATGCGGAAATTGCCAGGGCCGAAACCGAACTGTCCGATGCCAGTCTCTACAGCCGCAATCCGAAACGGTTTGCAGAGCTAACAAATGCAATCGACGCATTGCGCGCCGAAAAGGATGCTGCTGAAGAACGCTGGCTGACGCTGGCGGAGATGGTAGAAGCTTTGGCAAGCTGAACTCCAGCCTTTGAAACTTGATTTTCGTCACCCCCGCGAAGGCGGGGGTCCATCTCCGGAAGGATAAATTTCATCTGCCGGTGATGGATTCCCGCCTTCGCGGGAATGACGAAGTCTTTTTAGGCCAGTACACATTCAACCCGGCAAGCGGTAATAGTCTCCCAGTCGGTCGAGCGCGATTCGCAGCACCAGCTTGCCTGAGCGTAGCGGCCAACCCATCGCCTTCTCTGCCACCGGCACGCCCTCGCCTGCGCAGATCACCCGCCATGCAATATCGCTGAGATCGGGGCCCAGCACCGTCATGGCGTCATCGAAACGCTGCTTGGCGTGCAGCGCGCGTTCGGTGGGCGTGAAGGACGAGGGTGCACCGCGCTTGCCGCGCGATACCGGCGAGGAATCCCAAACCATCGTAGTTCGCGCACCAAGGCAGGCGTTTTCATAATCGGCACGGAGTTTCTCTCCCGCCAGCAATTGCCGGTCAGACAAATGACCATGCGCGTGCAGCCAGGACAGTGGAGATTCGGACAGGTTGACCGTGACCGTTCGCCTAGGCGCGCGACGGCGACCGTCATCGTTCGGGTCAGGCAGCGCACGTTCGACGAGCATGCGCGGATCGCGAAATTCGGCGGGTGCATTGGCTGTATTGCGACGCGGCATAAATGCTCCTTCGACTCGTTAAAAAGCCCTCTTGCCATTTGGAGAATTATGTAGGACAGTGAAAACCTATTTGGTTATCGAAAGCCTGCGCCATGCTGCACCGAATCCGCGAAGTCCGCCGCGCCAAGGGGTACACCCTGCTCGACGTCGCCGAACGCTGTGACCCGCCGACCACGGCGCAGACCATAGGTCGCCTCGAAACCGGAACGCGCACCTTGTCGCTCGACTGGTTGAACCGGATTGCCAATGCGCTTGGAGTCGATTCAAGCGAATTGGTGCAGCTGCCCGATCAGAAAGAACTGCCGGTTGCGGCGCACCTTGGAATGGATGGCGTGCAAGCGCCGACTCAGGCCGATACGATGGTCGCGCCGCGCCTGCTTGGTGAAATGGTGGGGCTTCGTGTCATGGACAGCATCGGCGACTATAGGCGCGGCGATGAAATCTGGTGCGAGCAGTTACCGCCCGAACGCTATGCCGAGGCACTCAACTGTGACGTGCTGGTCCCCCGCCCTGCAGGTCGCTTCCTGTTCGGACGGTTGTTGGGACGCGAGGATGGAAAGCTGCATTTGCTCCCGCTTGCGGCCGGCGCGCGCCAACAGGTGGTGGCTGATCCGGCATGGATTGCCCGCGCCGTTAAGCTGGTGCGAACACTATAAAGCCATGCGCATCCTCTCGCTCTCGACCCTTTACCCAAGCGCCGCCGCGCCTAACTTTGGGCGTTTCGTCGAACTGTCGCTCAATGCCGCCGAAGCAACGCGTGAGGTCGAGATAGTCCGCATCAGCCCCAATGGCCTGCCGCCTTGGCCTTTATCCAAACTGCTGCCCGCATATCGCTTGCGGGCCGATTTGCCACGCGAAGATAGTTGGAATGGGAAGTCCATCTTGCGGCCGCACTTCACTTTGCTCCCCGGCATGGTCCCAGCCCGCAATGCCGCCGCTATTGCCAAGGCCGTGTTACCCTTTGCCCGTCGTCTTCACGCACAGCAGCCATTTGATTTGGTAGACGCACAATTCTTCTGGCCCGATGGCCCGGCGGCAATGCACGTTGCTAAAGCGCTGAACTTACCCTTTTCAATCAAGGCACGAGGGGCTGACATCCATTATTGGACCACGATTTCCGGATGCCGAGAGCAGATCGTCGAAGCAGCGCAAATGGCGAATGGATTGCTGGCAGTTTCAGAGGCAATAAAGGCCGATATAGAAGCACTTGGCGTGACCCCAAACAGGATCCGGGTCCATCGTACGGGCATAGATCGGGCGCTTTTCGACGTTCCATCCGAAGCGCACGAGATGCTGCGCGAACGGTTGCAGGTTCCTATCTATGAAGCGCTGCTTGTTTGCGTTGGCACCCTTATTCTGCGCAAAGGCCAAGCCTTTGCAATAGAGGCGATGGTGAAACTGCCCGATGCTCGGCTCGCGCTTATCGGTGAAGGCGAAGACCGGCAGATGCTGGAAAAGCTGGCACATGAATTGGGCGTTGCAGATCGCGTCCACTTCCTCGGATCATTGCCACATCACGAAATCGCCCGGTATCTGAAAGCAGCTGATGTCGCGGTGCTGCCGTCTTCCAGCGAAGGACTGGCCAATGCCTGGATAGAGGCGCTAGCCTGCGGAACACCCTTGGTCATCACCGATACAGGCGGAGCCCGCGAAGTGCTGCATTCAGATACGGCGGGTAGAATCGTCGAACGCAATGCCGAAGCGATTGCCGCGGCAGTGCATGAATTGCTCAGTGCACCGCCCCACCGCGAAGCGGTAGCTGCTACGGTTGCCGATTATAGCTGGGAAGCAAATGGCGCCGCGCTGGTTGCGCATTGGCGCCATCTACTCGGCAGCAAAGCTTAGACTTTCCCTTCGTTCAGTCGCTCAACCTTGCTGTCAGCGATCTTTTCAGACGGCACAAAGCTGTCCGAACTGACCCCGAACCAGATCAGGAACGGCGCCGATTGATAGATTGACGAATAGGATCCGACGAAAATACCGAAGGCCATCGCGACGCTGAAACCGAATATCACGTCCGGGCCAAACAGCACGAGCACAACCAGCGGCGTCAGGATCGTCAAGCTGGTCATCACCGTACGCGACAGCGTTTCATTGACCGAAAGGTCAAGCAATGCGGGCATATCCATCTTCCGATATTTCATCAGATTTTCGCGAATTCGGTCGTAAATCACGATCGTATCGTTGAGCGAGTAACCGATGATCGTAAGCAATGCCGCAATGGTATTCAGGTCGAATTCCATCTGGGTGAGCGCGAATAGGCCGAAGGTTAGCGTAATGTCGTGGACCAGCGCCCAAATAGCCCCAACCCCGAATTGCCATTCGAAACGGAACCAGACATACATGGCAACGCCCAGCGCGGCCGCTATCAGCGCGAATAAACCCTTGTCGAACAATTCACTCGACACTTTGCCCGAAACCGAATCGACACCGTCTATACGGACTTTGGGATGGTCTTCCTTAACCTTGGCGATGATTTTTTCCGCCATTTGGTTGGCAAGTTCAGGTTTCATATCCGCGCCTTCGGGCAGTTTCATTCGGATAGATACCTGATTTTCTGCGCCAAAGCGTTGAATGGTCGGATCTCCATAACCAAGCTCGCCTACGCTCTCGCGCAAAGCCTCAACCGGCGCGGTCTGTTCACCGACGAAAGTCGTGCGGATCATCTGGCCGCCAATGAAGTCGACGCCAAAGTTCAGGCCGCGCGTCGCGACCAAAGCGATCGAAGCGATCATCAACAGGATGGATATCCCGAATGCGATATTTCGCCATTTCAGGAAGCCGATATTGGTATCGTCGGGAACGAGCTTCAGAAGTTTCATGGACCGAACCCTTGTATTAAATATTGATGTCTTGCGGACGATTGCGCTTCACCCATCCAGCCACCCACATGCGCGTGAGTGTGACGGCTGTGAAGACTGAGGTAACGATGCCGATCATCAGAACGACCGCAAAACCACGGATCGGTCCCGAGCCGAAGATGAAAAGCAGCACCGCTGCAATGACGTTTGTGATATTTGCGTCGAAAATGGCACGACTGGCTTCTTTGTAGCCATTTTCCAGCGCCTGGATAACGCGCCGCCCTTTGCGCCGTTCTTCGCGAATACGTTCATTAATGAGCACGTTGGCGTCCACCGCAGCACCAATGGTCAGCACGAAACCGGCGATACCCGGAAGCGTCAATGTCGCATTGAACATCGCCATCACCGCAAGGATCATCGCAACGTTTATGACAAGCGCATAGCTCGCATAAACGCCAAAGCGCCCATAGGTCAGGATCATCCATAACAGCACACCGGCAGTTCCGATCAGCGCGGCCAGTATCCCGCTCTTGATCGAATCCGCACCAAGATCAGGGCCGACCGAACGTTCTTCAACAACCTTCAAATCCACCGGCAACGCGCCCGAATTGAGTGCGATCGCCAGCTGATTGGCACTTTCGACCGTGAAGCTGCCCGAAATCTGCGAGGAACCACCCAGAATCGGTTCGTTGATCCGAGGTGCGGAAATGACTTGACCGTCGAGGATGATCGCAAACAGCTTGCCGGTATTTTGCTGCGTCATGCGGGCAAAACGTTGTCCGCCTTCACCGTCGAACTGGATATTGACGACCGGCTGGTTGTCCTGCGCGTCAAAACTCTGCTGCGCGCCGGTCAGCCTGTCACCGGTGATGCCGCCCAAACGACGCACAGCGATGTTCGGCATTCCCGTCGGGTTGGTTGGATATGGCAAGACTTGACTACCGACACGCGCCTTGCCCTGGGCGGTTTGCTCCGGATCAGCGCCCTCATCCACCAGCTTGAATTCCAGCTTTGCGGTCTTGCCGATCAGTTCCTTCAAGGCCTGCGGATCCTGAAGCCCCGGCACCTGCACCACTATACGATCGGCTCCTTGACGAATGATCGTCGGTTCGAGTGTGCCGAGCGCATTGATGCGGCGATCAATCACATCCTTCGCTGAATTCATAGCCTGATCGAGCACCGTCGTATTTCCGGAACCTGAAGGCGACAATGTGATGCGGTTTCCATCGGTGACATCAATCGACCAATCGCGCCCGCCGGTGGTGTTAGCGACAATTGGCAATAATGCTTCGCGTGCGGCGTCGATCTGGGCGCTATCGGGCACCACAAAGCTGAGTTTGCCGCTCGTCCGGCTTACATTGTCGATCGAAATGCGTGGTTCTGCGCGGCGCATTGCTGTGCGCACGCTGTCCTCAAGCGTTTCCAGCCGGTCACGCTCCAACTGTGCTACATCGGCTTCCAATAGAATGTGGCTGCCGCCTGCAAGGTCGAGACCTAGACTGATCGTTTGCTTGGGCACACCGTCTGGAATACGATCAAGCCACGCCTTGGGCAGAAAGCTCGGAATTGCAAGGAGAAGGCTGAGCACAATCAATGCGCTCAGCATGATGACCCGCCACCGTGGAAAATCTAGCATCAAATACCCCTGTGGGATTGAACCGGGCCGCAAAGGCCTCAGTCGTTGGCCGGTTTAGTCGTGCGGCTTTTAACGTCCGCAAGGGTCGATTTCAGCGCCTTTACGCGCACATTGGGGGCCAGTTCGACCTCGACATGATCATCGGCGACCTTGGTCACCTTGCCCATAAGGCCGCCGCCGGTGACCACTTCGTCATTCTTGCCAACCGCTTCGATCTTCGCCTGATGCTCCTTCGCACGCTTTTGTTGCGGGCGGATCAGCAGGAAATAGAAAACGACGAAAATCAGCAGCAGCGGAAGCACCTGCACAAAAAAGGCCGCGCCGGTTGCACCACCGGCTGCGGCTGCGAATATCATGGACGATGTCATTATGGCTTTCCCCGATTGTTCTTGTTGGAGGGCAGATAGGAAGCCCTGCCGAAAATCCAAGGCGCGCGGTTACCACCATGGTAAATCGCGCGCAACGGGAAAGCGTTTATCGGGCAATAAGGCCCCTTGCTTTTACCGATGTGCCGCCATATAGGCCGCGCTCCGGTCGGGACGTAGCGCAGCCTGGTAGCGCATCACACTGGGGGTGTGGGGGTCGGAGGTTCGAATCCTCTCGTCCCGACCAATTTTTCCCAAACCCCTCTCAAGCAGCGATTTTTTTCCGCACGGCCTCTGCCTGCGCCATGATGTTCTTGACGAGGTCTGCACATGTCGGGATGTCGTGGATCAGCGCCTGGCTCTGGCCGCTGGTCCAGATGCCGCCGTCGGTGTCACCCGCGGCGAGCACATTTTCACGGCCGCGCACGCCCGCCATCAATTCCTTCACATCGGCAAAGGTCTTGGTCGGGTCTTTCTGGATTTCTGCGACCTGCTCCGAAATCGCGTTGCGCGCAACGCGGGCGGTGTTGCGCAGGCTGCGACCGACGAGGACCGTGTCGAGTTCGGTATTGTCGACGATCTTCTGCTTCACATTCTGGTGAATGTTCGCCTCGACTGTCGCGCAGAAGCGCGTGCCCATATTGACGCCATCGGCACCAAGCGCGAGGGCGGCAACCAAGCTGCGGCCATCGGCCATACCACCCGAAGCGATGATCGGGGTATCTGGCAGCGCATCGACGGTGGCGGGAAGCAGCACCACAAGACCGACATCATCTTCGCCCGGGTGACCGGCGCATTCAAAGCCATCAATCGAAATTACGTCGACACCCTTTTTCACAGCCGAAACCGAGTGGCGCACACTGGTGCATTTGTGGATCACCTTGACGCCATTTTCCTTAAAACGCGGCAGGTGGTCGGTCGGGGCACGGCCTGCGGTTTCGACAATCTTCAAGCCCGATGCGATGATTGCCTCACGATAATCGTCATAGGGAATCGGGTTGATCGAGGGCAGCAAAGTGAGGTTCACGCCGAAGGGCTTGTCAGTGAGCTTGCGGGTCTTTTCGATCTCGTCAAACAGCGCCTGCCCGCTTTCGAACATATGCGCGGTGATGAAGCCGAGCGCGCCTGCATTGGCGACAGCCGCCACCAGTTCACCATAGCCCACGCCGGTCATGCCGCCCATGACTATGGGGGTTTCGACACCGAACATTTCGGTGATGCGGGTCTTGATTGCCATTTATCCTTCTCCTGATCCTGTTATTTCTGAATTAGTTACGCGCACTCTGCCCGTCATCGACGCGGATGACCGCGCCGGTCACACATTCGGATGCGGGTGATACGAGATAGAGCAAGGTGCTATCCATCTGTGCAGGGTCGCAAACGCGCTTGCGCACCACATGCTGGCTGAGATCACCGACGCGTTCCAGCATGCCGTCGAGCATTTCGGTCTTGAACATGCCGGGGCAGATCGCGTTGACGTTGATGTCATATTTCGCCCATTCGAGCGACAGCGCCTCGGTCATCCGCGCAACCGCCGTCTTGGTAATCGCGTACAGCGCCGCACCATTGCCCGAATAGCTGTAATGCGCAACCGAGCTGATATTGACGATCCGTCCCGGCTTTTTCGCCGCCATCAACCGCCGCGCCACTTCGCATGAGAGGATATAGGGCGCACGGAGATTGACCCCGAGCACTCGGTCGATCAGCTCGACCTCCATCTTGTGCGCGCGCTGGGCATCCGGAATGCCTGCATTGTTGATGAGGATATCAACCGTTCCATAGGCTTTTTCGAGCGTATCGACCGCCGCGAACAGCTGATCGGCATCGGTCGCATCCATCGGGATGCAGATTGCCTCGCCGCCTGCGGCGCGGATTTCCTCCGCAACCGCCTCGAGACGGTCGACGCGACGCGCCGCCAACCCGACCTTGGCTCCGCACGCGGCAAGCGCCTTTGCAAAACGCACACCGAAGCCCGACGAGGCACCAGTGACGAGCGCCACCCGCCCGTTCAAGTCATTCGACACATTGGGCAAGGGAAACGTCATCACCTGTCCTCCTATCAACGCCCGGTGGGCAGGTCCTTGAACGGTACGCCCTTGTCGACGCGGATTTCACCGGGCAGGCCAAGTACGCGTTCAGCGATGATGTTGCGCAGGATTTCGTCCGTCCCGCCCGCGATACGACCACCGGGTGATCCAAGGAACATCTCCTGGAAATCGGCATTTTCAACCGCAAGCGAAGGATCGCGGATGATGCCTGCCTGATCCTGCAAATCGACCATGAATTCGGCCAGATCCTGCATGCCGGCTGCCTGCACCAGCTTGGTTACCGATTGCTCGGGCCCCGGCGTCTTGCCCTGCGATAGTGCTGTCAGCGAGCGCATTCCGGTGAAGCGCAGCCCTTCGGCACGAACATAATGTTCGGCAATCTTTTCGCGCACCGTGCTGTTATTCGACAGCGGATCGCCATTTTCGTCGCGGATTTTCTGCGCTACCTGCAATGCCTTGATCGCACCGCCGCCGCGCGCACCGCCGCCACCGCCGACCGAGGCACGCTCGTTCATCAGCGTGATGATCGACACATTCCAGCCATCGTTGAGCGCACCGAGGCGCTGGCTGTCCTTGATTCGAACATCGGTGAAGAACACTTCGTTGAAGCCACGCGCGCCCGACATCTGGTGGATGGTCTTGCATTGCACACCCGGCGACTTCATGTCGATCCAGAACATGGTGAGGCCTTTGTGCTTCACCGCATCGGGATCGGTGCGGACGAGGACGATGCCATAATCGGCATAATGCGCGCCTGAGGTCCAGATTTTCTGGCCGTTGACGACCCAGTCGAAATCGCCATTTTCGTCGACCGAGCTTTCATCCTTGATCGCGCGGGTGCGGATGGCCGCAACGTCGGAACCACCAGCGGGTTCGGAGAAGAGCTGGCACCAGATGGTTTCGCCGCGCACAGCTGGTCCGACAAAGCGCTTCTTGGTTTCATCATCGGCGGTTGCCATCACCGTCGGGATGCACATGCCGAGGCCGATCGCGAACGGGCCGCCAAGCTGCACGCCCATGCGCGATTCTTCCTGCGCGAAGATCACGCTCTGGATGGTGGTGCCGCCACCGCCGCCCCATTCCTTGGGCCAGCGGATTTGTGCGTATCCAGCGGCAGCCTTTTTGGCCTGCCAGGCTTTGCACGCATCCATCTGGCTTTCATCCTCGTCGCCGAGCGATGCACCCTTCACGCCGCGCGGCGCGTTTTCTTCGAGCCACGCGCGAACCTTGGCGCGATATTCGGCTTCTTCGGGAGTGTCGTTGAAATCCATTTTCTCGTTCCTTCCCTAAAAATTTCAGGCCGCGTTGCGGCGTTCGAGCATGCTGACCAAACGGTGTTTCCAGTTGCGCGCCGAACCAGCAACCAGCGCCAGCTGGCGGCTGCGGCGATAATGCAGGTGGGCATCGATTTCCCAGGTGAAGCCCATGCCGCCATGCACCTGGACATTTTCCTTGGCCGCAAACCAATAGGCATCGCACGCCGAAATGCGAGCGCCAGCCGCGGCAATCGGCAATTCCGGGGCATCGCTGTTGAGTGCCCAGGCGCCATAATAAGCATTGCCGCGTGCGAGCACGTTCTTGGCGTACATATCGGCGAGGCGATGCTTGATCGCCTGATAGCCGCCGATTGCGCGGCCAAAGGCAAAGCGTTCGAGCGCGTAATTCTTGGCCATTTCAAGGCACATGTCGGAGCCGCCGACCTGTTCGAACGCAATCAACACCGCGGCGCGGTCGTTAATGGCTTCAAACAGCGCGAGGCCATCGCCCACTTCGCCCAGCCGCTCAACCGGCGCATCCTTGAATTCGACTCGCGCCGCTTCGCGCGATCGGTCGATGGTGTTGACCGCTTCACGGGTGACGCCGGGACCATTGAGGTCGACCAGATACAGCGTCGGCTTGCGGCCTTCTTTCGCAAGAACCACCGCATGGTGCGCAACCGCTCCGTCGGTGACAGGCAGTTTAACACCGGTCAGCTTGCCGCCCGATACTTCAGCGCTAATATTGGCGGCGGAAACTGCACCTGCCTGCTCTGCACTGGCGATGGTGCCAATCAGTTCGCCGGTGACGACCTGCGGCAGATATTTAGCCTTCTGTTCGGCACTGCCGGCACGCAGCAACGCTTCAGCGAAGAAGTAAACCGTCGAGGCGAAAGGCACCGGCGCAACCGCACGGCCCAACTCCTCGGCAATGCAGCACAGCTCAAGATAACCAAGGCCAAGCCCGCCATGCTCTTCCGGAATTGCGGCGCCCAGCCAGCCCTGCTCGGCGACCTGCGCCCAAAGCTCCGGATCAAAACCCGGGCTATCCTCATCCATCAATTTGCGGACGCGGTCGGGCGGGCATTTCGCGGCGAGAAATTTGCGTGCCTCATCCTTCAGCGCGAGTTGCTCTTCGGAAAAATCGAAATTCATCTTGGGACCTCTCCTGTCATGCCTTCGGGCAGTTATTGATTCTTCAATACGCCATTCAGCCTGTCGGGCAATAAGATTTAATCGCGCGATTAAAAAAATCCTGCAGCACAGGAAAAGCCCCGTATCCGAGCGATTGGATTTTTCTCTGTCCTACATTGAACCTATTTGGTTATTTGATTCGCCTGGCACAAGAATGGATCGAAACAATGACCAATATTGACGAGCTGATCGACGACGTAATCGAACGCGAGGGCGGATATGTGAACCATCCAGCCGATCGCGGCGGGCCGACAAATTGGGGGATAACCGAGGCCGTTGCCCGGCGACAGGGATATGTCGGCGACATGCGCGCCTTGCCGCGTAGCGATGCGGCGGCAATCTACAAACGGCTATATTGGTTCAAGCCGCGCTTTGGCGAAGTGGCGATCCAAGCCCCTGCCCTGGCGGCTGAACTGTTCGATACCGGCATCAACATGGGCACAGGCACAGCGACCGCCTTTTTGCAACGTGCGCTCAATGCGCTCAACCGTGAAGGCCGGGACTATGCCGACCTTGCCGTCGACCGACAGATCGGTCCCGCGACCATCACCGCTCTGCAAGCCTTCCTGCGCAAACGCAGCGGCAATGGGGAGTCAGTGCTGCTTAAGGCCGTCGAGGCACTGCAGGGCGCGCATTACATCAACATCGCCGAGGCCCGTCCTTCTCAAGAAGCCTTTGTCTATGGCTGGCTCGCCAACCGGATCGGATAATTTTGTTGCGCGACATGGCGTCAACTTTGTCAACTTCGAAAGGAACTGAAATGCCCATCATCGAAACCCTGATCGGCCCCATCGCCGCGCTGATCGACAAGCTCATCCCCGACCCCAAGGCGCGCGACGCGGCGAAGATCGAGTTGATCAAATTACAGGGCAGCCAGGAACTGGAAACCTTGCGCACCCAGTTATCAGCGATCCTTGCCGAAGCACAATCACCCGACCCATGGACCAGCCGCGCGCGTCCCAGTTTCCTCTACGTGATGTACGCCATTATCCTCTGGTCGCTGCCCATGGGCCTGATCGCCGCCTTCCGCCCGCAAGCCGCGCTCGACATTGCGGCGGGGATGAACGCCTATTTGAATGGCCTGCCCGAACCGCTCTACGCGCTCTTCGGCACCGGCTATCTGGGCTACACAGCGGCCCGGCAATGGGGGAAGGTCAAGGGGGTGGAGAGGTGAGCATACATCTCCCCTCCCGCTTGCGGGAGGGGCCGGGGGAGGGACTGAAACCGCACCAAGCTCGCTTCGCTCGCACCCTCCCCTTCCCCTCCCGCAAGCGGGAGGGGGATTGACCTGCGCAATTTGCGGGCTTAACCGCCCTCCCCGTAACAGGTGCCCAGGGAAACCGGGGTGAAAAGGGAAGCCGGTGACAATCCGGCGCTGTACCCGCAACTGTGACCGGCGAGTGTCTTCCTCGCATACCACTGGGAAACCGGGAAGGTAGGTAGACGCAACGACCCGGGAGCCAGGAGACCTGCCTGTTGCAGCCAGTCCTTCGCCCGTGCGGGAAAACGCGGACGATCGAATGAAGCTTCTCAGGAGCTTTCCTTCGCGTGACGGCATTTGAATGCATCGTCACAGGAAGGAAATTTTATGACCATATTGAAACTGACTGCAGCGGCACTGGCGATATTGCCGTTCAGCGCACAGGCCCAAACTAAGGCTTCAACCGCAGGCCCGTTTCAAGGCGACAGCGGCTGCTGCAGCTTCTTTTCAGAACGTTTGCCGTCTCGTGACACAATTGTTGTCACAGCGACCGGCACAGAATTGCTGGCCAGGAAGAGCGGCTATTCGGTTTCCAATATCGGCATAGACGAGATCGAGCTGAGCCAGCCCTCAACCTTGTCGGACCTGCTGGCCACCCTTCCCGGCGTGACGGTATCCAACACCGGCCCCATCGGCGGCTTTTCCGCAGTCCGTATCCGTGGTGCCGAAGGTGAACAGACGCTGACCTTGATCGATGGCGTTCGCGTCAACGACCCCTCCTCCCCCGGTGGCGGTTTCGATTTTGGCAATTTGCTGATTGGCAATCTGGACAGAGTCGAGGTGCTGCGCGGGCCAAACTCGGTTCCGTGGGGCAGTCAGGCGATTGGCGGTGTGGTGAATATCATCACTGCCCGCCCCGGATCCGCCAACAACCGCGCCGTACGCGCTGAATATGGCAGCAACAACCGCACCAATCTGGTCGGCCAATATGGGATATCGGGCGACCGAATTTCGGCCAGCCTTGGCGGTGGTTTTTTCCGCGACGACGGAATATCCGCAGCGGCCAACGGCAGCGAGGCCGATGGCTATAAGCAATATGCGGCCAACGGGGCTTTTGAGGTCAAACTCAGCGACACGGTGAGCATCGATCTGCGGGGATTCTATTCGCACAGCCGTGCGGAACTGGATGGCTTCCCCCCGCCCTTTTACAGCCTATCAGACACACCCGAATATTCGACCGGCCAGCAAGTGATCGGCTATGCCGGTATCCATGCTGACATGGGAAATCTGAAGAACCGGATTGCCCTTACTGTCAACGACATCAACCGGGATAATTATGCTGCTCCCGGCGCAGCAGCACCTGACTTTTTGTCGCGCGGCCGGACGGAGCGGTTCGAATATCAGGGCGATTGGCAACTCGCCCCGCCAGTACGCGCCGTGTTTGGTGTCGAACATGAGAGGTCGCGATTCACCGACGGATTTGCACCCGCCAAAACCCGGCATTCGGGTGCATATGCGCAAGCTATCATAGATCCGACCGAAACGATAACCATCACTATGGGCGCCCGCGTCGACGACCACAAAAGCTTTGGCAGCAAAGCAACATTCAGTGCGAACGCCGCATGGCGACCCAAATCCCAAACGGTCATCCGCGCGGCCTATGGCGAGGGCTTCAAGGCACCGACCTTATATCAGCTCTTCAGCTTTTACGGCGATCCCGGTCTGCAGCCGGAAGTCGCCAAAAGCTATGAACTGGGCTTTGAGCAAGGCCTGCTTGAGGGTCAATTGCGTTTTGGCGCGACCGCGTTCCAACGGCGCACGCAAAACATGATTGATTTCGATCTACTTACCTACCGTTACAACAATATCATCCGTTCGCGCGCCAAGGGGATCGAAACCTTTGTCGAACTGCGCCCCAGCGACCATCTAAGCGTTCGTGCGAATTACAGCTATGTAGACTCAGAAAAGCGCGAAGACGGTGCCGCGAATTTCGTCCGCCATCTGCGCCGACCGGTGCACAGCCTGAACGCCAGCATCGATTGGCAAGCAATGGCTAAGTTGAAACTGGGCGCCGACCTGCGTCTCGCCAGCGACAGCCTCGATGGCTTTGGCGGCTCGGTGCGGATGGACGGCTATGCTTTGGTGGGTATTCGCGCCGCCTATGATGTCAGCGACGCACTCGAACTTTATAGCCGCGTCGAAAATGCAGCCGATGCCGATTACCAAACTGTCGCGGGCTACAAAGCCTATGGCCGTAACGCCCATATCGGGCTGCGCGCTAAATTTTAGGGAGTTGACGGTGGGCCGATGGCCGCTACCGTTGGAATGACAAGGAAGGGAATATGACTATGGCGAATGCAATGTTGAACCCAAAGACCGCTGCTTGGCCAGCGACGCTGGCAGGTGCAACCGTCCTCGGCAGCCTTGCGCTCGCCTGCATATTCCCTTTCGCTGCAATTGCGGCGCTTGCTGCGCTCACGCTTGATCGTCGCGCAGGCATCGCGCTGGTCGGTGCCGTCTGGGCGGCCAATCAGGCGGTTGGTTTTCTGCTGATGAACTTCCCGTGGGATGCGCAGGCCGTAGGACATGGTATCGCCATCCTCGCTGCGACACTAGCCGGATTTGGCGTGGCACGCATGGTCGCAAGCAAAGTCGAAGGAAGCGTGCTGCGCAGCGTTGCCGCACTCACCTCGGCCTTTGCCGTCTACGAAGTGCTGCTGCGCGCTTATGCCCAATTTGGCGGCGGGGCAGAGAATTTCTCCGCAGAAATCGTCACCGGTGTCGCAGTGAACGATGCAATGTGGTTTGTCGGTTTGCTTGCGCTGCGTTGGGCAATTGGCCAAGCCACGGGCGGAAAGGCAGTCGTCAGCCCCGCCCGCTGAATGTCCAACTCTGGATAGGCTCCCATGGGCCGCCGCGATAATAATGCGCGGCGAGCCCTGAGATTTCCAACGGTCGCGGTTCGAAGCCAGCTGAAAGCTCAGCGAACAACGCCTTGGCGACCGCCGGTTCGACCTTGTTCTGCACCGTGATATGCAAACGCGGCTTGGCCTGATCCTGCAGCGTCAGCAGGCCGTGCAAGTCAGCCGCCAACTCCTCGCGCATGGCTAGCAGTTCAGGGCATTCAACCCGATAGGCAACCCCCCGTCCTAAAAACATCACGTCGCGCAAATAGGCTTCAGGCTGCGGAAATTCATGGGCCAACCCTGCCAGCCGCGCCTTGATCTCCGGCCAATGCGACGGTGGCAGGTGGTGGAATAGCGTGATGTGCGCCTGCAAATAATTGCGCTCCGGCGGAAAATGCTTTGTCCTAAGCGCATTCGCCCAGGCCTGATCGGCCTTTCCCATGGTTGCGGTGACGATGATGGGCGCGGTTTCCGGCATGGATCGGGACTATGCGCAGTGGAAGCGCACCGCAAGATAGGGAGATTGCCGGAACCGGGCGAGGGTTTGGAGGGGGTATCGGCACCGGCCCCGGCGATGAGGGCGCACTAGCCGTGCCTCTCGCTGGAGTGAAACCGAGTATCTCGCATTCACTAATCGACTTGAGCGATATCAATGAGGGTTGCAGTGCATCGCCTTACTGACTTAGGTGTCAGTCGAGGGAGAGAAAATATGCGTTTGATTCCGCTTTTGCTGCTGGGTGTGACGACACCCGCGATTGCCGCCGATCCTGCATTGGAACCTAAGCCTGCGAGTGAGGCTACGATTGCCGCGCAAAAGGCCGAGGCAGCGAACCTGCCGGTAGAGGACGGACGCGATCTGCAATTTGCGCAGCAGGGGTTCGTGGCTACCCGCACCGACCCGATTATTCGCGCCAAGGATGGTCGCCCGGTCTGGAACCTTGACGCCTATAAGTGGATGGAGGGCGAAGCCCCCGCCACCGTCAACCCCAGCCTATGGCGGCACATGACCGTTCTGCGCCATCACGGACTGTTCAAAGTCACCGACAATATCTGGCAGGTGCGCGGGTTCGATGTGTCGAACATGACCGTCATCAAGGGCCAGACCGGCTGGGTCCTGATTGACCCGCTGACCACACGCGAAACCGCTGCGGCTGCGCTCGAACTGGTGAACAAGGAACTCGGCCCGCGCCCGGTTACCGGCGTGATCTACAGCCACAGCCATGGCGACCATTTCGGTGGCGCGCGCGGCGTGACCAGTGAGGCCGATATCAAGGCTGGTAAGGTCGCCATCATCGCGCCTGAACATTTCATTGAAGAAACCGCGTCCGAAAATGTGATGGCCGGCGGTGCAATGGGGCGGCGCGCCAATTACCAGTTTGGCACGGGTCTTACGCCCGGCGCTCAAGGCCAAATGGGAAGCGGCATCGGCAAGGGAGTAGCTGGTGGAGAGATCACCTTACTGACGCCGACAGACACTATCCAGAAGACGGGAGACAAGCGTGTTGTCGACGGGGTTGAACTGGAATTCCAGATGGTCCCGGAATCCGAAGCACCTGCGGAAATGAATGTCTATGTGCCCGCCGCACGCACTTTCCTCGCCGCAGAAATCGCCACATGCACACTGCACAATGTACTAACACCGCGCGGGGCAAAAGTGCGCGATACACTGGCCTGGTCGCAATATCTGGGCGAAGCAGTAAATCTCTACGCGGGACGCAGTGATAATATCATGTCGAGCCATTGTTGGCCACGTTTCGGGCAGAAGGAAGTCGAAGGCTGGCTATCCGGGCATCGCGACAATTATCGCTACCTCCACGACCAGACGGTACGATTGATGAACCAGGGTTTGACCCAAACCGAAATCGCAGAGCGGTTGAAAGCCCCGCCTGCCCTCGCCAATCAATGGTTCAACCGTGGCTATTATGGCACCTACAGCCATAATTCGAAGGCCATCTACCAGCGCTATCTGGGTTGGTATGATGCGATTCCGGCCAACCTCAACCCGCACCCACCCGAGGAACGCGGTAAGCGTCTTGTGGCTGCTATGGGTGGCTCCAAGAAAGTGGTGGCAGAAGCCAAGCGCGCAATGAACGCCGGCGACTATCGCTGGTCCTCCGACCTGCTCCATCAACTCGTCTTCGCAGACCCCAAAAACGCGGAAGCGCGTGCCTTGCTGGCCGACAGCTATGAACAGCAGGGCTATCAGGCGGAATCGGCGATCTGGCGCAACCAGTACCTGACAGCAGCCAGTGATCTGCGGAAGGGCATGACGCCCAGTATTGCGACACAAAGCGTGGACATGATTTCCGCAATTGCGACGCCGTTACTGCTCGATTCCGTCGCGACACGGCTCAATCCGGACATCATCAAGGATCGGAAGCTGGCGATCAACTTTGTTATCCCCGACCGGCAGGAAAAGGCGAAGATCAGCGTCGGCAATTCGGTGATGTTTAGCGAGATGGGGGCGGCACATACAGCGCCCGACGCAACGGTCACTGGCCCGCGTCAGCTGTATCTCGCCATGCTGTTCCTGAAAATGCCGTTGGCCCAGTTAGAAGCGGCGGGATTAAAGATTGAAGGCGATAAAGCCGCTGTCGAAGCCCTACAGGCAGCGCTCGATCCGATGCCCACTGCCTTCAACATAGCCGAGCCGTAAGCGGGGTTACATTTCCCCCCGCTCGCGGCGGATTGCGTACCATTTTTCGACATTGGCATTATGCTCTTCGAGCGTTTTGGCAAAGATATGGCCGCCCGTGCCATCGGCGACGAAGAACAGATAGTCGGTCTTTTCCGGATTGAGCACCGCCTCGATCGCCGCTCGCGACGGATTGGCTATCGGGCCTTTGGGAAGGCCGACCATCGAATAGGTGTTGTAATCATTGACCGATGCGATTTCGGACTGGCGGATGCGCCGGCCCAGCGGCTTGCCCTTGGTGATCGGATAAATGATCGTAGGGTCAGCCTGCAGCATCATGCCGACTTTCAGCCGGTTCGAGTAAACACCAGCCACGATCCTGAGTTCGGATTTCTTGGATGTTTCCTTCTCGACGATCGACGCCAGCGTGACAGCCTCCTGCGGCGTTTTCACGACCGCATCGGAGCTTCGCTTGGGCCAAAGTTCGTCGATGGTCTTTTTCATGGCTGCCTGCATGCGCGCGACAACGGCAGCGCGTGCTTCTCCTTTTTCAAAGGCATAGCTGTCCGGCAGGACCGAACCTTCGGGCGGAACCGGGATCTGGCCGGTTAACCGGTCATTCGCCATCAGCCTTTCATAGACCATGATCGACGGCATGCCCTCAGGCACGGTGACCATGCGTTGCACGGTTTTTCCGCCGGTCAGGATCGACAGGATTTCGGAGTTGGAGGCCCGGGCGGGGATCAGGAACTCCCCGGTTTTGATGGTGCTGGAGGCTCCAAAAATCCGGGCCCGGTTAACAAAGGCATCGGCAGACTTGATCGCGCCCATATCCTCCAACTGCTCTGCAGCCGAGCGGATGCTGGCACCCGACTTGATGACAATCGCGGTTTCCTTCGCCAGCGGCCCGGCCGCATTCCATCCGTAGATGAAATTTCCTGCGATGATCAGGAACAGCAGGCCGCCCGCAACGAGCAGCCCTTTGAACAGCCGGTTCATTCGATCAGATGGCCTTTACGATAAGGCTGGCATTGGTGCCGCCGAAACCGAAACTGTTGTTGAGCGCCGCCTTGACCTCCCGCTTCCGGGCAACATGCGGAACAAGATCGACGCCCTCGGTGCCTTCGTCAGGATTGTCGAGGTTCAGAGTCGGCGGCACGATCTGGTCGCGGATTGCGAGGATACAGAAGATCGCCTCAACCGCGCCGGCGCCGCCTAAAAGATGGCCGATCGCCGATTTGGTGCTGCTCATCGATGCGCCGCTCAGATCATCTCCAAGCACACGCTTCACCGCGGCGAGCTCGATCGTGTCGGCCATGGTCGAAGTGCCGTGCGCGTTGACATAGTCAATGTCGCCAGCCTCAAGCCCTGCCTTGCGCAGCGCCATTCGCATGGCGAGTTCCGCACCCTTGCCTTCAGGATGCGGCGCCGTGACGTGATAGGCATCGCCCGAAAGGCCATAGCCAATCACTTCGGCATAGATTTTTGCGCCGCGCGCCTTGGCATGCTCATATTCCTCAAGCACCACCACGCCTGCACCTTCACCCATCACAAAGCCATCGCGGTCCTTGTCATAGGGGCGGCTGGCCTGTTCAGGACGATCATTGAAACTTGAATTGAGCGCGCGCGCCTGGGCAAAGCCGGCAACGCCCAGCGGGTTGATGGTGCTTTCGGCACCACCTGCCAACATGATATCGGCATCGCCATCCTTGATCATCCGCGCGGCATCGCCAATCGAATGCGCGCCGGTCGAGCAGGCGGTCACCACGGCATGGTTCGGGCCCATCAGGCCATATTTGATCGAAACCTGACCTGAGATCAGGTTGATCAGGCGCCCGTGTACGAAGTGCGGCGAAACGCGGCCCGGGCCTTTTTCGTGGAGCACGATTGATTCGCTCTCAATACCCGGCAGGCCGCCAATGCCCGAACCAATCGAGCATCCGGTGCGAGTTTTCAGGTCATCATCCATATCGGTGAGACCGGCATCTTCGAGCGCCTGTCCGGCAGCGTCGATGCCATAGACGATGAACGGATCGACCTGACGCTGGATCTTGTGATCGACACGCTTGTCGGGATCGAAACCCCAGGGATGGTCCTTGGGCTTTACTTCGCAAGCGATATGGCATTTCTGGCCACCGGCTTCTGCGTCGAAGCGGGTGATTTTCCCCGCGCCCGATCTTGATGCCAATAGGTTCGCCCAAGTCGTTTCAACATCGCCACCAAGCGGCGTAACCAGACCCAGACCCGTAACTACAACCCGACGCATGTGACGCTCTCCATCGTGCAATTGGTTCGCGCCCATTAAGGCGAGCGCGTACAAAAAAGCAAACGGCTTTCCAGCAGGTTCACGCCTGTCCGGAAAGCCGCCTGTAAATTTCGCTCATTCAGCTGCGCAAAGCAGCCCCAACTCAGCTGTTGGCGTTGATGAAATCGATCGCGTCCTTGACGGTCGAAATCTTTTCAGCCGCATCGTCGGGGATTTCGACGTTGAATTCTTCTTCGAACGCCATCACAAGCTCGACGATGTCAAGGCTGTCTGCGCCCAGATCGTCGATGAAGCTGGCTGCTTCGGTGACCTTGTCAGCTTCAACGCCGAGATGCTCGACTACGATCTTCTTTACACGATCCGCGGTGTCGCTCATTTTATGCCCCTTCTTGTTTGGGATTTGAATAACGAAATCCGCCCCTAATGCCCAGCAAGGCGGCTGGCAAGGGGGGAGTGATTGCGTGGCCGACGAAGCGGGTCAGAGCATCGCCATTCCGCCATTTACGTGCAGTGTCTGGCCTGTGACATAGCCGGCCTCTTTCGAGGCAAGATAGGCGACCGCAGCGCCGATATCGCTACCCTCGCCCATGCGACCCATCGGGATTCGCGCATTGAGCGCATCTTTCTGCGCATCGGGCAAAACGTCAGTCATAGCGGTGCGGATGAAGCCGGGCGCGACGCAGTTGACCGTGACATTCCGGCTGGCGAGTTCTGCCGCCAACGCCTTGGACATGCCCACAAGGCCAGCCTTGGACGCGGCATAGTTGACCTGCCCCGGATTGCCTGTCGCGCCAACGACGCTGGTGATGGTGATGATACGGCCAAAACGCGCCTTCATCATCGGCTTGGTCGCCGCACGCATCAGGCGGAAGGCCGCTTCGAGGTTGATCTTGATAACCTCTTCCCACTCCTCATCCTTCATCCGCATGGCAAGGTTGTCGCGGGTAACGCCGGCATTGTTGACGAGGATGTCGATCTGGCCAAGTTTTTCGAGAGCAGCCGGAACCAGCGCTTCCACGCTGTCCTTGTCGCCAAGGTTGCACGGCACGGCAACATGGTCACCGCCAAGTGAAGCACGGAAAGCCTCCAGTTTCTCGACATTGCTGCCCGAAACCGCGAGCCGTGCCCCCTGCCCGGCCAGCGCATGACAGATCGCACTTCCAATCCCGCCCGAAGCGCCGGTAACAAGCGCGGTCATTCCTGAGAGATCGAACATATTATTCTCCTGTGAAAACCGGTGTGCGCTTTTCGATGAACGCGTTGATCGCCTCATCATTGTCGCGAGTGTTGTGCGCAAGGCTTTGCATCGCCGCTGACATTTCGAGGATGTTCTTGAGGTCCGCCATTTGCCCTTCACGCAGCAGACGCTTGGTCATGCGCACGGCATGTGGCGGGTTGGCGGCGATCTTGGCGGCGATTTCGCGCGCTTTTGTCAGCAAGTCGGCGTCGGGAACGACGTGACTGACAAGCCCAATTTTCAGCGCTTCCGCCGCGTCGATCATTTCGCCGGTCAGCGCCAGTTCGGTCGCGCGGCTGAAGCCGACGATGCGTGGCAGCAACCACGCCCCGCCATCGCCCGGGATGATGCCCAGCTTGACGAAGCTTTCGGCGAATTTGGCGCTCTCGGCGGCCACACGCACGTCGCACATCGTGGCTAGATCAAGCCCGGCGCCAATCGCATGGCCGTTAACCGCCGCCACCACCGGCACCTCGAGCGCCTGGAACATTAACGGCAGGCGCTGGATGCCATATTTATAGTTGCGACGCGTTTCGACCGGATTGCCCGAACGCAGGCCGCCGCTATCGGGGCGCATCTGCTTCAGGTCGCCCCCGGCAGAGAAAGCCGTACCTGCACCTGTCAGGATTACACAACGTACTGAAATATCCCGGTCAGCCTCTTCAAAGGCATTGCAAATCGCATCCACAACAGCGACGTCAGAAATCGGATTACGCTTTTCGGGCATGTTAAGGGTGATCGTCAGGATCGATCCGTCACGTTCTTGCAACAGCATGGATTAAAGCTCCTTCAGGGCGGCTTCGATGTCGTCCATCGAAATGATACTGGTGGTAGCAACCTCGTCACCTGCGCTGCGCTTCACCATCGGCGAGAGCACTTTGCCGCCAAATTCGAAGAAATGGCTGACGCCGGCGTCACGCATCGCAATCGCTGATTCGCGCCAGCGGACGCGGCCGGTGACCTGTTCGACGAGCAGTTTGCGGATTTCATCGGGCTCGGAAACCGGTGCTGCCAGCACATTGGCAAAAACCGGTACATAAGGCGCATTGATCGCCGTCTGCGCCAGTGCATCGGCCATGCGGTCGGCGGCGGGCTGCATGAGCGGGCAATGGAAAGGTGCGGATACCGGCAGGAGGATGCCGCGTTTGATGCCATGATCCTTGACCAGCTCCACCGCGCGATCAATCGCGCCCTTATGGCCGGAAATCACGACCTGCGTCGGGTCATTGTCATTGGCAACGGTGCAGGTCTCTCCGTTCGCCGCAGCAGCTGCGAGTGCCTCCGCTTTTTCAATATCGGCACCGAGCAAGGCTGCCATCGCGCCGGCGCCCACCGGGACCGCCGCCTGCATCGCCTGCCCGCGCAGCTTTAGCAGCTTGGCGGTCGTCGCCAGATCGAAAGCACCGGCAGCACAGAGCGCCGTATATTCGCCAAGGCTATGGCCTGCAACGAAACTGGCCTCATCGGAGAGCTTCACGCCGCCTTCCTTCTCCAGCACGCGCAACGTGGCGATCGCATTAGCCATGATTGCGGGCTGGGCATTTTCGGTGAGCGTCAGGTCGGCCTCCGGACCTTCGCACATCAGCTTGAACAGGCTTTGTCCTAGGGCGTCGTCAACCTCTTGGAAAACCGCGCGCGCAACCGCACTTGCCTCGGCCAGCGCCTTGCCCATGCCGACAGCCTGGCTGCCTTGCCCCGGAAAGATGAATGCCCGCATGTTCGCTCCCTTATGCATCTTGTCGTTTCCAGCCGCCTATGGCGGGAAAGCCCGTGATGCAAGCAAGAGTGCGCGTCAGGGGATGATAGTTGTGAACAAATAGACCCCGAAAATGACAAGGTGGACGACGCCTTGCAGGATTGTCGTCTTGCCGGTCGCGAGGGCTTGCGCGCTGACCAGCAGCGTCAGCATCAGCAGCACCATCGACTTGCTGTCGAGCCCCAGCGCAATCGGCATCGCCATCGCAATGGAAAGCGCCGCAACGGCGGGGATGGTCAGTCCGATCGTCGCCAAGGCTGAACCGAGCGCGAGGTTAAGGCTGGTCTGCAGCCGGTTTGACAGAGTAGCGCGGACAGCAGCAACGCTTTCGGGCAAAAGCACCAGCCCGGCAATGATGACCCCGACCAGCGCGCGCGGCGCACCCCATTCCGCCACCATCTGCTCGACCGGCGCTGCCAATTGCTTTGCGAGCAGAACCACCGCAACAAGGCAGGCCAGCAATAAGGCAAAGGAGAGAGCGGCAGCGCGCGAAGTTGGGCGTTCGGCATGTTCGTCGACATTTGCCACCTTTTCCTTGGGCGGCAGGAAATAGTCGCGGTGCCGGAAGGTCTGAACACCAACGAAGGTCCCATAGAGGATCACCGACACAATCGCGACGAACGCCAGTTGCGAGGTTGAATAGACAGGCCCAGCTTCGGAAACGGTATAATTGGGCAGCACCAGACTGAAGACAGTTAACGCCGACAGCGTCGCCAGCGAAGCGCTCACGCCGGTTTGCTGAAAACTCTGTTCACGGTGCCGCAATCCGCCGATCAGAAGACAGATTCCGATAAGTCCGTTGAGAATGATCATGACCGCTGCGAACACGGTGTCGCGGGCCAGCGTCGCAGCGCCTTCTCCCGCAGCAGACATCAATGTGATTATGAGGCCCAACTCGATAACTGTTACTGCAAGCGCCAGCACCAGCGTTCCGTAAGGCTCGCCAATCCGGTGCGCGACCAGTTCGGCATGGTGGACTGCCGCGACCACAGCGCCCGCGAGCAAAATGCCGACCAGCCCCACCGGCAGCACCGCACCGAGGCTTGCCAATACACCCAGCAATGCGAGCAGCGGAAATGTCCAAACCCAGTGCGACAGCAATTTACCAAGCGTTCCCTGCATGGGGGCAATGTAGGCACAAATGACAGAAAGGAAAGGTCGGGATGCCGACTTTCCGAGCCACGCCTTCTGATAAGCAATTGCTTAAATGCCGGTTATCAGCGGCTGTCGGATGGACGGCAGCCGCTGCTCGCTACAATTGCCCCAGTTGAAACCGCAAGCACTGGAGCATCCTATGTCCGTCATCGAACCTACAAAACGGTGGGACCCCATCGTCAAACTGACCCATTGGGGGGTCGCGTCTGCCGTCATCGCCAACGCCCTTTTCACCGAAGAAGGATCGGGTTGGCATGTCTGGGTGGGTTATGCGCTGGCTGGTCTGCTCTTGCTGCGCTGGCTGTGGGGCTTTGTCGGCACCCGCAATGCCCGTTTTTCCGCCTTCCCCCCCAATCCGATGCGCGCCGTGCGCTACATAGTCGGAGCCCGAAAGGGCCAGCAAACACAGCATAGTTCACACAATCCGCTCGGCACGCTGATGGTATATGTCTTGTGGTCATGTCTGGCCGTCATCATCGCCAGCGGCATCGCCATGTCCGGCCCACCGCCTGCCAATCCTAATGTTCGTGAGGCTGGAGAGGCCTATGAGGCAGCTTCTTCCGAGGTGCGCGGCTATTCCGAAGAAGAAGGCGAGCAAGAGCGAGAAGAGCAGGAAGGTGGTGAATCGAGCGAAGGTGGCGAAGAGGTTCTGGAAGAAGTCCATGAAGTCGCGGTCAATCTGCTCTATGTCCTGATCGCATTGCACATATTGGGTGTCCTGTTCGAAACAATGCGGCATGGACGTGGAACCGTGGGAGCGATGATTCCCTTTATGAACCGAAGGAAGCCATGACGCGAAAAGTCGACAAACCAGCGACGACCGGCCCCGCAAGGGCCGGTCTGGTCGCTGTGATTGTCGGTATTCAGGCAATCGCCGCGATCTTTTTCATCGCCGATGCCATAGGCGATCTGGCGGCAGGCGAAATGGACTTTCACATATTGGTCGAAGCGCTGATCGCCTTTGCCTTGCTGGCAGGCGTCGGCATTGGCGCGCTGATGGCACGCCGCCTTTTGGCCGAGGCGCAGGAACGCGAACGCATATTGGCGATCGCCTCGGGCGCGCTCACCGAGCATATTCAGATGCGCTTTCGCGACTGGAAGCTGACCGATGCCGAAGCTGAAGTGGCGCTATTCGCCATCAAGGGCTGCGATGCCGCCGAGATCGCCCGGCTGCGTGGTGCGGCCCAAGGAACCGTGCGGGCCCAGCTAAGCCATGTTTACGCCAAGTCGGGCGTCGCTACCCAGGCCGAATTGGTCAGTCTGTTTATCGATGACCTGCTGCAGGTGGACTTGCGAAACCCGAACTAACCGATAGCGCCGAACGGTACGACCTTATTCGCGCTGTCATGCCCGATATCCGCTTCGCCCAGATAGCTGATACCGAAACGCTTACACCAGCGCCGCGCAATTTCCTCGGCCGTCTCGCCAAATGGGCGGTCATTCTCTGGTACATCGCTGACGCGGCCGAGGCGCAAGCCTGCAAGGCCGACCCCCTTCAAATGCTCTCCGACATGGAAAAAAGCGCGGTCGAAGGCATAGAGATATTCGCTGACTTCCTCGACCATCAAAACATGATCCTTAAGATCGGGCATCAGAGGTGTGCCGACGAGCATGGCGAGCGTCATCAGGTTGAAAGCCGCATATTTATGGCCTTTAAATATGTTTGATTCGAGAGACTTGGCATCACCTTTTACCAACCAGTCCAATGCTCGTTGAACAGCCTGATCGCCACCCTCCCGACGGATATCGGTCGGCATCGGGCCGTGGACAGGCCAGCCGATACCTGCCTTATACAACGCCGCCAGCAGGTTGCCCTGATCGCTATAGCCAAGATAGCTTTTCGCTCGGGCCGGAGCCTTGAGCCGTTTCACTGCATCTTCGGCAATCCGGCAAGCGCCGTAGCCGCCGCGCACAAACCAGACGGCATCAAATGCAGGGTCGTTGGCCAGGCGTACAAACGCTTCCAGCCGCTGCTTGTCGGTTCCTGCGAAATGACCATTTTCGACGAAGCATTGCTCATCAAAGACCAGTTTGGCTTCGGGATGGCTTTGTGCGGACAATGCAACCACCCGCTCGGCATCCTCGCGGGTGAAGGGAGTCGAAGGCGCACAAATGCCGATCCTCATAACCCCTCTCCTTTAAGCGATTGCCAAAATTGCCCTCGCGCAATAGCGGGGCTGGATGTCAAAAAACAAATCCTATTTCTTTTGCGGTATTGGCGGCTCGGGTATGTTGCCGCTGGCCAATATCGTCCGCGATGGTGGAGCAAAGGTCGCTGGTTCAGATCGCGCGCTCGACCAGGGGCGCCTCGCACCGAAGTTCGAATGGCTGCAGAGCCTGGGTATCGACATTTTTCCGCAAGATGGCAGCGGGCTGACCAGTGGCGGCCAAATACTGATCGCATCTGCCGCAGTCGAGGACAGCGTGCCCGATGTCGCTAAGGCCAAGGAACTGGGTTGCACGCGCATGACACGTGCCGAACTGCTTGCCCAATTGTTCAATGCTGCTCCGCGCTCGGTCGCGGTTGGCGGCACCAGTGGGAAGTCGACGGTAACCGGCATGATTGGCTGGATATTGACCGACGCCGGGATGGATCCGACCATAATGAATGGCGGGGTGATGAAGAATTTCGTCTCGGAAGGCACACCCTTCGCCAGTGCCCGTGTGGGCCATGGCGGGGTTTTTGTGTCCGAGGTCGACGAAAGCGACGGTTCGATTGCGCTTTTCCGCCCGGAAGTCGCTGTGCTCAACAATATCAGCCTTGACCACAAGTCGCTCGATGAATTGCGCCAGTTGTTCGGTGATTTCGCCAAAACAGCGAAACGCGCAATCTGGAACGCGGACGATATCGAAACCGTAGCTCTTTTGGCTCCCATGGGATTGCAGGACGCGATCAGTTTCGGCTTCACTGACCGGGCAGATGTACGCGCAGTCGATGTTATCGAAATGCCGCTGGGCAGCCGCTTTACACTGAAAGCCAATGGCCAGAGTTGGCCCGTGACATTGCAGGTTCCAGGACGCCACAATATCGCCAACGCCCTCGCCGCTATTGCTGCCGCGCTGGCGCTTGATGTGCCGGTCGCGCAGGCGGTCCATGGGGTGGAACGCTTTGCGGGGCTGGCCCGGCGCTTCGACATTGTCGGTATCGCAGGTGGCATCACTGTAATCGATGATTTCGGTCATAATCCGGACAAGACGGCAGCGACGCTGGCGACGCTGAAGGCTTTTCCGGGCCGCATTATCGCATTTTTCCAGCCGCACGGCTATGGCCCGATCCGGGTGATGGGCAATGAGCTGGCCGGGGTTTTTGCAAAACATCTCAACCGCGATGACTATCTGATCCTGTGCGATCCGGTCTATTTTGGCGGTACGGTCGACAAGTCGCTTGGCAGCCAGTCGATCACCGACGCCGTCGTCGCGGCGGGCAAGCAGGCAGAATATATTCCGAGCCGCGAAGACTGCGGCAACCGCATCGTCGAACTGGCGCAACCCGGCGATCGCATCGTCATCATGGGTGCGCGCGACGATACGCTGAGCGGCTTTGCCGCCGATCTGCTGACGCGCCTTGTGAAAGCCAGTGTTTGACTTGAACCCGTCATGCCAGTTTGCCATGGGTCGGCGATGAAGAAACTGCTCCTCGCTTTCACTGTCCTCGCTTTGCCCGGCTGCGCCAGCACCCGCATGGCGAATGAGACGGTCGCGCCGGTTGATATCCGTATCATCGGCATCAACGACTTTCACGGCCATCTCGATCCACCCAAGGCAACGACCGAAGTTCCCAACGAAGCAGGCGTAAAAGTCCGCATCCCATCCGGCGGCGTCGCCTATCTCGCCTCTGCCATCGACTCGCTGAAGGCGGATGCACCGAACAATGTCGTGGTGGCTGCAGGCGACCTGATCGGTGCCTCGCCGCTTTCCTCCTCGCTGTTCCTCGACGAGCCCTCGATCATGGCAATGGGCATGGTGGGGCTGGAGTTTAACGCGGTTGGCAATCATGAATTCGACCGCGGCACCGAAGAATTGCTGCGCATGCAGAGCGGAGGCTGCGAAAAGTTCACGCAATCCGAGCCGTGCCGAGTCGACAAACCCTTCCCCGGCGCGAAGTTCAAAATGCTGGCTGCGAACACAAAGAGGGCCGATGGCAGCACCCTGTTCCCGCCCTTCGCGCTCAAGAATTTCGGCAAGGGCAAGGCGCAGGTGACCGTGGGCTTCATCGGCATGACGCTCGAAGGGACCGCGAACCTGGTTTCTGCCGGACGGATCAAAGGCATCAGCTTTGCCGATGAGGCAGACACCGCCAATGCCTTGGTCCCGCAACTCAGGAATGCAGGTGCGGATGTCATCGTCGTGTTGGTTCACGAAGGGGTGAACAACAGCGGCGATATCAACAATCCCAAATGTGATGGCGTTTCGGGGACTTTGTTTCCGATACTCGACCGGCTGGACCCGGCTGTCGATCTGGTCGTTTCTGGCCATACGCATCAGAGCTATGTCTGCGACTATGCCAATATCAACCCGGCCCGCCCGATCCTGCTGACCAGTGCCGGTTCGCGCGGTCAGGTCGTGACCGGTATCGATCTGAAGGTCGACCCCCGAACCGGCAAAATCCTATCCAAAACCGCGCGCAATGTGGTGGTGCAAAGCGAGGCCTTCTCCAATGCGCGCGGCGAAGTGCCTCTGGTCGAAGGCTTCCCTATCTTCGCGCCGCGTGCTGATCTGGCAGCGCTGGCCAGCCGGTATCGGGAAGCGGCGAAGGCAGAGGCCAACCGCGTGGTCGGAACGCTAGCGGGCGCTGCGACGCGCGACCGCGGCAAGACCGGCGAGAGCGTGCTGGGCAATCTGATCGCAGACGCCCAGCTCTCGGCAACCGCGGGTGCCGAAAATGGCGGCGCACAGATTGCCTTCATGAACCCCGACGGCATCAGGGCCGATGTTGTGCCGGACGCCGACGGTAACGTCAGCTTCGGAATCGTTTTCGCAGCGCAACCCTTCGGCAACACGCTGATCACCAAAACGCTGACGGGAAACCAGATTATCGGAATATTGGAGCAACAGCTCAATAATCCGGACTGGTACCGCATTCTTTCTCCATCGAGCGGCTTCCGCTTCGGATATGACCTGTCACGTCCCATTGGCCAGCGGGTATTGTTTGCGACGCTGAACGGCGTGTCGCTTGACGCCAACGCATCATACCGCGTCACTGTCAGCGACTTCCTGTCAAACGGTGGCGATGGCTTTTCGCTGTTCAAGGATGGCACCGATCCGGCAGTGGGGCCCACCGATCTGGAAGCTTTCATTGCATTCCTGTCGCGTGGCGGAACCACTGCGCTGCCAACGCTCTACCGGGTCGAGAACAAAACCCCGCAATAATCCGCCAAAACCCTTGCATTCCCAGCCATTCCGGCGTAGTGGCGCGCCTTCGCCCGGGACTGCCCGGCCGAAATGAAGAAAGCCGGAGGGGCGCTCGCATGGGGCGACGTCAGCGATCGGTAAGAGAAGGAAGACGCCCATGCCGTTGTACGAGCATGTTTTTTTGGCGCGTCAGGACCTGTCACAAGCACAGGTAGATGCGCTGGCTGAAAATGCCACCAAGATCGTCGAAGAGAATCAGGGCAAGGTCGTGAAGACCGAAACCTGGGGCCTTCGCAGCCTTGCCTACAAGATCCAGAAGAACCGCAAGGCGCATTTCGTGATGCTCGACCTTGACGCTTCGGGCGATGCCATCGCCGAGCTGGAACGCCAGACCCGCATGAACGAAGATGTGATCCGTTACATGACCGTCCGCGTGGACGAGCATGAAAAAGGCCCGTCGGTGATGATGCGCAAGCAGGAACGCAGCGACCGTGGTGATCGCGGTGGCTTTGGCGACCGTCCTGACCGTGGCCCCCGCCCCGACCGTGGTGATCGCGAAGCCCGCGCTCCCCGTGCTCAAGAGGAGATCTGATCCATGGCACGTCCGTTTTTCCGTCGCCGCAAGTCCTGCCCCTTTTCGGGCAAGGATGCTCCGCGCATCGACTATAAAGATACCCGCCTGCTTCAGGGTTATATCTCTGAACGTGGTAAGATCGTTCCCAGCCGCATCACCGCCGTTTCGGCGAAGAAGCAGCGTGAACTCAGCCAAGCCATCAAGCGTGCACGCCATCTTGGCCTCATGCCCTATGTCGTGAAGTAAGGAGAAGACCCATGGAAATCATCCTGCTTGAACGCGTGGAAAAGCTGGGCCACATCGGTGATGTCGTCACCGTGAAGGACGGTTACGCCCGTAACTTCCTGCTTCCCAACAAAAAGGCGCTTCGCGCCAACGAAGCCAACCGCAAGGTTTTCGAAGCCAATCGTGCGAAGATCGAGGCAGACAATGCCAACCGTCGCGGCGATGCCGAAAAGCATGCGACCAATGTCGAAGGCAAGCAGATCGTCCTGATCCGCGCGGCTTCGAACACTGGCCAGCTTTATGGCTCGGTTTCGGTCAAGGACATCGTTGACGGCCTGAATGCACAGGACGCGAAGGTTTCGAAGGCGATGATCGTTCTCGAACGCCCGATCAAGACCCTCGGCGTGTTCGACGTCAAGGTCGTTCTGCACCCCGAAGTTTCGGTGACCGTCACCGTCAACGTTGCGCGTTCGGACGATGAAGCCGAACTGCAGAAGGACGGCGTCAACGTCATCGACCAGATGTTCGAAGACGAACAGGCTGAACTCGCAGCCCAGGCCATCGAAATGGCCGAAGCCCGCGAAGCTGCGGCTGACGAAGCCGATGCCGCCGACGCAGCCCGTATCGAAAAGCTGAAAGAAGAACAGGCCGCCGCCAAGGCAGCCGAAGGTCTTTCGGCTGACGCAGGCGAAGACGAAGCCAACTAAGCTTCCGTCGCAGACGCAAACAAAGAGCCGCCCCGCCACACGCCGGGCGGCTTTTTTGTTGCGCCCAACACAACTTTGGGCGCGGAGCTTAACAACGCATAACCGGAGAAAATTCTCTTTGCTTACTTAGATTCTAGCCTGCCCGACTATTCAGGAATCCCTAGGCATGCAATTTTGATGGTATTGGAAAAAGAGATGATTGGTGGCCTGTACCGTCATTGAGTGACCAGCAACTTTCAGCGCCAGGCTCGCAAACCAGTAATACATTGCAAGCGCAAAGCGCTTACGAAAGGCCGCACTAATGTCGGCCGGTCGACAAAGACGACATACAGCATCGTCTGAGTTGTAACGCAATGTTGACCGTGACATAGATCACAGCACCACGACCTTAGTATCCACCATTGCCAAGCACAATAAATCTGGCAAGGTTGCGGATTAGGCTGTTGGGGACAAAAGCAGAATGATGAAGCGGTTGACGGTATTGGCAACGGCAATGTTGCTTCCATATGGGGCAAGCACACAGACTGTTGAGCCAGCCAAGACGGTACTGACGCCGCTTGTAACGTCCGCTCCGCGCCTACCGTTCGATGCCAATAGTCCGCAGACATGGGCCCCACTCACCAAATACCCGATTGACAAGCTGCCTCCGGAAATGGCCGATGCTGTTAGGATGTACGAACGCATTGTTGGCCCCGCCAACGCTATGGCCCCCGTAAGTACTGGTGTTGGTGGACCGCAGTTTGTTATCAACGCGGCCGTTCCGGTAAAAAACAATATCCTCGTGCGCCCCAAAACCTGTCTGCCGGAGAAGCAAACGATATCTGCACGCTGGCTTCCGCTGAACCAAAACCCTGAAGAGTCTCCCGAAAGCTATTATGGCGACGGGGTAAACTGCGCACCTGATGGATATGGAATGCTAACCTATCGCAATGGTACAGTATGGATCGGAGAGGTCGCGGAAGTCTATCACAGTCAGTATATAGAAAAAAATGGATCAGAGAAAGCTTTGAAAAAGAAACAAAGCTTTATCGCGGTTGTGCCAGTTGGCGTCGGCATTTTGCGAACAAGAGATCGAAAAAAATATGGTGGAGGTTTGATCGTACGATCTGTGTTCAAATCGAAGGCTGATGTTACGCAACTGCCGATGCCGCTCCAGCAAGACCCTCAATTGAAGATTTATGCCATACCCAAAACGATCGTTCCGGTCGGGCGACTATACGAAACTAATTATGCTGTTGGTCTCGATCATGCTGGAAATGGACAAGGTCAGCTATTTTATGCAGATGGTAACCGCCTAACCGCGCTTTTCAAAAATGCAGTCGTCGCTCCAAAAGCCATTGGTCGACATTATCTACCGAACGGCGATCAACGTTCTGGCGAGGTCGCGTTCACAGGTCGATCAGGGGTAAAATTGACAGGAATTGTTGAAGAAACACTCCGAAATCCAGATCCGATTAGCAAAGTTCCTGCCGGAAAATATCTGTTCTTCCATAGAAGAGGAGAAGACGGGGATTGGGTGCGAGAGCTGATTAGACCGCTGGGTGAAACATTGTTCGCCGGTGGACCAAAGCCCGCACATTGTTTGGAGCCAAGCTTTCGGCCGGCGGATTGGGTGACTTTTTGGCCAATGTGTCGTGACAAGGGAACCAATAAACAAGGGAAATCTGTCCCGGCCTTTTCTGTCTCTTTCTCTCCAAATGGAGAGCAAGCTATTTGGGAATATTTCGGTGATGGAGCAGGTTCGCAGGACGACCGCGAAAAGTGGCAATTTTTCTGGCAGCAACTGGATTCATCAGGGAAGCTAGTGCGTTCTGTCGCTGCTAATATGCTAACTACAGCGCCCGTATTCGGACCGGTTGGTTTTGCCCGTGCATCTGATTCAAAGGGAGAGTTTGCTGGAGAGTTTCTGGGGCTAGTACCTAATGGACCTGGCACATGTCGGCTATGGGAAGAGAAAGGTAGCGAACCATGCTTTTATGCCAATGGTGTACGAACCGATGAAATTCACCTAGCCCGACAGGAACTAAAGGCGCTCGAGTTAGAGACTAAACGTGAAAATGAGCGTATCGCGGCAGAACGTGCAGCCGAAAGGCAGCGCATAGAATTGGTACAACAAAACCACGAAATCAAGCTAGCAGAGGCACGGCGGCAGGCGGAGCAAGCAGAAATTGATGCCGAAAATGCAGAGATCGATGCGCAAAATGCTGCCCAAGGCAACCCGATCGCCAATGTTTTTGCAGATTTGAATGACAAATTCAGGGTTGCGGCAGAAGAAAATCGACGCGGCTGGGAAGAGGTTGACGCGATCAACGCCGAGCAGCGCCGACAGGCTGAGGAACGCGCTGCAGCGGCAAGAGCCGAGCAATCCCGCCAGGCTCAAGTCAATGCCGAGGCATCACAGGCAAGAAACCAGCAAATCGCACAAGCGCAGGCACAAAGTGCTGCCGAAGCACAACGACGTCACAAGGAAGTCCGGGCTAGGCTGGAAGCAGCGAAGCAGAAAGCGGCTGCGGACCGGGCGATTGCATCTCAAGCCTCCGTCAATCAAAGCAATGGCAATGGCACAGCTGGCGGTCAGGCAAGCGCGGCTGCTGTAAATATCATATGGCTGGAAGGCGTCGTGATATGCCCCGCGAAGGAAGGCTTCATAGGCAGTACAATGTGCCACGGCCCTTTCCAAAATGCGCTTGTGAACCTTACCGTGCCTGCCGAAATTGCCAGAGCATGCGGCACAAGTCAGCCGGTTCGCAATATGGGGACACTAGCGGGGAACCGCGTTTACGGTTGCGGTTTCGGCATCAATCCGACGCAGGACAGCTCACCGCATATCGATCAAGCCAATCGTTTTGGTATTAATGTGCCTAACCGGCAAATTTACCGCTGCCCGCAAACCCAGTCGACTATTTGCCGCTAAGAATGTAAATTCAGGACAGTTCCGCCCCCTCCCCCCTCAAGCCCCGCAAAGCTGCTCCGCCAGCGCGTGGCCCATATCAGCCTCGGGGAACACCACCTTGGAAACGCCCAGCCGGGTCAGGATCAGGCCGTGCTGGCGGGTCGAAGCCTTCGCCCAGATATCCTTGATGCCCAACTCCTGGAGCGCGAGGACGGAGAGCACGCTGCCCTCCAGGCTCGCGCCGATCGCGACCACGGCATAGTCGACCTCGTTCACGCCCAGCGCGCGCAGCGCCTCTGCCTCGGTTGAATCCGCCTGCACCACATGCGGCAGGTCGTCGGCGAGTTTCTGGACAATATCGGCATTGCCATCAATGCCGACCACCTCATGCCCCAGCTCGACCAGACGCAGCGCAACAGCCTCGCCAAAGCGGCCAAGGCCGATCACCGCGACGCTTTTCTTCTCCGCGTTTTTTGCTTTCCTAGCCAATGAGAACCTCCTCTTTTGGGTAATGGTAAAATACGGGTTTGCCGCGTGACGCAAGCGCCGCGAACAAGGTAATCGGGCCGACCCGCCCGACGAACATCAGGAATATCAGCAGATATTTGCCGGAATCGGTGAACTGTGCGGTAACGCCGGTGGAGAGGCCGACGGTAGCGAAGGCCGAAACTGCCTCAAACATCGCATCGCGCGGGGCAATCTGCGGCGAAAGCGCGACGAGCAGATAGCCGAGCCCGAGCACCAGCACCGTCGCGAGCGCGACAACCGAAATGGCACGCCGCTGATTATGCTCCCCGATGCGGCGACCGAATGCCTCGACATCGGGCTTGCCGCGGATTTCGGACCAGATGATCAGCAGGATGACGACCACCGTCGCCACCTTGACGCCGCCCGCAGTCCCCGCGCTGCCCCCGCCGATGAACATCAGGATAGAGGTGAGCATCAGCGACTGGTCGGAAAGCTCCCCGATATTGACCGCGTTGAACCCCGCGGTGCGCGCGGTGACCGACTGGAACAGGCCGTTGAGCACATGCGCGTGCGGCTCCATATTGCCCATCGTCGCGCCATTTTCCCATTCAAGTATTATGAACAGCAGCGCGCCCGCAACCAACAGGAAGGCATAGCCATAGAGCGTCAACCGCCCGTGCAGCGAAATCCGCTTCCAGCCGCGCTGCGTCCACATGTCGCGATAGACCGGATAGCCGATGCCCCCCGCGACAACCGCCGCCATGATCGGGGTGAGGAACAGCCAGTCCGATTGGAAGCCCATCAGATTATCGCTCCACAGCGCGAAACCGGCATTGTTGAAGGCAGAAACCGCGTGGAAGAGCCCGTTCCATGCCGCGTCCGCCAGCGGCTGGCCATGGCCAAGCGCAAGCCAGCCAAACAGCCAGAGCCCGACTATGGCTTCGAAGGTGAAGGTGAAGGCGACGATGATCTTCAGCAGCGGGCGGACATTGCCCGGGGTGATCCCGCTATTTTCCGCCGCCAGCCCGCGCCTGATGCCAAAGCCCATAGTGCGGCTGAACAAGGCCACGAGCAGCACCGAGGCGCTCATAATGCCAAGGCCGCCCAATTGGATCAGCACGAGGATCGTCAGCTCACCCTGCCCCGACCAGTGGTTGGGCACATCGAGCGTCGACAGCCCGGTGACGCACAGCGCCGAGACAGCGGTGAACCAGGCGTCGACAAAAGGCGTCCCCTGCCCGCTTTCAGTCGCCGAGGGCAATGACAGAGCAAAAGCGCCGAGCAGCGAGACGAGGAAGAAAAGCAACGGCACGATCTGCACCGGCCGCGCGAACAAGAGGTTCACCAACCGGTCGAGCGTGCCGACGGCGAGCCGTTCTACAAGATGTTCGGGATGATGTGGTTGTTCCGCCAAGACTTTCCCCTCTGCCGCAGGGCCTTAACGGCAATGATTGTGCTGGGGAAGAAAAATGCCGTGGCGATGCCACAGCCAGTGCACAGAGCATCGTCATTCCCGCGAAGGCGGGAATCCATCACCGGCTATTCAAATTTACTCGTCCGGTGATGGACCCCCGCCTTCGCGGGGGTGACGAACTTGGGGTGAAGGTAGGGAGAAAAAACTATCCGGCGTCCTCAATAACCCATCAGACTCATCACTTCCTTGCGGCTCGACTGGTCGTCAAGGAAGCAGCCGAGCAGTTTGGAAGTGACCATATTGACGCCGTGCACCTTCACCCCGCGCCCGGTCATGCAGCCGTGCTGCGCCTCGATCACCACCGCGACGCCTTCTGGCTTCAGATGCTCCCAGATGCAGTTCGCGACCTCTGCCGTCAGCCTTTCCTGCACCTGCAGGCGGCGGGCAAAACCGTGGAGGACGCGGGCGAGCTTGGATATGCCGACAACACGGTCGGTCGGCATGTAGGCGATTGAGGCCTTGCCGATGATCGGCGCCATATGATGCTCGCAATGCGACTGGAACGGAATGTCCTTGAGCAGCACCAATTCGTGATAGCCGCCTACTTCTTCAAAAGTGCGCGAAAGATGGACAGAGGGGTCTTCGCCATAGCCGGCGCAATATTCGCGCCAGGCACGACCGACACGGCGCGGTGTATCGATCAGGCCTTCACGGCGCGGATCGTCACCCGTCCAGCGGATCAGCGTCTTGATCGCTTCAAGCACCTCGTCTGGAACGACAACCTTGCCACTCTCGTCAATCTCGTCATCATAGTGAATGTGCGCGATGGGAAACACCATTTCGGGTCTGTTCATGCTGGTCCTCCTGCCGATCAACTCGGTCTATGGCCTATCCAGCTACGCTCGCCCGCCTTTCCATTCCATACAGCCAAAGGCCTTTAGGGTTAATCACCCGATAGCCTGCCCCGTTTTCGCCCAGTCAGCGAGGAAACCTTCTATGCCCTTGTCGGTCAGCACATGTTTGAACAGCCCTTTGATCACCGAAGGTGGAGCGGTCATCACGTCAGCACCGATCTTTGCCGCCTCAAGCACATGGATGCCATGGCGCACGCTGGCGACGAGGATTTCGGTACCGAAATCATAATTGTCGTAGATCAGGCGGATATCGGAAATCAGGTTCATCCCGTCAAAGCCATTGTCGTCATGACGACCGACGAAAGGCGAAATGAAGGTCGCCCCTGCCTTGGCCGCGAGCAGCGCCTGGTTGGCCGAGAAGCAAAGCGTGACATTGACCATCGTGCCGTCGCTGGTCAGCGCCTTGCAGGTTTTGAGACCGTCGATGGTCAGCGGCACCTTGATGCAGACATTGTCGGCAATCTTGCGCAGAACCTCCGCCTCTTTCATCATTGTCGCATGATCGAGTGCGACGACTTCTGCCGAGACCGGCCCGTCGGTCAACCCGCAAATCTCTTTGGTCACTTCCATGAAATCGCGGCCCGATTTCATGATCAACGAAGGGTTGGTGGTTACACCATCCAGCAGGCCGGTTGCGGCCAGTTCCTTGATGTCGTCGATTTCGGCGGTGTCGGCGAAGAATTTCATTGGTGCGCAGCTCTCAATAGATGGGTGGAATCACTTCACCGCCTATAGGCAAAAGCGCCATCGCTTGGACAGCGCTATATTGCGCCTATTTGAGCAAACCGAACACGGCGATCAGCATCGGGTCATTGGTCTTCTGCGGATTCGCGCGGATGCCTTCTTCCTCAAGCCCGATCGCCGCCCAGATCGCATCGTCGGCCTTGCGGGTGATATCCTGACCGAGCGCCTGCATATCAAAGCCGGTGACCGACTGGACCGCGCGGTTGATCACCTGATCGTCGAACAGGCGCAGCCCTTCGGAAATGCCCGGCAGCATGGCGTCGAACAGCGCAATGCCCATCTTTCCGCGCAGGAACCGAGTGGCGGCTTGCGGCCCGCCGCGCACGATTTCGTCGGCAGCTTCGATGCTGACCATCCGGATCGTATCGGCAATCAACGGGGCGGCACGCTCGGCACCTTTTTCGGCAGCCCGATTGAGTTGGCGATGCAGCCGGTCGCGGAAGGACTGGCTTTGCAGCACAACCGACAGGATTCCCGTCCCGCGACTGCCACCCAACCGGTCAGGCAAGGCAATGCGCGCAACCGAGTGATCGTAGAAACCACCGGGTTGCAAAAGCAGTGCGAACGCATTTTGCGATGCCGCCACCAGCAACCGGCGAATGACTTCGGCAAGGCTGTAGCGCGGACCGGACGCGCAGCCGGCCAGAGCGAGCGTCGCCCCTGCTGCACTCGCAAGCAAAAACTGGCGGCGTTCAAACACTATCGACATGAAACGACTCCTCCCAAACCCTATCGCGTTTGAATATCAGAAAAATTCCGTCTCTGCCATGAATGGGACGCCAAATACGTGACGCAGCGATGGGCGCACCCTATATCCGCCGGATGAATCGTCCCCGTCCCTCCGGCAAGCGTGTGCGCGTGGTCCTGTTGACGCAAGTCATCGGGCCGCTCGACTATCGCCTGCCCGACTGGATGGAAGCCGATGTCGGTTCAGCGGTCGTCGTACCTCTGGGGCCGCGCAAGATGGTTGGCGTGATCTGGGATGACGGCGTATTCGGCGACGAGGCGGTCGAGGAGCACCGCCTGCGCAACGTGTTGGAGGTTATCGACGTCCCGCCTATCAAGCGCGGTCTGAGAAGGCTCGTTGATTGGGTCGCCGACTATTATTTGTCTAACCATGCTGCCGTGTTGCGGATGGTGATTTCATCCTCTGCCGCGCTGTCAGCCGGAGGAACTGTCACCGAATATCGGCCTTCAGGAATTGAGCCCGCCCGGTTGACCCCGCAACGCGCAGCTGCGCTGGATGCTTTGGTGGACGTGCAAGGGCTGGTGCGTGAGCTGGCCGAACAAGCGGGCGTCAGTGAAGGCGTGATCCGTGGGCTGGTAAAAGTTGGCGCGCTGGAGCCGGTGACAGTCAGCATCGATGCGCCCTTTGCGGCACCGGATCCGGAGCATCATCGTCCAGAACTATCTGACCTACAGGAAGCTGCTGCCGGGGTGATGCGCGATGCGGTGAAACAAGGCGCGTTCGAGCCGATTGTGCTCGATGGCGTTACCGGTTCGGGCAAGACCGAAACCTATTTTGAAGCGGTCGCAGAAGCTCTCAAGACTGGCAAACAAGTGCTTGTCTTGCTACCGGAAATTGCACTCACGCAGCCCTTTCTTCAACGCTTTGAGGCACGCTTCGGGGTCGAACCTGCAACATGGCATTCGGGGATGAAACAGTCGCAGCGCCGCCGCGTGTGGCGCGGCGTAGCCGAGGGACGGGTGCAAGTCGTCGCCGGTGCACGCTCGGCACTGTTCCTGCCTTTTGCCAACCCCGGACTGATCGTCGTCGACGAGGCGCATGAGATCAGTTTCAAACAGGAGGATGGCGTGCGCTATCATGCGCGCGACGTTGCCGTGATGCGTGGCAAGTTTGAAGGCTTCCCGGTCGTGCTGGCGTCGGCAACCCCAGCGCTTGAGAGCCGCCACATGGTCAGCATCGGCCGCTATAAGGGCCTGGAAATCCCATCACGCTTTGGCGCTGCGAAGATGCCACGGATCGAAGCGATCGACCTGACGCAGGATCAGCCAGAGCGCGGCCACTGGATTGCCCCTACATTGCTCAAGGCGCTGGAGGAAAGGCTGGAACGCGGCGAGCAGAGCCTGCTGTTCCTCAACCGCCGAGGTTATGCGCCACTCACCTTGTGTCGCAATTGCGGACATCGGTTCGAATGCCCCAATTGCACTGCATGGATGGTCGAGCACCGGCTGGTCCGCCGCCTTGCCTGCCATCATTGCGGCCATGTGATGCCGCCGCCTGACGCCTGCCCCGAATGCAGCGCCGAAGACAGCCTCGTCCCCTGCGGGCCCGGGGTCGAGCGCATCTGCGACGAGGTGCAGCGCATGTTACCCGAGGCGCGGACCATCGTCGCAACTTCAGACACATTATGGTCGCCGGAAAAGGCCGCCGAATTTGTTGCACTGGTCGAGAATAAGGCCGTAGACATCATCATCGGCACGCAATTGGTGACCAAGGGCTATCACTTTCCCGAACTGACGCTGGTGGGTGTGATCGACGCTGATCTTGGTTTGGAGGGCGGCGATTTGCGCGCCGCCGAGCGCACCTTCCAGCAGATCGCGCAAGCCGCCGGGCGGGCAGGTCGAGCAGAGAAGCCCGGCGAAGTCTTCATCCAGACTCGCAATCCGTCGCACCCTGTGATCGCGGCACTGGTCGAAGGCGATCGCGATGCCTTTTACGACGCCGAAACCGCGCAACGCCGCCGCGCCGGCGCCCCGCCTTTTGGGCGTTTCGCCGCGATCATCATCAGTTCTGAAGATGAACGCGAAGCCATCGAAGCTGCGCGCGCAATCGGCGGTTCGGCTCCTGAAATTGAGGGGATGCACGTCTATGGCCCCGCTCCTGCTCCGCTCGCCATGCTGCGCGGGCGGCACCGGCAACGCCTGCTGGTTCACGCCCAACGCTCGGTCGAGCTGCAGAATATCATGCGCGAGTGGCTCGGTGGCCTACAATTCCCGCGCGGGGTGCGCGTCGGGGTGGATGTAGATCCATACAGCTTCCTGTAAGCCAAAATTTGCTCTACCCTTAGCCGTCTTATTCCTATAACACAGCATATCGATGTTCTTCCGCCGATCCAAAACCCCTCCCCCGACCAATATCGACAGCAGACTGGCGGCGTTCGACCGTGCCTATGCCGGGATGTTTCCCGGCGAAGCAAAGCCTTGGGAAAGCACGACACCTGCAGCATCGCCGTCAATCGAAACTGCGAAGAAATGGTTGCTCGGCAAAACCCGTTGGTGGTGGTTCACCCGTGCCAGCGCTGGCCTGTTGCTGCTGTTCATCCTGATTGTTTTCTGGCTGGCGGTCACGGCCCCGCTTTCCAAATCGCTGCAGCCCATCGCGCCGCCGCGCATCACCCTGCTGGCATGGGATGGCACACCGATTGCCCGCAACGGTGCAATTGTCGACAAGCCCGTCAAGGTCAAGGAATTGCCGCCGCATGTCGTGCAGGCCTTCCTTTCGATTGAGGACAGGCGTTTCTATTCGCACTGGGGCGTCGACCCGCGCAGCATCGCCCGCGCGATGTGGAGCAACACCTTCGGCAGCGGCCTCAAACAGGGCGGCAGTACGATAACCCAGCAGCTTGCGAAATTCACCTTCCTGACACCAGAGCGCAGCCTGACTCGTAAGGCGCGTGAGGCGCTGATCGCATTCTGGCTGGAGGCTTGGCTGACCAAGGATGAAATCCTTGAACGCTATCTGTCAA
>JADHED010000054.1_pt1 | contig 156163 bp, 151 predicted proteins | sample 8952041 | NCBI WGS metagenome assembly JADHED01 (sample SAMN16124423, study PRJNA663239) | bioreactor sludge metagenome | isolation source: sludge (control) | place: India:Bengaluru | collected 2018-09-08 | reverse complement strand
CCGTTCTGTGCTGTGACAACGTGAGCCGTGGTCTGGGCTTCGGCGATGGCAAGATCTTCCTGCAACAGAACGACGGCATGCTGGTCGCTCTGGACGCCAAGACCGGTGCCAAGGTCTGGGACGTTTCCAACACTGATCCGAAGGTTGGCGCAACCAACACCAATGCTCCGCACGTGATCAAGGACAAGGTCATCACCGGTTGTTCCGGTGCTGAATTCGGCGTGCGCTGCTTCCTGGCCGCTTACAACATCAAGGACGGCTCCCTGGCATGGAAGGCCTACTCCACCGGTCCTGACAGCGAAGTGCTGATCGGTGACGACTTCAACAAGGCCAACCCGCACTACTCCGCACTGTCTGTCTATCAAGACGTCAACGGCGGTAACAAGGAAGGCGGCTCCTTCAAGGCTCTGTCCAAGGATCAGCTGAAGTATCCGGAAAAAGACCTGGGTGTGAAGACCTGGCTCAAGCCGCAAGCAGTGAAGGACGGCTGGCAGCACGGTGGCGGTTCGATCTGGGGCTGGTTCCCGTACGACCACAAGACCAACCTGGTGTTCTACGGCACCGGTAACCCATCCGTCTGGAACCCGGACGTGCGTCCTGGCGACAACAAGTGGTCCATGACCATCTTCGCCCGTGACGTCGACACCGGTGTTGCAAAGTGGGGCTATCAAATGACCCCGCACGACGAGTGGGACTATGACGGCATCAACGAAGTCATCCTGTTCGACAAGGGCGGCAAGACCTACGCATGGCACCATGACCGCAACGGTTTCCACTACACCTTCGAAGCCAACACCGGCACACTGGTACAGGCCACCAAGGTTCACCCGTTCGTCAACTGGGCCACTCACGTGGATCTGAAGACCGGTATCCCGCACAAGGATGGCAAGTACTCCACTCACCAGGACTACAACACCAAGGGTATCTGCCCGGCTGCTCTGGGTACCAAGGACCAGCAACCTGCTGCCTACAGCCCACGCACCGGCCTGATGTACAGCCCGCTGAACCACGTTTGTATGACCTACGAACCGGTTGAGTCCAAGTACATCGCAGGTCAACCATGGGTGGGTGCTACCCTGACCATGTTCCCGGGTCCTGACGGCGTCATGGGCGGTTTCGGTGCCTACGATCCGATGACCGGCAAGAACGTCTGGTACAACAAGGAGAAATTCTCCGCCTGGGGTGGTGCTCTGACCACTGCCACCGACCTCGTGTTCTACGGCACGCTGGATCGTTACCTGAAGGCTGTTGACGCACAAAGCGGTAAGGAACTCTGGAAGCTCCAAGTGGGTTCCGGCGTGATCGGTAACGCCTTCACCTACGGTCACAAGGGTAAGCAATACGTTGGCGTGCTGTCCGGTATCGGCGGCTGGGCTGGCGTGGCGATGAACCTCGGCATGACCAACCCGACTGACGCCCTGGGCGCAGCCGGTGGTTACGCAGAGCTGACCAAGTACAACGCTGCTCCTGGCGGCGGTGCACTGAACATCTTCTCTCTGTAATCGAGCCGTAAACTTGCCTACAGAACTAACCGTAGGTTAGTGTGTCACATAAACACCCCGTTTCGACGGGGTGTTTTTTTATTGGAAAACACCGATAATCGAGTTTCGAAAAATGCAAAAACGCTAACGACGAGGATGAAACAATGAAAGCCAAATTAAGACATTTTCCGCTTTTCCTGATGCTGTTCAGTCTTGCCTTACCCGTGACGGCAGTCAATGCGGAAGAAGCACGGCCAACCAACGAGTTCAGTGTGGATATGGATGTCGGCCGTGGAGGCGAACCTCGCCGTGTGCCAAAAGAAAACGAATTCAAGGTCTGTGCTGAAGCAGACAACCTCCCTTTCTCCAATCTGCAGCGTGAAGGTTTCGAGAACAAGATCGCCGCGCTGATCGCCGAGGATCTCGGCAAGGAATTGTCCTTCCAGTTCTGGCATCACATGCTGGGCTACTATCGCAATACGTTGAATGCCTATCGTTGCGATGTCATTATCGGTACCGTTGCTTACAACGACATGTTGCTGACGACCAAGCCTTACTACCGTTCCACGTATGCTTTTGTTTATCGCAAGGACAGCGGCTACAACATCACCGACTGGGATTCTCCCGACCTGCGCAAGGCCAAGGCGATCGGTGTGGTCGACAAGACTCCGGTAGCCAGCGCACTGAACGACAAGGATCTGATGGAAAATGCCAAGCCGTATCGTATCTTCCGCGACCTGACCATGCCGCCGAGCCTGCTGATCGATGACCTGGTCAAGGGCGAGATCGATGTCGCCATCGTTTGGGGCCCGATCGCCGGTTATTACGCCAAGCAGTCCAAGGTTCCATTGGTCGTGGTGCCGACGCCTGAATACGAAGGCATGCCGGAGCAAGCCAAGGTACAGTTCAACATTTCCATGGGCGTACGCAAGCGCGACGCCGAACGCAAGGCGATGCTCGAGGATGTGCTGCAACGCCGTCAGGCCGACATTTTGAAGATTCTTGATGAATATGGTATCCCGCATGTTCCTGTCGTCGATGAACGTGCAGAAAAAGCGAAAAAACGGGGTGCCGTAATTCCGAAAAACGAGTAATATTTCATGGTTTTAGTTTTGGCGGCCAGATGGCCGTCAACCAACTAAATTTGAAATTCGTTACATGAATAAAGCTGGCTGATTAAGTGGTTCGGCCAGCTTTATTTGCCTGTATTAAAACGAGGAGATGATATGTTCAGCAATAAAGCAGTAAAGGCAACTTTGTTTGGTTCTCTGTTGGTTCTGGCCGGCTTGATGCCATTGCAGGCAAGTGCAGCATGCCAGTTTGTTTCCACCAAGGATGGCAGCCCGTTACCAGTTAAGGTCGCGGAAGACGATACCCCGGAAGCGAAGCAGTTCATTGAAACCTGCATCAATCCCTACACCAAGATTTTTGCGGCAGATCCGGAAAAGGCCAAGCAAGGTAAAAGGAAATTTGCCTACTACTCCTGCACTCAGTGCCATGGCGCCAATGCCGGTGGTCAGACTGCCGTCAGCATCATCGATGACCGCTGGCAGTATGCCAAGCATGATACTGACAAGGGTATGTTCGAGACCATTGCCGGCGGTACCAACATGGGCATGATGGCTTGGCACAAGCAAGTGACCAACAACCCGGAGATGGTTCCGACCGACGATATCCTGAAGATCATCGGTTGGCTGCGTGCCTCCTACCAAGGTGGTGGCGACAAGCCCTGGTTGAAGTAAACCGCTTCGGTATTACCAAGAACGGCCATTGGAAACAATGGCCGTTTTTTTATGTGCTTGAATCACTTTGAGGTAAAATCCACTGAACAACAAACATGAGGAGAGTGGTCATGGTTTCATCCAAATCCGTAGTTGCAAGTTTGACTTTTTTATTCGCCTTGGCAGGGTGCGGTCAGGGTTCGGACGCGCCGGGTGGTGACACCAAGGCTGCAGCATCAGCCGATAGCGGTGCGGTGTGCGCACTGGAATCGACCAAGGATGGCAGCCCATTGCCAATCAAGGTCGTGGCCACGGATACGCCGCAAGCCAAGGAGTTTTTGAAGACTTGTATCAACCCTTACACCAAGCTATATGTGGCGGATGCGGAAGCGGCCAAGGAAGGCAAGAAGAAGTTTGGCTATTACTCCTGCACCCAGTGTCATGGGGGCAACGCAGGTGGTCAGACCGGGCCGAGTATCATTGACGAACGGTGGCAGTATGCAAAGCACACAACAGACAAGGGCCTGTTTGAGACAATCGCCGGTGGTACCAACCTGGGCATGATGGGCTGGCATCAGCAGGTGGCGAACAATCCGGAAATGGTGCCGACGGACGATATCCTGAAAATCATCGGCTGGTTGCGTGCTTCCTATCAGGGTGGTGGTGACAAGCCCTGGCTGAAATAAGCGTGATTGAATCAAGGCAAGGATTGGACCGGTAAACAATGGCAAGAAAACAATCAGAAGCAGACTTGCACCAAGTGGTGATCGTAGGAGGCGGTGCAGGCGGGCTTGAGCTTGCGACGCGCTTGGGGCGAAGCCTGGGGCGCAAGGGCAAAGCAGCCATTACGCTGATCGATCGCACGCGCACGCATGTCTGGAAGCCCCTGCTGCATGAAATCGCAGCGGGCAGCATGAATCCGGACAAGCATGAGCTGGAATATCTGGCGCAGGCACACTGGAACCATTTCCGCTTCCGTCTGGGCAGCATGGACGGGCTTGATCGCGCCAAGCGCGAGGTTTACGTGGCGCCCTATTACGATGAAGACGGCAACCAGATGATTCCGCGCCGGACTTTCAAGTACGATACGCTGATCATTGCGGTCGGCAGCACCACCAACGATTTCGGCATACTTGGAGCGCGCGAGCATTCCATCGCGCTGGATACCCAGGAGCAGGCGGAGCGTTTTCATCGTCGCCTGCACAATGCGCTGTTAAGGGCGCAGACGCAGGTCGAGCCGGTCGGCGCTGGTCAACTGGAGGTGGTGATCGTCGGTGCCGGTGCCACGGGTGTCGAGCTTGCGGCGGAATTGCACAATACGACCCGCGAACTGACGGCGTATGGCCTCGACAAGATCAATCCGGATCGCGATATCAGGATTTCTTTGATCGAGGCTAGCGACCGTATTCTGCCGGCCTTGCCGCCCAAGCTGTCCAATTCGGTCGAGATGGAACTGCGCAAACTCAAGGTGCATCTGTACATGGGGGAGCGCGTGACCGAGGTCACGCAAAAGGGTATTTACACTCACACCGGACGATTCATCCCGTCAGAACTAGTGGTCTGGGCCGCCGGTATCAAGGCGCCGGATTTCCTCGGCAGTCTGGATGGACTCGAAACCAACCGCATCAATCAGCTGTTGGTCAACCGGACGCTGCAAACGACACTGGATGAGAACATTTTCGCTTTCGGCGACTGCGCCGCATGTCCGCGGCCGGGTTATGACGAGAATGTGCCGCCGCGTGCACAGGCTGCCCATCAGCAGGCTTCGATGCTGGTCACGACGGTGAAACGCAGGATCGCCGGCAAGCCGATTCCGGAATATACCTATCGCGATTACGGTTCTCTGGTCAACCTTGGCCGTTATACGACAGTAGGCAACCTGATGGGTGCGATTACCGGCGGCAGCATGTTCGTGGAGGGATTGATTGCGCGCTTCATGTATCAGTCTCTATACAAGATGCACCTGATGGCGTTGCACGGTTTCTTTACTGTATTCCTGCAGTCCGTTGCCCGCATGATTACGCGGCGTACGGAAGCCCACGTCAAGTTGCATTGAGGCCTCTTATAAAGCAGCCAACAAAAAGCCCACATCTGTGGGCTTTTTGTTGGCTGTAATCGGAAAAGGTTGTTAGAGCACTTCGGCGGCAAAATCCGCCAGTCGCGAGCGTTCGCCGCGAACCAGCGTGATATGGCCGTTGTGTCCCCAGCCCTTGAAGCGATCGACGACATAGGTCAGTCCTGAGCTGCCCTCGGTCAGATAGGGGGTGTCGATCTGTGCGATATTGCCGAGGCAGACCACCTTGGTGCCCGGGCCGGCTCGCGTGATCAGGGTTTTCATCTGCTTGGGCGTCAGGTTCTGCGCTTCATCGATGATGAGGAACTTGTGCAGGAAGGTGCGACCGCGCATGAAATTCAGCGACTTGACCTTGATGCGGGTGCGGATCAGATCCTGCGTTGCCGCGCGACCCCATTCGCCTGCATCTTCGTCGGATTTGTTGAGCACGTCCAGATTGTCTTCCAGCGCGCCCATCCACGGCGCCATCTTTTCTTCCTCCGTGCCCGGCAGGAAGCCGATGTCCTCGCCGACCGGCACGGTGACGCGGGTCATGATGATCTCGCTGTAGATTTTCTTGTCCAGTGTCTGGGTCAGGGCCGATGCCAGCGTCAGCAGGGTCTTGCCGGTACCGGCCTGGCCCAGTAGCGTGACGAAATCGACCTCGGGGTCCATCAGCAGGTTGAGCGCGAAATTCTGTTCGCGGTTGCGCGCCGTGATGCCCCAGATATTGTGCTTGGTCTGGGTGTAGTCCTTGACCACTTCCAGCACGGCGGTGTTGCCTTCGACCTTGCGCACGATAGCGTGGAAGGGCTGCTCGTATTCGTAATAGACGAATTCGTTGACGATCATGTTCTTGCAGATGGGGCCGGTCAAACGGTAGAACATCCGGCCGGCATCCTGCCAGGATTCCATGGCTTTGCTGTGGTTGTCCCAGAAGTCTGCGGGCAGTTCACGCATGCCGCTGTAGAGCAGCTCGGTGTCTTCCAGCACCTTGTCGTTGAAATAGTCTTCAGCCGGCACACCGATGGCGCGCGCCTTGATGCGGATGTTGATATCCTTGCTGACCAGGATGACCGGGCGGTCCGGGTATTTCTTCTGCAGATCCCAGACGACGCCGAGGATCTGGTTGTCGGCCTTGCCGCCGGCCAGCATCGGCAGTTCCACGCTGATGGCATGCGTCTGCAGGAACAGTCGGCCGCTGACATGCTTGTTACCGTTGATGGACAGCGGGCAACCGTCTTCCAGGCAGGAGGTGAGTTGGTGGCCGACGATCTCTTCCAGATTGCGGCTGGCCTGTCGTGCATTGCGGGCGACTTCCGTCATGCCCTTCTTGTTGTTGTCCAGTTCTTCCAGCGTCACCATCGGCAGGTAGATGTCGTGCTCCTCGAAACGGAACAGGCAGGACGGGTCGTGCATCAGGACGTTGGTGTCGAGGACAAACAGTTTATTGGAGGTGTCGCGCTTTTTTGTCATGTTGTCCGTATTCCCTCTGCATTAAAGTGATTGTAGATAGTCGAGCACTTCCTTCGCGTGGCCGTCGACCTTGACCTTGCGCCATTCGCGCAGCAATTTGCCATCGCGTCCGATGATGAAGGTGCTGCGTTCGATGCCGCGTACCTGTTTGCCGTACATGTTCTTCATGCGGACGACATCGAACAGCTTGCAGGCGAGTTCTTCAGAGTCGGACAACAGTTCGAAGGGAAAGGAGAATTTTGCCTTGAAGTTCTCATGCGACTTCAAACTGTCGCGCGAGATGCCGAAGATCTCTGCGCCTGCAGCCTGAAAATCGGCATGGGCATCGCGGAACTGTTGGCCCTGGGAGGTGCAGCCGGGAGTGGAATCCTTGGGGTAGAAATATAAAACCAGTATCTTGCCGAGATGTTCTGAAAGCTTGAACCTGCTGCTGCCGGTAGCCGGTAATTCAAAATCTGGAACGGGTTGGTTTAGCATAATCTCAATCACGTTGTGTGCAATTCCATTGTTGTTAAAAAACGCGGATTAGGCAAGCACCGCCAACGGAATTTTCAAAGATTATTTTCTTCGATCTCGGCGGATTTGATGCGGCGCGGCAGCACCAGTTCGACCTGGGTGCCGCCGTCCGGATGGGTGCTATAGGTGATCTTGACCGACAGTGCCTCACATACCTTGAACACGAAGGGAATGCCGAGACCTGTGCCGAAACGTTTGGTAGTGGGGCCGGGGCTCAAGCTAGTCGGCTCTGGCGAGAACGGCATGCCCGGCCCTTGATCGATGATGGTGACGCTGAGGCTGCGCGGCCCGCTGTCGCTGGTGATGATCAGTCGGCTGCCATCGGGCGCCGCATCGATCGCGTTCAATATCAGATTGTAGAAAGCCTGCTCCAGCAGATGTTCGTCCGTATGAATCTGGTCGTCGGCCTTGTTCCAGTCAGGCAATATGAGTTCTATGGATTTGGCCCGCAGTCTTTGCTGCAATGGGATCAGGGCGCCCTGAATGATCTGGCTGAGGCGGCTGTGACTGGGTTGCGGGCGCAATGGGTGTAGGTAGGCAAGCAAGGCGCCGGTCCAGCGTTCCAGCCGATCCACGGTACTGATAATGTCGTGCAGCGATTCGCGCGTGTCCTTGTCGAGTTCGCTGTTGTCTGCGACCTGAGCAATGGCGCGGATGCTGGCGAGTGGGTTGCGGATATTGTGCGCCAGCATCGGCACCAGCAGGCCCTGAGCAGCCTGCTTCTCGGTACGTACCAGCGCTTCCTGGCTGATCGCCAGTTCGTCGGCCATGTGATTGATGGCCGCCGATAGCGCGACCAGTTCTTCGGTGCCGGTTTCCGGCGCCTTTTGCGTCAGTTTGCCGGCACTGATCTGTGCCGTGGCTCTCACCAGGCCTTTGATCGGTTTGACGATCGCGCGCATCAGAAAGAAGCGCGAAAATATCAGCAAGAGCGTGGCCAGCAGGATGGGGATGATCAGTAGTGCAGTGGATGTTCGTTTGGATTCGGCAAGCTTATGTTGCAGCTCCTGTTGTTTGAGGGAGAGCAGTCGCTCGGTACGGGCGGAGATGGATTCATAACGCTCGAAGATGTCCGATTCCAGGTCGGTGTTCAGTTTCTTTTCCAGCGCGCTGCTGCTGAACACCAGTTGCCGGTCGAAAATCGGGCGGGTCTTGATCAGAAAAGCTTCGTAGCTGGCTTGCAGATCACGGATGGCTGATTGCTCTTCTTCGCCCACGGCCAATTCGCGCAGGTTCGCAAAGTGTTGTTCGATCGATGCGGTGTAGGCGTTGTACTCGTCCTCCGCCGCGATGTCATTGAGGAAGTAGGCGTCGAACAGCTCTTTCATTTGCCGGTAGAGGTCGCCGCGGGTCTGCTGGATTTCCTGAACCAGCTGATTGATGCGCTGGGATTCGAGCGATGACTTGTCCCACAGATGGATACCGACCGCGCCAGAGGCACCCGCCAGTATGATCAGCAGGATGAACGCCAGCTCATGGATGAGCAGCAGGTCTTTAAGGGATTTCGATCCGGACACGACTTACTCCAGTTTGAACGAAACCGGAACCTGAATGTTGAAGACGCTGCTTTTCAGGATATCCGGCGGCGCAGGGAAAGGGGCAGCCCTGGCGACCATTTCCAGCGCCTGCTTGTCGAGGACTTCATAGCCACTGGAGCGCTCGATGCCGGACGCCAGTACATTCCCCTGGTTGTCCAGCTTCAGGTCGACCAGGACCTCGCCTTGCCAGGCGCGCATCTGCGCGACGCGCGGATATTTCTTGTGCTGGGCAATGGCGCGCGCCAGTCGTTCCGCATAACCGCGGCGGGCCGCATCCAGATCAGCCTGACTGGGGCCGGGTGGCGGCGGCGGGGGTGGCGGCGCAGTAAACACTGGCGTTGCTTCGACGGTCGGCGCCATCGACATGACAGGGGTTGATACGGGTTCTTCAGCCGTTTCTGGCGGTGTCGCCTGAGGTTCGTAAGACTCGATGGGCGCTGGTTTCTTAACCGGGATCAGTTTGGGTTCCGGTTTGGGTTTGACCACGGGTTTGGGCGGTTCCGGCTCTGGCTCGGCGACCGGTATTTCTACCGGTTCCGGAGCCTTGGGGGCCTCGATCTGAACGTTGAGCACCTCGGGCAACGGGTCGGGCGTATCGATTTGCAGATTGGGCAAAAAGAGCATCGCCGACAGATGCAGGATGACGGAAATGATGACCGCCCAGACCAGAGTCTGATTCGATGCCGCAGGCGCGGGTTGCAGCAGGGGGAGGTTAAGGGCGATTGTATTCACAAAAGTCTAGCGTTGGTCGGCTGTTGGCGGCAGTGCAGTCAAAGCCGGTGATTATACAGCATTGATTCTTCAGGCCTAAGCGGCGGACACACTGGCGTCGAGTTATCCGCGGCCTTACTCCCACTCCAGTCCGGGGTAGATGATGTTGACGTTGCGCCGGTTGACGATATCGAACAACAGCCAATTGTCCTTCTCGGACGCGGCGGCCGTGTCCATGGCACGCTCCATGCCTTCGCCCTTGTTAATGCTGGCGCGTATGTCCGTCAGCAGGGCCGACAGGTAGCGATGCTGATTGTTCAATGCGGTCGTGAGGTCGGTGACGACCGGCCCGTGGCCTGGAATGGTTTGGCTGGCCTGCAGCTTGGCCAGTTGTTCCGTGACGGCGATCCAGCCCTTGATGTCGCCGTCGATGGACGGCGTGCGTTCGACGAACAACAGATCGCCGCTCCAGAGCGTGTTGGTTTTGCTGTCGATGACCGTGAGGTCGGTGTTGGTGTGGGCGACCGGGTAGGCTTGCAGCTTCAGCTGGCGGTCTCCGAGGTCCAGGGTGGTTTCGCCATCGACGGCCAGTGTCGGCTTGACCATCACGCTGCCGTCGAAGGCAGCACCGAGCCAGTCCTGATGCATGCGGGCGTAGGCGTCCTTGCGCAGTTCCATGGCGTCCGCCAGCTTGTGGTGGCCTACGAACTGGGGACCATCGGCGCTGAAGGCGGCGTTACCGAAGATATGGTCCGGATGTACATGTGTGTTGATGACGTAAAGAATCGGCAGATCGCTGACCTCGCGGATGGCCTGGTGGAAGCGCTGTCCGACTTTGAATGTGCCGCCGGTATCGATGACGGCGATGCCCTTGCTGCCGACGATGAAGCCGATGTTGCAGATATCGCCCTGATAGCCTTCCGCCAGATCCTGGTGCAGGCCATGGTGGACGTAGATGCCGTCGGCCACTTTCTCCAGATGCAGGGGTTGCGCTTGCGTTTGACCAGTGATCAACAGGAGTCCGAATACTGCGGCGATGAATTGCATCATGGGAAAAATTCCTTTGTGTATCTCAAATTTTTCATGCAAGCCGTGTAGACGGTTTCCTGGTAGAAAGGAACTTGCATGAGTTATCGGCGTCGATAACGTTACAATAACGAGGTATCCATCACAACCAGATTATAGAAAACCCATTCTAACCGGCGCCCTCAAAGGTACCGGTTTATTTCAGTCAGGACAAAAAATGAATAATTCCAATACCCGCTACACCAAAACCGCTGTCATTCTGCATTGGCTGATCGCCGTCGGCGTCCTGTTCATGCTCGGCCTGGGCTGGTTCATGACCGGTCTGCCGCGCGAGGGCGCAAAGTCGAATGCCTACGACCTGTTCAACCTCGGTATCTATTCCTGGCAACTGGCGGAAGAAGTCTCGCCGCGCACCTTCTATTTCAATCTGCACAAGTCAGTCGGCGTTACCCTGCTGGCGCTGATCGCCTTCCGCCTCTACTGGCGCCTGACCCATCAGCCGCCTGCCCTGTTGAGCTCGCTCAAGGCTTGGGAAAAGAAGCTGGCGGAAAGCGCCCACGTGCTGCTTTACGCGCTAATGATCGCCATGCCGGTGAGCGGTCTGTTGATGGCGCTCTACAGCAAATATGGCGTCAAATGGTTCGGTCTGGCCTTTCTGCCCGGCCTCGACGACAAGGGTGTGCGCGAGTTTTTCATGGTCGTCCACGAATGGGTAGGTGTGGCATTCGCGCTGCTGATCCTGTTGCATATCGCCGGTGCTCTCAAACACAAGTTCATCAACAAGGACGAAACCATGAAGCGGATGTCCTTGCACTGACAAGCGGTTGTCGCCGGACCGGCGGTACGGCAATTCAAAAAAGGGGGCTTGACGCCCCCTTTTTTAATTCAGCTTTTCACTTCCATTTCATGCGTGAAGGATTTGCCTTCGTTGTCTGTTGCCTTGACTTTCAGGATGCCCGGCTCCTTGGGCACGAAATCGAACTTCAGGTACGGGTCTTCGCTGGTGCCCACGTTCAGGTCGACGTCGAATACGGTCTTGTCGTTGTAGGTGAACGTGGCCTTGTTGATGAAAAATGCCGGCAGGAAGCCCTGTGAAACCAGGTCGCGCTGCAGGCCGGTGCGCATCGGGTGCTTGATGATGAAGGTGGCGGGGGTGGATGCGCCGAACTTGACCGGCGATTCCACGTTCATCTTGATCTTGCCGGCCGAGGCGCGCACTGCGGTTTCGTCGGCGTCGATGATGCCGCCGCAGCCGCCGGCTGCACGGATGGGCACGGCGGCCATGTAGAGTTTGCCGTCGGCAGTTTCGCCTATCGCGCGCACGAAGGAATCAGTTTCAAGGCGGATGCGGGTGGAAAGATTGAACTTGCCCAGTTCCTCGGTCAGGTTGTAAGTGGCTGCCAACTGTATCGGGTTGGCATCGACGATCACATAGATCTTCTTGATGGCTTTGGCATGGCCTTTGTCCTGGTCGAGCGCGATGCTGAAGGGGACTTGCGCACCGCTCTCTGCCCGTTTGGGGGCGGTGAGCTGGATGAAATCGGCTTCTTCGATCTGACGGTTGGCAAAGAATGCCTCTTTGATTACGGGCCAGATCTTGGGGTCGGCTTCGGCCAGCGCGTTGCCGCTCATCGACAGCATCAGCCCTGCCAGCGCCAGATAACTCGTTTTGGATAGGGATTTAAGCACGGTGTTCTCCTCAATGTTTGCAAGGCATTGCAGCGGCTTGCTCATAATGGATATTGACGGGAGCGGCAGATAATAAGTTCGCTGGCGCAGTATGCACCAACACACTTATTTTGAAATGATTTTAATCCTGTTATTGAGTGTTGTGTGCGACTTTGCGTGCACACAACACTCAACGTGTCGCAGGGCTGATCAGAACCGATAGCTGGCGTTCAGGCCGAGTAGCCAGTTGGTCGTCGGCGCCGGTTCATAATAATTGCCATTGAGGTCGCCGACCCGTACCGAACCGACATATTCCTTGTCGAACAGATTCTCGATGCGGACGAACTCGCTGAATCTCCAGTCTCCCTTTTTCTGGTTGAAGCCGGCACGCCAGGATGCGATGGCGTAGCCGCTGGCCTTGCCGTATTCCGGCTTGAATGCGACATTGGTCTTGCTGTTGCCTCTGACTTCCAGCGCGGTGGAGAAGCCACTGGGCTGGTGGCGCCAGGACAGCTCGCCGAACAGCGTGTGTCTGTAGGTGCCGGGAATATCGCTGCCGGAACCGATGGTTTCGGTTCCGGAGTTCAGACCACCTGCGGCAGTGGCCGGATCACAGAGCACCTGGCCGGTACTGAACGGCCGGCAGGCTTCGAATTCCGAAGTGAATTCCGCATCGAGGTAGGTATAGGCCAAGTAAGCGTTGAAACCATGCGCCAACTGGCTGTCGATCGAAAGCTCGAACCCCTTGCGTTCACTGTCCTTGACGTTCTGGTAGACGGTGCGACCGCCCGACTGCTGCAGGACGACGATTTCGTCCTTGGTGTCGATGAAGAAGAAGGAGCCGTTGATCAGCGTGGAATCGCCAACCATCCACTTGGCACCGAACTCGTACTGGTCGCTCTTTGCCGGTTTGAGGTCTAGATTGAAGCCACCGGTGCTGGTATAGGCCATTTCGACGAAGGTGGGGGTTTCGAAACTCTGGCCGGCGTTGGCATACAGGTTCAGGGTGTCGGTGGCCTTGAAGATGGCGCCGATGACCGGTGTGGTTTCGCGGAAGGTGACTTTTCCGCTATCGTCAGGGTTGGCGTTCTGGTAGCCGGAGTCCAGCAGGAACTTGTCGTCATTCTCGAACTTGACCTTGCTGTGACGCACGCCGGCACTCAGGTTCCAGCGCGGGGTGAGGTCGATGGCCGCCTGCAGGTACTGATCGAAATTGTGGACCTTGTTGGTCTCGTTACGACGCAGATTGCCCTTGACCCCGCATGTCACCGCCTGGCCGCCGACGATGCTTCCGCAGTCGGTGCCGAAAGGCACGCTACCCAGCGCCGCGTTCGCGACAAAATTCTCGTAACCCTTGCGGTCGTCCTTCATGCGGTCGTAATTGGTGCCGACCGTGAAGTTGTAAGGCATGTCTGCGAGCAAGCCTTTGTGTGCCCAGCGTAGGTCGATACCGCCAAAATCGCGGTCTATGGTGGCAACGCCGCCGCCACTCAGGTCGTTGCGCTGGCCGTTGACCGAGATGGACTGGAATTGTTCGTTATCGCGCTGGCCGTAATAAGTCATGAAGCGAAGCGTGTCGTTCTCGGTCAGCATGTGTTCCAGCGTGGCGCCAATTTGCTCATGGCTACGGGTGACTCGAGTGTCGAATTTCAAGGAATTCGGATTGGCCTGTCGGCGGTCGTCCTTCAGTTGTTGAGCATTCAGGCCCTGCGGGTCTTCATTATCCGGCTGATCCAGCGCGGTAGCGACGACGGTCAGCTTGGTGGCTTCGCCGAGATCCAAGCTGAATTTGCCGTGGAAGGTGTCACGGCGGGTTTCGGATTGGTCGCGATAGCCATCGCTGCGGTAGGTGTTGGCGTTGACGATATAGTTGAATCCGTCATTGTCGCCGCCGAAACTGATGCTGCCGCGGCGTGTGTCATAGCTGCCGAAGGTGATGCCGCCGGAGAGCGTCGGATCATCCGGGCCGTCTTCGGTAAAAATCTGCACGACGCCGCCGGACGAATTGCCGTACAGCGCCGAGAACGGTCCGCGCAGGTATTCGACGCGTTTTGCCGTATCCAGGTTGAAGGTGCCGGTCTGGCCCTGGCCGTCCGGCATGGTCAGCGGGATGCCGTCGGAGTACAGGCGCACGCCGCGTACGCCGAAAGCCGAGCGGGAGCCGAAGCCGCGAATCTGGATGGCGAGATCCTGCGCCGGGTTGTTGCGGTTGTTGACGACAACACCGGGCACGCGTGCCGCGGATTCCGAGAGGTTGACTTGCAGTTGTCCCTCGCGGATGGTTTCGCCTTCTACCGAATCGATCGACATCGGCAGGTCGAAGCTGTTTTGTTCGATGCGGGTGCCGGTGACGACGACCGGTGCGAGGCGCAGGCCGTTATGCAGTTCGATTTCTTCAGTGCTGAGTGAAGTCTCGGCTGCGACCGGCAAGGCCATGCCCAGGCTGAGCAGGCCTGACATCATGAGTCTGGACGGTAGGGTGCGGAGGGTGAGTGGTGTGTTCATGATCGGTATCTTCTTGGGGTTCTGGACGATGGCCTGAACAATACCGCTAGTGATGCAAAAAACACATCAAGATTTTCATGATATTTGGCGTGAATTGATCTATATCAAATCACGCCTTCCAACACCTGTACGCGTACGATTGCGCCCGGCTCGATGTTGCCTGCCGATTCGTCCAGCACGATGAAGCAGTTGGCTTCCGACATCGAGCGCAGGACGCCTGAACTCTGGTTGCCGGCCGGCCTGACCTTCCATTCGCCGTCCTCGTCCAGATACAGCGTGCCGCGCTGGAATTCGGTGCGCCCCGGCAATTTCTTGATGCGGCCGGTGCAGACCGCCTTCAGTAGTGGGGACGGCGCCGGTGCCGGCTGCCCCATCATGACCAGCAAGGCCTCGCGTACGAACTGGTAGAAGGTCACCATGACTGCGACCGGGTTGCCGGGCAGGCCGAAGTAATGGGCCTGCCCGACCCTGCCATAAGCCAGCGGCCGGCCCGGCTTCATGGCGATTTTCCAGAACAAGACCTGGCCGAGTTTTTCCAGCAACTGCTTCATGAAATCGGCCTCCCCGACCGAGACGCCGCCGCTGGTGAGGATGACATCGGCACAGTCGGCCGCCTCGATCAGCGCCTGTTCCAGCAATTGCGGATCATCGCGCACCACGCCCATGTCGATGACCTCGACGCCGAGGCGGGTCAGCATGCCGTAGAGGGTGTAGCGGTTACTGTCATAGAGCTGACCGGATTGCAGGGTCTGGCCGACGCTGGCCAGTTCGTCGCCGGTCGAGAAGAACGCCACACGCAGTTTGCGGTAGACCCGGACTTCGCCGACCCCGAGCGAGGCGATGAGGCCGAGGTCGGCGGCGCGCATCAGATGACCGGCGGCAAGTACCACCTGGCCCTGCTGCAAATCCTCGCCGGCGAGGCGCACGTTCATGCCGCGTTGCGGGCCGTCGACGAAGCGGATGCTGTCGCCGTCGACGCTGACGCGCTCCTGTACCACGACGGTGTCGGCGCCTGCCGGCATGACGGCGCCGGTCATGATGCGTACACACTCGCCTGCCTTGAGGATGCCGGCAAAAGGCCTGCCGGCAAAGGCGGTGCCGACGACTCGCAGGCGGGTTTCGCCCGCAGCGGTCAAATCATCGGCGTTGAAGGCGTAACCGTCCATGGCTGAGTTGTCGTGGTTGGGCACATTGCTGGGCGAGAGGATATCTGTCGCCAGCACGCGGCCGAGCGCACTGCGAATCGGCAGGGCTTCGTGGGCCTTGACCGGCTGCAGGAACTGCCGGATGTATTTGCGCGCTTGGGTCACCGGCATCGAGTTCGGGTCGTAATCATCGACGCAGCTCGGGTTGCGGAGGAGGTCGGAAAGCGAGGTTTGGTTCATGGGCGTGACTCAACGTGAAACAGGTAGGGGTCTGCGCTCCATCCAGTCGAGGATGAAGTCGGCGATTACTGCCGGCTGGTTGAGGTCCAGCTGCGGCAAGGCGGAAGCGACCGGCGCATCGGTGGCGACAGCGATAATATTGGGGTCGGTGGCGGCGAGGAGCGGGTACTGCAAGGCAGGTCGATGGACCTCGATCTTGGGGATGGGTTCGCGTTTGAAACCCTCGACCAAGACCAGGTCGGCCATGCGGCTATCGAGTTGTTCCAGCAGTTCGGCCAGGCCCGGTTCCTCGGCTTGCGGCTCGCCAGTGCGCGACAGTTCTGTCATCAGCGCCCAGCGATGGCGCGAGCCGAGCAGCATTTGCACGGCGCCGGCTTCGCGCAGGCGGTAGCTGTCTTTACCCGGATGGTCGATGTCGAAGCTGTGATGGGCGTGCTTGATGACCGATACGCGCAAGCCGCGCGCATTCATAACCGGGATCAAGCGGGTCAGCAGCGTGGTTTTGCCGATGCCGCTGCCATGAGCGCAGAACCCGAGCAGAGGCAGTTTGCCGCTAATGTGTTCGGTGGTTGTCAATTCGTTGACCTGTGTTGGTTCTGGACGGATTCGAGTTCTTCCGGCGTGTTGATGTTGGCGAAAGCCTGCGGCTCGTCATCGAACGGCACTTCGATGATCTTCAGGCTGGCGTGCCAGTCGCTCATTTTACGTCCGCCGGCGTGCAAAAAGTGGCGCAGGTGGTCTTTCAGGCTGCTGCGGCACAGACTGAAGACCGGATGCGTCCGCTTACCGGTCGTGACCAACGCCAGATCGGCATCGTTCATCTGCAACGCCTTGAGCAGCCGGCCAACCAGATCGGCTGGCAACAGGGGCGAATCGCAGGGCACGCTGAGCAGCAGCGGGTGTTGCGCCACGCACATACCGCGATGCAGACCGGCCAGCGGGCCGGCGTAGCCCTCGATCTCGTCGGCGACGACCGGAAATCCATAGGCGGCGTAGCGCTCGGCCTCGCGGTTGGCGCTGATAAGAATCTCGTCGACCTGTGGCCGGAGTCTTTCCAGCACATGGGCGATCATGGGTTTGCCGGCAAATGGCATCAGCCCCTTGTCGACGCACCCCATGCGGCGCGCGAGGCCGCCGGCCAGCACAATGCCGCTGATGCTTATGCCGTCGATGCTCATGATGCGGCCTGCTTGCGGAAGACGCTGGTTGTAATGGCGAATCGCAACGCGGGGGTCATACCGTGACTGTGTCCTCAGCCGCCGGTGTGCGACATGAAACGGACGACGGCGGGGGCTGCGCGGCGCAGGTCGAAATCGTGGCCCTTGGGCTTGATGCGCATGGCGTCGAGGATGGCAGCGATGACCGGTGCATCGTCAGTTGGGTGTTTGCGCAGCAATGGCATGAGGTCGACCTTGTCGTCGTGGCCGAGGCAGAGGAAGAGCTCGCCCTTGCAACTGATGCGTACCCGATTGCAGGACTCGCAGAAATTGTGGCTGTGCGGCGAGATGAAGCCGACGCGGGTCTGCGTGCCCGGGATGCGCCAGTATCTGGCCGGACCGCAGGTGGTTTCAGCGCTGCTGACCAGTGTGTGATGCTGCTGCAGCAATTGCAGCGTCGCTTCGTTGCTGACATAGGTGGAACCGCGCTGATGATCGACCTCGCCCAGCGGCATCTCCTCGATGAAGGCGATGTCCAGTGCCTGATCGATGGCGAACTGCAGCAGGCTCAGCGTTTCGTCGTCGTTGATGCCACGCATCAGGACCGTGTTGAGCTTGATGTTGTCGAACCCGGCCGCCTTGGCGGCAGCGATGCCGCGCAATACTTTTTGCAGGTCGCCGACGCGGGTGATGCGGCGGAAGCGTTCGGTATCGAGGCTGTCGAGGCTGATGTTGATGCGCTTGACCCCGGCTGCCTTCAAGTCCGCTGCCTGCGATTCCAGCTGCGAGCCGTTGGTAGTGACCACCAACTCACGTAGTCCCTGCAGCCGGCCGATCTGTTCGAACAGCCATAGCGCGTTCTTCCTGACCAGCGGTTCGCCGCCGGTGATGCGTACCTTGCCGACACCCAAGCCGACGAAGATGCGGACCAACCGCGCGCACTCTTCCAGCGAAAGGACCTCGTCACGCGGCAGGAAGGTCATGTCTTCGGACATGCAGTAGACGCAGCGGAAATCGCAGCGATCGGTGATCGAGAGCCGGATGTAGTCTACCCTGCGACCGAACTGGTCGTACAAGGCGGGCGCTGAGGGTGGATGGGTTGTCATTGGAAAGTCTGGTGACCTTGCGCGATGCGGCGCAAATTAAGCTAAGGCCTTAAATTTTAAGTCTTTCGACATGGATTAACAATGCTGATGACAGTAGGGTTATCGTCTGTGGCGAGCGATCTGTATTGGCCGCGGGCAGTGTTGTAATCATTGCGGGGCGATCATTCTGTTCGCAAGCGCGGCCTTACGCACTTTGTAGGTGACTGCTCACTGTCGCCAAACACGCTGCTCAGCCGCACTCCTCGACCGGAGGTAGTTGGTTCAGCTCCTCATCGGTGAACAGTCGCGAGCGGATGATGAAATGCCGGCCGGTCCCCTGTTCCAGAGAGAACTGGCCGCCGTGGCCTGCGATTGCGTCCAGCGTCAGGTGAGTGTGTTCCCAATACTGGAACTGGAACTTGGCCATGTAGAACGGTACGCCATGCACCTCGCCCAGCTTGACATCGGATGCGCCGACCAGGAACTCCCCAGCCTTCAGGCACATCGGCGCGCTGCCCTCGCAACATCCGCCAGACTGATGGAACATGAGATCGCCGTGTCTGGCTCTGAGCTCGTCGATCAAAGCCGCGGCGGCAGCTGTCGCTTCGATGCGTGAAACCGGCATCTGTTGCTCCTCGATTACTGTCGTGCTGTGCTGCACACTGGAAAAAAGGGCGCGAGGTGGTTATTCACCATCGCGCCCACCCGTTTCACCTGCAGGGCAGGCAAACCCGTGACCGAACCCTGACGGCGTACGATCGGGTCGTACGCCGGGGCTGCCGGCTGTTAGAAGAAGCCCAGAGCGTTCGGGCTGTAGCTGACCAGCAGGTTCTTGGTCTGCTGATAGTGGTCCAGCATCATGCGGTGGTTTTCGCGGCCGATACCCGACTGCTTGTAACCGCCGAACGCGGCGTGTGCCGGATAGAGGTGATAGCAGTTGGTCCAGACGCGACCTGCCTGGATGCCGCGCCCCATGCGGAAGGCGCGTGCGCCGTCACGGCTCCAGACGCCTGCGCCGAGGCCGTACATGGTGTCGTTGGCGATGGCCAGTGCTTCAGCTTCGTCCTTGAAGGTGGTCACCGACAATACCGGGCCGAAGATCTCTTCCTGGAAGATGCGCATCTTGTTGTGACCCTTGAATACGGTCGGCTCGATGTAATAGCCTTCGCTCAGCGGCCCTGCCAGTTTCGATTGCACGCCACCGGTCAGCAGCTGGGCGCCTTCTTCTTTGCCCAGATTGATGTATGACATGATGATTTCGACCTGTTCGCTCGAGGCCTGGGCGCCGATCATGGTCGAACTGTCGAGCGGGTTACCTTGCTTGATGGCTTTGACGCGCTTCAGTGCGCGCTCCATGAACTTGTCGTAGATGGATTCCTGGATCAGCGCGCGGCTCGGGCAGGTACAGACTTCGCCCTGGTTCAGCGCAAACAGCGCGAAACCTTCCAGACACTTGTCGAAATAGGCATCGTCCGCATCCATGATGTCTTCGAAGAAGATGTTGGGTGATTTGCCGCCGAGTTCCAGCGTCGAAGGGATCAGGTTCTGCGAGGCGTATTGCATGATCAGGCGGCCGACCGAGGTAGAGCCGGTGAAGGCGATCTTGGCGATGCGCGGACTGGTCGCCAGCGGTTTGCCGGCTTCGACGCCGTGGCCGTTGACGATGTTGAGCACGCCGGGTGGAAGCAGGTGTTCGATCAGCTCCATGACTACCAGTATGGAGGCCGGTGTCTGTTCGGCCGGCTTCATGACGATGACGTTGCCGGCGGCCAGCGCGGGTGCCAGTTTCCAGGCCGCCATCAGGATAGGGAAGTTCCACGGGATGATCTGGCCGACGACGCCCAGCGGTTCATGGAAATGGTAGGCCATGGTCTCGTGGTCGATCTCGCTGATGCCGCCTTCCTGGGCGCGGATGGCGCCGGCGAAATAGCGGAAGTGGTCGATCGCCAGCGGGATGTCGGCGTTCATGGTTTCGCGGATCGGCTTGCCGTTGTCGATGGTCTCGGCGGTTGCGATCTTTTCCAGGTTCGCTTCCATGATGTCGGCGATCTTCAGCAGGATGTTGGCGCGCACTGTGGTCGAGGTCTTGCCCCAGGCTTCGCGGGCCTTGTGTGCGGCATCCAGCGCCAGGTTGATGTCCTTTTCGTTGGAGCGTGCCACCTGACAGAACACCTTGCCGGTGACCGGGCTGATGTTGTCGAAATATTGACCGTCGACCGGGGGAACCCATTTGCCGCCGATATAGTTGTCGTACTTTGCTTTGAACGGGATGGCAACGCCAAGATCTTTCAGGCTTTCCAGACTCATTACTTCACTCCTCTTGTGGATTAACGACATCGGCCACCCGCAGGCGGCGTGATTAGCGTGGACTAACCATAGCAGTTTGCATGCCTGAAATCTGTGACCGCTTAGTGACTGAATAATTGCATGATTTTTTGGCCGGCATTGTGTTTGGGTGACGAGGCGTGCAGAATGAAACACTTTCCCTGCCCATAATGAGACAGTTGAGACAATCATGAACCGATCGCATTACCTGCATCAGATCCGCACGGCGCGCGAGCAGTTGCTGGATGGCGGGCATTTGCCGGAGGGCGTGCTGCCGGAATCCATCCAGCGCTCGTGGGAACGCTGCATCGAAACCGGCCTTGCCGTGAACCTGCGGCCGGAGACTGAACCCGCCGCCATGCAGCAGCTGAATGAACTGCGCGAACGCAACTCCCGTCTGCTGACGCAAGCGCAGCCGGAGATGGAAAGTCTCTACTCACATATTGCCGGCACCCAGAGCATGGTCATCCTGAGCGATGCAGACGGCACCATCCTGCATGCGCTCGGCGACCAGGATTTCATGAGCAAGGCCCAGCGTGTGGCGCTGCAGCCCGGCGTCTCCTGGCGCGAGGATATTTCCGGCACCAATGCCATCGGTACTGCGTTGATCGAGAAGAACCCTGTGTTCGTCATGGGTGGCGAGCACTATTTCGAGCAGAACGCCTTTCTTAACTGTTCCGCTTCGCCCATCCTCGATCCGCATGGCAGCATCATCGGCGTGCTGGATCTTTCCGGCGACCACCGCCAACCGCAGGAACATACCATGGCGCTGGTACGCATGTCGGCGCTGATGATCGAGAACCGCCTGTTCAATGCCGGCTTTGCTGCCGATATCACGATACGGTTCCATACGCGGCCAGAGTTCATCGGTACCCTGTGGGAAGGCATCGCCGTGTTCTCGCCGGATGGAAAACTGCTGGCAATCAATCGCACCGGCGCATTCCAGCTCGGTCTGGACGAACAGCAGGCGGCCGGCACCGAATTCGAGAGCCTGTTCGAACTCAGTCTGCCGAAGTTTCTCGACATCGCCAGGCGTGCGCTCAGCAGCAAGTCCATTCTGGTCCTGAAGAACGGGTTGCGCTTGCATGCCAAGGCGGATCCGGGCATGCATACGCTGGCGACTGCCGTTTCGATGCCGGGTTTGATGCAGGAGCGTCCCGACGCCACGGAAAAGACCAAAACAGAGATGACTGCGCTCGATCGGCTGGACACCGGGGACGGCGTGCTACGACTTGCCCTGCAGCGGGCGCGCAAGGCGCTTGGGCATGACATTCCGGTGCTGATCGAGGGTGAGACCGGTACCGGCAAGGAGTTGCTGGCGAAAGCCATCCATGAATCCGGTCAGCGCCGTCAGGGCGCTTTCGTCGCCATCAACTGCGCTTCGATTCCGGAAGGCCTGATCGAGTCCGAACTGTTCGGCCATGAGGAGGGCGCGTTTACCGGGGCACGCCGGCGCGGTGCGGTCGGCCGTATCCAGCAGGCGCACGGTGGTACCCTGTTCCTCGACGAAGTGGGCGAGATGCCGTTGCCGCTGCAGGCGCGGCTGCTGCGCGTGATTCAGGAACGCGAGATCGTGCCGCTCGGCAGCAACAAGCGCATCGAGGTCGACATCGCCATCATCGCAGCGACCAACCAGCGGTTGCGCGAGCGGGTGCAGCAGGGACTGTTCCGCGAGGATCTGTACTACCGGCTCAACGGGCTGCGGCTCAGCCTGCCGCCACTGCGCGAACGCACCGACCTGCCGGCGCTGATCGAACGTATCCTGCATGATGATCTGGGGCGCAAGGATGTGGTGCTGCAGCCGGAGGTACTGGACTTGATGCGCCGTCATCCGTGGCGCGGCAATGTGCGGCAGTTGTTCAATGTGTTGCGTTCGGCGCTGGTGTTCATGGAAGATCGCACGCTGGGGACGGCGCACCTGCCGGAGGATTTCCTGGAAGAGCTGACGGACGGAGTTGAAAGCCAGCAGCCGGCCGAGCAACCTGCGGATGCCAGCTGGTCGGAGACCGAGGCGGCGCTGATCCGGCAGGCGCTGGCGGCACATCGCGGCAACATGGCGGCGGCCGCACGCCAGCTCGGTATCAGTCGGGCGACGATATACCGCAAATCGCGGCGATTGAATCTGATCTAGTAATAGATACTTGGGGCGTGACCTGGTCAGGCCAGGCTGGCCTGGTGTTCGCGGATCGCTTCACTGACCTTGGCGTGCAAGCCCGCGCCCTGGTTTTCGAGTACGTGCCTGATCAGTTGCTGGCGCATGTTCTGCGCCCAGAAATTCTTGATATGACTGGCGATGCTTTTTTTCGCCAGTTCGGCATCCGGGTAGGATTCGAAGAAATCACCAATCTGGTTGGCCATGACGATGAGCCGTTCGGTCTTCATTTTGCTTCCTTGTGCAATATTCTTTCGGGACAACTGTAAATCACATGTTTCTGGTGGCGGGCAAAGCCGACCAGTGTAATGCCGCAACTCTGCGCGATCTTGATGGCGAGGCCGGTGGGCGCTGACATGGCGACCAGCAAGGGGATACCGGCACTGGCTGTTTTCTGCACCATTTCGTAACTGGCACGGCTGGTAGTCAGCACGAAGCCTGTTGTGCCGGCTCCTGACTTGGCGATGGCGCCGATCAGCTTGTCCAGCGCATTGTGTCTGCCGACATCCTCGCGTAGCAGCAGGATCTCGCCCGCATTGCTGACCCAGGCGCAGGCATGGGTGCCGCCGGTCAGCTGCTGCAGCTGCTGTTGGCGGCTGATTTCTTCAAAGGCTCTTTCGAGCGACGATGCGGGCACGCGTTCGCCCATGGGCACCACGTTCAGCGGCACGCGCATGACCTGCTCCAAACTCTCAGCCCCGCACAGGCCGCAGCCGGTGCGCCCGGTCATGTTGCGTCGTCTGAGTTTCAACTGGTGGAACTGTTCGGACGCTAGCGTGATATGCAGTTCGATGCCGTTGGCCTGCGGTACCACCTCGATGGCGTAGATATCCTGCGGCCGACTGATGATGCCTTCGGTCAGCGAGAAGCCGAGCGCGAAATCCTCCAGATCCTGCGGCGTGGCGAGCATGACGGCATGCGAGATGCCGTTGTATACCAAGGCAACCGGTACTTCCTCGGCGACATGGTCCTCAAGCGCCCGCGTCTGCCCGTGTTCCCATTTGAGTACCGGGTAATCGGAGGAGGTCGCTTGTGCCATGACGACATCGGCGGACGCTTCGAGCATGGGCGCTCCGCTAGCTATTCAACCTGAGCCTTGCTCGGTTGCTTGCCGGCGAAGGCTTTTTGCTCCTTGCTGAAGGCCTGATACTCACGTTGCCATTCGGACGGCTGCGAAACGCGGCTGACCTGCACTGCCGTCACCTTGTATTCCGGGCAGTTGGTCGCCCAGTCCGAGTTGTCGGTAGTGATAACGTTGGCACCGGATTCCGGATGGTGGAACGTGGTGTAGACGACGCCGGGCTGCATGCGCTCGCTCACGCAAGCACGGAGGACGGTCTCGCCGGCACGGCTGGTGATGCCGACCCAGTCGCCGTCCTGGATGCCGCGTTCTTCGGCGTCATGCGGATGGATCTCGATAAGATCTTCCGGATGCCAGGCGACGTTGTTGGTGCGACGGGTCTGGGCGCCGACGTTGTATTGCGACAGGATGCGGCCGGTGGTCAGGATCAGCGGATATTTCTGCGTGACGCGTTCCGTGGTCGGTACGTACTGGGTGATGAAGAACTTGCCCTTGCCCCTGACGAATTCGTCGACGTGCATGATCGGCGTGCCTTCCGGATGCTCGTCGTCGCAGGGCCACTGGATGCTGCCCAGTCGATCCAGTTTCTCGAAGCTTACGCCGCGGAAGGTCGGTGTCAGCGCGGCGATCTCGTCCATGATTTCGGACGCGTGACGGTAAGGCATGGGGTAATCCAGCGCATTCGACAGCATGGCGGTGATCTCCCAGTCTTCATAGCCGTTCTTCGGCGTCATCACGCGGCGTACCGGCGAGATGCGGCGCTCGGCGTTGGTGAAGGTGCCGTTCTTCTCGAGGAAGGAGGCGCCCGGAAAGAACACGTGGGCGTACATCGCGGTTTCGTTGAGGAACAGATCCTGCACGATGACGCATTCCATCGATTCCAGCGCATGGGTCACGTGCTGGGTGTTGGGGTCGGATTGCGCGATGTCCTCGCCGTTGCAGTAGAGAGCCTTGAAGCTGCCTTCGCCCGCCATGTCCAGCATGTTGGGGATGCGCAGACCCGGGTCCTTGCTCAGCGGCCGGCCCCAGGCGGCTTCGAACAGCGCGCGGGTAGCGTCGTCGGCGACATGGCGGTAGCCCGGGAACTCATGCGGCATGGAACCCATGTCGCAGGAACCTTGTACGTTGTTCTGGCCGCGCAACGGGTTGACACCGACGCCCTCGCGGCCGATGTTTCCGGTGGCCATGGCGAGGTTGGCGATACCCATGACGGTGGTCGAACCCTGGCTGTGCTCGGTCACGCCCAGACCGTAGTAGATGGCGGCGTTACCGCCGGTGGCGTAGAGGCGCGCAGCGGCACGCACGGTCTGCGGGTCGATGCCGAGGTCTTTTTCCAGCGCTTCCGGCGAATTCTCCGGCTTGGCGACGAAGTCGCGCCACATCTCGAAGGAATCCCATTCACAGCGCTCGCGCACGAAGTCTTCGTTGACCAGACCTTCGGTGACGATGACGTGCGAGAGGGCGGAGATCAAGGCGACGTTGGTGCCCGGGCGCAGCTTGAGATGGTAGTCGGCCTTGACGTGCGGCGACGATACGAGGTCGATCTCGCGCGGGTCGGCCACGATCAGTTTGGCGCCCTGACGCAGGCGGCGCTTCATTTGCGAAGCGAATACCGGATGGCCGTCAGTCGGGTTGGCGCCGATGACCATGATGACATCGGACTGCATGACCGAATCGAAGGTCTGCGTACCGGCCGATTCTCCCAGGGTTTGCTTCAGGCCGTAGCCGGTCGGCGAGTGGCAGACGCGGGCGCAGGTGTCGACGTTGTTGGTGCCGAAACGGGCGCGCACCAGTTTCTGTACGACATAGACTTCCTCGTTGGTGCAGCGCGAGGAGGTGATGGCGCCGATAGCGCCGACGCCATGCTTGGCTTCGATGCGCTTCAGTTCGCTGGCGGCGTAGCTGATCGCTTCTTCCCAGGAGACTTCCTGCCACGGATCCTTGATGCTCTTGCGGATCATCGGGGTCGTGATGCGGTCCTTGTGCGTGGCATAGCCCCATGCAAAGCGGCCCTTGACGCAGGAGTGGCCGTGGTTGGCGCCGCCGTTCTTGCTCGGCACCATGCGGATGACTTCCTCGCCCTTCATTTCGGCGTCGAACGAACAACCGACGCCGCAGTAGGCGCAGGTGGTGGTCACGCTGTGTTCCGGCGTGCCGTGTTCGATGACGGTGTTCTCCATCAGCGTGGCGGTCGGGCAGGCCTGCACACAGGCGCCGCAGGAGACGCATTCAGAATCGAGGAAATTCTCGATGCCGGAGGCGACCTTGGAATCGAAGCCGCGCGACTGGATGGTCAGCGCGAACGTGCCTTGGGTTTCCTCACAGGCGCGCACGCAACGCGAGCAGACGATGCATTTGGCCGGATCGAAGGTGAAATACGGGTTGGAGGTGTCCTTTTCCGCCTTCAGGTGGTTGGCGCCGTCATAGCCGTAGCGCACTTCGCGCAGGCCGACTGCACCGGCCATGTCCTGCAGTTCGCAGTCGCCGTTGGCGGCGCAGGTCAGGCAGTCGAGCGGGTGGTCGGAGATGTAGAGTTCCATGGTGCCGCGACGGATGTCCGCCAGCTTGGGCGTTTGCGTATGCACCTTCATGCCGGCATCGACCGGGGTCGTGCAGGAAGCCGGATAGCCGCGGCGGCCTTCGATCTCAACCAGGCAGAGGCGGCAGGAGCCGAACGGTTCCAGGCTGTCGGTGGCGCACAGTTTGGGCACGGTGACGCCGGCCATCATCGCGGCGCGCATGACCGAGGTACCCTTGGGTACGCTGATCTCCTGGCCGTCGATCTCCAGACTGACGTGGGTATCGCTGTGCTTGAGCGGGGTGCCGAAATCGATAGGTTTGTTCATGATGCGGTCTCCTCGGCGTTATGCTGCCGTTGTACTGGCGTCCACGCCAAAATCTTCAGGAAAATGATTGAGCGCGCTGAGCACCGGGTAGGGTGTCATGCCGCCCAATGCGCAGAGCGAACCGTTCAGCATGGTATCGCTCAGGTCTCGTACCAGCGTGATCTGTTTCTCCCGGTCACGACCGGCAATGATCTTGTCCATGACTTCCATGCCGCGTGTCGAGCCGATGCGGCATGGCGTGCACTTGCCGCAGGATTCGATGGCACAGAACTCGAAGGCATAACGGGCCATCTTTGCCATGTCCACGGTGTCGTCGAAGGCGACGATGCCGCCGTGACCGAGTACGGCCCACAATTCACTGAACTTCTCGTAATCCAGCGGCGTGTCGAATTGTGATTCGGGCAGATAGGCGCCGAGCGGGCCGCCGACCTGCACGGCACGGATCGGCCGGCCGCTGGCGGAGCCGCCGCCGAAATCGTAGAGCAGTTCGCGCAGCGTGATGCCGAAGGCCTTTTCGACCAGGCCGCCATGCTTGATGTTGCCGGCCAGCTGGATCGGCAGCGTGCCGCGCGAGCGGCCCATACCATAGTCCTTGTAGTAGGTCGCCCCCTTGTCGAGGATGATGGGCACGCTGGCGAGACTGATGACGTTGTTGACCACGGTCGGCTTGCCGAACAGGCCTTCGATGGCGGGTAGCGGCGGTTTGAAGCGCACCAGGCCGCGCTTGCCTTCCAGGCTTTCCAGCAGCGAGGTCTCCTCGCCACAGACATAAGCGCCGGCGGCGCGACGGACTTCCAGGTCAAACCTGCGGCCGCTGTCGAGGATGTTGTCGCCCAGGTAGCCGTTCTTGTAGGCGCTGTCGATGGCTTCGTTCAGTATCTGCAGAGCATCAGGATATTCCGAACGCAGGTAGATATAGCCCTGTGTGGCGCCGACGGCGAGGCCGGCGATGGTCATGCCCTCGATCAGCACGAAAGGGTCGCCTTCCATGATCATGCGGTCGGAGAAGGTGCCGGAGTCGCCCTCGTCGGCGTTGCAGACGATGTATTTCTGTTCGGCTTCGCAGCCGAGTACGGTGTTCCATTTGATGCCGGTCGGGAATGCTGCGCCCCCGCGCCCGCGCAGGCCGGATTCCGTGACTTGTTGCACGATGTCGGCCGGTGCCATGGTCAATGCCTGGCGCAGACCACGATAGCCATCGTGCGCGATATAGTCGCCGAGGCTGACCGGGTCGGTGATGCCGACGCGGGCAAAGGTCAGGCGCTCCTGATTTTTCAGCCAGGGCAGTTCGTCAGTGATGCCTTGGCGTAGCGCATGCTCGCCCCCGTGCAAAAAGTCGCTATCGAACAGTCCGGCGACGTCGTCCGTTTCCACCGGGCCGTAGGCTACCCGACCTTGCGCTGTCGCCACTTCGACCAGCGGTTCCAGCCAGTGCATGCCGCGGGAGCCGTTTCTGACGATTTCGATCACGACGCCGCGACGCGCGGCTTCTGCTGCAATCTGCAGGGCAACTGCGTCCGCATCCATGGAAAGTGCGGCTGAATCTCTTGGGATGTAAACCTTGATGCTCATTGTGAATCTCTCGCAGCTTGAATCAGGCGGGTGAGTTTTTCCGGGCTGACGCGGCCGTGGACTTTTTCATCCAGCATCACAGCCGGGGAAAGGGAGCAGTTGCCGAGGCAGTAGACTGGTTCCAGCGTCACGGCGCCATCGGCGCTGGTTTCGTGATAGTCGACCTGCAACAGCGATTTGGCGCAGGCTTCGATATCGGCGGAGCCCATGGCCTGGCAGGACTCGGCGCGGCATACCTGCAGCACATGGCGACCCGGCGGATGGGTGCGGAAGTGATGGTAGAAGCTCACCACGCCATGCACTTCAGCGACCGACAGGTTGAGCGCCTTGCTGATCGCGCTGTAGCTTTCCTCGGGGATATAGCCGATGTCGTCCTGTATCGCGTGCAACAAGGGCAACAGGCCGCCCGCCGTGGTTTTGTAGCGGTCGATGTGAGACTGGATACTGGAAAAATTGGTCGCTTCCAAAATATGCTCTTTCTGAACGATCTGGCAAAACAATCGGTATATGTTACCAAATAATGGCTGCTATATATCTTTATAGAGATTGCAAAATTGTGATTTTGTTCTCTCTGGAACTGCAAATTTGCTTTTTTAATACAGTCAATTAACCGCGTTTCTTCAGGGGTTATCGGGCGGTCACTGCCGGCGTGCGGGTCGAATTTTCCCTCAGCCAAAAATTCAAGTCTGGCAGGTGAAGGCTACGGGCTGGATGCCAGATCCGCTGCGACACGTCAGCGGCTGCGCTGGTAGAGGCGGAAGCTCTCGCGCCGCTCCGCCGCGCGCTTGCCTTCCCAGATCAGGCGCCAGTCATCGCCGGGCTCGATCGCCGGTTTGCCACGTTCATCCTGCAACAGGTAAAAATCGCATGCGATGCCGCGTTTTGGCGTATGCAGCCGGATGTCGGCATAGTAATCCAGCAGCGCGGTCTGGGCGCCGCCCAGATTCGGGCTTTGCAGGCAGTCATAGCCGGCTGGCAACGCCGCAGAGATGCCGCGCATGACGCCTTCATAGCTGCGGGCCGAATCGATCCAGGGCAGCCACAGACACATCAGCAGGCTCCAGACCATGGTGCAGCCGACCGCCCAATCCGTCACGGCGGCGCGGTTCGAATGCCGCGAGTTGTTGATGACCAGCAACCAGATGACGGTTATGACAATGGCGAAGATAAATCCGACCCAGCCGAAAACCGGTTCGCTGACGCCGGAAAGGAACTGCATGCGTTCGTTGAGTTTGGCCGGCCAGCCGGATTGCATGGCGAACCAGCCGAGCCAGATGAGAAATGCCATGGTGCCGAACAGCATGAGACCGAACCAGTTGAGCAGCCCGGCGGCACCACGTTTCAGGGTCTCGACGCTACCACCGGCGATGGCAGCCAGCGGCAGCAGAAAGACCAGCGCATTGGTTTCGCTGGCATTGTCGCTGCTGCCGATCAGTAACAGGCTGACCAGGAAAAAGACGACAGGCAACTGGAAGCGCGCTTCGCGCAGCAGGCTGGCGCGGTAATACCAAAGCCCCCACAGGGCCAGGGGCAGCGCCGGCAATGCATACCAGCTCAGGGTTTTCAGGTAATACCAGTAATTGAGGCCGCCGAAGCCGTCGATGCTGAGTTGCCACCATTGCAACAGAGCTTCCGGCGCGTGTAGCCAGGTGAGAAGCGGCCAGACCAGCAGCCAGGGCGCTGCGAACAGGGCAGCGATGGCGGCCACAATCATGAAACTCCTGCTGCGCCACGTTGGGAACAGCAGGGCTAGGATGGCAGCCGTCACCAGCAGTATCAATGCAGGGGTAAGGCCGAGTGCGAGAAAGCTGATGCCGAGGCCGGTGCCGAGCAGTACCGAGGCGCGGTAAGGCCGACGCTTCGCCAGTGCCAGTGCGTAAAAGCCCATGGCCACACCGGCGAGTCCTGCCACCTGCGGCATCAGCAAGTGGGCGGTCAGCACCAGCCCGAATGAGCCGAGAAAGATGAAAGTGGTCTGGCGGCCGGTGCCGAAACCCCATTGTTCACGGCCTATCATGCCGACCATGAGCAGGGTGATGGCCATCCACAAGCCGGTGGCCAGGCGTGCCGCATCATGGGTGTCTAGCAGGGGTGAAAGGGCTTTGGCGGTCGCGCTCGCGGTCAGATGGTAGAGCGGCGGCGTTTCCATCCGAGTCTGGCCGACGGCGATTGGCGTCAGCAGGTTGTCGCCTTGCAGCATGGATTTGACGATGCTGATAGTCTGCGATTCGTCAGGCTTCCAGGGCTCGTGGCCGACCAGGCCCATGCAGATCCAGATGATGCTGAGCACGATCAGCAGTCTGGTCTTTGCCCGTTCGCCTATGCGAGCACGCGGCGTTGCCAGATTGCCCTGCCAGTCATGTTCCAGATCAAAAGCCATCGTTATCCGTTATTGTTGGTTAGCATTCGTTCGATATTTTAAAAACAAAAAGGCAGCCAAAGCTGCCTTTCTATCAAAATAACGCCAAGAATTACATGCCGTATTTCTGACGGAATTTTTCAACACGACCTGCAGTGTCCAGAATCTTCTGCTTGCCGGTGTAGAACGGATGGCACAGGGAGCAGACTTCAACATTGAAGTCTTTGCCAATGGTCGTGCGCGTCTTGAACTTGTTGCCGCAGCTGCAAGTCACGTTAACTTCAGGGTAATTCGGATGGATATCGGCCTTCATGCTGATGTCTCTTTCAAATGCTGTCGCAGAAAACCCGTGATTATCAATGAAAAGCCGGAAGTTTTCAACAACTAATTCCGTTCATGCGATGATTTTTAATCGGATTAACTCATGTCGCATGGCGTCGAAGAACTCAGCGTTGTTCTTGGTCGGCTTGATCTTGTCCAGCAGGAACTCCATCGCTGAGGTGCGAGGCCGGAGACACGGTGCGCGTGAGCGCTGGTGCGGGAATCCGGCCTCGACCTCGAAGCCGCGACAGATTTAGCCGCGTCGCATGGCGTCGAAGAACTCAGCGTTATTTTTGGTTGACTTGATCTTGTCCAGCAGGAATTCCATCGCTTCGAGGTCATCCATCGGATACAGCAGTTTCCGCAGTACCCAGATCTTCTGCAGGATGTCCTTCTCGATCAGCAGTTCCTCGCGGCGCGTGCCCGATTTGTTGACGTTGATGGCGGGGTAGATACGCTTCTCGGCCATGCGGCGGTCGAGGTGGATCTCCATGTTGCCGGTGCCCTTGAACTCTTCATAGATGACATCATCCATGCGGCTGCCGGTATCGACCAGCGCGGTGGCGATGATGGTCAGGCTGCCACCTTCCTCGATGTTGCGTGCGGCCCCGAAGAAGCGCTTGGGGCGCTGCAGCGCGTTGGCATCGACACCGCCGGTCAGCACCTTGCCGGAGGCCGGTACTACGGTGTTGTAAGCGCGTGCCAGACGTGTGATGGAGTCGAGCAGGATGACGACATCCTTTTTGTGTTCGACCAGGCGCTTGGCCTTTTCCAGCACCATTTCAGCGACCTGCACGTGGCGCGTGGCGGGTTCGTCGAAGGTGGAGGCGACCACTTCGCCTTTTACCGAACGGGTCATTTCCGTTACTTCTTCCGGTCGTTCGTCAATCAGCAGCACGATCAGCGATACATCCGGATGGTTGGCGGTGATGGCGTGTGCGATGTGCTGCATCATCACTGTCTTGCCGCTCTTCGGGCTGGCGACCAGCAAGCCGCGCTGGCCCTTGCCGATCGGCGCGATCATGTCGATGACGCGGCCGGTGATGTTCTCTTCGCCCTTGATGTCGCGTTCAAGGATGAGCGGCTCGGTAGGGAAAAGCGGCGTCAGGTTTTCGAACAGGATCTTGTGCTTGGTGTTCTCGGGCGGTTCGCCATTGACACTGTCGACCTTGACCAGCGCGAAGTAGCGTTCGCCTTCCTTTGGCGTGCGAATCTCGCCCTGAATGCTGTCTCCGGTGTGCAGATTGAACCGTCGGATCTGCGAAGGTGAGACGTAGATGTCGTCCGGGCCTGCCAGATAGGAGGTGTCGGGGGAGCGCAGGAAACCGAAGCCGTCCTGCAGTACTTCCAGCGTGCCGTCACCGAATATGCTGTCGCCTTTCTTGGCTTTGTTCTTGAGTAGAGCAAAGATCAGGTCCTGCTTGCGCATGCGACTGGCGTTTTCGATTTCGTTGGAAATCGCCATTTCAACCAGTTCTGTGACGGGTAGGTGCTTCAGATCGGATAAATGCATAAAGAAAAGCTCGCTGGAGTTCGAAACTGCATGGGGAAAGGATAAAGCTGGAAGAATTAAGTGCCTGATTCCCGAGTTTTTGTGATTGAAGGACTAAAACTCAAGAATCAGGTCAAACAGTAACTGCATTAAATATTGCTGTCAATGAATGCGGTCAATTGTGATTTGGACAGGGCACCGACTTTGGTGGCTTCGACGTTGCCGTTCTTGAACAGCATCAGGGTGGGGATACCACGGATGCCATACTTGGGCGGGGTGTTCTGGTTCTCGTCGATGTTCAGCTTGGCGACTTTGAGGCGGCCGGCATATTCCTTGGCGATTTCGTCGAGAATCGGAGCAATCATTTTGCATGGACCACACCACTCGGCCCAGTAATCGACCAGCACCGGGGTTTGTGATTGCAGGACTTCCTGCTCGAATGCGTCATCGCTGACATGGATAATATGTTCGCTCATGTGAACCTCTGTGAAATTGATACGGAATTTAGGTGGTGGAAAATACGATTTCGCTATCCTAGCGAAAAACCGGCTTCGCGTGAAGCTTCATCTATTGTAATGCGCAGGTTTGGATGGGCGGGGGTTGTCCGATGATTCAGAGTGCGCTGAATTGAAAGCGCTCGAAGCTTCGTGTGCGTTCGATCAGCTTGGTGACCATGATGCGGCAAGTGCTACCGTTCTGGTCCAATTCGAGCACGCGCGCCGGGGCATAAATGCCGCAGCGGGTGATGATGGAAGCGGCCTGGTTGATGGCGGACATCGCCGGCAGAATCAGGGCCGGCTCGAACAGACCGCTGCCATTCGCCAGGCGAACGCCGGCTGCTTCGGCTTTCGGAGCCAGCAGCTGCGTTCCGATGTCCAGTTGTTCCTGTTCTCCGTTGGTGGCCCAGCGCAGTACGGCGACAGACCAGTTCTTCTCGCCTTCGCTCTTGATGCTGAGCAGCTCGCCGATACGTACCTGTGCTGCGACCGAGGGGAATTTCCTCAAGGCCGTGCCGCTGGCGCTGACATTGATCACCTGCCAGGTTGAAGCCTTGACTGCCGGTCTGACGACGGGTAATGGCTCCATCAGGTTCGAATCTTCTGCACCCGCCGGCTGCTGGTAATGTTGTTCGTTATTGATGAAGTAGTGGGCGGCTATCAGGCCGACACCCAACTGTGCGCGGCTGCTCATGTTCGAGCGCTTGTAGATGCGCTTGGGCGAGACGCCCCAGTGCTTGATCAGGTAGACCAGCATGTCCTGATATTTGCTATCGAGCGAGTTCTCCGGCAGGCCGGAGTTTCTGGCGATGTTGCCGGACTGGAGCATTTGCAGATGCTGATGCACGAGGCGCGCGAGGTCGACCGTGATAAACAGGATGTCCGTACTGTCGTCGGTTTGTTCGACATTCTTGACGTGAGGAACGGGCGGTTTATCGGAGTCCAGTGCGACGACAAAAATGCCGGCCGGGTTTTCCAGAATGCCCAGCCCCTGCAATTGGGTATGGTTGGCAAAGCGGGCGATGTAATCGGCGACCAGTTCCATGTCCTGCGGCGCAAGGTGCTGAGGGTCGGCCAGCGCCATCAGCAGGATTTGCTTGTACAGCAGGTCTATGCTGGTTTTCTGGTCGTCGATGAGGAGTTCGATCTCGTGCAGGGATTCCTGTGCCGCATGGAAATAAAGCTGATGCCAGTCGCGCCAGATGCTGCCCGGCACGCTGAAATAGGTTTCGTAATAGACCATGGAAAGCTGGCGCAGCGATTCCATGGCGCGGTAGATGGTCAGTGCGATGGTTTTGTCGCTGGGGCTAAACAATTGGCCGAGCTGGTCGTTCAAGGCAAGCTTGTAGCCGTACGACAGCTCGAGCCAGAGCGATTCGGCCGCTGCTGCATGCGTCTTCGATTCCTTCGAAAGCGGCAGTGATGCGTTGCAGTAGATGTCGGCCAGATTGCCGGCGAGCCGGGCGATGTGTTCGCGGTAGAGATCCAGCGCCCGCAGGCGGTGATCGGCCGAGACTTTTTGGCGATTCAGGATCTCCATCTCATCTTGTAGTGCGGTCGCTGCCTGCAGCGGTGAGGTCGGCAGTTTCGCGATGAATTCGAGCACCTTCTGCGTGCGCGTCTCGGCAACGATCAGCGGTTTTTCTTCAAGCGCCGGAACTGTAAGATTCAAGGGCATTCAAAACTACTCCGATGGTAATGTGATGATGTTAGTGGCTCTTGCGGAATTTGTCACGAGAGATGCGCGGGCGGCCCTGTCGGGCGCGAGTTCAGGATGAATGGGGGGTGTCGGCTTGATGCGATGGTTCCGGTGTTGGCTGTTGATGGTCCTGGTGATGTTCTCCGGCGTGGCGCAGGCGGCAAAACCGTGGACGCTGACCGACCTCGGCGGCGTCAATCATCGTCTGGCGGATTATCGCGGCAAGTGGGTGGTGGTCAATTATTGGGCGACATGGTGTCCGCCATGTCTTGAAGAGGTGCCGGATCTGGTCAATCTCTACGACGGCCGCAAGGATCGCGATCTGATGGTGTTTGGTGTGGTGTTCGAATACGGCAATCTGCAGGAGGTCGAGAAATTCGTCGATGACATGTTGATGTCGTACCCGATCGTCCTTGGCAACCAGCGCATCATCAGCGAGATCGGCCCGGCGGAGATATTGCCCAGCACGTATATCTACGATCCGGCCGGAAAACTGGTCAAGGTCAGGCGTGGCCTGATCACCCGGCAATACATCGAGGAGTTGATGGCAGGTCGCGCCCGCTGAGCGTCACGCGGCCTGCATGGTTTGTATATGATTCAATTCGGGGTGGGGATGCTGTTGCCCTCGGCGTCCAGCACGTTCAGCTGATTCTCTTCGGCGAAGTGCATCAGTTGGGTATAGCCTTCCGGATTGACGACCTTCAGCTTCAGATCCACCGCCAGGCAGCGCACGCCGTTGCGCACGCGCGGCTTGAGGTAGGGGGAATAGCGCAGCTTTTTGTCCGGCCCGAAGGTGGCGTAGGTGCTGCACATGCGGTCGACCCAGTCGCTGGGGCGGAACGGCTTGCCGGCGCGGGTCAGACCTTCAATGATGATCTCGTTCTGCGAGCTGTTTTTGCTGGTGGTATTCATATGGCCTGCGGGTGAAGTGTAGTGGTTGAATTATAGCATTCAAGCAATATGCATGCCGCATGCCTAATTTATGTATTCGAAGACCTTCACCACCTTTTCCACACCCCCGACGTTGCGTGCGATATCGACCGCATCTTCGGCTTCCTCGCGGGTGACCATGCCCATCAGATAGACGACCGAGTTTTCTGTGACGACTTTGACGTAGTTGGCCGGGAAGCGGTTTTCCTTCAGCATGCTCGATTTGACCTTGGAGGTGATGTAGGTGTCGTTGGCGCTGGTGCCGAGGCCGCTCTTTTCGCTGATGGCGAGTTCGTTTGTGACGGTCTTGACGTTCTCGACACTGAGCGCGGCGCGTTCGGCCTTGGCCCGGATCTCTTCGCTGATGGCTTCGCCGGTCAGCAACACGTTGAGGTTGAAACTGGTGACGCTCACATTGATATTGGCTGCACCAATGTTGTCGACGATCATTTTCTTGGCTTTCAGTTCGATGGCCTGATCCTCGATGTAGATGCCACTGGTGCGGCGGTCGGCGGCCATGACGCCACCGGCAACGGCGCCGCCGGCGACGACCGGGACGCATGCCGCGAGTTGCAGGGCAAGCAGTGCGGCCGCTATAAGTTTGATGCTGGTGCTCAGTTTGGGCTGATTCATTCGTTCACTCCTAATAAAAGACTATCGACGGCATCGCACAGGCAATGCAGTGTCAACAAAAAAGATTCCATGATTCTGGCGCTGCTGTCGTGCGGCACACCGATGTGGAGATCCTGTTCCCCCAGCAGTTCGACCACTTCGCCGCCGTCGCCACCGGTCAGCGCGATGACGCGCAGGCCTTGCTCCTGGGCACTGCGAATGGCCTTGGCGATGCTGGCTGACATGCCGTGGCTGCTGATCGCCAACAACACATCGCCTTCCATGCCCAGCGCGACTACCTGTTTGGAGAATACCTGCTCGAAATGGTTCTCACCGGCGATGGCGGTCAGGGTCGCGCTGTCGCTACAGAGCGAGACCGCCGCCAGCCCGGGTCGCTCCAGTTCGAACTGATCCAGCATGAGCGCGACCAGATACTGGGCGATGGCCGCCGCGCCACCGGTACCGCAGACCAGGAGTTTCTGTTCCTTCAGCAGTGCGTCGACGATGATGTCCGCAGCGTCTGCGACAGGCTGCGCCAACAGCATGGCCAGCTCTGCGGTCAGGCGGCTGTTCTGTTCGAAATGGCTGCTGATTCTGGCCGGCAGGGTCACGTTTTCGACTCCGTCCGTTCAGCTTGCATCGAAGGCATTTTGAATCCATTCGATATCGCGGCCGTCGATCCGGCTCATGAGCACGACGTCGAAACGGCTGGCATGGCTGCCATTTCGCTGCAGGTAATGTTCAGCCGTGCGGATGATGCGTTGCTGCTTGGCCGGCGTTATGCTCATGGCTGCGCCGCCGAAGCCGGTGTTGCTGCGCAGACGCACTTCGACGAACACCAGCGTGCTGCCGTCCTGCATGATGAGGTCGATCTCGCCGTGGCGTGTCGCATGGTTTCTTTCCAGCAGTTTCAGGCCTTTTTGTTGCAGAAAAGTGGCAGCGACATGTTCCGCTTCACTACCACGGCTGTTCAAGGTTGCCGCTCCAGTATCACGCCGTTGCCGTCGAAACGGCCGACCGCCAGGCTGCGATCGATCTCGCCGTTGGCACCGATGCGGATGCGGCCGGTCAGGCCTCGGATGGCGCTTGACTGGCCGGGCTGGGCGGCGATGGCGGCCAATACCTGATAGGCGTCGACCCCCAGCGCGAACCAGCGCTGCATCATGCCTTCCGGTAGGTTGGCGGCGGTGCTGCGGTAAGGCTGGAAGGCCGGGTCGTCCGCATTCAGTATCCAGGGCAGGTCGATGAAGCGAACGGCCAGCAGCGCGGCGTCCTCCGGCTCGTAATTGACGCCGGTGTAGATATGGGAAAAGCCGTAGACCGGAATGGTGATGTCGAGGTGACCGCGGACCTGGCGGCCCTGCTCCGGACTCATGGCCAGCAGGATGAGGTCGGGGCTTGCGGCCTGCAGTTGTGCCCGCAATTCATCCGCTGGCGTTGCCGTATCGACAGTCGTTTGCGACATTACCTGGCCGCCTTCCGCCTGCCAGGCCCGCGCGAAGGCCTCGCTCAAGCGGGCGCCGATGCCGTTGTCGGCCGTGAGGATGACGGCACGCTGCATGCCGGCGTCGCGCGCCATTCGGCTGATCTGGGCGGCCTCGGTGTCGATCGACAGGCCGAGACTGTAGAGGTTCTTCAGTTCGAAGCTGGCGTCTGCCTGATTCAGCGCCAGCGTCGGCACGGACAGTTCGCCGCTTGCGAGGGCCGCGGTCGTCAGCGCGGTGACTTCATCTCGCACCAGCGGACCGATGATAAAATCGGCGCCTTCGCTGACCGCCTGGGCGTGTGTGGTGCCTATCATGTCCTTGTCGCCGTTGGTCGGGTAGATCATGACTTCGCTCGTGTCGTTGGCAGCCTGCATGGCGGCCATGAAACCTTGCTGGATGGCATCGGCAGCCGGGTAGAAATCGGCGCTGGCGAAGGGCAGCAGCAGGGCGATTCTGTGACGCGACGCTTCGGCAGTAGTGAGGCTGACAGTATCGGCCGGAGTAGGTGCCGGCGTCAGTTGCAGCACGAGATCGGTGTCTGCGCGGTGGTCAGGGTAAACCCTTTGCCAGTCGGCGATGGTGGCAGCGTGATCCGTGCTGGTTTGCAGGCCGAGCGCCAAATCGATCCAGCCCTGGATGCCGGTGTTGAAGCTTTCTCCGCGCATCTCGATCAATCGTGCGCGATCGAGGTCGACCAGAGCACGCCAGATGGCGGTCTGGTTCTGCCGGATCAGCTCGATGTCGGCTTTGTCGGCGGCGCGCCATTGTTGTTCGGCCAGCATGCGATGCTCAAGCGCGCGCAAGGGGTTGGCCTGCCGATCATAGGCTAGGGCGAGGCTTGCGTGTAAACTTGCAACTGCTTCGGGCAGCAGCGAACCATCCGTGGCTGCGCCGCTGACCTGTATCGGCAGCAACAGGCGGAAGGTCTGGTCGACATCGTTGCCGGCGGCGGCGATGGCGCCCTCCAGTATCTTGGCATAGGCCTCTTGCGGCGGGATTTTCAGCAGCGCGATCCGGGCGCAGGCTACATCCTGTCGCTTCAGGCAGTCGAGGCCCTGGATAAACGTGGTTTCTGCAGGCTTGCCGACCGCCGCTGCCGAAGTGGCATTGAGGAACATGAAGCCGGACAGGCAGAGCAGCCAGAGAAATGGGGACGAGAGGCGTTGAATCATAGCGGCACATTATATGTTGTAGCCACACCGATTGGAAACCTGCAGGACATCACGCTGCGGGCGCTGGAGGTGCTGAAGACGGTCGACATCATCGCGGCCGAGGACACGCGCCATACCTCGGGTCTTCTTTCGCATTACGCCATCCGTAAAAAGCTGGTAGCCGTGCATGAGCACAACGAACATCAATCAGCCGAGCAGTTGCTTACGCGATTGCGGGCGGGTGAGTCCGTGGCGCTGGTTACCGATGCCGGTACGCCCGGCATCAGTGACCCGGGTGCAGTCGTGGTCGATATCGTGCGGCAGGCCGGAATAGTCGTCGTGCCGGTGCCCGGCGCCAGCGCGGTGACCGCTGCATTGTCCGCTTCCGGTATACGCCACAACGGTTTCAGTTTCATCGGCTTTTTGCCGGCCAGCGGCAGCCAGCGGCGCAATCAATTGGAATCGTTGAAGACGCTGCCACAGACATTGGTGTTCTATGAGGCGCCACACCGTGTGCTGGACAGTGTGGCGGACATGACGGCGGTGCTCGGTGGCGAGCGCCGGCTGACCATCGCGCGGGAGCTGACCAAGACCTTCGAGACTTTTCATCGTTGCCGGCTGGACGAAGCGCTGGCCTGGCTGCAGTCCGACACCAATCAGCAGCGCGGTGAGTTCGTGTTGCTGGTGGAACCGATGCCGCAGGCGGAAGCCACGGGAATCGCACCGGAAATCGACCGCATGCTCCGGCTGCTGATGGCGGAACTGCCGCTCAAGCAGGCGGTAAAATTGGCAGCGGAAATCAGCGGCGAGAAGAAAAACGCACTCTATGAATATGGCTTGAAAATCAAAGATAACCTGAAGAATTAAAGGCAATCATGACACAAACCCTGACCATTACCCGGCCGGACGACTGGCACCTGCATCTGCGCGACGGAGAAGCGCTGCGCGCCGTGCTGCCCGATACCGCCCGGCAGTTCGCGCGCGCCATCGTCATGCCCAACCTGCGGCCGCCGGTGACGACGACCGAAATGGCGGCGGCCTATCGCCAGCGCATACTGTATGCCTTGCCTGCCGGCATGCGATTCGAGCCGTTAATGACCTTGTACCTGACCGACAACACGACGGCGGACGAGATCCGCAAGGCAAAGGACAGTGGTTTCGTCCACGGCGTCAAGCTCTATCCGGCCGGTGCGACCACCAATTCGGATTCCGGTGTGACCAATATCGGGCATTGTGTCAAGGCGCTGGAAGCCATGGAGCAATGCGGCATGCCGTTGCTGGTGCATGCCGAGGTGACGGATGCGGATGTGGATGTCTTTGACCGCGAGAAGGTCTTCATTGAGCGCCACATGATTCCGCTGCTGCAACGTTTTCCGGCGCTGCATGTCGTGTTCGAGCACATTACGACGCGTGATGCGGCCGAGTTCGTCGCGTCCGCACCGGCGCACATCGGGGCGACGATCACCGCACATCATCTGTTGATGAACCGCAATGCCATGTTCTCCGGCGGTATCCGTCCGCACCATTATTGTCTGCCGGTGTTGAAGCGCGAAGAACATCGCCAGGCGCTAATTCAGGCTGTCATTTCCGGCAATCCGAAATTCTTTCTCGGCACCGACAGCGCGCCGCATCCCAGGTCGGCGAAAGAGGCAGCTTGCGGTTGTGCCGGCATGTATACGGCACATGCCGCGATCGAGTTGTATGCCGAGGTGTTTGAGGCCGCCGGGGCGCTGGGCAGGCTGGAAGTCTTTGCTGCTTTCCATGGCGCCGATTTCTATGGCTTGCCAAGAAATGCCAGCCAAATAACGTTGAAAAAAGAAGCCTGGAAAGTGCCGGACAGTCTGCCCATGGGTGCCGATGTTCTGGTACCGCTACGCGCGGGGCAGGAAGTGGGCTGGAAGCTGGCATGATAGAATGCTGACTGAAGCTGGCCAGGCAGTCGCTGTTCGCATTCAACTTGCCAGTTTACTGGCTTAGTTGAATGGTGAAGACCTTTACGGGCTCACAACGAAGAGAGGAAAGTCCGGGCTCCGCAGAGCAGGATGACGGCTAACGGCCGTACGCCGTGAGGCGAGGAATAGGGCCACAGAGACGAGTAAACCGCAAGGTGGACGTGAAACGCGGTAACCTCCATCCGGAGCAAAGCCAAATAGGGTAGCGATAGCGTGGCTCGCGCTGCTACCGGGTAGGCTGCTCGAGCGTACGAGTAATTGTGCGCCTAGATGAATGACTGTCGCCCGCCGCAAGGCGGGAACAGAACCCGGCTTATCGGCCAGCTTCAATCTTTCTTGCTTGGTTTATCCGATCCGCCAGTCTTTTGTGCGCGGCATCAGTTTCAGGAGGCCGCCATTTATTGGCCTGCATCCGTACATCGGAAGCGCGTTCGCGCAGGAAAAATTCAAGCACATCGTAACGAGTCCTCATAAAGCACATTCACTAAATTTTCTATCCCATTAATTATTAAAGGATTATTTTTCATCACCAAAATCCGCTAAGTCCTTGTCCTGTAAGGGAAAATCACAAAAAAGGGCTTGCGTTGCCCATTTTTTTTATCTATAGTGGGTCTTAGTGGAGAAAAGTGGGTTTTTGTGGGAAGTTGTCATCCTAACTGTCGTGCTCATCTCATGACGTTTTGTTTGGCATCAAGGCTTCAGCTGTCTGGTCGGCGGCTTCCCACGCTTTAATAAGGGGTGGCGAACAGCATGTTTCGCGGTGCAACATCATTGAATCTGGATGCCAAAGGCAGGCTCGCCGTGCCGAGCAAGCATCGCGATGCCTTGCAGACGCAGTGCGCCGGCCATCTGGTGCTGACCGCCCACCCGCACCGCTGCCTCCTGCTCTACCCGCAGCCGGCCTGGGAGCCGATCCAGTCCAAGGTCATGTCGCTCTCCAGCTTCGACAAACAATCCAGTGCCCTGCAGCGCCTCTTGGTTGGTTATGCCGAAGATCTGGAGATGGATAGTGCCGGCCGCCTGCTGGTCTCTCCTGCGCTGCGCGAGTTCGCTGGCCTCGAAAAACAAGCCATGCTGGTCGGGCAGGGCAGTCACTTCGAGTTATGGAATATCGATGCATGGCGCGCTCAACTTGAGCGCGTGATGTCCGGCGACGACATGTCGCTGCCCACCGAGCTGGAGGGTTTTTCGCTGTGAGCGTTGGCCTGCGCCAGCCTCCCAAATCCTCAGCCTCCCTGTCGCCCGAATCGCCTCCACAGGTTACGGACTTGAACACCCAGACACATATCACGGTTCTGCCCGATGAGGCCGTCGATGCGCTTGCCATCAAGCCATCCGGCATCTATGTCGACGGCACTTTCGGCCGCGGCGGGCACAGCCGCAGGATTCTGGAGCGGCTCGATACGGCGGGTCGCCTGATTGCACTCGATCGCGATCTGGCGGCGATTGCGGCGGCGGCGGCGATCACGGATGCGCGTTTCAAGATCATTCACAGTCATTTCTCGGCGATCGGTCAGGCGCTTGGGGATATCGGCGTGCAGCAGGTGGATGGCATTCTGCTCGATATCGGTATTTCCTCGCCGCAGATAGACGTCGGTGAGCGCGGTTTCAGTTTCAGGTTCGATGGTCCGCTCGATATGCGCATGGATCAAAGTCGCGGCAGAACAGCGGCAGAGTTCATCGCTGAAGCAACAGAGCAACAACTTACGGGGGTAATAAAGGATTATGGTGAAGAACGGTTTGCTAAGCAGATTGCAAGGGCGATTGTTGCAGCACGCACTGGGGGGCTCGCCATCGCCACTACCGGACAGCTTGCCAAGATCGTGGCAGGGGCGGTTCCAAAAATCGAGCCTGGCCAAGACCCGGCGACGCGCACATTTCAGGCTCTACGGATTTTCGTCAATCAGGAGCTTGAGGAATTGTCGTTAGCCCTGCCGCAATGTCGCGATCTGCTGAAGCCGGGCGGCCGTCTGGCTGTCATCAGCTTCCATTCGCTGGAGGATCGCATCGTCAAGCGTTTCATCCGCGACGAGCAGGACCGTGACGACCTGCCGGCCAATTTTCCGGTGCGTGCGAAGGATCTGCCGCAGCCGAGAATGAAGGCGGTGGGCAAGGCGATTCGGCCGAGCGCTGCAGAGGTGAAGCGCAACCCGCGCTCGCGCAGCGCGGTGCTGCGCGTGGCAGAAAGAACGGCAGTGCAATGACCAGGCTCAATTTCATCCTGTTCGCCGTGTTGATCGTCACGGCATTGGGCGTGGTGACTGCACAGCACAAGGCGCGCAAGCTGTATTTCGAATTGCAGCAGGCGCAGGATGCCGCCAAGCAATATGAGATCGAGTGGGGCCAGTTGCAATTGGAGCAGAGCACCTGGGCCATGCATTCGCGCATCGAGAGTATCGCCAGCAAACATCTGAACATGGAAGTGCCGGACAGCAAGAGAATTCAGGTCGTGCCGCTACCACCACGGGCAGCCGCAGTGCCGGCAGCGGAGGTGGCGCCGTGATCGACGCCGTCAACCTCAGTCGCCCCGCAGCCGGACGCCAGTCCGTCATCCAGTTGCCGGTCTGGCGCCGGCAAGTGCTGCTGGTCCTGGTGCTGGCCGGATTCGCGGTGCTTGTCGGCCGCAGCGTCTACCTGCAGAGCACGCACAAGCAGTTCCTGCAGCAAAAGGGTGATGCACGCTACAGCCGGACGCTGACGCTGCCAGCGCATCGCGGCATGATTACGGATCGCAACGGCGAGCCGCTGGCGATCAGTACGCCGGTGGAGTCGATCTGGGCCAATCCGCCCAACCTGGAAATGAACAGGGAACAGGCGCAAAAACTGGCGAAGTTGCTGGATTTGAAGGCCGACGGCATTACCAAAAAGCTGCAAAACAACCCGCGCGAGTTCGTCTACCTGAAGCGCCGCATTCCGCCCGAACTGGCGCGCCAGGTCATGGCCCTGAAGATACCCGGCATCTACATGCAGCGCGAGTATCGGCGTTATTACCCGGCCGGCGAGATCGCAGCGCATCTGGTCGGTTTCACCGGCGTCGACGAGATAGGCCGCGAGGGTTTCGAACTTGCAGCGCAGGATCTGCTGTCCGGCAAGGAGGGCAGCCGCCGAGTCATCAAGGACCGGCAGGGCCGCATCGTCGAGGATCTGGAGGCGGTCAAGGTGCCGCAGGACGGCAAGGATCTGGTCCTGTCGATCGACCGGCGCGTGCAGTATCTGGCGCACCGCGAACTGGCGAAGGCGGTGGAGCAGCACAAGGCGAAGGCTGGCGCAGTGGTGGTGCTGGACGCGAAAAGCGGCGAAGTGCTGGCGATGACCAACGTGCCGAGTTACAACCCGAACAATCCGGTCAATCTCGCCGGCCGCGCGCGCAACCGCGCCATCGTCGACCTGTTCGAGCCGGGCTCGACGCTGAAACCGTTCAGCGCTGCTGCCGCGCTCGAGGCCGGTACCTTCGACACCGCGTCCATCATCGATACGACGCCGGGCATGATGCGCATCGGCAGTGCGACCGTGCGCGACGTGCACCCGCAGGGCAAGGTCAGCGTGGCGCAGATCATTCAGAAGTCCTCCAACGTCGGTTCGGCACGGTTGGGCCTGAGTCTGGAACCCAAATACCTGTGGAACGTATTCAATCAGGTAGGTTTCGGTCAGGCGACCAACATCGGCTTCCCCGGCGAGGCTTCCGGCCGGTTACGCGACTACAAGAACTGGCGGCCGATCGAGCAGGCCACCATGTCCTACGGTTACGGCCTCAACCTGACGCTGCTGCAGCTGGCGCGTGCCTATACCGTGTTTGCCAACGGCGGCGAACTGTTGCCGGTCTCGCTGCAGAAGCTGAGCGAGTCGCCGGTCGGGCATCAGGTGTTCTCGCGCAAGACCGCGCGCGACATGCTGGAGATGATGGAACTCGCCGTGCTGCCCGGTGGTACCGCACCGCGTGCCCAGATCATGGGTTACCGGGTCGCCGGCAAGACCGGTACCGCACACAAGCTGGGAGCCGGCGGCTATCAGTCCGACAAATATGTGTCCTCTTTCGTCGGCATGGCGCCGGTGTCCGATCCGCGCCTGATCATGGCGGTGATGATCGACGAGCCAGGCGCCGGTCAGTATTACGGCGGCGCCGTGGCGGCGCCGGTGTTCAGCGCCGTGATGTCCGGCACCCTGCGCATGCTGGCGGTGCCGCAGGATGCGCCGAACGACAACATCGTCATCCCGCCGGAACAGGCGCCGGAAGTGCAGGAGATGGTATGAGCGACATTCTCTCCACACTGCACGCACAAGGAATCTATCCCGGCAGCTTGACCGCAGACAGCCGCAAGGTGCAGTCCGGCAGCCTGTTTCTGGCTTATCCCGGTGAGAGGCAGGACGGCCGCGATTTCATCGCGCAGGCCGTGTCGCAAGGTGCCGTCGCCGTGATCTGGGAAAGTGAAGGTTTTGACTGGAACGAGGGTTGGCGTGTTGCCAACCTGCCGGTCAGCGGCCTGCGCGAACAATGCGGTAGCATCGCCGACGATTTTTACGGCCAGCCGTCACGGCAGCTCTGGATGATCGGTGTCACCGGCACCAACGGCAAGACTTCCTGCAGTCACTGGCTGGCGCAGACGCTGACGTCGCTCGGCCGCAAGACGGCACTGGTCGGCACGCTCGGCAACGGCTTCCCGGCAGCGCTCTCGCACGCCATCAACACCACGCCCGACCCCATTCTGTTGCACGGCATGCTGGCCGCTTATCTGCAGCAGGGTGCGCAGGCCATCGCCATGGAAGTGTCTTCTCACGGGCTGGAACAGGGGCGCGTCGGCGGCGTGCATTTCGACGTGGCCGTACTGACCAACCTATCGCGCGACCATCTGGATTATCACGGCGACATGGCGTCCTATGCGGCCGCCAAGAGAAGGCTGTTCGACTGGCCCGGGCTTGCGCGCAGTGTGCTGAACCTCGACGATGCCTTCGGCCGTCAGGTCGCGCATGAATTGATGGCCGAGCGTCGCCCGGTGCTGACTTACGGTTTTGCTGAGGATGCGATGGTGCGCGGCTATGACCTCACATTCACGACCCAAGGTTTGTCCATGCAAGTCGGGACCGATGCCGGCCATGCCGTGTTGTCGGCGTCCGTGATCGGCAGTTTCAATGCCTCCAACCTGCTGGCGGTGCTGGCTGCGCTGCTCGCTTCCGGCGTGCAGTTGCACGACGCCGTGGCGGCCATTGCACAGATCAAGCCGGTGGCGGGCCGCATGCAGCAGTTGGGTGGCGGAAAACTGCCGTTGGTTGTCATCGATTACGCACATACGCCGGATGCGCTGGAGAAAGTCCTGCACGCCTTGCGCGCCCAGTCGGGTGGGCGGCTGTTCTGCGTGTTCGGATGCGGCGGCAATCGCGATGCCGGCAAGCGCCCGTTGATGGGTGAGGTCGCCTCGAGGCTGGCGGACAAGGTGATCGTTACCAGCGACAACCCGCGCGACGAGTCGCCTGCCTCCATCATCAAGGCGATCGAGGCGGGTCTGCACGGCGATTACGAGATTTTGTCCGACCGGGCGCAGGCCATCGCGAGCGCCATCCGGCAGGCCGCCGCCGGTGATGTGGTGCTGGTCGCCGGCAAGGGGCATGAGGACTATCAGGAGGTCGCCGGTGTCAGGCATCCGTTCAGCGATCTCGCGGTGGCGGGCGAACAATTGAAGGAGTGGCAACCATGATGTATCTATCCGAAGCCGCAAAAGCGACCGGAGGTACCGTCCTCGGCGAAGATGCGCAGTTTACCTGCGTGACCCATGACAGCCGCGGCGATATGCGCGGACAGTTGTTCGTCGCCATGCGCGGCGAGCGGGTCGACGGACATGATTACGCCGCCGTCGCGCTGGAAGCCGGTGCGGCCGCCGCCATGATCACGCATCAGGTGCCGGGATTGCGATCGGCCTTGCTGGTCAAGGATGCGCGGTTGGCGCTGGGCGCACTGGCCGCCCACTGGCGCGGCAAGTTCGACCTGCCGCTGGCCGCCGTCACCGGCAGCAACGGCAAGACAACTGTGAAGGAGATGCTGGCCGGCATCCTGCGCGCCATGACCGGCAGCAAGGATACGGTGCTGGCGACCGAGGGTAACCTGAACAACGACATCGGCCTGCCGCTGACATTGCTCAAGCTGCGCCAGCAGCACCGCTATGCCGTGGTCGAGATGGGCATGAACCATTTCGGCGAGATCAGTTACCTGACCCGTATCGGCCGCCCGAGCGTCGCGCTGGTGAACAATGCCGGCGTCGCGCATCTGGGCGGGCTCGGTTCAGTCGACGGCATCGCCCGCGCCAAGGGCGAGATCTTCGAGGGGCTGGCAGCGAACGGCACAGCCGTCATCAACGCCGACGATGCTTTCGCCGGCCTCTGGCAGGGGCTGGCGGCCGGCAGGAAAATCCTGACTTTCGGTCTCGACAAGCCGGCGGACGTCAGCGCCAGCTATCAATTGCATGCCGACAGCAGCGCGCTGCAGCTGAAGACGCCGCTGGGCGAAGCTAACGTCGAATTGCCGGTGGCCGGCCAGCATAACGTCCGCAACGCGCTCGCCGCCACCGCTGCGGCCATTGCCATGGGCGCGAGTCTGCAGGCGATCGTGGCGGGTCTTGAGAACTTTGTCGCCGTCAAGGGCAGGTTGCAGCGCAAGCGCGGCATCAACGGCGCTCTGGTGATCGACGATACCTACAACGCCAATCCGACTTCGGTGCGGGCGGCCATCGATGTGCTGACGGCACATCCGGGCGACAAGCTGCTGGTGCTGGGCGACATGGGGGAACTGGGCGGCGATGCCGCCGAGATGCACGCTGAAATCGGTGCCTATGCGAAAAAATCCGGTGTACAGGCGCTTTATGTGCTGGGTGACCTGACACAGGAGATGGTCAAGACTTTCGGCCCGGGTGCCCATCACTTCGAAACACCGGCGGCACTCGCTCAGGTGCTGGAAAAAGGCATGCATGCCGGTTGCACGGTGCTGGTCAAAGGCTCCCGATTCATGCGCATGGAGCGGGTCGTGGAGTTGATCACTGAAAACAATCCGGAGGGAGAGTCCGATGCTGCTTGAACTCGCACAATGGCTGGCGCAGGACATACGCGCATTCAATGTCTTCAACTACATCACGCTGCGCGCAGTGCTGGCGACGCTGACGGCGCTCATCATCTCCTTCGTCGTCGGCCCGCGCCTGATCCGCAAGCTGACCGAGTACAAGGTCGGCCAGTCCGTGCGTGACGACGGTCCGCAGACGCATCTGGTCAAGGCCGGAACGCCGACCATGGGCGGCGCGCTGATCCTGGTCGCCATCGCCATCTCCACGCTGCTGTGGGCAGACCTCAGCAACCGATTCGTCTGGGTGGTGCTGGTGACGACGCTGGGCTTCGGCATCATCGGCTGGGTCGATGACTGGCGCAAGGTCGTGCACCGCAACCCTAAAGGCCTGGCGGCGCGCGAGAAATATTTCTGGCAGTCGCTGATCGGCTTCGGCGTCGCAATCTACCTGTTCAATACGGCGACGGTGCCGGCCGAGACCGAATTCATCGTGCCGTTCTTCAAGAATCTGGCGCTGCCGCTGGGCGCCGTCAGCTTCGTCGTGCTGACCTATTTCGTCATCGTCGGCAGCAGCAATGCGGTGAACCTGACCGATGGCCTGGACGGGCTCGCCATCATGCCGACTGTCATGGTCGCCAGCGCGCTCGCCATCTTCGCCTATGTCGCCGGCCATCTGTATTTCTCGAAGTACCTGGGCGTGCCCTACGTGCCAGGCGCCGGGGAGCTGGCCGTGTTCTGTGCGGCCATCGGCGGCGCCGGTCTGGGCTTTCTCTGGTTCAACGCGTATCCGGCAGAAGTGTTCATGGGCGACGTCGGCGCGCTGGCGCTGGGCGCGGCACTGGGCGTGGTGGCCGTCATCGTGCGGCAGGAGATCGTGCTGTTCATCATGGGCGGCGTCTTTGTCATGGAGACCGTATCGGTCATGCTGCAGGTCGCCTCGTTCAAGCTGACCGGCAAGCGCATCTTCCGCATGGCGCCGCTGCATCACCACTATGAATTGAAGGGCTGGAAAGAGACGCAAGTCGTCGTGCGCTTCTGGATCATCACGATGATGCTGGTGCTGGTCGGACTGGCGACATTGAAGATCAGGTAAAGAGGGAAGTTGGAATCAAGATGCCGATGGCGTTCAAGGACAAACGGGTGATGGTGCTGGGACTGGGAGATACCGGTCTTTCGGCATTGCGCTGGCTGCATGGCCGCGGTGCCGTGCTGTCCGTCGCCGACACGCGCGAGGCTCCGCCGGGGCTGCAAACGGTCCGGCAGGAGATGCCGGAAGTCCGCGTGCATCTCGGCGCGCTGGATGTAGCCATGTTGGCGCAGCAGGACCTGTTGGTGGTCAGCCCGGGCGTGCCGCTGGCGGAACCGGCCATACAGCAGGCGATGGCCGCCGGGGTCGAGGTGGTCGGCGATGTCGAGCTTTTTGCGCGTGCACGGACCAGCGGTCGCATCATCGCCATCACAGGCTCCAATGGCAAGAGCACGGTCACCAGCCTGGCCGGACACCTGTGTGCCGCGGCCGGTCTCGATACGGTGGTCGCAGGCAACATCGGCCTGCCGGTACTGGATGCGCTGGCAGAGCGCGAACGCAGCGGTAGGATGCCGGACGTCTGGGTGCTGGAACTGTCCAGTTTTCAACTGGAAACCACGAGCAGTCTGCAGGCGGACGCCGCGACCGTGCTCAACATCTCGGCCGATCACATGGACCGCTATGCCACGCTGGACGATTATGCCGCCGCCAAGGCACGCATCTTCAAGGGTTGTCGCGTGCAGGTGCTGAACCGCGATGACGCGCTGGTGATGGGTATGGCACGGGCAGCGGCGGAAGTGCAGACCTTCGGCCTCGATGCCGGCGCTACACCTGCCGAACTGGGACTGCTGTCACACGATGGTCGCCACTGGCTGGCTAGCGGACATGAACGGCTGTTCGCGGTGGAAGAGCTGCCGCTCGCCGGGTTGCATAATGCCGCCAACGCGCTGGCGGCGCTGGCTTTGTGCCGCGCCATTGGCCTGGCTGATGCGCCGTTGCTGGCAGCGCTGAAGACCTTCAAGGGACTGCCGCATCGCGTCGAATTCGTTGCCGAAATCGGCGGCCGCCGCTTCTATGACGACTCCAAGGGCACCAACGTCGGTGCCACGGTCGCGGCACTGTGCGGTTTCAGTGTACCGGTCGTGCTGATCGCCGGTGGCGACGGCAAGGGTCAGGATTTCACGCACATGGCGGATGCCGTGCGGCAGCATGCCCGCGCCGTCGTCCTGATCGGCCGCGATGCGCCGCAGATATCCGCGGCGCTGCAAGACTGCGATGTCGCCGTACGGCATGCAGACAGCATGCAGGAAGCGGTCATTCAGGCATACGACGCCGCGGAAACGGGCGACGTGGTGCTGCTTTCACCCGCCTGTGCCAGCTTCGACATGTTCCGCAACTACGCCCATCGCGCCGAAGTGTTCTGCGCCGCTGTACACGCGCTGGCCGACAGCCGGCAGGAGGTGGCCGGATGATGCAGGTGCTGAGCAGCCGCATGCGCTACAACACTCCGGCCTACGATCAGGGCTTGCTCTGGGTCACGCTGATATTGCTCGGTATCGGGCTGGTCATGGTCTATTCGTCGTCGATCGCGCTGGCGGAAGCCGACCGCGCGACCGGGCACCAATCCACCTATTACCTGATTAGGCACAGCATCTATCTGGTCATCAGTCTGGCGGCGGCTGCCATCACCTTCCAGATCCCGACGCAGATGTGGCAGAAGTTGGCGCCCTATCTGTTCCTGATCGGTATGGCGACGCTGGCGCTGGTGCTGATCCCGGGCATCGGCCGCGAAGTGAACGGTAGCCGGCGCTGGATCTCGCTGTTCGTCGTCACCGTGCAGCCCTCCGAATTCATGAAGCTGCTGGTGGCGGTCTATGCCGCCGATTACACCTTGCGCAAGGCGGCGGTGATGGACAGTTTCACCAAGGGGTTCTTCCCCATGCTGCTGGTCATGTTCGTCGTCGGCGGTCTCCTGCTGATGGAGCCGGATTTCGGCGCCTTTGCCGTCATTGCCAGCATCACCATCGCCATTCTCTGGCTGGGCGGCATCAATATCCGCATCTTCGCCGGCATGATCGCGCTGCTGGTGGTGGGCTTCGTGCTGCTGATCTGGAGTTCGCCATACCGCCTGCAGCGCATCATCGGTTTCATGGACCCGTGGGCTGACCCCTACGGCAAAGGCTATCAGCTGTCGCACGCGCTGATCGCCTTCGGTCGTGGCGAGTGGTTCGGCGTGGGCCTCGGTGCAAGCGTCGAGAAGCTGCTCTATCTGCCGGAAGCGCATACCGACTTCCTGCTCGCCGTGATTGCCGAGGAACTGGGTTTTGTCGGCGTGCTGACCATCATCGGTCTGTTTTCCTGGCTGGTCATCCGCGCCTTCGCCATCGGCCGCGAAGCCATCGGCAACGAGCGCTATTTTTCCGCCCTGCTGGCACAGGGGCAGGCACCGGCGGACATGTCATGCCTGGGCTGGCAGTGGCCGAAGCCATGCGCAACCGCGGCTGGCAGGTGCACTGGCTGGCGACGCGGCACGGCATGGAGAACCATCTGGTGCCGTCCAGTGGCATTCCTATGACGCGTTTGAATTTCTCCGGTTTGCGTGGCAAAGGCGTGCTGCACAGTGTGGCCGGCGTGTTCAAACTGTTGGCGGCCACTTACCAGGCCTGGCGCTTGATGGGGCGATTGCGCCCGGCGGTGGTGCTCGGCATGGGCGGCTACGTCACGGTGCCCGGGGGTTGGGCGGCGCGCTTGCGCGGCCTGCCGTTGGCGCTGGTCAATGCGGACGCCGCCTTGCTGATGTCGAATCGCGCGCTGGCGCGGGTGGCCGATCGCGTCATGTTCGGTTTCGAGGGCGAAGCGCAGAAACTGGGTGCGCTCGCAGAAAAATCCGTGGTGACCGGTAATCCGATCCGCAAGAAGATCGCGGTGGTCGAGCCGCCTGAATCGCGCTATCGCCAGCGCAGTGGTGTTCTACACCTGCTGGTCGTCGGCGGCAGCCTCGGCGCGCGGCCGTTGAACGAGACCTTGCCGGCTGCTCTCGCCTTGATACCGGAGGCGATACGGCCTGTGGTCATGCATCAGTCCGGCGCACAACACATCGAGACCTTGCAGGCTGCGTACAAGGCTGCTGGGGTCGAGGCCAGCGTGGTGCCTTTTATCGACGACATGGCTGCAGCCTACGCCGATGCCGATGTGCTGGTCTGCCGCGCCGGTGCCATCACCGTCAGCGAGATCGCCGTGGCCGGAGTCGCCAGCATCCTGGTGCCGCTGATGGTGTCCACCACTTCCCACCAGCGCGACAACGCGCAGTGGATGGCCGCGCACGATGCCGCCATCCATTTGCCGCAGGCGGAGATGACGCCACAGAAGCTCGCCGAATTGTTGCAGCAGTTGACGCGTGAACGTCTATTGGGGCTGGCGCAGGCAGCACGCAAGCTGGGCAAGCCGGATGCGACAGCTGCGATTGCCGATCAGCTCGAGGCTATCGCGCTACCGACAGAAGCAGGAGGCCGAACATGAAACATCGCGTGAAGAACGTCCACTTCGTCGGTATCGGCGGCTCTGGCATGTGCGGCATTGCCGAGGTGCTGCTCAATCTGGGATTCAGCATCAGCGGCTCCGACCTCTCGAGCAACAGCGTGACGCATCGGCTGAAGAAGCTGGGCGCGATGATCTTCCACGGCCATGCCCGGGAGAATCTGGAAAAGGCCGATGTCGTCGTCGTTTCCTCCGCTGTCAACGAAAGCAATCCGGAAGTCATGGAGGCGCGCAGCCGCAGCATTCCAGTCGTGCCGCGCGCCGTGATGCTGGCAGAACTGATGCGCTTCCGTCAGGGCATCGCGGTGGCCGGTACGCACGGCAAGACCACCACTACCAGCCTGATCGCCAGCATCCTGGCCGAGGCCGGCATGGACCCGACCTATGTCATCGGCGGCCGGCTGGAGTCGGCCAACACCAATGCGCGGCTGGGTGCCGGCGAATATATCGTGGCCGAGGCCGACGAATCGGATGCCTCCTTCCTGCACCTGACGCCGGTGATCTCGGTGGTGACCAACATCGACGCCGATCACATGGACACCTACGGCCACGATTTCGAGAAATTGAAGGGCGCTTTCGTCGAGTTCCTGCAGCAACTGCCGTTCTACGGCATGGCCGTGGTCTGCCTCGACGACCCCAACGTGCGGGCGATCCTGCCGCATGTCTCGAAGCCGGTCATGCCCTACGGCTTCTCCGAGGATGCCCGCATCCGCGCTACGGATGTGGTGGCAGACGGCGGTCGCATGCATTTCAAGGTGACGCGAATCAACGGCGTGACAACCACCTTCGACGTCACGCTCAACCTGCCCGGCCGTCATTACGTGCTGAACGCGCTGGCAGCGATCGCCGTGGCGAGCGAGCTCAACGTGCCGGACGTCGCCATCGTCAAGGCGTTGGCTGAATTCAAGGGCGTCGGCCGCCGCTTCGAGCGTTACGGCGAGATTCCGGCACGGGATGGCGGCCATTTCACGCTGATCGACGATTACGGCCATCACCCGGTCGAGATGAAGGCGGTGATTGCCGCCGCACGCGGTGCCTTCCCCGGCAGGCGTCTGGTGCTGGCTTTCCAGCCGCACCGCTACACACGTACGCGCGATTGTTTCGAGGATTTCGTCGAGGTGCTGTCGTCGGTCGACGCGCTGATTCTGACCGAGGTCTATCCGGCCGGTGAGCCGCCCATTGTCGCGGCAGATGGCCGCTCATTGGTGAGAGCGGTGCGCGTGGCGGACAAGATCGAGCCGCGCTTCATCGAATCGCCGGCAGATCTGCCGGAAGCGATTCTCGCCACGGCGCGCGACGGTGATGTGGTCATCGTCATGGGTGCCGGTTCCATCGGTCAGGTGGCTGCCCAAACACGGGAGCTGGCGGGGTGATGGCACAACTGCAGACACAAGGGCGCCTGCTGCTTAACGAGCCGATGGCCCGTTACACCAGTTGGCGCGTCGGTGGCCCGGTGGAGCGTTTCTATATCCCGGCGGGGCTGGACGACCTGCGCGAGTATCTGCGCGGTCTGCCGCAGGATGAGCCGGTACATTTCATCGGTCTTGGTTCCAACTTGCTGGTGCGTGACGGCGGCGTGCGCGGCAGCGTGGTGCTGATGCACAACGTGCTGACCGGCCTGCGTCTGGACGGCGAACTGGTTTACGCCGAAGCCGGCGTGACCTGCGCCAAGCTGGCCCGTTACACGGCACGCCAGCACCGGCATGGCGCCGAATTCATGGCCGGCATTCCGGGCACCGTGGGCGGTGCGCTGGCGATGAACGCCGGTTGTCACGGCGGCGAGACCTGGGATGTGGTGCAGCGGGTGCAGACCATAGACCGGCGCGGTGAATTGCATTTGCGTAGCAGGGAAGAGTTCGTCACCGGCTATCGCCATGTCGAGTTGCCGGCCGGCGAGGAGTGGTTCATCGCCGCCTGGTTCGACCTGCCGGCCGGCGAAGCCAGCGCGGCCGAGCAGAAGATCAAAAGCCTGCTGGCAAAGCGGCTGGCGACGCAACCCCTGAACCAGCCCAACGCCGGTTCGACCTTCCGCAATCCGCCGGGCGATTTCGCCGCGCGGCTGATCGAGGCGAGCGGACTCAAGGGTTATCGCATCGGCGGCGCGCAGGTGTCGGAGAAGCACGCCAACTTCATCGTCAATCTGGGCGATGCGACGGCGGACGACATCGAGCGGCTGATCGCCCATATGCAGGAAACGGTGCAACGCGAACACGGCATCGAATTGCAACGGGAAGTCAGAATTATTGGAGAACAAGTGTGAAGGGGGAAGGGCAAAGGGGGAAGGGCAAAAAAACCTTTCTCCCTCCCCCGGCAGGGGGAGGGTTGGGGAGGGGCATTACCCTTGACCCTTCCCCCTTCACCAAAGGAATGAAATGGGTTGGGGAGGGGCATTACCCTTGACCCTTCCCCCTTCACCAAAGGAATGAAATGACTGAGTTTGGAAAAGTAGCGGTGTTGTTGGGCGGTCGCTCCGGCGAGCGCGAGGTTTCGCTCAAGAGCGGCGGCGCCGTGTTGGCCGCATTGTTGCGCAGCGGCGTCGATGCGCATGCCTTTGACCCGGCCGAACGCCCGCTGCACGAGCTGGAAGGCTTCGACCGCGTGTTCATCGCGCTGCATGGCCGCTACGGCGAAGACGGCACGATACAGGGCGCGCTTGAACTGATGGGTATCCCCTATACCGGCAGCGGTGTCATGGCTTCCAGCGTCGGCATGGACAAGTGGCGTACCAAATTGCTGTGGCGTGCCGCCGGTCTGCCGACACCGGATTTTGTGCTGGTCGATGCCGACAGCGATTTTGATGCCGTCGAACGCCAACTGGGCCTGCCGCTGTTCGTCAAGCCGGCGAATGAAGGCTCCAGCATCGGCATCAGCAAGGTCAAAGAGGCAGGTCAGTTACGTGCGGCTTATGAGATGGCGGCGAAGTCCGATCCGCTGGTGATCGCCGAGCAGTTTGTCGGCGGCGGCGAATACACGGTCGGCATCCTGGGCGACACCGTGCTGCCGGTCATCCGCATCGTGCCGGCCAACGAGTTCTACGACTACGAGGCCAAGTATCTGCGCGACGACACGCAGTACCTTTGCCCCTGCGGCTTGCCGCCGGAAAAGGAGGCGCAGATCCGCGTCGAAGCATTGCAGGCGTTCCGCACCATTGATGGACGCGGCTGGGGCCGGGTCGATTTTCTGATGGACGAGGCCGGCCGCCATTACTTCCTCGAGGTGAACACCTCGCCCGGCATGACCGACCACAGCCTGGTGCCGATGGCGGCAAAGGCGAATGGCATGAGTTTTGACCAGCTGGTGCTGGAGATACTGGAGATGGCTTGCATCTCCTGGCAGGACCGTTGCGAGAAGAATGAGATGCAAGGAGCCTCGCAGTGAGCAACGTGAAAACGCAGTTTCAGCGGAGGCTAACCTTTGCAGCGCAAAGGTTAAGCAGGGCGGCCGAAGCTACATATCTGGCAGATAGACGAGGCGCGAACGAGGACGCGACGAAGCAGATCGTTCGCGCAGCAGGTACTGACGGAGATGTGCATGTGGGATAAGCCGCAAGTGCTTAATTGGATCGCCAACCTGCTTTACGGGTTGACGGCGGTGCTGATGCTCTATGCGGCGATCTACGTGGTTGTGCACCTGCCGATCTTCCCGCTGCGCGAGGTGCGCGTGGAGGGCAGCCTGAACCACGTGACGCGCGAGCAGTTGAAACTGATCGTCGACCGTCATTTGCAAGGCAACTTCTTCACGCTGGATCTGGTGAAGGCGCGCGATGCGTTCGAGAAACTGCCGTGGGCGCGCAGCGTCAGCTTGCGGCGGCGTTGGCCGGACCGGCTGGAAGTGGTGGTGGACGAGCACCAGGAGCTGGCGCGCTGGGGCAACATCGCGCTGGTCAACACCTACGGCGAGCTGTTTCATGCGGCTTCCGAAGAAGATCTGCCGGTGTTCTATGGCCCGGGCGAGGCGGTGGCCGAGGTCGCGCAGCACTATGCGAAATACAGCGAACTGCTGGGCGCTACCGGCATGAAAGTGAGCCAACTGGTGCTGACGCCGCGTGGCGCATGGCAGATCGAGACCGACAGCGGCATGGTGATCGAACTGGGACGCGAGGATATGGAAGAAAGGTTGAACAAGTTCGCCAGCGTCTATCAGCAGACCCTGAGCAAGCTGGGTGTGGCGATTGCCTATGCGGATTTGAGATACCCGAACGGGTTTGCCGTCAGGCGGCCGGTGCGGACAACAGGCAAGACAGGCGCGGCTTGATGTGGGCCGCGACTGTAGGGGATGAACGGAGAAAAGAATGAGCAAGATAAGAGAAGATAAAAATCTGATAGTTGGGCTGGACATCGGCACGTCGAAGATCGTCGCCATCGTCGCCGAACTGCAGCCCGAGGGCACGCTGAAGGTGATCGGCCTCGGCCAGCACAATTCGCGCGGCTTGAAGAAGGGCGTCGTGATCAACATCGATTCCACCATGCAGGCCATCCAGCGGGCGCTGGAAGAGGCCGAGCTGATGGCGGACTGCAAGATCAGCGCGGTGTTCACCGGCATCGCCGGCAGCCATATCAAGAGCCTGAATTCGCACGGCATGGTCAAGATCAAGGACGCCGAAGTGACGCAGGCCGACGTCGACCGCGTGGTGGATACCGCGCGTGCCATCGCGCTGCCGTCCGACCAGCAGATTCTGCATATCCTGACCCAGGAATTCATCATCGACGGCCAGGAGGACGTGCGTGAACCGCTGGGCATGAGCGGCATGAAGCTGGAAGTGAAGGTGCACATCGTCACCGGTGCCGTTGCCGCCGCGCAGAACATCGTCAAGTGTATTCGCCGCTGCGGTCTCGAAGTGTCCGACCTCATCCTGCAGCCGCTGGCGTCCAGCATGGCGGTGCTGACCGAGGACGAGAAGGAACTGGGCGTCTGCCTGGTCGATATCGGCGGCGGTACCACCGATATTGCCGTGTTCAAGCAGGGTGCGATCCGTCACACGGCTGTGGTGCCGATCGCCGGCGACCAGGTTACTAACGACATCGCCGTCGCTTTCCGCACGCCGACCCAGTCGGCCGAGGAGATCAAGATCAAGCACGGTTGCGCGCTGCGACAGCTGGCCGATCCGCGCGAAGTGGTCGAGGTGCCGGGAGTGGACGGCCGCGACCCGCGTCAGCTGTCGGTGCAGACGCTGGCCGAGGTGATCGAGCCGCGCATCGTCGAACTGTATGAGCTGGTGCTGAACGAGCTGCGTCGCAGCGGCATGGAAGAGATGATCGCCTCCGGCATCGTCATCACCGGCGGCTCGTCCATGATGCGCGGCATGGTGGAACTGGGCGAGGAGATATTCCACATGCCGGTGAGGCTTGGCATGCCACGCTATGTCGGCGGCCTGTCGGAAGTGGTCGGCAACCCGCGCTACGCGACCGGCGTCGGCCTCGTGCTGATGGGCAAGCAGCAGGTTGAGCGCCATTTGCAGAACCAGATGGAGTCGGGCTCGTTCGTCGACATCCTGAACCGCATGAAGAGCTGGTTCAAAGGGAATTTTTAGGGTTCTGCCGGAGCGATCCGGCAGAGTAGGCAGTTGTTTGGGCAGAAGTAGTGTGTAACATCGACAAGGAGAAAAGCAATGTTTGAAATTATGGACAGGGACTCGCAAGAGGCCGTAATTAAAGTGATAGGCGTGGGCGGTTGCGGCGGCAACGCAGTCGCGCACATGATCGAAAAGAACGTCGGCGGCGTGGAGTTCATCTGCGCCAACACCGACATGCAGGCGCTGAAGAAGAGCCAGGCCAAGACCGTGCTACAGATCGGCACGGACATCACCAAGGGTCTGGGCGCCGGCGCGCGTCCGGAGATCGGTCGTGAGGCCGCACTGGAAGACCGCGAGCGTATCGCCGAAACCATCGACGGCGCCGACATGCTGTTCATCACCGCAGGCATGGGTGGCGGTACCGGTACCGGTGCTGCTCCGATCATCGCCGAAGTGGCTAAGGAAATGGGCATCCTGACCGTAGCTGTCGTCACCAAACCGTTCGCCTTCGAGGGCAAGCGTACCAAGGTGGCGGTCGAAGGTCTGGAAGAACTTTCCAAGCATGTCGATTCTCTTATCATCATCCCGAACGAGAAGCTGATGGAAGTGCTGGGCGAGGATGTGCCGTTCCTGCAGGCGTTCGAAGCGGCCAATGATGTGCTGCACAACGCCGTTTCCGGCATTGCAGAGATCATCAATTGCCCGGGCCTGGTCAACGTCGACTTTGCCGACGTGCGTACCGTCATGTCCGAGATGGGCATGGCGATGATGGGTTCCGCCATGGCGAGTGGTGCCGACCGCGCCCGTATCGCGGCAGAACAGGCAGTGGCAAGCCCGCTGCTGGAAGACGTCAACCTCGCCAACGCGCGTGGCGTTCTGGTCAACATCACGGCCAGCACCTCGTTCAAGATGAAGGAATACTACGATGTCATGAACACCATCAAGGCCTTCACGGCCGAGGATGCCACCGTGATCGTCGGTAACGTGTTCGATGAATCCATCGGCGACGGCCTGCGCGTGACCATGGTCGCGACCGGCCTCAACGGTGTCGCCGGCCGCCGCCAGCAGAAGCCCGAGTTGCGTGTGATGACCCAGGTGCGCGACGGTACGACCGGTCAGGCCGTGTTCGTCGGCGGCAGCAGCGTCAGCATGGGGGGAGCCGAGGACGACACACCGGCGGTGTTCTCCTCCAACGGCCGCCGTGCGACAGTGGAAGCGATGAAGCAGTCCGGCGTAGAGGAATACGACATTCCGGCGTTCCTGCGTAAACAGGCGGATTAAGCAATATTGTCAATGTAGTCAATTGCTTAATTGAAGTTCCAGCGTGGCGCCGGCTAGGGAAAGTGCGGCGGATGTGCTAATATTCACAGCAATTTGACGAGGTTGGAAGACGTGGTAAAGCAACGTACATTAAAGAAAGCGATCAGCACCACTGGTGTCGGACTGCATACCGGCGACAAGGTAACCCTGACCTTGAGCCCGGCTGCGCCTGATACCGGCATTGTTTTCCGGCGTACCGATCTGCCCGGATCTCCGGAAATCAAAGTCCGCCCCGACCTCGTCAACGACACGCGCCTGTGTTCCGCCCTTGAAGACAACGGCGCGCGCGTCGCCACTGTGGAACATCTGCTCTCGGCCCTCGCCGGCCTTGGTATCGACAACATCCTGATCAGCATGGACGCGAGCGAAGTGCCGATTATGGATGGTAGTTCCGGTCCGTTCGTTTATCTGTTGCAATCGGCAGGCATCGTCGAACAGCCTGCCGCCAAGAAGTTCATTCGCATCAAGAAGAAGATCGAAGTCGTCGATGGCGACAAATGGGTGCGTTTCGAGCCTTACTTCGGCTTCAAGATCGATTTCACCATCGATTTCAACCATCCGGTGTTCGAGCACAGCGGCAAGCGCGTGACCATCGATTTCGCCGACAATTCCTATATCCGCGAGATCAGCCGCGCCCGCACCTTCGGCTTCATGCACGAGGTGGAGTATCTGCGTTCCAACGGGCTGGCGCGCGGCGGCAGTCTGGACAACGCCATCGTGCTGGACGAATACCGCGTGCTGAACGGCGATGGTTTGCGCTACGAGGACGAGTTTGCCAAGCACAAGGTGCTGGATGCGATCGGCGACCTCTATGTGCTGGGCCACCCGCTGATCGGCGCCTTCAGTGCCTACAAGTCCGGACATGCGCTCAACAACCAGTTGCTGCGAGCGCTGCTGGCGGATGCCGAGGCGTGGGAATACGCCACCTTCGAGAACATCGAGGAAGCGCCCGGCGCCTTCCAGTTGCAGATTCCCGTTGCGCCGGTGCTGCAATACGTCTGATGAGCTGAGCGCCTGCGATGCTGGTATTGCGATTATTGCTGGCGCTCTGTTTCATTGCCGTCATCGTCCTGTTGGGCGCCTATTTTCTGACCCGTGACAAGCGCTATCTGCGCTATTGCTGGCAGTTCGTCAAATTCACCCTGGTGCTGGTGGCCATCGCCGCCGTGCTTTTTGCCGCGGGCCGTATTATCCTTCTATAAGCAGTAGCCTGGTGTATGCTTGCACCATCGGCACTCTCTCCGTTTTTTGGTGTCGAGTATGGATGCAAATGAGTAAATCGATGAAACTCTCCTGGATGTTGGTGGCCCTGGGCCTGTTCTCCGTTCAACAGGCCCAGGCGCAAACGGTCGGCGGCCTGCTGACGGCCGCGCAGGCGGCCTACAACAAGCAGGACCTGCCACGCTTGCAGGCCCACGCACAGCAGATGAAGGCGCAAGGCGATATCCTGGCGCCGTACGCCGATTACTGGGCCATGTTGCTGCAGCTCTCGACCGCAAGCAATGAGGAGGTGGAAACCTTTCTCCAGCGTTACGAGGAATTCCCCTTTGCCGACCGCGTGCGCGGCGAGTGGTTGAAAAAGCTCGGCAAGAACAAGGAATGGCAGACCTATTTTGCCGAACTGCCCGATTTCAAGCGCGACGATCCCGCAGTCAGCTGTTACACCATGCAGGGCCAGGCGCAGATGGGCTTCGGTGTCGAGGCTGACCGCCTGCGCAATTTCTGGCTGGTGTCCACCGATCTGCCGAGCAACTGCACCCTGCTGTTCGACGAGATGTTCCAGGCCGGCAAGCTGACCGAGGAAGACGCCTGGGCCCGTTTCAGGCTGGCGATGCAGGACGGCAAGATCAGCGTCGCCAAGGCCGTGAGCCGCTATATCAAGTCTATCGACGCCAACAACATCGCGCTGATCGACCGCGTCTACAACAACCCGCAGCAGGTGCTGCAAAAGCAATCCATCTCCTACAAGTCCCGCTACGGTCGCGCACTCAACCAGTATGCGCTGGACCGTGTCGCCCGCACGCAACCGGATTTGGCGCTCGACCTTTGGCAGGCCAACCGTGCGCAATTCAACGAGCAGGAGCAGGCTTACATGTGGGGCCGCTTCGCGCTGCACGCGGCGCGCCGGCACGACCCGCAGGCCGCCAAGTGGTGGCTGTTGGCGGAAGGTGCTCAGCTGGACAACGAACAGATGACCTGGCGCGTGCGCACGGCGCTGCGCGCCAAGAACTGGCGCGAAGTGCTGTACGGTATCGAGGCCATGCCACAGGCCGAGCAGCAGGTGGCGGCGTGGCGCTACTGGAAGGCGCGCGCTCTGAAGGAGATGAACCAGATCCCGCAGGCCAACGCGCTCTTCGTCCCCTTGTCGCTCGAACATCATTACTACGGCCTGCTGGCGACCGAGGAACTGGGCGATGTGGTCATGACGCCGGGCGTCGTCTACAAAGCCGCTGCCGATGAACTGAAACGCATCGAAAGCCTGCCCGCCATCCAGCGCGCACTGGCGCTGAACGATCAGGGATTTCGCTGGGAGGCTCGTGCGGAGTGGGCGGCCGCGACGCGCGGTCTCGACGACAGGCAGTTGATCGCCGCCGCCGAGGTGGCCTTCCGCAACGACTGGATCGATATTGCCATCAACACTTCGGAAAAGACCCGATTGACGCATGATTTCGCGCTGCGCTACCCGACCCCGTATCGCGATATGATGCTGACATACGTCAAGGAGAACGCGTTGGACGAAGCTTGGGTCTATGGCCTGATTCGGCAGGAAAGCCGCTTCATTGGCGTGGCAAGATCCAGCGCCGGCGCCTCGGGGCTGATGCAGGTGATGCCGGCGACCGCGAAGTGGATCGCCAAGCGGCTCGGCATGACCGATTACCGGCCCGGTATGATCACGGAGCTCGATATCAATATGAAGTTCGGCACGCATTACATGCGCTACACGCTGGACCGCATGGGCGGGCAGGCGCTGATGGCGACAGCGGCTTATAATGCAGGACCGAGCCGGCCCAAACGCTGGGCGGGTCCGGAAGCGCTGGAAGGCCCGATCTACGCAGATACCATCCCGTTCACCGAAACGCGGGATTATGTGAAAAAGGTCATGGCTAATGCGTTTTATTACGCACAGCAGATGGGCCATCGCAATCTGCCCCTGACCGAGCGTCTGGGCACGGTGCCGGCCAATGGCGGTACAGCAGCAGTTGAAGAAAATAAAAACGACTGAGGAAATCGATGTTGATCAATCAAGTATGTGTGTTAGGGGGTTCAGGGTTCGTCGGTAGCGCCATCGTGCACAGGCTGAGCGCGGCCGGCTATGCGGTCAAGGTGCTGAGTCGCCAGCGCGAGCGCGCTAAGCACCTGACCCTGCTGCCCAATGTACAAGTGGTCGAGTGCGATGTGCTGAGCGATGTCGAACTCGGCATGCACATGCAAAGCTGCGATGCCGTCATCAACCTGATCGGTATCCTGCACGAGAGCAAGCAATTCAGCTTCGAAGCCATGCATCATCAGTTGCCGGCGCGCGTCGCCGCCTTGTGCGAGAGGTTCGGCATCAAGCGACTGCTGCACATGAGCGCGCTGCAGACCAGCGCAGAGGCGCCGAGCGCCTACCTGCGTTCCAAGGCCGCAGGCGAAGCCGCCGTGCTGGCCCATGCTGCCAATATCCGTGTCACCATCTTTCAGCCTTCCATCGTCTTCGGCCGTGGCGACAGCTTCCTTAACCTGCTGGCGACCATCGTCAAGCTGATGCCGGTGGTGGCGTTAGCCAAGCCGGAAGCCAAATTCCAGCCGATCTGGGTGGAGGACGTGGCGGAAGCCTTCGTCAACAGCCTCGGTAATGTGGATACCTACGGCAAGACCTATCAGCTCGGCGGCCCACGCGTCTACACGCTGCGCGAGCTGGTCGAGTTCGTCATTTTCGTGCTCGGCAAGAAGCGCAAGATCGTCGGACTCAACGACCGCCTTTCCTACTGGCAGGCCTACGCCATGGAGATGATGCCGCTCAAGCTGATGACGCGTGACAACATCCACTCGATGGAAGTCGATAGTGTCTGTCAGGGGCCGCTGGCGCCGGAACTCGGCCTGAAGCCCGCACCGATCGAAGCTATCGTTCCGGAATATCTCGCCAACGACACGCCGCGCGCCGCCTACGAACGCTTCCGCAGCATGGCCGGCCGTTAGCCGGCTGGCTTGACGAGGTGGTGGAGCCGGGCATGGAAATCTATCAGGTAGGCGGGGCAGTGCGCGATGCGCTACTCGGGCTGCCGGTCAAGGACCGTGATTTCGTCGTGGTCGGCGCCACACCGGAACAGATGGAGGCACTGGGCTATCGCCCGGTCGGCAAGGATTTTCCGGTCTTTCTTCACCCCGAATCGCAGGAGGAGTATGCGCTCGCTCGCACCGAGCGCAAGACCGCCAAAGGCTACAAGGGTTTTCAGGTGTTCGCCTCGCCCGATGTTACGCTGGAAGAAGACCTCGCCCGCCGCGACCTCACCATCAACGCCATCGCCCAGGCCGAAGACGGCACGCTGATCGATCCCTATAACGGCCAGGTCGATATCCGTGACAAGATTCTGCGCCACGTCAGCGATGCCTTCATCGAAGACCCGGTGCGCATCCTGCGCGCTGCCCGTTTCGCCGCCCGATTCACAGAATTCACCGTCGCGCCGGAAACCATGCGACTTATGCAGGACATGGTGGCGGATGGCGAGGTCGATGCGCTGGTGCCGGAACGCGTCTGGCAGGAACTGGCCAAGGGACTGATGGAAGCCAAACCCTCACGCATGTTCGAAGTGTTGCGCGAGTGTGGTGCGCTGAAGCGCATCATGCCGGAACTCGACCGCCTGTGGGGCGTGCCGCAACCGCCTCAACACCATCCGGAGATCGATACCGGCGTGCACGTCATGATGGTGGTCGATTATGCCGCCGCGCAGGGCTACTCGCTACCCGTGCGCTTTTCCGCGCTGACGCACGATCTCGGCAAGGGCACCACGCCGCAGGACGTGTTGCCGCGCCACATCGGTCATGAAGAACGCAGCGTTCACCTGCTCAAGGACGTGTGCAAGCGCTTGCGTGTGCCCAACGACTGCAAGGAACTCGCGCACGTGGTCGCCAAATTCCACGGCAAGGTCTACCGCGTCGACGAGATGCGCTCCGCCACCAAGGTGCAGTTCTTGGTGGAGACCGATGCCATCCGCCAGCCGGAACGCTTCAAGGAATTCCTGCGCGCCTGCGAGTGCGATTTTCGCGGCAGAACCGGCTATGAAGAAAAGCCGATCCCGCATACTGAAGTCTGGTTGAAATTGCTGCATGCGGTGATGCAGGTCGATGCCGGTGCGGTGGCCAGACAATATCAGGAACCGGAAAAGATTCGGGAGGCGGTGTTTCAGGCGAGGGTTGAGGCGGTGAGGAGATCGGCTAGCTAACCGTTACAAGTAAGGGCAAAACTGTCTTTGCTTGGTACTTTAACTTGTGTTGACCTTGAGTATTACGCCTCCTATTATTCGGTTAATTTACTGAGGTCAAAAGAAAAAATGAGAACATTACCGCTTCATTTTGCTGCCGTAAAAGCTACGTTTTTTTAACGGTCGGTTATTACAAACTTTAGGTTTTTATGTCTTTTCCTCCGGAAACCGGTAGCGGCTATAACCATCAGTCTGAATTAATTGACGAATTCGACCAGTTACTTGGAAGGTCAATTCGTGATTTCCAGCAGTTGGAGATGGCCGTTGAGTTCCGGCTCCTCCAATTAACGGCGGCTAGTTCTGCGCCAAGCGGAGATGTCATTGACCTTCTAAGAATAGCGGTTGCGGAAGTTTCTTTTAGTACTAAGGTGAGGCTGCTGGGTACTCTGCTGACGCATCAGCTTCCTGCGCGTGCGGAGTACAAGGCATGTGCGAAATCACCAATCACAAAAGCATCTCTGGCACGTGAAATGGAACGCTCTGCTGCCGCACTCAAGTTAATTGGAAAGCCTCGAGGAATTGAGAAATCGATTTGTCCATTCACATTGGATTGTTCTTGGGCAGCCCCCGGAAAGTACGAATCTTATTCCTGTAATGCGTTTCAAAACGCGTGCTACCCCAAAGAAGTTTCCCCATGAATTGGAGGAGTTTTCTGTGGAGAGTTTCCGGAAATTTTTAGTAGATGTGGAGGCGGTAGATAAGGAACTGTCACAGGCGACCGGTAGCCTTTTAGGGCTGTTGAACTATGATGAAAGCAAAAGAGATTAATCGGTTAGTTGGACCGATGGGCAGAGTTCATAATCATCGCCTTAGCAGCCAAACTAGTGTTGGCTGAGTACGCAGAATAGTTGGGGATAATTCACGCTGTATATGAGCTATATCTTTGCGTTTTTGAAGATTTGTGGTTCAATACGCACCTCTCGCATGGGCGGTTAGCTCAGTGGTAGAGCACTGCCTTCACACGGCAGGGGTCACTGGTTCGAACCCAGTACCGCCCACCATGTTAAAAAAGCCCCGGTTATTGCAACCGGGGCTTTTGTTTTTTCATGCAGTTAAGTAGGGTGGGCAGGTGTTTTTACTTGCCCATCAATTAGTCTGTATTTATGGCCATTGCCTGCGTGGACAGACTTAAATCTGTCTTTCCACCCTACATAGTTTTCCCTGCGTTCGGCCTTCTAGATCAATTCACTCAGATTTGGTACCGCGATCATTACAATCGCTGTACAGTGAATTAGTACCGTCAGTTTGTAAACCCACTGGAAGGATGCTTTTTTGGTTTTGTGCTGGAATAGTTTTTGGGCGATATACGCACCCGGCCAGCCGCCAATGAGGCTCAGCAGATGTAGTGAATCCTCCGACTTTCTCCAGGCGCCTTTTAATGCTGCCGTTTTGTCCATGTAGTAATAGAGAAATGCGATGAGGTTGGCCATCAGAAATACAAACAAGTACTCAACAGGCAAAAAGCCATTCACCGTGCGCTCAACGACGAAGGCAGTCATCAGCAGCATAAATGCGAAAAAACTGTAACTGAAATCATGCGGCTCGCCTTGAGTGGATGTCTTGCGATTCGCTTTGACGAATGACGCATTGGCGGCTTGCTCGCGCCCGGATGCATCCTTGATGATTTCATAGCTGATCAACTGAGAAGTCTGCGGTCTGGTGGACCGGTCTTTGAATGCGGATATGTGAACGAAAGTTTCTCTTTTCCCGTCGTTGGTCAGAACAAACCCGAAACCTTTTTCATCGTTCCACTTTGTTATTTTTCCCTGGTATCGCATTTTTCTGCAGCCACGAAATTAGATGAACTGTAGTTGCAGTTGAGCAAACTCCATCGGTTTGCGCTTGAAGCCGCTCTTGGCGTATTGGTGCCAGCGGCCGATGACGAAGCTCATGATGAGGTTGGCTTGCGCTTCCGGCAGTATCTTCTTGCCGGTGTCGGTGACGGCGATCTTCAGGCTTTGCTTGATGGTGATTTCCAGCCGGTCCAGCATCTGGTTCACGCGCTGTTGCAGGGCTTCGTTTTCGTTCACCAACGCATCCCCGATCAGCACGCGCGTCATGCCCGGGTTCTTCTCCGCGAACATCAGCAGCACGCCGACCGTGCGGCGTACCTGGGCGATGCCGTCAGTTTCTTCCGTCGTGATCTTGTTGATGAGGCCGAACAGGGTCTGTTCGATGAAGTCGATGAGGCTTTCGAACATCTGTGCCTTGCCGGCGAAGTGGCGGTAGAGCGCGGCTTCTGAAACATCCAGTTTTGCCGCCAGTGCGGCTGTAGTGATCTTTTCGCGCTTGGGGCTTTCCAGCATCTTGGCCAGAGTTTCGAGGATTTGCTGTTTGCGTTCGCCTGCCATGTTTTTTCCTTTGCTGCTTTTACTTGTTAATTTGGTGCTTGTTGATCTTGTGACGGGTAGTGCTTTTTCAGGATTATAACCGAACGTGAGTAAGGGCTAACACGCTCGGGATGCGGTAGTGGACGTAGTTGGGCTTGTGCAGCCGGCGGCTGATCCAGACGGTTTTCATGCCCATGCGCTTTGCCGTTCTCAATGCCGGCAGGCTGTCTTCCAGCATGACGCAGTCGCTGCCCTTGGCACCTATGCTACGCAACATGCGAGCGAAACCGCGCACGGAGGGCTTGGGGTGGAAGCGGCTGGATTCAACGCTGAATACTTCCTCGAACAGGTCGTCGATGCCGAGCAGGTAGAGCACACGGTAGGCGTAATGCTGCGGGGCGTTGGTAAATACCACCTTGCGTCCGGGCAGGCGTTGCAGCCAGTGGCGCAGGCGTTTGCGTTGTATCACCATCTGCGGCAGTTCCGGGAACTGGTGAGTCTCGTTGAGAAAGTGATGGGGGCTGACGCCGTGATGGCGGGTCAGGCCTTTCAGCGTGGCACCGTAGACATGCCAGTAATGGCGGCGTAGGGTGTGAGCGTCTTCCTCGTCCAGTTGCAGGTGATCCATGATGTATTGCGTCATGGCCTGGTTCATGACCGGGAAGATATGCGTGTCGGCATCGTGCAGGGTGTTATCGAGATCGAACACCCAGACACGCCTCTTTCTGTTTGCCACAGAGTTCACAGAGGACTCAGAGAAAACCTGCCGCATTCAGCTCTGTAAACTCTGTTTACTCTGTGGCTGTATCGAATCACTTGGCCTTGATCAGCGTACCTACGCCTTCGTCTGTCAGCACTTCCAGCAGCAGCGCGTGTTCGACGCGGCCGTCGATGATGTGCACGGATTTGACGCCGCTACGGGCGGCATCCAGCGCCGAGCTGATCTTGGGCAGCATGCCGCCGGACAGCGTGCCGTCCGCCACCATCTCGTCCACCTGCTTCGGTGTCAGGCCGGTCAGCAGGTTGCCGTCCTTGTCCAGCACGCCCGGCGTGTTGGTCAGCAGGACGAGCTTTTCCGCGCCGAGGATCTCGGCCAGCTTGCCGGCGACGACGTCGGCGTTGATGTTGTAGGTTTCACCTTCAGGGCCGACGCCGATAGGCGCGATGACCGGGATGAAATCGCCGGTGTCGAGGAAGGAGATGAGGCTGGGGTCGATGGCGGTGATGTCGCCGACACTGCCGATATCGATGAATTCACCCGGCAGTTCCTTGTTCTCCATCAGGAGTTTTCTGGCGCGGATGAAGTTGCCATCCTGCCCGGTGAGGCCGACCGCCTTGCCGCCGTGGCGATTGATGAGGTTGACGATGTCCTTGTTGACCTGGCCTCCCAGCACCATCTCCACCACGTCCATGGTTTCATCGTCGGTGACGCGCATGCCCTGAATGAAGGTGCCTTTTTTTCCAAGTCTGTCGAGCAGCTCGTTGATCTGCGGGCCGCCGCCGTGGACGATCACCGGGTTCATGCCGACCAGCTTCAGCAGCACGACATCGCGCGCGAAGCAGTCCTGCAACGCAGGGTCTGTCATGGCGTTGCCGCCGTACTTGATGACGATGGTCTTGTCGAAGAAGCGCTTGATGTAGGGCAGGGCTTCGGCGAGGGTTTTCGCCTTCAGGGCGGCATTGGTTTTGGTGAGCATGTTCTTTCTCTGCGGGTGCGTGGATGGCTTTATTTTACCTTGAAAAAAAGCCTGAGGCGGTGCGGAATTTGTGCTAAGTTTTCATGAAAACCAGGCGCAGTTTGCGATGCCGATGACCCGTGAGGAAGCCATGCCGACCGATATCGAAATAGCCCAGAAAGCGCAGCTGAAAAAAGTCAGCGAGATCGCCGCTGAACTCGGCCTGGTCGAGCAGTCGGTCGAGCTTTACGGTCGCTACAAGGCCAAGATCGACACCCGCCTCAATCCCCAACTGCAAGAACGACCGGACGGCAAGCTGATCCTGGTCACCGCAATCAGCCCCAGCCCAGCCGGCGAGGGCAAGACGACGACGACCGTGGGTCTGGGCGACGCCCTCAATCGCATCGGCAAGAAAGCCATCGTCTGCTTGCGTGAGCCTTCCATGGGGCCGGTATTCGGTATGAAGGGCGGCGCTGCCGGCGGCGGCCACGCGCAAGTGGTGCCGATGGAAGACATCAACCTGCATTTCACCGGGGATTTCGCCGCCATCGCGCTGGCGCACAACCTGCTCGCCGCGCTGATCGACAACCACATCCATCAGGGCAACGAACTGCAGATCGACCCGCGCCAGGTGACCTGGAAACGCGTGATGGACATGAACGACCGCGCGCTTCGGCAGATCGTCGTCGGCCTCGGCGGCAAGGTCAACGGTCAGGCGCGCGAGGACGGTTTCGATATCGTCGTCGCCTCCGAGGTGATGGCGATCTTCTGTCTGGCGGAATCGCTGACGGACCTCAAGCAGCGGCTGGGCAACATCGTCATCGGCTACACCTATGAAGGCAAACCGGTGCAGGCGCGCGACTTGAAGGCGCACGGCGCCATGGCCGTGCTGCTGAAGGACGCCATCCGGCCCAATCTGGTACAGACGCTGGAGCACACGCCAGCCATCGTTCATGGCGGCCCGTTCGCCAATATCGCACACGGTTGCAGCTCGGTCATTGCGACCAAGCTCGGCCTCAAGCTGGCGGATTACGTCGTGACTGAGGCCGGCTTCGGCGCCGATCTCGGGGCCGAGAAGTTCGTCGACATCAAGTGCCGCAAATCCGGTCTGCGGCCGGACGCCTGCGTCGTCGTCGCGACCATACGCGCACTGAAATATCACGGCGGTGTCGAGGTTCCGCAACTGGAGATCGAGAATCTGGCGGCGCTGGAGCAGGGGCTGGCCAACCTGCGCAAGCATGTAGAGAACGTCACGCAGCATTACGGCTTGTCCTGCGTGGTCGCCATCAATCGCTTCAGTGCCGACACCGATGCCGAGATCGCGCTGGTGCGCACGCGATTGGCGGAGCTGGGTGTCAATGTCGTGCTGGCCGAGCATTGGGCGCAGGGCGGCAAGGGCGCGGTGGAACTGGCGCAGGAGGTGGTGCGCCTGATAGAGAACGGCGGCAGCGACATGCGCTACGTTTACGAGGACGACGACCCCTTGTGGGAAAAGGTGCGCAAGGTGGCGACGCGTATCTACGACGCGTCCGATGTCCATGCGGCGCGGCGTTTGCGCGTGCAGATCGACCAGTTGCAGGCTGACGGTTACGGCCATTACCCGATCTGCGTGGCGAAGACGCAGTACTCCTTTTCCACCGATGCCAGCGCGCGCGGCGCAGCCAAGGGGCATGTCATCACGATACGGGCGGTGAGGTTGTGCGCGGGCGCGGAGTTCGTCGTCATGATCTGCGACGACATCATGACCATGCCGGGTCTGCCGAAAGTGCCCTGTGCCACGCGCATCGATATCGATGACGACGGGCGTGTCAGCGGGCTTTACTGAATTGTTCTCCGGGCGGTTCAGGCCGCCTTTTCGCAACCCTGGATCAACATCTGCACGAACTGGCGGATGTTCACTTCGTTTTGCAGCGTGATGGCTGTGAATTCCACGGCGGCCAGATGTTTGCCTTTATGTTCGCTGGTACGCACCACCTTGCCGTAGATGTCGCCGGCGTGATAGCCGATCAGTGACAGGTCCATGCTGAGCTTGATGTCGTCCAGCGGCTGGATCTTCTGGTCGAACTCGGCCTGGATGCCGAAATAGCTGATGTCGCGTATCGTGCCCTGCAATACCTGGTCCGAGACGATCTTGTTCTCGATCTTCTGGTAGGTGAACGGCATGCGCACCTTGACCCGCTGGCTTCTGCGCGCCTCTCGCCGCGGCACGTCGAGCGCCAGCGAGGGAATGGCCAGTACTTCGTGTACCTGCACGGGTTTGGTCTTGCCCTTGACGAAGATATCGTTGGGGATGCCGGTTTTGACGAAGATGCCGGCCTGTTTGAACGTGTCGTGGCCGATCAGGATCTGGCCGCGCAGGCTGAAGGACTCGATGCGCGAGGCGAGGTTGACGCTGTCGCCGATCACCGTGTATTCGGCGTGCAGCTTTGAGCCGAGCCAGCCGGCCATGGCCTTGCCGGTGTTGATGCCGATGCCCATGTAGAGCGGCGGCAAATCGAGCTCCTGATTGGTGTGGTTCACTTCGTCCATCGCAAGTTGCATGCGTACCGCGCAGGCCAGCGCGCGCTTGAGGTCGTCGGCGTGCGGCTGCGGCGTGCCGAAAGTCGCCATGATGGAGTCGCCCATGAACTTGTCGACCATGCCGCCGTGTTGTAGCACGATCTCGCTCATGCTGCTGAGGTAGCGGTTGAGCATGCGGATGACGGTCTTGGCCGGATATTCGGCCGAGATCGCGGTGAAACCGCGCAGGTCGGCGAACAGGGCGCTGACCTTCAATTGCCGGAAGTGTCCGGGAATGGGGCTGTCGGGTATGGTCTGGTTCATGCCGGTCTGTCTTTGCCTGTGGCGGCAGATGCCATGATTCTACGCTGCAATCCGGAAATGCAAATGCAGAAAAATGCCCCTTGTCGGCCGCGTGCGAAATATTGCGCAAAAAAAAGCGGCCGGGTGGCCGCTCAAAACGAGGAGGAGTCGTTGTTACTTGATGGTCAGACGCTTGGCCGCGCTGACGGTTTTCTTCGGTAGCGTCAGTTCCAGCACGCCGTCCTTGTATTGGGCTTCCGCCTTGCTTTCGTCGATCTCGTTTTCCAGCGTGAAGCTGCGCGACACGCTGCCGAAGTAACGCTCGCTGCGCAGGACGCGCACGCCTTCCTTCACTTCATTTTCCTTGCGGACTTCGGCACTGATGCTGACCTGGTTGCCGTCGATCGTGACGTGGATGTTTTCCTTGTCGACGCCCGGAATCTCGGCGTGCACGGTGTAATTCTGATCATGTTCCTCGACATCGATCTTCATCTGGGGCTGTGCGCTGTTCTCGATGCGCACCGGGCGGAAAAAGCCGCGGAACACTTCGTCGAACGGGTCGAAGGCGCTGACGCTAAAGGGGTCGTTGCGGGTGATGTTGGCCATTTGTCATTCCTTTCAATCAAGCAGGTTGAATTCGGGATTACACAAACCGTGCCTGCCGTTGGTTGTGCTTCAAGCCGGTTTGCTCAAGCGTGGCAGGCTGCTGATTACGAGATTGGGGAGGGGGCGAAAAATTTCAAGGGGCCCCCGAAGGCCCCTTGAAGTAGTTTGTTGCTGGAAGACATTGCCGGCCAGGTGTTTAGCCGGTGTCGCTAGACTTTTTTCCAGAACACCTTGGAGCGGCGCTGTAGGTTGTAAAGGTTCTGCTTTTGCCGCGGCAGGCTGCCGACATCCTGTTCGACGAACCCGCGTTCCAGAAACCAGTGTTCGGTGCGCGTGGTGAGCACGAAAATCGACTTCAGGCCGGCGTCGCGCGCTTCCTCCTCGCAATATTTCAGCAGGCGGTCACCGCGGCCGCCGCGGCGGAAACTCGGGTGCACCGCCATGCAGGCCAGTTCCGCCGTCTTCTCCGGCATGAAGGGATAAAGCGCGGCGCAGGCGATGATGCGGCCGTCGTGTTCCATGACATGGAAATGGCTGATCTCCATTTCCAGCCGTTCACGGCCGCGCCGCACCAGTACGCCCTCCGCCTCCAGTGGTTCGATCAGTTGCAGGATGCCGCCGACGTCGCTGATCTCAGCCTGACGCATGGACTCCAGCGGTTCTTCGGTGATCATGGTGCCGATGCCGTCGTGCGTGAACAGCTCCTGCAGGATGGCGCCGTCGACATGGCGGCTGATCAAGTGCGTGCGGGCAACGCCGTTGTCCGACGCCTTGATGGCTGCGGGCAGGTAGTACTTTTCGTCTTCGGTGATGTTCTGATCGCCCTTTTCCTTGATGTGGCGCAACAGGTTGCGCGCCTTGTGCGCGGTCATCTCGCGCAAGAGTTCGCCGCGCACGTTGTGCACGCCCGGCGTATCGATCAGGAAGATCAGCTTGTCTGCGTCCAGCGCGATGGCGGCATTGACCGCGACATCCTCCAGCGTCAGGTTGAACACTTCGCCGGTCGGCGAGTAGCCCATGGGCGAGAGCAGCACCAGTTCGCCGTCGTCCAGCCGTTTCTGGATGCCGGCGGCGTCCACCTTGCGCACCTCGCCGGTGTGCTTGAGGTCGACGCCGTTGAGCACGCCGAGCGGCTTGGCGGTGACGAAGTTGCCGCTGGCGACACGGATGTCTGAGCCGGCCATCGGCGAGTTGACCAGGCCCATGGACAGCAGCGCCTCGATCTCCACCCGTACCGCGCCGTTGGCTTCCTTCACCGCCTGCATGGCCTCGTCGTCGGTGACGCGCAGGCCATCGACCATGCTGGTTTCGATGCGGTTCTTCTTCAGGCGCGTTTCGATCTGGGGACGCGAACCGTGCACCAGCACCAGCCGCACTTCGAGACTGGCGAGCAGGTTGAGGTCATGCGAGAGCGAGACGAACTGGCCGTCCTCGACCACTTCTCCGCCGAAGGCGATGACAAAGGTGCGGCCGCCGAAGGCGTGAATATAGGGGGCTGCGGAGCGGAACCAGCGCACAAACTCCTGCGGCTGGCCGAGCGGTGCCGGCGTGGTGGGCTGGGCAGCCGGCGCCACGGAGGGTTCCGCCTGCGAATAGAGGAATGCCGGCGTGCAGTCGAGCGCGCTGCACAGCTTGCGCAACATGGTTTCGGAAACGCCCTGGCGGCCGCGCTCCATGCGCGACAGGTTGCCGCTGTCGGTCTCGACCTGTTCGGCCAGTGCCTGCAGGGTCAGGCCCAGTGTCTTGCGCCGCTTGCGAATCGCGTTTCCTATGGTCATGGTGTCATTAAATATGCGTTAAAAGCATATTTTTATATATATTTGCGTATATTGCAATTAATTGAAGTCGCCCCACAGGGTTTGCAGTGATGCGATTGCGGTCAGCGCAGCGGTTTCGGTGCGCAGGATGCGCTTGCCGAGCCGGATCGGGATGAAGCCGTGGTCGGTGGCGAGGCGGACTTCCTCTTGTGTCAGCCCGCCTTCTGCGCCTATCAGGAGTTGGATGGGAGCGCTTGGCCGGGGCAGGTCGCTCAGGTTCTGTGTGGCATCGGGCGAGAGCAGTAGCCTCAGTGCGCCAGTCTCCGTCTGTGCCAGCCACTGCGGCAGTGGCAGGGTGGGCATGACGGATGGGATGACGGCGCGGCCGCATTGCTCGCAGGCCGAAATGACCACGTTCTGCCAGTGTTCGCGGCGTTTCTCGGCACGTTCGCCGCTGAGCTTGACCACGCTGCGCTGGCTGGAGACCGGCTGAATCCGGTTGACCCCCAGTTCCACCGCCTTCTGGATGGTGAAGTCCATGCGGTCGCCGGAGGAGATGGCCTGTATCAGCGTGATATGCAGCGGTGATTCGCTGTGGTTGACGCTGACGGCCTTGACCCTGGCGCTGACTTCACTTTTGCTCATGAAGGTAAGCTCGCACGGGTAATCGTTGCCGTCTCCGTTGAACAGTACGGCCGCGTCTCCCACTTTCATGCGCAGGGCGCGGCTGGCATGGACGGCGGCGTTGTCAGGCAGCCTGACGTGAGCGCCGGGGGCGAGTTTTTCGGGGGCGTAGAATCGTGGCATGGTTCGGTGGCCAGGGTTTTCAGGCGTGGCGGCAATGTTAGAATGAAGCCCAATTCTAATGGAAGGAGTTCTACAGATGGCAAGTCTTAATCCCCCGGTCTGCGATTTCGGCTGGAAAGCGCCGGATTTCAAACTGCTCGGCGTCGACGGCAGGCAGTGGTCGCTGCAGGATGTGCGCGGCCCCAAGGGCACGCTGGTCATGTTCATCTGCAATCACTGTCCGTATGTGAAGGCCATCCGCGAGCGCCTGGTGGCCGACCTGCGCGAGTTGCAGGCGCTGGGCGTCAACAGCATCGCCATTTCCTCGAACGACTGGGTCAAGTATCCGGAAGATTCCTATGAGAACATGCAGGCGATGGCGAAGGAGTTCAACTTCGCTTTCCCTTATGTGCTGGATGAGACGCAGGAAGTGGCAAAGGCTTACGGCGCAGTCTGCACGCCCGATTTCTTCGGCTTCAATGCCGAACTGGAATTACAGTATCGCGGCCGTTTCGACGACCAGAAGCGCGAGCTGACACCGAACCCGAACCCGACGCGCGACCTGTTCAAGGCCATGAAGCAGATCGCCGAAACCGGGCAGGGTCCGCGCGAACAGATCGCCTCGATCGGCTGCTCCATCAAGTGGCGTGAAGACGCGGTTTGATCCGGATATGACGGGCCTTTTGCTGCCCGTCTCCAGTTGCTGAAAATCGTTAACTAGGCAATAATTACGCTCTATACCCCTACAACAACAATGCTATAGCGGCCGCGCATCAAGGTCGGTAATCCTGTACTGAAGGGGGAAATCCAAGAATTTGAGCGGGGCTGACTGCCCGGCAATCATGCCGGCAGCCTGCCTTTTCTCTATTAAACCCGGTTTGAAAGATGAGGGAGATTCAAATGGCAACTCGTACCGACTTATGTAATGCCATCCGTGCATTGTCCATGGATGCGGTCCAGAAGGCGAATTCTGGCCACCCAGGCGCCCCCATGGGCATGGCAGAAATTGCCGAAGTGCTGTGGAACCACAACCTGAGCCACAACCCCAAGAACCCGCAATGGGCCAACCGCGACCGTTTCGTGCTGTCCAACGGTCACGGCTCCATGCTGATCTACTCCCTGCTGCACCTGACCGGCTACGATGTCTCCATCGACGACATCAAGACCTTCCGTCAACTGCACTCCAAGTGCGCAGGTCACCCGGAATACAGCTACGCTCCCGGCGTTGAAACCACCACCGGTCCGCTGGGCCAGGGTATCGCCAACGGCGTCGGTTTCGCCATGGCTGAAAAGCTGCTGGCCAGCCAGTTCAACAAGCCCGGCCATGACATCGTCGACCACTACACCTACGTGTTCCTCGGCGACGGCTGCATGATGGAAGGCGTTTCCCACGAAGCCTGTGCGCTGGCCGGTACCTGGGGCCTGGGCAAGCTGGTTGCGTTCTGGGACGACAACGGCATCTCCATCGACGGCCACATCGAAGGCTGGTACACCGATGACACCGCTGGTCGCTTCCGCGCCTACGGCTGGCACGTTCAATCCGTCGACGGCCACGACGCCGCCGCGATTCAGAAGGCGATCGACGAAGCCAAGAAGGTCACCGACAAGCCTTCCCTGATCTGCTGCAAGACTGTCATCGGCAAGGGTTCTCCGAACAAGTCCGGTTCCCACGACTGCCACGGTTCCGCACTGGGTGAAGACGAAGTGGCCGCTACACGCGCCAACATCGGCTGGAACCACGAGCCGTTCGTCATTCCTGCCGACGTCTACGAAGGCTGGGATGCTAAGGCCAAGGGCGCTGCTGCTGAAGCCGCCTGGAACGCCAAGTTCGAAGCCTATGCCAAGGCTTACCCGGCAGAAGCTGCAGAATTCAAGCGCCGCATGGCCGGTGAACTGCCAGCCAACTGGAAGCAAGTGACCGATGCCATGATCGCTGCGACCAACGAAAAGGCTGAAGGCGTCGCTTCCCGCAAGGCTTCGCAAAACGTCATCGGCGCCCTGGCACCGACCCTGCCGGAATTCCTCGGCGGTTCCGCTGACCTGACCGGTTCCAACCTGACCAGCTGCGGCAGCTTCACGCACGTTGACGGCAAGAAGCCCGGCAACTACATCTCCTACGGTGTCCGCGAGTTCGGCATGGCCGCCATCATGAACGGCATGGCCCTGCACGGCGGCCTGCTGCCGTTCGGTGGTACCTTCCACATGTTCTCCGACTACATGAAGAACGGCATGCGCATGTCCGCGCTGATGAAGCAACGCGTGGTCTACGTGCTGACCCACGACTCCATCGGCCAGGGCGAAGACGGCCCGACCCACCAGCCGGTCGAGAACACCTCCGGCCTGCGCTATATCCCGCGCATGACGGTATGGCGTCCGGGCAGTGCCACTGAAACAGCCGTGGCTTGGGTAGCTGCAGTCGAGAAGACTGACGGCCCGACCAGCCTGGTGCTGTCCCGTCAGAATCTGCCGGGCATCAAGCACGACACCGCGCACTTCGACCTCATCCGCAAGGGCGGTTACGTGTTCTCCGACTGCTCCGGCAAGGCCGATGTCATTATCATCGCCAACGGTTCCGAGCTGGATCTGGCGGTCAAGGCCGCTGCCGAGCTGAACGCTGCCGGCACCAAGGTGCGCGTGGTTTCCATGCCGTCCACCAACGTGTTCGATGCGCAGGATCAGGCTTACCGCGACAGCGTGCTGACCCCGGGCGTCAAGCGTGTTGCGGTCGAAGCTGCGCATCCTGACTTCTGGCGCAAGTATGTCGGCCTGGAAGGTGCAGTCGTCGGTATCGATACCTTCGGCGAATCCGCACCGGGCGGCGTGCTGATGAAGCACTTCGGCTTCACCGTTGAAAACGTCGTGAAGACCGTCAAGTCGGTGTTGTAATTTGAAGTAGTGTGTCTGAAAGGGAGCCGGTCAACTGGCTCCCTTTTTGTTTGTGAAGAGAGGAAGTTGAGATGGCAATCAGAGTGGGTATCAACGGGTTCGGGCGTATCGGCCGCATGGCTTTCCGTGCTGCGTTCAAGGATTTCACGAATATTGAGGTGGTGGCGATCAATGATCTGCTGGAGCCGGATTATCTGGCTTACATGCTAAAGCATGACTCCGTGCACGGACGCTTCCAGGGCGAGGTCGCCGTCGATGGCGAGCATCTGGTGGTCAATGGCAAGCGTATTCGACTGACAGCGGAAAAGGACCCGGCCAATCTGAAATGGGGCGATGTCGGTGTCGACGTCGTCGTCGAATGCACCGGCTTCTTCCTGACCGAGGAAACCTGCCAGAAGCATATCGCGGCGGGCGCTAGAAAGGTCGTGCAGTCGGCGCCGTCCAAGGACGATACGCCGATGTTCGTCTATGGCGTCAATCACGAGGCCTACAAGGGCGAGGCGATCGTCTCGGCAGCTTCCTGCACCACCAACGGCCTGGCACCAGTCGCCAAGGTGCTGCATGACAACTTCGGTATCAAGCGCGGCCTGATGACCACCGTACACGCTGCCACAGCGACGCAGAAAACCGTTGACGGCCCTTCCAACAAGGATTGGCGCGGCGGTCGCGGTATCCTCGAGAACATCATTCCTTCCTCCACAGGCGCGGCCAAGGCGGTCGGCAAGGTGATTCCGTCACTGAACAAGAAGCTGACCGGCATGGCGTTCCGCATCCCGACTTCGGATGTGTCGGTGGTCGACCTGACGGTCGAACTGAACACCGAGACCACCTACGAGCAGATCGTCGCCGCGATGAAGACTGCATCGGAAAGCGGCCCTTTGAAGGGCGTGCTCGGCTTTACCGACGAAAAGGTGGTGTCCACCGATTTCCGTGGCGATAGCTGCCCATCGATTTTCGACGCGGGTGCCGGCATCCAGCTCGATCCGACCTTCGTCAAGGTCGTGGCCTGGTACGACAACGAGTACGGTTATACCTGCAACATGATGCGATTGGTTGAGCATATCGCGAAGTAAACGCAATCGATAGCGAAGGAAGCAAGTATGTCCGTAATCAAAATGACCGACCTCGATCTGCGAGGCAAGCGTGTATTCATCCGTTCCGACCTGAACGTCCCGGTCAAGGATGGCAAGGTGACTTCCGATGCCCGTATCACGGCGTCCCTGCCGACCATTGAATTTGCCCTGAAGGCAGGTGCAAAGGTCATGGTCACCTCGCATCTGGGGCGGCCGGAGGAAGGCGTGTTCTCGGCCGAGAATTCGTTGCAGCCGGTGGCTGAAGTCATGAGCGCCAAACTGGACAAGCCGGTCCGGCTGGTGCGGAACTGGGTGGACGGCGGTTTCGACGTGGCGGAGGGCGAGGTCGTGCTGCTGGAGAACTGTCGCTTCAACATGGGCGAGAAGAAAAGTCTCGATGAAACGTCACAGAAATATGCCAAGCTGTGCGATGTGTTCGTGATGGACGCCTTTGGTACCGCGCATCGGGCCGAGGCTTCGACTCACGGCATCGCCAGGTATGCGCCGGTGGCGGCTGCCGGCATGCTGCTGGTGGAGGAACTGGACGCCCTGACCAAGGCCCTGCTCGATCCGGCCCGGCCGATGGTCGCCATCGTCGGTGGCAGCAAGGTATCGACCAAGCTGACGGTGCTGGAAAGCCTAGCGGAAAAGGTCGATCAGCTGGTGGTCGGCGGCGGCATCGCCAACACATTCCTCAAGGCTGCCGGTCATGAGGTCGGCAAGTCCTTGTGCGAGGACGAACTGGTGCCGACGGCGAAGCAATTGATGGAAAAAATGTCCCGCCGTGGTGCAGCGGTGCCGATTGCCGTCGATGTGGTCTGCGGCAAGCAGTTCGATCCGAACGAGCCGGCAGTCTTGAAAGACGCGTCTGACGTGGCCGCCGATGACATGATTTTCGATATTGGTCCGAAATCTGCTAAGGAATTGGCAGATATCATCATGCGGGCAGGGACCGTCGTCTGGAACGGTCCCGTCGGCGTGTTCGAGTTCGATCAGTTCGGCGCCGGTACGCGGACGATCGCCGAAGCCATCGCCAATACCAGCGCGTTCACGCTGGCGGGCGGCGGCGACACGATCGCCGCCATCCAGAAATATGACATCTACGACCGGGTGTCCTATATCTCGACGGCGGGCGGTGCGTTCCTCGAGTTCCTCGAAGGCAAGAAACTGCCGGCGGTGGACATCCTTGAACAGCGCGCCCGGGGCTGAAACCCCTTTAGTTGGAAGAGGGAAGGGGTCCGCGTGGCCCCTTTATTATTTAGCGGATGCTTGCCAGACGTCCGCAAAAGTTGAACAGGAAATCAGTTGAGCCTACGTAAAACCAAAATCGTCGCCACCCTCGGGCCGGCTTCCAGCAGCGAGGAGATGATCGCCCGCATGATCGTGGCGGGCGTCGATGTCGTGCGGCTCAATTTTTCCCACGGCACGGCTGAAGAGCACATCCAGCGCGCGGCGCTGGTGCGGGCGATCGCCGTCAAACTGGGGCGCCCGGTCGGCGTGCTGTGCGACCTGCAGGGGCCGAAGATCCGCATCGGCAAATTCGAGCTGGGCAGTATCACGCTGCGTACCGGCGATAAGTTCATCCTCGATGCTGAATGCGAACTGGGCGACCAGCGACGCGTCGGTCTCGATTACAAGACCCTGCCGCAGGAGGTCGAACCGGGTGCGGTGCTGCTGCTGGATGACGGCCGCGTGGTCATGTCGGTGGACCGGGTCGAAAAGACCAGTGTGTGCTGTACGGTGGTGACCGGCGGCGTCTTGTCCAATCACAAGGGCATCAACCGTCAGGGAGGAGGTCTGTCGGCCGCTGCGCTGACCGACAAGGACCGTCAGGACATCAAGACCGCCGTAGCGCTGGAGGCGGATTTCATCGCCCTCTCCTTCCCGCGCAACGGCAGGGATGTGCAGGAGACCCGCAAGCTGGTGAAAAAGGCCGGCGGTACGGCAAGCATCATCGCCAAGATCGAACGGGCGGAGGCGATCGATGCGCTGGAGGAGATCATTGATGCCTCCGACGCCATCATGGTCGCACGCGGAGACCTCGGGGTCGAGGTCGGCGATGCGGCGGTACCGGGCTTGCAGAAGCGTATGATCCGCATGGCGCGGGCGCATAACAAGGTCGTGATCACGGCGACGCAGATGATGGAATCCATGATCAACAATCCAATCCCGACCCGCGCCGAGGTTTCCGATGTCGCCAATGCGGTGCTGGACGGTACCGATGCGGTGATGCTGTCGGCCGAAAGTGCCATCGGTCACTATCCATTGCAGGCGGTCTCGGCCATGCATCGCGTCTGCCTCGAGGCGGAGCGCGAATATCTGGCGCAGGACCATCCGCGCAGAGTGCCGGCACAGTTTCAACGTGTCGACGAGGCGATCGCGATGGCTGCCATCTATACGGCACGCCATTTAAAGGTGAAAGCGATCGCCGCCCTGACGCAGTCCGGCGCCTCGGCGCAATGGCTGTCGCGCGGCGATGCGGAAGTGCCGATTTATGCGCTGTCGCCGGAAAAAATCGCCCGGCGCAAGCTGACGCTGAACCGTGGCGTCTATCCTTTCCCGATCGACCAGGCCGACAAGGACCGTGACATGATTTTGCGCGAAATGGAGACCACATTGTTGCGCCATGGCGTCATCCAGTCCGGCGATCTGGTGCTGCTGACATTCGGCGAGCCGATCGGCGAGGCCGGCGATACCAATACCATGCGCATCATCCGCGTCGGTTGAGCGGGTGCCCATCGGGTATTGGTTCGCTGACTTGAGCCTGTCGCCGCCGTTCTGAATGCCCACGCGCAAGAAGCTCTGCGCCGGCGCGACGTCTTTCCGTCACAGATCCGGTTTTGACGGATAAAAAAGTATGAGTTGGGAACGTTGTGCAATAAAATATCACTCCTCGAGTAAAACCGGTCACCTCATGCAGCCATTACTGAAAAGTCATCTTCCCAGCCTCAAGCTTCTGAATCAGGGCAAGGTACGGGACATCTACGACGTCGATGCGCGCACCATGTTGCTGGTCGCCACCGACCGGCTTTCCGCCTTCGATGTGGTGTTGCCGACGCCGATTCGCGACAAGGGCGCCATTCTTACCCAGATCGCCAATTTCTGGTTCGGCAAGCTCGCTCACATCGTGCCCAACCATCTGACCGGCATCGATCCGCAATCGCTGGTGCAGAGCGCAGAAGAAAAGGCGCAACTGGGCAAGCGCGCGATCGTCGTTAAAAAACTCAGGCCCTTGCCGGTCGAGGCCATCGTCCGCGGTTACCTGGTCGGTTCCGGCTGGAAGGAATACAAGGCCGGCGGTACGGTATGCGGCATTCCGCTGCCAGCCGGTCTGCAGGAAGCCTCCGTGCTACCGGAGCCGATTTTTACGCCGTCGAGCAAGGCCGAGGTGGGCGACCACGATATCAATATCACGCATCAGCAGATGGCAGCCCTGATCGGCGAGGATCTGGCCAAGACCGTCGCCAGTGTCAGTATCCGCCTCTACAAGGAAGCGGCGCAATATGCCTTGACCCGCGGCATCATCATCGCCGATACCAAGTTCGAGTTCGGCCTCGACGACAGCGGCAAACTGTACCTGATCGACGAAGTACTGACGCCGGATTCCTCGCGCTTCTGGCCGGCAGACCAGTATGTCGTTGGCAAGAACCCGCCCAGCTATGACAAGCAGTACGTGCGCGACTGGCTGGAATCGACCGGTTGGGACAAGACTCCGCCGGGCCCCGAGTTGCCGGTGGAAGTGGCGGAAAAAACCAGCGAAAAATACCGCGAGGCGTTCCTGAAACTGACCGGGACGGAATTCACGGCGGATTGAAGCTGAAACAGCAGCTGTATGCGATAGGGCACAGGCTCAAATCCGAGCTCGTGTTCTATCAGCGCCTGTTGCGCCACCCCCGAACCCCGAGCATCGCCAGGTTGCTGTTGTGGCTGGCAATCGCCTATGTGCTGTTGCCGTTCGACCTGATCCCGGATTTCATTCCGCTGATCGGGCAACTGGACGACTTGATCGTGGTGCCCATGTTGATTTTTCTCGCCCTGAAAGTCATCCCCCAAGGCGTGGTTGCAGAATGCAGGGCGCAAAGCAAAGAAGGCAGTGAGCAATGAGCGATATAGAAAAACTGGTCGATGGTTATCGGCGTTTTCATGATCACTATTTTGTCGATGAAGGCGAGCAGCTTTTCGCCGAACTGGCACAGGGCCAGAGCCCGAGCACCCTGGTGATCGCCTGCTCCGATTCCCGCGTCGATCCGGCGATCGTCCTTGATTGCAAGCCCGGCGATTTGTTCGTCGTCCGCAATGTGGCGAACCTGGTGCCGCCCTACGAAAAAGGCGGCGGCTATCACGGCGTCAGCGCGGCGCTGGAGTTTGCCGTCTGCGCGCTGGACGTGCAGAACATCATCGTGCAGGGCCATCGCCAGTGCGGCGGCATCAAGGCCTTGTTCGAGGGTGTGCCGGAGGGGATGGATGCCGAGTTCATCAAACCCTGGGTCAATATGGCCAAGCGCGCTGCGGAGCGCGTGCGCGAGGAATTGCCGGAGGCCGGGCATGAGGAAAGGCTCTGCAGCTGTGAAATGGCCGGCATTCTGGTCTCGCTCGAGAATCTGCGTACTTTCCCTTTCATCCAGAAGCGCCTGCAGCAGAACCGGCTCAGGTTGCACGGCTGGTATTTCGATTTCGTCGATGGCCAGATGCTGGCCTATGACGAGGACAGCCTCCGGTTCGAGCCGCTGATCCCCTGATTCTGCCCGGGTGAATCGCGTATAATGTCGGATTTTTTGCAGGAAACAGCAAATGTCACTTAATCTCGTCCCTTCCGGCAAATCGCTGCCGGACGATTTCAACGTCATCATCGAAATACCCATGCAGGGCGATCCGGTCAAGTATGAGGTCGACAAGGACAGCGGCGCGATTTTCGTTGACCGCTTCATGGGCACCGCCATGCAGTATCCGACCAATTACGGTTACATTCCGCACACGCTGTCGGAAGACGGCGACCCGGTCGACGTGCTGGTCTTGACCCCGGTTCCTTTGTTGCCGGGCGTCGTCGTGCGCTGCCGCCCGCTCGGTATGCTGAAGATGACCGACGAAGCAGGTCCGGATGCCAAGGTGTTGGCGGTGCCGGTAGAAAAGGTCTGCGGCCTTTACAATCACCTCAAGAGCTATGAAGATGTGTCGGCCTGGCGTTTGTCCATGATCGCCCACTTCTTCGAGCACTATAAGGATCTGGACAAGGGCAAGTGGGTCAAGATCGATGGCTGGGCGGGGATCGATGCAGCGCGTCAGGAGATACTCTCCGGCGTTGACCGTTTCAACAAGGCCAAGGTCAAGCCGGCATTCTGATAGCAACAGGCGAAGAAAAAGGCGGCCATTCGGCCGCCTTTTTTGTTTGCGTCGAGCGCGAACGCTATACCACCAGCAGTGGCACGATCAGCAGTGCGACGATGTTGATGATCTTGATCAGCGGGTTGACCGCAGGGCCGGCCGTGTCCTTGTAGGGGTCGCCAACGGTATCGCCGGTGACGGCGGCCTTGTGGGCTTCCGAACCCTTGCCGCCGTGATTGCCGTCCTCGATGTATTTCTTGGCGTTATCCCAGGCGCCGCCGCCGGTACACATGGAGATGGCGACGAACAGGCCGGTGACGATGGTGCCCATCAACAGACCGCCAAGTGCGACCGGACCCAGCAGCAGTCCGACGGCGATAGGCACGGCGACCGGCAGCAGGGAAGGGATCATCATCTCCTTGATGGCGGCGGTGGTCAGCATGTCAACGGCTTTGCCGTACTCAGGCTTGCCGGTGCCCTCCATGATGCCGGGAATCTCGCGGAACTGGCGACGTACTTCTTCCACCACTGCACCGGCGGCGCGGCCGACTGCTTCCATCGCCATGGCGCCGAACAGGTAGGGGATGAGCCCGCCAATGAAGAGACCGACGATGACCATGGGGTCACTGAGGTCGAAGCTGGAGCCGAGGCCGACGGTTTCCAGTTTGTGTGTGTAGTCTGCAAACAGTACCAGCGCGGCGAGACCGGCGGAGCCGATGGCGTAGCCCTTGGTCACGGCCTTGGTCGTGTTGCCGACGGCGTCGAGCGGGTCAGTGACATCGCGCACGCTGGACGGCAGTTCGGCCATCTCGGCGATGCCACCGGCGTTGTCGGTGATCGGACCATAGGCATCCAGTGCAACGACGATGCCGGCCATGCTCAACATCGCGGTCGCAGCCACGGCCACGCCGTAGAGTCCGGCCAGCGTATAGGAGGCGACGATGGCGATGCAGACCGAAATGACCGGCCAGGCGGTGGATTTCATCGAGACGCCGATGCCGGCGATGATGTTGGTGGCATGGCCCGTAGTCGAAGCCTGGGCGACGTGGCGCACCGGCTTGTAGTCGGTGCCGGTGTAGTACTCGGTGATCCAGACCAGCGCAGCGGTCAAGGCCAGGCCGATGACGCTGGCGCCCCACAAGGCGGTGGAACTGACCAGTTTGTCGCCGGTCGTGACGCCTTCCGGGAAGATGTAGGCGGTGACGAAATAGAACGCGATCAGCGACAGCAGCCCGGCCACAGCGAGGCCCTTGTAGAGCGCGGGCATGACGTTTTTCATGTCCGGTTTGGCCTTGACGAAGAAGCAGCCGATGATGGAAGCGACGATCGAAGCCGCACCGAGCAACAGTGGATAGAGGATGCCATTGGCACCGGCGCCGGTAATCATCAGGCTGCCCAGTACCATGGTGGCGATGATGGTGACGGCGTAGGTTTCGAACAGGTCGGCCGCCATGCCGGCACAGTCCCCTACGTTGTCGCCGACGTTGTCGGCAATCACGGCAGGATTGCGTGGGTCGTCTTCCGGGATCCCCGCTTCAACCTTGCCGACCAGATCGGCGCCCACATCCGCACCCTTGGTGAAGATGCCGCCGCCCAAACGGGCGAAGATGGAGATGAGCGATGAGCCGAACGCCAGACCGATGAGCGGATTGAGGTTTTCCGTGGCCTCGGCGCCCAGGTAGACATAGAAGCCGGTCACGCCGAGCAGTCCGAGTCCGACCACCAGCATGCCGGTGATGGCGCCGCCCTTGAAGGCAACATCGAGCGCGGGGGCGATGCCATGAGTCGCAGCTTGCGCCGTACGCACGTTGGCCTTGACTGAGACGTTCATGCCGATGAAGCCGCAGGCGCCCGATAGTACAGCACCGACAACGAAGCCCAGTGCGGTATCAAGTCCGAGGAAGATGCCAATCAGGATGGTGAGTACGATGCCGACTATGGCGATGGTTTTGTATTGCCGGGCCAGGTAAGCGGCCGCTCCCTGTTGAATCGCACCGGCAATTTCTTGCATGCGTGCATTGCCGGCAGGCAGTGAAAAGATCCATTTACTCATGACCGCACCGTAGATCACGGCCAGTAAGGCGCTTGCAATTGCTAATATCAGTCCAGCAGACATCGACTTCTCCCTCTTCTTTTTAAGTGAATTGAGAATCTCGGGCGTTGCTTTGATTTTTGGTATGACGATATTTCAGGTGACGATTGCGGTGGCGGTGTTATGCCGGTTTACGCCGAGTGTTTCTCCTCAAGATCAACGAACATGATGCGCAACGTGAAAGTCGCGAGGCCATTATTTCACTTTTATCAGGCGCTCACAATGACGGCGGTTGTCGATGCGTCGACTGGCTACAGCATGTCCCAAATCATTTTGCCCCCGACCAGATACAGTAGCAACGCGAATGCCCGTTTTAGCGTGGCGGCCGGCAATCGCCGTGCGAGGCGGGCGCCCAGCGGGGCGGTCATGGTGCTGACGATGGCAATGCCGGCCAGCGCCGGCAGATAGACATAGCCCAGGCTGTATGGCGGTAATTCAGGCCTATGCCAGCCTGTCAGCATGAAGCTGAGAGCACCGGACAGGGCGATGGGCAGGCCGATGGCGGCGGATGTCCCGATGGCTCGTTTGACTGCGACATTGCAATAAATCAGAAACGGTACCGAGAGCGAGCCGCCACCGATGCCGACCAGGCTGGAAATCATGCCGATCACGGTGCCGGCGGCGCTCATAGCGGGCAGTCTCGGCAACCCGCGGGCGGCATCCGGCCGAAAGTCCAACAACATCTGTGTGGCGATGATGAACACGAAGATGGCAAAGATGACCTTGAGCGGGGCAGTCGGCAAACTGCCGGCCACGAGCGCGCCCAGCAGCGTCCCTGCCACGATGCCGCCGGCGATGCGCCACACTACGGCCCAGTCGACATTGGCCTGGCGGTGGTGCGCGCGTGCCGAGGCGATGGATGTGAAGATGATGCTGGCAAGCGAAGTGCCGAGTGCCATGTGCATGATGTGGAATTGGGGGAAGGCCATGGTGGCGAAGACAACGCTCAGTATGGGCACGATAATGAGTCCGCCGCCGACGCCGAACAGGCCGGAAAGCAGGCCGGCGACTGCGCCGGCAAGGAGATAAAGGCTGAAATCCATGGCTGTTTGAGGCGGTCGATCTAGTTTGCGCTAACGCGACTTGCGAGCTTTTTCAATGCGCAGGCCAGTTCCGGATTGTTGTCGATTTGTTCCGCCAGCTTGCCGAGTCGGCCAGCGGCGCCAGCGCTGAGTTTGCGCAGGTTTTTGGCAGGTTTCGATGGGGCAGATTGGACTTGCACTCGAACCCGAATTGAAGTAACTTCTAGCCCGTGCTTTTGTAACTTAGTCAATAAGCTAGGTAACAAAAGCTTAATTTTTGCAGCCGCCGCGGCATTGCCGGCGTAAACCGTCAGTCGCTTGTGATCGACGTCGCCGGCCTCTGTGTATGGTTTGAGCGCTTCGGGTATCACCGCGTCCCACAGGTTCCGGGTTGCGGACAGGCTTCTGGCTTTGTCTGAAAGCTGCGCCAATTCGGCGTTGTTTCTAAGAAAAGCATTGAAGCGCTGCATGGCGGCATCCTCCCAAAGGGGAAATGATTGAATATTATTTATATGTCCAACAACATGGCAAAGGCGAAAACGCTGACCATGTTGCACATTGTGTTGATTTTGCTGGCCGTCTCGGCCATTTCTGTTGCCCTGACACTCGCCATTATCGTGCCGCGGGAAGACGGCCGCAACAATCCGGTCAAATCCCTGCTGCCATCGCAGCTTCAATTCAGCCTGCACCACCCGCAAAAACATCTGGACGCGCTTGCCCTGCAATTGGGCGAGATGCGCGCGCGCGTGATGCGCCTGGATGCGCTGAGCAGTCGGTTGGCGAAAATGGCGGGGATGGAGGAATCTGAGCTGGAAAGCGTGCAGCCTCCGGGTTCTGGCGGCCCGCTGGTCAGTCCGGAGGATGTCAGCGAAGCCAGTCTGGAAGCGGAAATCGCCGAGTTGTCCAACCTGATCGATGTGAAGAGTGACCGGCTCAACCTGCTGGAAGTCATGTTGTTACAGCAGACCATGCAGCAAAGCATGCTGCCGGATGCCAGACCGGTCAATGTAGGTTACAACTCCTCCAGTTTCGGCCGTCGCGTCGATCCCTTTACTGGCCGCACCGCGTTCCATGAGGGACTGGATTTCACCGCGGCTGTGGGCACGCCCATCTATGCGGCGGCTGGCGGCGTGGTCACGGTCTCCGAGCACATGCCCGACTATGGTAAAATTATCAAGATCAGCCACGGCTCAGGGCTGGAGACGCGATATGCGCATGCTTCCGAGTTGCTGGTGAAAGTCGGCGAAGTCGTCAAGAAGGGGCAGGTGATCGCCAAAGTAGGCAGCACCGGCCGTTCCACCGGCCCGCATTTACATTTCGAGGTGCGTCGTGATGGCGCGCCGCTCGACCCGCGCAAGTTCCTGCAGCGCTCGGCTGCGAAGGTCGCAGAGTTGAACCATTGAAGTCAGAATTTTGAATTTGAATCTTTTTTACATCTAACGGCGCGTTCCAACCAGCCATGTCAACCTAAGGGGTTTCCGCTAACGCGGAAAGTCGAAGTCATCTCATGTTATCCACGTTGTTCAAAAAAGTTTTCGGTAGCCGCAATGAACGGTTGATCAAGCAACTGACGCAGAAGGTCGCGGCAATCAATGCGCTGGAGCCGTCCATGCAGGCCCTGACAGATGAGGCCTTGCGCGCCAAGACCGAGGAATTCAAGCAGCGCTATCAGGCCGGAGAGAGCCTCGACAAGCTGCTGCCGGAGGCGTTCGCCGTCGTGCGCGAGGGCGGACGAAGGGTGCTGGAGATGCGGCATTTCGATGTGCAGCTGATCGGCGGCATGGTGCTGCATTCGGGCAAGATCGCCGAAATGCGCACCGGCGAAGGCAAGACGCTGGTGGCTACGCTGCCGGCCTATCTGAATGCGCTGGCCGGCAAGGGTGTGCATGTCGTGACGGTCAATGATTACCTGGCCAAACGCGACGCCGAGTGGATGTCGCGCTTGTACAACTTCCTCGGGCTGACGGTCGGCATCAATCTGTCGCAGATGCCGCATGACGAGAAGCAGAAGGCCTACGCCGCGGATATCACCTACGGTACCAACAACGAGTTCGGTTTCGACTATTTGCGCGACAACATGGTGCACACCGCGGCCGAGCGCGTGCAGCGCAGCCTCAGTTATGCGCTGGTCGATGAGGTCGACTCTATCCTGATCGACGAAGCCCGCACGCCGCTGATCATTTCCGGTCAGGCCGACGACAGCGTAGAGCTCTATACCCAGATCAATGTACTGGCCGCCAAGCTGGTGCGTCAGCAGACCGAGGACGGCGAGGGCGATTACTGGGTGGACGAGAAATCGCATCAGGTCGTCATGTCCGAGCAGGGGCACGAGCACGCCGAAGCGTTGCTGGACGAAGCCGGCTTGCTGGCCGAGGGTTCGAGCTTGTATGACGCCGGCAACATCAGCCTGGTCCACCACCTGTATGCTGCCCTGCGCGCGCAATCGCTCTATCATCGCGATCAGCATTACGTCGTGCGCAACGGCGAGATCGTCATCGTCGACGAGTTCACCGGCCGCATGATGCCGGGCCGCCGTTGGTCCGATGGCCTGCATCAGGCCGTCGAGGCGAAGGAGGGTGTCGCGATCCAGAAGGAAAACCAGACACTGGCTTCCATCACTTTCCAGAACTATTTCCGCATGTATGCGAAGCTGTCCGGCATGACCGGCACGGCGGATACCGAAGCCTACGAATTCAACCAGATCTACGGTCTGGAAACCATCGTCATTCCCACGCACAAGCCGATGCAGCGCGTCGACCAGATGGACAAGGTCTATCGCACTGCAACCGAGAAGTATCAGGCCGTGATCGATGATATCAAGGAGTGCCAGAAGCGCGGTCAGCCGGTGCTGGTGGGCACGACTTCGATCGAAAACTCCGAACTGATCGCCAATGTGCTGACCAAGGCCAAGCTGGAACATCAGGTGCTGAACGCCAAGCAGCACGAGCGCGAAGCGCACATCATCGCGCAGGCCGGTCGACCGGGCATGATCACCATCGCCACCAACATGGCGGGCCGTGGTACCGACATCGTGCTGGGAGGTAATCCGGAGCCGGAAATTGCCGCCATCCGCCAGGATGAATCTCTCGGCGACGAGGAGAAGGAAAAGCGCATCGCCGCCATCAAGGCCGAATGGCAGAAGACGCACGAGGCGGTCCTTGCTGCCGGCGGCCTGCATATCATCGGTACCGAGCGCCATGAATCCCGTCGCGTCGACAATCAGTTGCGCGGTCGTTCCGGTCGGCAGGGTGACCCGGGTTCCAGCCGCTTCTATCTGTCGCTGGAAGATCAGTTACTGCGGATCTTCGCTTCCGACCGCGTTTCCGCCATCATGGAGCGCCTGAAGATGCCGGAAGGCGAGGCGATCGAGCATCCATGGGTGACGCGCGCCATCGAGAATGCGCAGCGCAAGGTGGAAGGCCGCAACTTCGATATCCGCAAGCAACTGCTGGAGTATGATGATGTCGCCAATGATCAGCGGCGCGTGATCTACCAGCAACGCAACGAGTTGCTGGAGGCGGTCGACATCAAGGACACGATCGAGGCCATGCGCAACGATGTGCTGAGCGATACCATTGCGACCTACATCCCGCCCGAGAGCGTCGAGGAGCAGTGGGATGTGCCGGGCTTGGAGCGCGCCCTGTCCAAGGACTTCGGCTTGGAATTGCCCTTGCAGCAGATGCTGGAGGAGAATCCGGACCTGCACGAGGAAACCCTGCGCCAGCGCGTGTTCGAGGCGGCAGCACAGGTCTACGTGGCGAAGGAGCAACTGGCGGGCGACGAGGTCATGCGCCAGTTCGAGCGCGCCGTCATGCTGCAAAGCTTGGACAATCACTGGCGTGAGCATCTGGCGGCGCTGGACCACCTGCGTCAGGGCATCCATCTGCGTTCCTATGCGCAGAAGAACCCCAAGCAGGAATACAAGCGCGAAGCCTTCAATCTGTTCAGCAGTCTGCTGGAAACCGTCAAGCGCGAGGTGACGCAGGTCACCATGCTAGTCAAGGTCAGAACCGAGGCCGATGTCGAGGCGGTCGACAAGCCGGCCGAGGTCGAGAATGTGCAGTATCAGCATGCCAGCTACGATGAAGCACTGGGCAATGCCGAAGCCGATGAAGGCGAGGCTGCGGCAGCGACCCAGCCCTACGAGCGCCAGGGCATCAAGGTCGGTCGCAACGATCCTTGCCCTTGCGGATCGGGTAAGAAGTACAAGCAATGTCACGGCAAGTTGAGTTGAACATGAGCGAATCCATAGAAGACATCGTGTCGCCCTGTATCGGTGTTTGCAGTATGAACCAGCAGAGTGGCCAGTGCGAAGGTTGCTATCGCACGATCGAGGAAATCCGCGAATGGTGGAACATGAGTGCAGCAGAACGTGCGCAGGTCATGGAACTCTTGGAGCAGCGGCAGGCATCAGCACTCGATTTCGATTGATCGCCAGGTTGCGTCGGGGTCAATCCCGGTGTAGCCAACAGGACATGGAATCGCTTCAATAAAAAAGCCGGATGATTCCGGCTTTTTTTATTTTCAAGCTTTTTCTTACCGCAGCGATATTCGCCGGCGGCCTATTTGATGCAGACCGTGCGCACCTGCTTCATGTCGGTGATGCCCTGCAACACCTTCTCGATACCATCCTGCTTCAGGGTCCGCATGCCGTCCTCCAGCGCGGTGGCGAACATCTCGGCCACGCGCGCATGTTCCTGGATATTGCGTTTCATGGCATCGGTTCCCTCCAGCAGTTCATGCAGGCCGACGCGCCCGCGGTAGCCGCTGCCATTGCATTTTTCGCAGCCGTTCGGGTTCGCCCTGTACAGGGACAGCTGACCTTTCTCGCTGCCGAAACGCTTGACCCATTGCTGGTAGATGGCCTTGTAGGCGGCCTCCGGATCCTTTTTCCATTGGCTGGTGTTCCGCAGTTCCTCGCAATACTCGTTGAGCATGCTCTTGATTTCGTTCGCGTCCGGCGTGTACGGCTGCTTGCAGTCGCACAGGCGTTTGCCCAGTCGCTGGGCGAGGATGCCGATCAACGCATCGGCGAAATTGAACGGGTCCATGCCCATGTCGAGCAGGCGGATGATGGATTCCGGCGCGCTGTTGGTGTGCAGGGTGGCGAACACCAGGTGACCGGTGAGCGAGGCCTCGATGCCGGTGGAAACGGTTTCCTTGTCGCGCATCTCGCCGACCATGATGACATCCGGGTCGGCGCGCAGGAAAGCCTTCATGACCATGGCGAAATCCAGCCCGGCCTTCTTGTTGACCTGTACCTGGCGCAGGCCCTTTTGCGTGATTTCGACCGGATCCTCGGCGGTCCAGATCTTGGTTTCCGGCGTGTTGATGTAACCCAGCGCGGAATGCAGTGTGGTGGTCTTGCCCGAGCCGGTCGGGCCGCAGACGAAGAACAGGCCGTAGGGCTTGGCGATCAGTTCCTTGATCTTGCTCAGGTTGTGGTCCGACAGGCCCAGCTTGTCGAGCGGAATCGGTTTGCCTGCCGCCAGGATACGCATGACCACGTCTTCCATGCCGCCGGCGGTGGGGATGGTAGCGACGCGCAGTTCGATGTCGAGCGGGCCGAATTTCTTGAATTTGATCTTGCCGTCCTGCGGCTTGCGCCGCTCCGAGATATCGAGATCGCACATGATCTTGATGCGCGCAGTCAGTGCATTGCGATAGCTGGGCGGAATCTCGATGTAGTTCATCAGACTGCCGTCCTTGCGGAAACGCACCTCGGTCTTGCCTTTCTCCGGATAGGGCTCGATGTGGATATCCGAAGCGCCCTGATTATAGGCATCGATGATGATCTTGTTGACCAGTTTGACCAGTTCGTTGTCGCTGGCGGCGGATATGTCTTCTGGAGACTGCCCGTAGTCTTCCTCATCATCGCCCATGGTCGACAGGATGTCGTCGATGTCGCCGGACATGGCGCTGGCGCCGTAGAACTGGCTGACCGTGTTATGGAAGTCGCGGTTGAGGCAGACGCGATAGCTGATCCTGTTGTGGCGCGGGAAGATGTTGCTGACGATACGTGAGCTTTTCACTCTTTCCGGATCGGGCGCGATGATGATGAGTCCGTCCGCACTGGTTTCGTCGACCGGTATCCAGCCGTTGGCGAGGACATAATCCGGCTTCAGGTTCTTCAGCAGATCCATTGGTTTGACGCGATCGGCCTTGAAGACTTCCAGCGGCACGCCAAAGAAGGCGGACAGCGATTTGCCGATATCCGCCGGTTTGACCTGGAACTCGTCGATCAGCACGTCTTCCAGATCCTTGCCTTTCTTGCGTGCCGAGCGTTGCGCCAGTTCGAGTTCGGCGGCGGAGATGATGCCTTCGCTCACCAGCAGGTCGTACTTGCTGCGGACGCCGCCGATCGGCGACTTGCGCTGATTCAGCGCGATGGCGAGCGTGCCGGCCAATTCCGGAGCGCCTTCCTCCATCATGGACGAGAACGCCAGACCCGACATGCTGTTGATGACCTGCACCACGCCCATCAGGCTACCGTCATCGCTGTTGATGATGGGGAACACCAGCATCTGGCGGGTGCGGTAGCCGGTCTTTTTGTCGACTTCCTTGAGAAAGCGCAGCTCGGGGCTGATCTTCGCCAACTCTTCGTCGTCGTAAACATCTGCGATATTGAGCATGGTCTTGTGAAATGCGACATAGCCGGCAATGCTCTGCGGATTGATGGCCAGCTTGAGTTCCTTGAACTCCTTGAGGCCGGTCTTGACCTTGGAGACGATGGATTTGTTGTCTTCGCTGGTGACATACAGCGTGATGCGCTCGGCCTCGAACAGTGCGCGGATGTCCTGACTGACTTCGAGGATGATCTCGTCGATGTTGCGGGTGGCATGGATCTTGTTGGTGACGGCCTGCAGCTTCTTGGTGAAGGCCAGCTTGTGGCCCATTTCGGTCAGGCTGGCGGCCTCGCTGGCGGTGGACGTAGCGGTGTTCATCACGGGGAGCCCTTGTTCGATGATTGATTTTATTATGATTTTTTACGACTCAAGACTATCACAGGGCAACCGAAAGTCAATTCGCTATGCCGCCGCGATGCGGGGCAGCGAATGCGGTAAAATTGCCCGTTCGTTAAATTTTTGAGAGCCAGATATGCCGGTCAATCTTACTGCGCCAGAGGCGCAATCCCTGCTTCCCGTCCGCGGTGTCAAACTGGGTGCGGCAGAAGCCAATGTGCGCAAACCCAACCGCAAGGACGTGCTGGTCATGCAGCTGGCGCCGGGCAGCAAGGTGGCGGGTGTCTTCACGCAGAACCGTTTCTGTGCGGCGCCGGTAACGCTGTGCAAGGCGCATCTGGCGACGGGCAAGGAGGTCAGGGCGCTGCTGGTCAATACCGGCAATGCCAACGCCGGCACCGGCGAGCCTGGTCTGCAGCATGCCCGGCAAAGCTGCGAAGCACTGGCGGCGCTACTTGGATGTGAGTCCGAGCAGATTCTGCCATTCTCCACCGGCGTCATCATGGAACCGTTGCCGGTCGATCGCATCATCCACGGGTTGCCGCAATGCATAGACGACCTGCACGAAGACCGTTGGCTGCGCGCAGCAGAAACCATCATGACGACGGATATCGTCGCCAAGGGCGCTTCGCGCCAGATCAGCATCGACGGCAAGACACTGACCATCACCGGCATTTCCAAGGGCTCGGGCATGATCCACCCGAACATGGCGACCATGCTCGGCTATATCGCCACCGATGCTGCAGTCAGTCAGACCGCGCTGGACAGCATCATCCGCCATGCGGTCAACCGTTCCTTCAATTGCATCACCGTCGATGGCGATACCTCGACCAACGATGCGCTGGTCCTGATCGCTACCGGCCAGACCGAACTGCCGGAGATCACCGAGACCGATGCCGGTTTTGAGCGCTTGCGCGCCGCGATCACCGAAGTGGCGATTGAACTGGCACAGGCCATCGTGCGCGACGGCGAGGGCGCCACCAAATTCATGACGGTGCAGGTACGCGGTGGTCTTGACGAGGCGGAGTGCCGCAAGATCGCCTATGCCATCGCTCATTCGCCGCTGATCAAGACCGCATTTTTCGCTTCCGACCCCAACCTCGGCCGTATCCTCGCCGCGATCGGTTACGCCGGCGTCGAGGATCTGGACGTCAATGCGCTACGCCTCTATCTGGGAGAATTCCTGGTCGCCGAGCACGGTGGCCGGGCGACAAGCTATGAAGAGGCCCAAGGCGCGGCCGTCATGCAGCAGCCGGAGATCACGGTGCGGGTCGAACTCGACCGTGGCCCGGCCGACGTGACGATCTGGACTTGCGACTTCTCCTACGATTACGTGCGGATCAACGCGGATTACCGCTCCTAGCGATGGCCGACATCGAACGCTTGCTGATCAAAGCGGAAGCCGTGCTCGACCGGCTGGAAACACTGTTGCCCAGCCGGCCGGCGGCGCCGGACTGGTCGGCCCTGGCTTGGCGCTGGCAGCACCAGCACGGTCGCGGTTATCTGCAGGCGGTCGCCCATCCGCACCGCATCCGCCTCGATGACCTGCATCATCTCGAAGAACAGAAAGCGACCATCGTCAGGAACACCGAGCAGTTCGTGCGAGGCCTGCCGGCCAACAATGTGTTGCTGACCGGCGCCCGCGGCACTGGCAAGTCATCGCTGGTCAAGGCGTTGCTGAGCGAATTCTCCGGACAGGGACTACGTCTGGTCGAGGTCGAGAAGCAGGATCTGCATGCCTTGCCTGAGATCGTCGAACTCATCCGGTCGCGTCCGGAGCGCTTCATCGTGTTCTGCGACGACCTTTCGTTCGAGGCCGGCGAGTCGGGCTACAAGGCGTTGAAGGTAGTGCTGGACGGGACGCTGGCGGCGACTTCCGACAATGTGCTGGTCTATGCGACTTCCAACCGCCGTCACCTGTTGCCGGAGTACATGAGCGAAAACCTCGAGACGCAGCATCTCGGCGACGAGATCCGTCCCGGCGACAGCACGGAAGAAAAGATCTCGCTCTCCGAACGCTTCGGTCTCTGGTTGTCGTTCTATGCCTTCGATCAGGAAGAATATCTGCAGATCGCCCGCGCCTGGCTAGCCGATCATGGCGTGACGGATTGGGATGAAGGTGTGCGTCGCGCCGCCCTGCGGTTTTCCCTCGAACGCGGGGCGCGCAGCGGCAGAGTGGCTTACCAGTTCGCGCGCGATTACGCCGGCAGGCAGGGTCTTGCCCGGGCAAAGAAAAAATAAGCGATGTCGGACCGCCAGGTGATTCATGCAGCGGTTGCCGTATTGCAGCAGCCGGACGGACAGGTGCTACTGGGCAGGCGGCCCGAGGGCAAGCCGTGGGCCGGTTGGTGGGAGTTCCCGGGGGGCAAGATCGAGCAGGGGGAGTCTCCTTTGCAAGCCTTGCAGCGCGAGCTGCACGAGGAACTGGGCACTGAGGCCATCGAGGCGACGCCCTGGCTGACTCGCAGCTTCGACTACCCGGAAAAGACCGTGAGCTTGCATTTCTTCATGGTCAGGCAATGGTCGGGCGAGCCGCACGGCAAGGAAGGCCAGCAACTGAGCTGGCAATGGCCCGACCGGCTGGGTGTCGAGCCGGTGTTGCCGGCCAACACGCCGGTGTTGCGGGCACTACAGCTGCCGTCGGTTTACGCCATCACCAATCTGGCGGAAACGTCCGAAGACGTTTTTCTGCCGCAGTTGCAGCGTGCGCTGGAGAGCGGCGTCAGGATGATTCAGGTGCGTGAGAAACAGCTGCCGGCCGAGATGCAGAAATCCTTCGCCAGCCGCGTCGTCGCCGTCTGCCGCCCTTATGCGGCCAAGGTGCTGCTCAATACCCATGTCGATTGGGTGCGGGAGATCGGTGCAGACGGCGTGCATCTGACCTCTCGGCAACTCAAGGCCATGACGCAGCGGCCGGATGACATGTGGGTCGGCGCCTCCTGCCACGATCGCGCCGAACTGGAGCGGGCAGCAGATCTGGAGCTGGACTTCGTAACCCTGTCGCCGGTGTTGCCCACCCGCAGCCATCCTCAGGCCGCCGGCATGGGTTGGCCGCAGTTTACCGCCAGCATCCGGGATTACCCATTGCCGGTGTTCGCCATGGGCGGCATGCAAGCCGGTCTGCTTGCCACCGTGCAGCGGCAGGGTGCACATGGTATCGCCATGCAGCGTGGAGTCTGGGCGCCATGAGACTCTGCAAGCGTGGGTTAACTACCCTCCTGCTGTGCTCTGCGCTGGCAGCCTGCAGCCCGCCAGCGCCTCAGGTCGATTGTCCGGAGATCAGTCGCGGCTGCAAGCTGGATGGCTTGACCGTCAGCACCAGCCAGCCGCCGCAGATCATGCAACCATTTCAGTTGGTGCTGCAGTGGGAGTCCTCGGAAGCCGAAGCCATTGGTGAAGTGCATGCGAGTTTCGCCATGGAGGGCATGGAGATGGGACTGAACCGCTACCGGCTCGTGAAAAAATCCGACGGTCTGTGGCAGGCTGAAATCACACTGCCGCTCTGCGTACGCGGGCGTGCTGACTGGGTGATGCAGATCGATGCCAAAACCCGGTTCGGCAGCAAGCAATATCGACTGGGGTTTTATACCGGCTGATGTTTTTCTGGCCTGGCTGTGGCCGTCAATCCGTGTGTCGGAGCGCGTGACTAATGCGCGCTGGTCTTGATCGGCAGCGTGACGCGGATCTGTTTCTGTTCGCCGTTCGCGCTTCTGAAATTCAATGTGAAATTCGCTTCCTTGCCGGCATCCAGCGGCTGTTTCAGATTGAACAGCATCAGATGCAGGCCGCCGGGCGCGAGGCTGACGGTTTTGCCGGCAGGTAGCGCCAGTTCATCCAGCATGCGCATCTTCATCACATCGTTTTCCATGGTCATGGTGTGGATCTCGACGCTACCGGCGAGGTCGCATTCGGCGCTCACCAGTGTCGCCCCCTGCTTGCTGCTCAGATTCATGTAAGCCGCCGCCACTTTCTGGCCGGGTGCCGTCGCACGCGCCCAAGCCTCGCTGATGGTGATGTCGCTATCGGCCTGAGCGCAGGCGGCGAGTGCGAACAAAAGCGAGAAGCAGAGGCTGCGAAAAAGTTGCATGGCGCTATTCCTTTGGATTGGTGTCGGTGAAATCGTTGTTCGGGTCCTGTGGTCTGCCTTGCTCCGGGATGCGGTAATTCTCGCTCGCCCACTGACCCAGATCAATCAGTCTGCAACGTTCGGAGCAGAAGGGCCGGTATTTGTTTGCCGCACTGTATTCCGCCAAGCGATTGCATTGCGGACAGGCGACCAGGCGTTTTTGATCGGTTGCCATCGTTCAGCCTACAGATTGCACAGTGTCAGCGCGAACGGCACATCGAAATCGCAGGAGCGTGGGCGCTGGTTGCATTCCAGACCATTGAAGCGGATGTTGATGGCGTATTTGTTGGCGCTGACTTCAGGAAAACAGTTGAGATCGTCGGCAACCTCTATGCGCACCATTTGCGCAGGCTTGGCGCCGCCCAGCATCTGCTGGAAAACCCCGCCGGGCGCCACGAGATGGGTTCTGGCGCCGCTGCCGCGCAGGATGTGCAGAATGATACGGACGGCCGAGTGTATGGAACGCAGGGGATCCAGCCAGCCGTGCAGGTCGCGGTTGCGTCGCGCTGCGTCCAGTCCGAGCCAGAAGTGGTAGGAGGGTACGTCGAATTCGCAGACGCCGCCGGGGAGCGCGGCCCGCTGTTTGATGCTCATCAGCCATTCGTTTTCACGCAGGCTCTGGCCGAGCTTGGAGGCGTTCGAACGCAGTGCGATGGCGGTGGTTTCGATTTCCTCGATGACCTCGTTGAGCAGTGCCTCGGCAATGGTCGGGTGGCCACGCAGGCTGTTCATGACGAGTTTCTGCCGGTCCAGTTCCTGCAACAGGTCAGCCTTGAGTTCGGCTCGGTCGATGACATCAAGGATCTGGAACAGCGAGATGAGCGCGCAGTGATGGCTGAATTCGCTGTCACCGTCGATGTGGTGCAGGACCTTGAGAAACAGATCTTCGATACGCAACAGCGTCCGGATACGTTCATTGAAGGGGTAGTCGTAACTGGGCACGGACTTTATGCGGCGGCGTTGGCGTTGGGAAAATGTTGCAGCCGATTATGAGATTTATTCACTAACTATGCAAGCTTGCATGTAATTTTCGTGAATTTGCGAGATTTTCTGACGTAATTCGTCAATGCTGCCATCGTTGACGATGATGTCGTCGGCTTGTCGCAAGCGTTCCGCACGCGGCATTTGTGCCTGCATGATGGCCTCAACCTCTTCTGGCGACAAACCGCTGCGCGCAACCGTGCGGCTGATCTGCAGGCGTTCATCACAGTCGATCAGTAGGGTGCGATTGACCAGCTTGCGATAGCGCTCGCTCTCGAACAGGAGCGGCACGGCAATGACCTGATAGGGCGCATTCGCATGCTGTTTGACGGATTGCAGTGCGGCATCGTAGATGGCAGGGTGCAGTATCGCTTCGAGTCGTTGCCGCGCATCCCGGTCGGCAAACACTTTTTTCCTCAAGGCTGCACGATCCAGCGATTGGTCGGGTTTCAGGTAATGGTCGCCGAATTCCGCGATGATGGTTTGCAGGACCGGCTGGCCGCCGGCAGTCAGTGCATGTGCGATGGTGTCGGTATCTGTCACCGGGATGCCAAGATCGGCGAAGATGCGAGCGGCTTCGCTTTTACCGCAGCCGATGCCTCCTGTCAGCCCGACCAGATACATGCTCAACCGGCCAGATAGAGCCGTGACAGTTGCGGTCCCCAGAACAGTGCGGCGATGCCGCCCAGTGCCAGATAAGGGCCGAACGGGATCGGCACTTCGCGGCCGTGTCTTGCCAACACCATGAGTCCGATGCCGATAACGGAGCCGACGACTGAGGAGAGCAGGATGACGGCGGGCAGCAACTGCCAGCCGAACCAGGCGCCGATGGCCGCCAGCAGCTTGAAGTCGCCATAGCCCATGCCCTCTTTGCCGGTTACCAGCTTGAACAGCCAGTAGATGCTCCAGAGGATGAGATAGCCGGCCATGGCGCCGACGACTGCCGATTGCAGGTCGGTGAAGCCGCCGCCGATGTTGAACAGCAGGCCGAGCCAGAGCAGGGGCAGCGTAATGTCGTCCGGCAGCAGTTGCGTGTCGAAGTCGATGAAGGTCAGCGCGATGAGGGCGAAGGTGAAAACCAGAGCGGCGAGGGCGGTCGAGGAAACGCCGAATTTCCAGGCCACGGCGCCGGCGAGCAGTCCGGTGAGGGCTTCGATCAGGGGGTAGCGCAGGCTGATCGGCGTTTTGCAACCGGCGCATTTACCGCGCAAAAACGCATAGCTGATGAGCGGGATGTTTTCCAGTGCCGTTATCTGATGGCCGCAGGCAGGGCAGGCCGAACGCGGAACGACCAGATTGTAGCGCGCGCCGTTTTCATCGGCAGGCAAGCTGCCTGGATTCTGCAGTTCCTGACACTGGCGCAGCCAGTCCCGTTCCATCATCTTGGGCAGACGATGGATGACGACGTTGAGGAAGCTGCCGATGATGAGCCCGAAAAAGGTGACGAAAGTGATGTAAACCGCCGGATTGGCGTTGAATGCGTTGAGCATGGGGTCGAAAACGTCAAACATGGAATGGTCCCGATTCAAAGTTGTTGCATCATCCCACCGATAAATATCTCTGGCAACTTGCAAACCGGATGCCACCTTGTGCGTTAGTCTGTCTGCAGCTATTGAAATAAGGCAAATCGCCACCAACTAGGAGTCAATTGAGAAAAGAGGTGCGCAATGAACGTGGAATACGAAAATCTGAAGAGCCTGGTCAACGACCAGATCAAGTCGGGCTGGGACACTCCTGTCGTCTGCCGGGTCGAGGTCGACCTGCCGGGATGGCTAGAGCAGCTGACCGGCAGGAACAACTGGGAAGTGCTGGATGAGGAGGAAGACGAGGCCTACATCAGCTTTGCCCTGCGTCAAGGTAAGCAACAGGCCGAGGTGACGCTGTATCACAACGGCTATGCCGTCGTCGATGTGGATGGTCAGCAGGTATTCGACGGCACGCTGACGACGGGTGGCAGCAAGTGCGCGCACTTGAGTTATTACAATGCCGAGAGTGGGGAGCCGATCACGTTGAATTGACGTCGGCGCGGCTTGCGCGGTCCTAGTGGTTGCGCTCGACGGCGAATGTCGCCAGTGCCATCAGCGCCTGGCGGTGAATCGAAGGGGTCAGGCGGGCAATTGCCGCCTGACCCTTTTTTGCTTCCTCACCGGCGATGCGGCGTACTTCGGCCAACGCATCGGTCGCCGTGACGGCATCCAGCACCGCCGGCAGGTCGTCCAGGCCACCCTGTTCGATCGCGCGGCGGATGGTCGATTTCTGCCGTTCGTTGCCGCGGCGCATCGCAATCAACAGCGGCATGGTCGGTTTGCCCTCGGCCAGGTCGTCACCCAGATTCTTGCCGATTTCGGTGCTTTCGCCACTGAGATCGAGCACATCGTCGATCAGTTGGAACGCCGTGCCGAGGCGCATGCCGTATTCCGCCATGGCCTGTTCATCCTCGGTGGAGGCGTTGCAGATGACGGCGCCAAGGCGGGTGGCGGCTTCGAACAGCTTGGCCGTCTTGTAATGAATCACCTTGAGGTAGGCTTCATCCGTCACGTCGGCATCATGCACATTGAGCAGTTGCAACACCTCGCCCTCGGCGATGATGTTGGTGGCTTCCGCCAGAATCTCCATCACGCGCATGTTCTGTACGTCGACCATCATCTGGAACGCGCGTGAGTAGACGAAGTCGCCGACCAGTACGCTGGCGGCGTTGCCGAACAGCGTGTTGGCCGTTGCCTGGCCGCGGCGCATGGCTGATTCGTCGACAACGTCATCGTGCAGCAAGGTTGCCGTGTGAATGAATTCGACCACGGCTGCCAGTTGGTGATGGACCGGCGTCACCTGGCCGAATGCGCCGGCTGACAGCAGTACCAGTGCAGGACGCAAGCGTTTGCCACCGCTGTTGATGATGTAGTCTGCCACTTGGTTGACGAGGACGACCTCGGAATGCAGGGAGCGGCGAATGACCGCATCGACAGCGAGCATGTCATCCTTGATGCAGGACTGAATAAAATCTAGGGACACGTGAATTTCTCGACGAATTTTTAGTGTTGCGGTGAGTGCAGCTAAAAGGTGCGGGAATTCTAGCATATCGGCCCATTGCTGGCGGCCGTTTCGTGCAGGAGGACCCGTATTGCAATCATGGGCTGGAACCGTGTTACAAAAGCAATAAATGGCTTTGCAAGTTCTGGTGTTTTACGTATAATGCGCGATTCATTTGAAAGCGTAGCGAACGAGGCTTAATCATGTATGCAGTCATCAAAACCGGCGGTAAGCAATACCGTGTAGCCGCTGGCGACAAGCTGAAAGTTGAAAAGTTGGCGGGTGAGGTCGGCAGCGACATCACGCTTGATCAGGTATTAATGCTGGCTGATGGCGACAATGTGACCATCGGCGCTCCCCTGATCGACGGCGCCAGCGTGCAAGCAAAGGTGCTTGCCCATGGTCGTGGCGACAAGGTCATGATTTTCAAATTCCGTCGTCGTAAACATTATCGCAAGACCCAGGGTCACCGTCAGGATTTCACTGAAATCGAGATTGGCGCTATCGGTGCTGCGGGCAAGAAGCCGGCAAAAGCCACCAAGGCCAAAGCGGCAGCAGCAGAATAAGGATATAGAACATGGCACACAAAAAAGCAGGTGGTAGTTCCCGTAACGGCCGCGACTCACAGGCTCAGCGACTGGGCGTGAAGGCGTTCGGTGAGCAGGTTGTTTCCGCAGGAAGCATCATTGTCCGTCAACGTGGTACTCGCATGCATGCCGGTGAAAACGTCGGCATGGGCAAGGACCATACCTTGTTCGCCAAGGTCGACGGCAAGGTCACCTTCAGTGTCAAGGGCGCCTTGCGCCGCAAGCTGGTCAATATCGTACCGGTTTAAGCCGCGGACGCTGCGCAAAAGCCCTATCGGTCAGATAGGGCTTTTTTGTTTATGCTGCCGGATGTCAGGCATGTCCAATCTGGGCATGCTGGAAGTTCGACAGTACAATGCAGGACAATGAGGATACCGTGCTATGTGGGCGATTGCCGGCGTAGCCATTTTTAACTATGAAATTCATCGACGAAGCCACAATCAAGGTCTATGCCGGCGACGGCGGCAATGGTGTCGCGACGTTTCGTCGTGAAAAATACGAACCCATGGGCGGCCCCAGTGGCGGCGATGGCGGCCGTGGCGGCTCTATCTATGTGCAGGCCGACCAGAACATCAATACTTTGGTGGATTACCGCTACACTCGCACTTTCCGCGCCCAGCGAGGCGAGAATGGTCGTAGCTCGGATTGCTACGGCGCCAAGGGCGAGGAACTGGTGCTGCGCGTACCGGTCGGTACCGTCATAAGCGACAAGGCCAGCGGGCAGGTGTTGGTCGATCTGGCCGAGCACGGTCAAAAGGCGCTGCTGGCCAAGGGCGGCAACGGCGGCCTCGGCAACATCCATTTCAAGACCAGCACCAACCGCGCACCACGCCAATGCACACCGGGCGAACCCGGCGAGGAATTCGAGCTTTACATGGAGCTCAAGGTGCTGGCCGATGTCGGCTTGCTCGGTATGCCGAATGCGGGCAAATCCACATTCATCCGTTCTGTCTCCGCAGCCAAGCCGAAAGTGGCGGATTATCCCTTTACGACACTGCATCCGAATCTGGGCGTGGTGCGTGTCGATACCAATCGCAGTTTTGTCATTGCCGACATTCCTGGCCTGATTGAGGGGGCGGCCGAAGGCGCCGGACTAGGACACCGTTTCCTGCGCCATCTGGCGCGCACTCGCCTGCTGTTGCATATCGTCGACATCGCGCCGTTCGATGAAGCGGTGGATCCGGTACAGGAGGCCCGCGCCATCGTCGAGGAGCTGAAGAAATACGACGAGGAACTCTACAGCAAGCCGCGCTGGTTGATTCTGAACAAGGTCGACATGCTGGAGGATCCGGATGCGACCGTGAAGAATTTCATTCGGGATTACGGCTGGCAAGGCCCGTGCTTTGCCATCTCCGCCATCAGCGGCGCCGGCACCAGAGAACTGATCTACGCCATCATGGAGCACCTGGAAAACAGTAAACGACTCGAAGCGGAAGCCGGACAAGATGAGCTCGCTGCTGACTGACGCTGAAACGCTGGTGGTCAAGGTTGGCTCCAGCCTGGTGACCAACGATGGTCAGGGCCTTGACCGGGCTGCAATCTCGTCATGGGTGTTGCAGATCGCGCAGTTGGTCAAACAGCGGCGCCAGGTTGTGCTGGTGTCCAGCGGTGCCGTGGCAGAAGGCATGCAAAGGTTGGGCTGGAAGAAGCGCCCGACCAATATCAACGAATTGCAGGCGGCGGCGGCCGTCGGTCAGATGGGGCTAGTGCAGATGTACGAGTCCTGTTTTTCGCAACATGGGTTGCATACGGCACAAGTGCTGCTGACGCATGAGGATCTGGCCGACCGCAAACGCTACCTGAATGCGCGCAGTACTCTGCGCACCCTGCTCGACCTCAACGTCATCCCTATCATCAACGAAAACGATACCGTCGTCACCGACGAGATCCGCTTCGGCGATAACGATACGCTGGCGTCTTTGGTTGCCAACCTGATCGAGGCCGATGTGCTGGTTATCCTGACGGATCAGTCCGGCCTTTACTCGGCCGACCCGCGCAAGCATGCCGATGCCGCATTCATCGAGCGCGAGACTGCGGGAAATCCGGCGCTGGAAAAAATGGCGGGCGGCGCCGGTAGTGCCATTGGTAGCGGCGGCATGCTGACCAAGGTGTTGGCGGCAAAACGCGCCGCGCGTAGCGGCGCCGGGACCATCATCGCGTCAGGCCGTGAGCCGGATGTGCTGCTCAGGCTGGCGGCTGGAGAACGCATCGGCACCCATCTGTATGCCGGGCAGATCAAGACCCTGGCCAGAAAACAGTGGCTGGCCGACCACTTGCGCGTGGCGGGCCGGGTTAAACTGGACGCGGGAGCGAGCAAGGCGTTGCAGCAGGACGGCAAGAGCCTGCTGCCCATCGGTGTCATTGGGGTCGAAGGCAATTTCGATCGCGGCGACGTCGTCGCCTGTCTGGATGCGGATGGCCGCGAGATCGCCCGTGGGCTGGTCAATTACAATGCGACCGAAACCGGGCGCATCATGCGCAAGCCGAGTAGCGAGATCGAGAAGACACTCGGCTATGTCGATGAACCGGAACTGATACATCGCGATAATCTGGTGCTGCTGTAGGCGGCGCCGGATTGTCGCGATGCGTTCCATACACACATGCAGTCTTGCCATAAAGGACGAAACATGACCGACAAAAAACCGTTAGTCGCAATCATCATGGGCTCGGACAGTGACTGGCCGGTGATGAAGGCGGCCGCACAGATGCTGGCCGATCTCGGAGTGGTCTACGAGGCCCGCGTGGTTTCGGCACATCGAACGCCTGATCTGATGTTCCAGTTCGCAGAAAGCGCGGCAGCCGATGGTTATCGCGTCATCATCGCCGGCGCCGGCGGCGCCGCACATCTGCCGGGCATGGTGGCAGCCAAGACCACATTGCCGGTGCTCGGTGTGCCGGTGCCGTCGAAGCATCTGAACGGCCAGGATTCCCTGCTCTCGATCGTGCAGATGCCCAAGGGTATCCCGGTCGCAACCTTCGCAATCGGCGAAGCCGGTGCCGCCAATGCCGGTCTGTTTGCCGCTGCGATTCTGGCGGCCAGCGACAGCAAGCTGGCAGATAAGCTGGCGTCTTTCAGGACAGCGCAGACGGCCAAGGTCATGGCCATGACGCTTGCCGAGTAAGCCTGAGAGGGCGGCTCTGCCGCTGCAAGTCGAGTTCAAGTTTCAAGCATCTTTCTGGAGTGATTTTGAGAAAACAAGCCATTTTGCCGCCCGCCATGCTGGGCATGCTGGGCGGCGGTCAGTTGGGTCGATTCTTTGTCATCGCCGCGCACGAGATGGGCTACAAGGTCACCGTGCTGGACCCGGACAAGAACAGCCCGGCTGGGCGCATCGCCGATGTGCATCTGTGTGCCGCCTATGATGACGCCGCTGCCTTGCGACAGCTGTCGGAGACGTGTGCTGCAGTCACGACCGAGTTCGAGAACGTGCCGGCAGCGACGCTGGAACATCTGGCGCAGCACTGCACGGTCAGGCCGAGCGCATCTGCCGTCGCCATCGCGCAACACCGCGTCAGCGAAAAGACCTTTTTTCGTGATGCCGGGCTGCCGGTCGGTGTGTTCGAAGTCATCAACAGCGAAGCCGATCTGCCTGCCGATGACAGCGCCATTTATCCGGCCGTGCTCAAGGTCGCGCGCTTCGGCTATGACGGCAAAGGTCAGGCCCGCGTGAAGAACCGCGAGGAAGCGCGGGAGGCGTTCGCTCGATTCAAGCAGGAGACCTGCGTGCTGGAGCAGATGCTGGCGCTGGATTATGAGGTTTCGGTGGTACTGGCGCGCGATGCGCAAGGCAAGGTGGCGGCTTTTCCACTGGCGGAAAACAGCCATCTGAACGGGATTCTGGATGTGACCATCGCGCCGGCGCGCGCGACCGAAGTGATCAAGGCGAAGGCACAGGCACTGGCGGTCGAGATTGCAGAAAAATTGGACTACGTGGGCGTGCTCGGTGTTGAGTTTTTTGTTTCCGGCGGCAAACTGCTGGTCAACGAGATGGCGCCGCGGCCGCACAATTCAGGTCACTACACCATCGATGCCTGTGTCACCAACCAGTTCGAGCAGCAGGTGCGTGCGCTGACCGGCCTGCCGCTGGGTGACAGTCATCTGCATAGCCATGCCGTGATGGTGAACATACTAGGCGATGCCTGGAAAGGCGCCGAGCCGGCTTGGGACAAGTCCCTGGCTCATCCCAACCTCAAGCTGCATCTTTATGGCAAGCATGAAGCGCGACCGGGCCGCAAGATGGGGCACTTTACCGTGCTGGGCCGTGATACAGAAAGCACCCTGAATCAGGCGCTCATCGCGCGCGCCGAGCTGGGCATAGGCTGACAGTGCGGGGATATCTGATTGCCTGCTTATAAAGTCGCAGGCAACAAAAAAGCCGAACATCAGTTCGGCTTTTTTGATTGAAGCGCTCTGGCTTATGCCATGGCCTTGATGGCGGCGCTCAGGCGGCTCTTGTGACGAGCGGCCTTGTTCTTGTGAATGATCTTCTTGTCAGCGATGCGGTCGATGATGCTGACATTGGCAGCAAATGCTGCGGTCGCAGCTGCTTTATCGCCAGTTTCAACTGCCTTGACGACCTTCTTGATCGCGGTGCGTAGCGTGGAGCGCAGGCTGGAGTTGTGCGCATTGACAGCTACTGCTTGACGGGCACGTTTTCTTGCTTGTGCGGAATTTGCCATAATTGTTCCTAATATCCAGTGAATTCAGTGACCAGTCGACTGAAATTCAGCGCTAACTGGGGTATCAAAATACGAAGCCGTGCATCTTATCTTTTTTTACTACGGATTGCAAGGCGAAATACAGGCTCTGCAGGCTGGCATGCTAAAATCCCGCATTCTTGAAATTCAATCGAATCAAGCCTCAATGCCATTGTTGAAGATAGCGGTCGTATGAATCTGCTGAAAGCGCTCGCTGCGGTCGGCAGTATGACATTTTTGTCGCGCATACTGGGTTTTGTGCGCGACCTGCTCATTGCCCGGGTGTTTGGCGCCGGCATCTATACCGATGCCTTCTTTGTGGCATTCAAGATTCCCAACCTGTTGCGCCGTCTGTTCGCGGAGGGCGCCTTTTCTCAGGCCTTTGTGCCGATTCTGGCGGAATACAAGAACCAGCGCGGCCAGGATGAGACCCGTTCGTTGGTCAATCATGTCGCTACGCTGCTGGCGCTGGCGCTGGTCGTGGTGACGCTGATCGGTATCGTCGCTGCGCCGCTCATCGTTTACATCAGCGCACCGGGCTTCGCCGGAGATGCCGAGAAGTTCGGCCTGACCGTCGATCTGCTGCGCATCATCTTTCCCTACATCCTGTTCATCTCGCTGGTGTCGTTGGCGGGCGGCCTGCTCAACACGTACGGCAGATTCACTGTGCCGGCCTTTACGCCGGTCTGGCTCAATGTCGCCTTCATCGTCGCCGCGCTGGCGTTCGCCGATGACTTCAATCCGCCGGTCAAGGTGCTGGCCTGGGCGGTGTTTGTCGGTGGCGTGTTGCAGTTGGCATTCCAGATTCCGTTCCTGGTCAGGATCGGCATGCTGCCGCGCTTCAGTCTCAATCTGCAGGATGAAGGCGTTTGGCGCATCCTGAAACTGATGGGGCCGGCCGTGTTCGGCGTTTCGATTGCGCAGATCTCGCTGTTGATCAACACCATCTTTGCGTCATTCCTCGTTACCGGAAGCGTATCGTGGCTCTATTATGCCGACCGCCTGATGGAGTTTCCGACCGGGCTTCTGGGTGTCGCGCTTGGCACCATCCTGCTGCCCAGCCTGTCGAAATCCTTCGCCGACAAGGCGGATGGGGAGTATTCGCAGCTGCTCGACTGGGGCTTGCGCCTGACCTTCATCCTGGCTCTGCCTGCCGCCGTGGCGCTGGCCGTGCTGGCCGTGCCGCTGGTCACCAGTCTGTTCCATTACGGCGCCTTTACCGAACATGATGTCTGGATGACGCGGCAGGCATTGATGGCCTACAGCCTCGGTCTGCTGGGCCTCATTCTGGTCAAGGTGCTGGCGCCGGCTTTCTATTCGCGGCAGAACATCAAGACGCCGGTGAAGATCGCCGTCTTTACGCTGGTGGCGACCCAGTTCATGAACCTGCTGTTCGTCTTCGGTCTCGACCTGCGCCATGCCGGATTGGCGCTGGCAATCGGCCTCGGGGCCTGCATCAATGCCGGTCTGCTTTATTACAACCTGCGTCGAGCCGATGTCTACCAACCGCAGGCGGGCTGGCTGCTATTCATGCTGAAACTGCTGACGGCGCTGCTGCTGATGGCTGCCGCCTTGTATTTCGCCGCTGGCGAGGCTGCGGACTGGTTGCACTACGGCGTGCTGGACAAGGGAATGCATCTGCTGGCGTTGGTGCTGCTTGGAGCGGCGGTCTATTTCCTCAGTCTGCGATTGATGGGCATCCATCTCAAGGATTTCATGCGCAAGGCTCGGCTCTAAATGCGCATCTATCGCCACTTTCATCAGGCTGATGGGCGCCCGCTGGCGCTCGCCATCGGCAATTTCGACGGCATGCATCTCGGCCATCAGGCAATGATGGCGAAGCTGGCCGAGGTCGCGCAAACGCGTGGACTGAAGCCGGCAGTGATGACCTTCGAGCCGCATCCGCGCGAGTTCTTTGCGCCGGACAATGCCCCGGCGCGCCTCAGTTCGCTGCGCGAGAAGCTGGAGTTGTTTGCCGAAGCCGGCGTGGAATATGCCTATGTCGGCCATTTCAACCGGCGTTTCGCCGCGGTCAGCGCCGAGGATTTCATGCAGCGCATCCTGCGGCAGGCCATGAAGGTTGAGGCGGTGCTGGTCGGCGAGGATTTCCGATTCGGTGCCGGAAGGCGCGGGACGCAGCAGGATTTTGCCGCCGCCGGTTTCGAGATCATCAGCCTGCCGGATGTCTTGCTGGAGCAGCGCCGCGTTTCCAGCACGGCGGTGCGCGAGGCGCTGGCAACCGGCGACCTCGGGCGTGCGGAACAACTGTTGGGCCGTACTTACAGCATCAGCGGCAAGGTCGTGCATGGCGACAAGGTGGGTCGAACCTGGGGCTATCCGACAGCAAATATCCACATGTTGCATGACAGGCCGCCGCTTTTCGGGGTCTATGCGGTAAAATTGGAAGGTTTGGCAGAATCGCTTCTGCCCGGGGTTGCCAGTCTCGGCGTACGTCCGACCGTCAAGCAGGACGGCAAGCCCACTTTGGAGGTGCACCTGTTCGATTTCGATCAGGATATTTACGGCAAGCATGTGCGGGTGCATTTCCTGCACAAGATCCGCGACGAAATGAAGTTTGCCGACATCGAAACCCTGAAAGCCTGGATTGCCAGCGACGCGCAGAAGGCGCGCGAATACTTTAAGTGCGACACATGACAGACGACAAAAACGCCAAATACAAACTGAATCTACCTGAAACCGCTTTCCCCATGCGCGGCGACCTCGCCAAGCGCGAGCCGCAGTGGCTGAAGCAATGGCAGGAGAAGAAGCTCTACCAGCGCATCCGCAAGGCGCGTGCCGGTGCCAAGAAATTCATCCTGCACGACGGCCCGCCCTATGCCAACGGCGACATCCACATCGGTCACGCCGTCAACAAGATCCTGAAGGACATCATCATCAAGGCGAAGACGCTGGACGGCTTCGATGCGCCTTACGTGCCCGGTTGGGATTGCCACGGTCTGCCGATCGAACTGGTGGTGGAGAAGAACCACGGCAAGGATATCGCCCCGGCGAAATTCCGCGAGCTGTGCCGCGAATATGCCGCTGAGCAGGTGGAAAGACAAAAGAAGGATTTCATCCGCCTCGGTGTGCTGGGCGACTGGGAGCGTCCCTATCTGACCATGGATTTCAGAACCGAGGCCGACATCATGCGCGCGCTCGGCGAAATCTACAAAAACGGTTATCTGTATCAGGGTTCCAAGCCTGTGCACTGGTGCGTGGACTGCGGGTCGGCGCTGGCAGAGGCGGAAGTCGAGTACGAGGACAAGAATTCGCCGGCGATCGATGTCGGCTTCAAGTTCGTTGACAAGACCGCGCTGGGCAAGGCGTTCGGCGTCGATGTCAAGGCTGACGCCTATGCTGTCATCTGGACCACGACCCCGTGGACGCTGCCTGCCAATCAGGCGGTCTGCGTGCATCCAGAGCTGGACTATCAGCTGATCCAGACCGGCAAGGGTTTGCTGGTGCTGGCAGAGGCGCTGGTGGCGGGCACGCTACAGCGTTATGGCGAGGAAGGCGCGAAGGTACTGGCCAGTTGCAAGGGCGCGGCGCTCGAACATCTGGCGCTGCAGCATCCTTTCTACGCGCGGCAGGTGCCGGTCATCTGCGGCGACCATGTCACCACTGACGCCGGTACCGGTCTGGTGCACACCGCGCCGGCACACGGTCTGGAAGACTATGCGGTCGGCATGCGCTACAACCTGCCGGTCGATAATCCGGTCGGCGACGATGGCAAGTTCTACAGCCGGGTCGAGTTGTTCGCCGGCATGAGCATCTGGGATGCCAATAAGGCCGTGATCGAGACCCTGCAGGCAAATGACGTGCTGATGGCTTCGGCCCGTTTGAACCACAGCTACCCGCATTGCTGGCGCCACAAGACGCCGGTGATCTTCCGTGCCACGCACCAGTGGTTCATCGGCATGAACGAACAGGATGCGTCAGGCAAGACCTTGCGCGAACACGCCAATCAGGCGGTCGCCAATACCGAGTTCTTCCCGTCATGGGGTCGTGCGCGGCTGGAAGCCATGATTAAAAACCGTCCGGACTGGTGTGTATCGCGTCAGCGCAACTGGGGTGTGCCGATGCCGCTGTTCGTGCACAAGGAAACCGGGGAACCGCATCCGCAGACGCTGGAATTGCTGGAAAAGGTCGCATTGCAGGTCGAGCAGCAGGGCATTGAAGCCTGGTTCTCGCTGGATGGTGCCGCTTTCCTCGCCCAGCATGCGCCGGATAACGCCGCACAATACAAGAAGGTCACCGATACGCTGGATGTCTGGTTCGATTCCGGCGCGACGCATGCGGCCGTGTTGAAGCGCCGCCCGGAATTACAGCATCCGGCCGATCTCTATCTCGAAGGTTCCGACCAGCACCGCGGCTGGTTCCAGTCCTCTCTACTGACCGGTTGCGCCATCGACGGCCGTGCGCCTTACGATGCGCTGCTGACCCATGGTTTCGTCGTCGACGGCTCCGGCCACAAGATGAGCAAATCCAAGGGCAACGTCGTCGCGCCACAAAAGGTCATGGATACCTACGGCGCTGACATCCTGCGCCTCTGGGTGGCTTCGACCGATTACTCCGGCGAGCTGACCATTTCCGACGAGATCCTCAAGCGCGTGGCGGAAGGCTACCGCCGCATCCGCAACACCTTGCGCTTCCTGCTCGCCAATCTGGCCGATTTCGATGCCAAAAAAGATTTGTTGCCGGTTGACCAGTGGCTGGAGATCGACCGTTATGCGCTGGTGCTGACGCAGAATCTGCAGAACCGGATCCTCGCTGACTACGAACGTTACGAGTTCCACCTAGCCGTGCAGAAGTTCGTCAGCTTCTGTTCCGAGGACCTCGGTGGCTTCTATCTGGATATCCTCAAGGATAGGCTCTATACCAGCGGCGAGACTTCCCATGCCCGTCGTGCCGCGCAGAGCGCGCTGCATCACATCACGCAGGCCATGATGCGCCTGATGGCGCCTATCCTCAGTTTCACGGCGGACGAGATCTGGCAGACGCTGGGCATGGACGCAGAAGCGACCGTATTCGAGGATGTCTGGTATGAACTGCCGGTTAATGGTTTGAGCGAGGCTGAAGTCGGGCAATGGCAAGCTGTCCTTGAAGTGCGGGCGCTCGCGAACAAGGCGATCGAGGAGCAGCGTGCGCAAGGCCTGGTCGGCTCGTCCTTGCAGTCCGAATTGGATATTCACGCATCCGGCGCGCCCCACCAAGCGCTTGCCCGATTGGGCGACGATCTGCGCTTTGTCCTCATCGTTTCGCGCGCGACCTTGCATGAGGCGGCAGATGGCGATGTGCGCATCGATGTCTCGCCCAGCGCGCACGCCAAATGCGACCGCTGCTGGCACTACCGCGCCGATGTCGGTGCCGATGCTGAGCATCCGTCCATCTGCGGCCGTTGTGTCAGCAATCTGTTCGGCAGCGGCGAGGCCAGAAGTCATGCCTAAGTGGCTGGCGCTCAGCGCCGTCGTCATCGCGCTCGACCTCTACACCAAGCATCTGGTACTGCAGGCTTTTGCACTTGGCGAGCATCTCTACGTCACCAGCTTTTTCGATCTGGTGCGCTACCATAACGAGGGTGCAGCTTTCAGTTTCCTCGCCGGAGCCGGCGGCTGGCAGCGGTTCTTCTTCAGCGCCATCGCCATGGTCGCATCGGTGGTCATCGTCTATCTGCTGAGGAAGCACAAGACCGAGAAGCTGTTCTGTTTTGCGCTGGCATTGGTGCTCGGAGGTGCGCTCGGCAACCTGTACGACCGCCTGACCCTGGGCTATGTGGTGGATTTCCTGTTCTTCCATTACCAGGACTGGTACTGGCCCGCATTCAACGTGGCGGATTCCGCCATCAGCTGCGGTGTCGTATTATTATTGCTGGACAGTTTCAAAAAGCCCCGCACCTGACCTTTCAGGGAAACCAGAGGGCGCTGACCGGTGTCTGTAGCCGCAGATATCGGCAAGGAGAGAAGCATGGCGAAAGTGATCAAGAGCGACGACGAATGGCGGGCGCAGCTCAGCCCGATCCAGTACGAAGTCACCCGCAAGGCCGCGACCGAGCGGCCGGGAACCGGTGAATACACCCATTTCAAGCAGGCAGGCACTTACACCTGCGTCTGTTGCGGCACGCCGCTGTTCGAATCGGATGCCAAGTTCGATTCCGGCTGCGGCTGGCCCAGCTATTTCAAGCCGATCGATGAGGAAAACGTGCGCGAGCGCATCGATAGCTCGCATCACATGATCCGCACCGAAGTCATTTGCAACGTCTGCGATGCGCATCTGGGCCATGTATTCAACGATGGCCCACAGCCGACCGGATTGCGCTACTGCATCAATTCCGCCGCCCTGAGGTTCGAGCCGCGCTGAAGCGGCGAAAAATTCGCGTCAACTTTTCTTTTCTGCTGTTGTCGGACAAGTTCAGGTAATTAAAGAAAGGAAAGGCATGAAGCGAATCAACATGATACTGACGGCCGGCTTGCTGGCGTTCGCGACAACGGCGCAGGCCGACACCTCGGGCAACTACGATCCCAAGCCCGGCCAGTGGTCTACGGTGATCGCCATCTTCGATAACAACAACAATCATTATTTGCTCAAGACGTCCGTCAATGCCGACCTGACTGAATGTTCGGACAGGTTGCACAGATTCAATCAGCGTTTGCATGCGGCCAACGGCACTGTCTGGACCAGTCACGCCAAGGATGTGGTCCGGTTCGAGGCAACTCCCGGGACAGCAGATGTGCAGGTCAAGGTGCTGGACGTGCGCTGCGTACTGGAGCCTTATGATCCGGAATTGGTAAAGAAATTCTAGGCTCACCAGTCAAGACGACCTCAGTAGAAAGCCCGCAATCGCGGGCTTTCTCGTTGATGCTAAGAACACGTTATACGTTAGCAATCACTCCAGATCGAAGCGATCCGCATTCATGACCTTGGTCCAGGCCTTGACGAAGTCCTGCACGAACTTCTCCTTCGCGTCGTCCTGTGCGTAGACTTCCGCATAGGCGCGCAGGATGGAGTTGGAGCCGAACACCAGGTCGGCGCGGGTGGCCGTCCACTTCACCGCGCCGGACTTGCGATCGCGGATCTCGTACAGGTTGCTGCCGGCCGGCTTCCAGGTGTAGGCCATGTCGGTCAGGTTGACGAAGAAGTCGTTGGTCAGCGTGCCGACACGGTCGGTAAAGACCCCGTGTTTGCTGCCGCCGTAGTTGGTGCCCAGCACACGCATGCCGCCGACCAGCACGGTCATCTCGTGCGCGGTAAGGCCAAGCAGTTGCGTGCGGTCCAGCATTAGTTCCTCGGCGGTGACGACGTAGTCCTTCTTCAGCCAGTTGCGGTAGCCGTCGGCCACCGGTTCCAGCACCTCGAAGGATTCGACATCTGTCTGTGCCTGACTGGCGTCGCCGCGGCCGGGTGCGAACGGTACAGCTACGTCGAAGCCGGCGGCCTTGGCTGCCTGCTCGATACCGACGTTGCCGCCCAGCACGATAACATCGGCGACACTGGCGCCGGTCTCGGCCGCGATCTTTTCATAGACGGCCAGCACTTTGGCAAGGCGTGCCGGTTCGTTGCCTTCCCAGTCCTTCTGCGGGGCGAGGCGGATGCGTGCGCCGTTGGCGCCGCCGCGCATGTCCGAGCCACGGAAGGTGCGGGCGCTGTCCCAAGCGGTAGAGACCATGTCACCGATGCCGATGCCGCTGGCGGCGATCTTCGCCTTGACTGCGGCGACATCATAATCCGTACTGCCGGCCGGCACCGGATCCTGCCAGATCAAATCTTCCTGCGGCACATCCGGGCCGATGTAGCGGCTCTTCGGGCCCATGTCGCGGTGGGTCAGCTTGAACCAGGCGCGAGCGAAGACCTCCGAGAAGTAGGCCGGGTCCTTGTGGAAGCGCTCGGCGATCTTGCGGTATTCCGGATCGAATCGCATGGCCATGTCGGCATCGGTCATGATGGGCTTGCGGCGGATGCCCGGATCCTCGACATCGACCGGCATGTCCTCTTCCTTGATGTTGACCGGTTCCCACTGCCAAGCCCCGGCCGGAGACTTCTGCAGCCACCAGTCGTAACCGAGCAGCAGGTCGAAGTAGCCGTTGTCCCATTTGGTCGGGTGCGTGGTCCAGGCGCCTTCGATGCCGCTGGTGACGGTGTCGCGGCCGATGCCACGGGTGGTGTGGTTCTGCCAGCCGAGGCCCTGTTCTTCCAGTTCCGCGCCTTCCGGAGCCGGGCCGAGGTTGGCGGCGTCGCCGTTGCCGTGACATTTGCCTACGGTATGGCCACCGGCGGTGAGCGCCACGGTTTCCTCGTCGTTCATCGCCATGCGGGCGAAGGTGATGCGTACGTCATGCGCAGTCTTGACCGGATCCGGCTTGCCATCGACGCCTTCCGGGTTGACGTAGATCAGGCCCATCATGACGGCGGCAAGCGGGTTCTCCAGATCGCGTTCGCCCGAATAGCGGCTGCCCTCGCTGCCGCTGGGCGCCAGCCATTCCTTTTCCGAGCCCCAGTAGATATCCTTTTCCGGTTGCCAGATATCCTTGCGGCCGAAGGCGAAACCGAAGGTCTTGAGGCCCATGGATTCATAAGCGACGGTACCGGCCAGGATGATGAGATCGGCCCAGCTGATCTTGTTGCCGTACTTCTTCTTGATCGGCCACAACAGGCGGCGCGCCTTGTCGAGATTGGCGTTGTCCGGCCAGCTGTTAATCGGCGCGAAGCGCTGGTTGCCGGTGCCGGCGCCGCCACGGCCGTCAGCGACGCGGTAGGTGCCGGCGGCGTGCCAAGCCATGCGGATCATCAAGCCGCCGTAATGACCCCAGTCGGCCGGCCACCACTCCTGGCTGTCGGTCATCAGCGCCTTGAGGTCCTTCTTCAGCGCGTCGACGTCGAGCTTCTTCAGTTCCTCGCGGTAATTGAAACCGGCGCCCAGCGGGTTGGTCTTGCTGTCGTGCTGGTGCAGGATGTCGAGGTTGAGGGCTTTGGGCCACCATTCCATCTGAGTCATGCCGCTGGCGGTGTTGGCGCCGTGCATGACCGGGCATTTGCCAGCGGGGGCTGTTTTGTTTTCCATGGATGAACTCCTTCTCGGTTGGGTGATTGTTCAATGACCAATGCCGTAACTGGCAAGGTACTCCAGCAGGTACGGATTGGTAATAGGTTGAAGCGCGTAGCGCATGGATCCTCCGTAAGGCATCAGGTGTGACCATCATAAGCTGGAATTTTTAATTGATTAAATTGATTGTTATTATTTGATTGATAGTATTTATAAATCAATTTGGACTATCTGAGAGCATGTAGGACGTATCGGCTGTCGCACACATGGGTGCTCGCCGCCAGTTTAAAGCCGGAGGCTGAGCGCGTATCATCGAATATAGGTGTTGGAGATTCGTACAATTTTATGGCTTGCAGAGGGTTTTCAATCCCTGGGTGGACTAGTCATCCGACGGATACCATTGTCATGTAAAAGGAGAAGCATCATGCAATATTCATGGATCGTAGCGGCAATACTGTACAGTTTCACGCTGACGGCGCAAGCCGGCGGCACCGATGAGGCGGAAGCCAGATATCTAGAAGAAAGCCGCAAAACGGCGCAGGAGTTCATGCAGACCCTGGGCGGCACGCTGAAACAGCAGATCGAGACGGGCGGCATCGAGAGCGCCATCGGCGTATGCAAGCAGGTGGCGCCGGCGCTGGCGGCGCAATATTCGTCCGACACGCGCACGGTCAAGCGAGTTTCTCTCAAGCCGCGCAACAGCGTTCAGGGCACGCCGGACCATTGGGAAAGGATGGTGCTTGAGGGTTTCGATCAAGACCAGCAGGCCGGCAAGCCGCCGGCCGGGATGGAGGTGACCGCCTACGGCGAGAGCGCCGATGGCCGCTGGTTCCGCTACATGAAGGCGATACCGGCACAGGCCATGTGCCTGAAGTGCCACGGCACCGAGCAGGACATCCCGGATGGCGTCAAGGCGCTGCTCAAGGCCGAATATCCGCAGGACCAGGCGACCGGTTACAGTGCCGGCCAGATCCGCGGTGCGATCTCGATCCGGCAGAAGGTGCAGTAGTTGCTGGCGGCGCCTATATTAAATTTGATATGGGTCAAATCGGCGGTAACCGGAAACGGTTAGGATGAACCAAGATTAATAAGACGATAGGAGATGACGATGCGTATCAAAACAATCTGGCTGTTGATGGGGCTGCTTGTCGGCGCCGCCGGTTGCAGTGAAAAGGCTGCCGAGAATCAGAATACCGAAAGCGCGTCGCCGGCCACCAATGTGGTCGAGACGGTCTATCGGGATGAGCCGATCAAGCCGATCCGCGAAGCCAATGTGACGAATCCGAAATATGTCGAACTGGGCAAGAAGCTGTATTTCGATCCGCGCCTGTCCAAGTCCGGCTTCATCTCCTGCAACTCCTGCCATAACCTGTCGATGGGCGGCACGGACAACCTGAAGACTTCGATCGGCCACAACTGGACCAAGGGGCCGATCAATTCGCCGACGGTGCTGAACTCCAGCTTGAACCTGGCGCAGTTCTGGGACGGTCGCGCCGCTGACCTGCAGGAACAGGCCGCCGGCCCGATCGCCAACCCGGGGGAGATGGCCTTCACGCATGCGCTGGCGGTCGATATGTTGCGCTCGATTCCAGGCTATGTGGCCGAGTTCAAGGAAGCGTTCGGCAAGGAAGAGATCACCATCGATGAAGTGACGCTGGCGATCGCGGCTTTCGAGGAAACCCTGGTCACGCCGAACTCGCGTTTCGACCAGTGGCTGAAGGGTGACGACAATGCCCTTAACGCGACCGAACTTGCCGGCTACAACCTGTTCAAGACCAGCGGTTGCGTGGCCTGCCACAACGGCGAGGCTGTCGGCGGCAACTCCTTCCAGAAGATGGGCCTGGTCGAGCCGTATAACGCCACCAGTCCGGCCGAAGGACGCTCTGCCGTGACCGGCAACGATGCCGACCGCTTCAACTTCAAGGTGCCGACCCTGCGCAATGTCGAACTGACCTATCCCTACTTCCACGATGGCGAGGCCGATACGCTGACCGAGGCGGTAGACACCATGGGCCGGCTGCAGCTCGGCAAGAAATTCACCGACGAAGAGAACGCGCAGATCGTGGCCTTCCTGAAGACGCTGACCGGCGATCAGCCGTCCTTCCAGCTGCCGCAACTGCCGCCATCTTCAGACAAGACCCCAAGACCAGAGCCGTTTGCGGAATAATCCTCCTGCCGCATGACTTTGGCCTCTACTGGAGGGTGAGCGATCACCCTCTTTTTTTTGCACGTTTTACGGGCGCAACTGCCGCGGTTGATGGCCGGCTGTGAACCAGTCGGCCCATCCGTATACTAAAGTCATGAGTTCCATAACCTCTATTACATGACAAGGAATCGCTCGTGAACATCCGCCATACATCTGCACTCCCAATCCTCCATCTGTCGCTGCTGGCCGCGTTCGCTCTCTTTCTGCTGCTGCCAGCCGGCAAAGTGCAGGCCGAAGCCGCCTGCCCGCAGGAGGTCCGTCAACAGGGCGCGCAGGGCGAGAGCGTGCGTTTGCTGGTACATGCGTTCGAGCCCGGCAGGTTCGATCTGGCGATGCAGGCGGGAGAAGCGGCAGGGGAGCTGCACCGTATCAGCTTCGCCGGCCGCGAGGATGCATGTGGCTATCAGCCGCTGGCGCTGGAGCGCGGCGGCGACTGGGGCTGGCATCTGGTGTGGCTGGAGCCGGAGAAAGGCGTGTTCTACGCGCGCATGGATGGTGCGGCCTGGGTTTCCTCGCCGAAGAAGCGCATTGCCGACCATCCGGTACGCGATGTGCGGTTTTCCATGGCAGGCAGTCAGCTTACCATCGGTTGGCAGGATGCGGCGGGCAATCAGCACAGCCGAATGTCGGCCGACGAGGGCCGTAGCTGGGATTAATCCCGCGCGGATTGCTCGTTGCCGGATTGCGCTTCGGCGCTGTCCGGCTTCTGCGCGATGTGCAGCGCGGCCTTGGCCAGCAGGTGGGCGCTGACCGGCGCCGTGATGAAGAGGAAGATGGTCGCCGCGATCTCGTGCAGGCTGATGCCAGGCTCGCTCACGCTGAAATAAATGGCGGATGCGATGACCATGGCGCCGACGCCCAGCGTCGTGGTCTTGGTCGGGCCGTGCAGGCGCATGAAGAAATCAGGCAGACGCGCGAGTCCGATGGAGCCCAGCAGCGTGAAGCCGGCGCCGACCAGGATCAGCAGAGCGATCAGGCTTTCGGTCCAGATGTTCATTCGATGATGTTCCCCCGCAGCAGATACTTGGAAAGCGCCACCGTGCCGACGAAGCCCATGATGGCGATCAGCAGCGCGGATTCGAAATAGGCTGAATTGCCGGTGTTGATGCCGAGCAGTACGAGCAGGGCGATGGTGTTGATGTAGAGCGTGTCGAGCGCGAGGATGCGGTCGGTCGCGTCCGGCCCGCGCACCATGCGGTATAGGCTCAGCACCATGGCCAGCGCGATCATGGCAAAAGCGATCTGGATAACGGCGTTCAGCATGAGAATATCTCCTTCAGCGGTTGCTCATAGCGCGTCTTGATCGCGCGTATCGTCTCCTCGCGGTCGTCGACGTTGAGCGCATGCACCTGCAGCACCCAGCGGCTGCGGTCGATATCGATGGACACCGTACCCGGTGTCAGCGAGACGATGCTGGCGAGGATGGTGCCGACGTAAGGCTCGCGCAGGTCGAGCGGGATTTCGATGAAGGCCGGCTTGATGCGTTTGGTCGGACCCAGCACCAGTTTGGCGACATCGATGCTGGCCAGCAGGATATCCCAGAGCACGACGCCTAGCAGCTTGATTGCCGGCAGCAGTTTGACGCTGGGCGGGTGTTCAGGCCAGAAGCGGCGTGTCAGCAGCGGCAGACCAACGGCCAGAATCAGCGCCAATACGCCATGTGCGAGCGAAGAAGCGTTGTTGAGCGCCAGCCAGAGCAGGAAGATGGCGACGGACAGCGCCGGATGTGGAAAAAAGCGTCTCATGGTCTGGTCGTCCTCTGGATCGCGGCGGGGTCGGCGATGACCGCCCCGATGTACTGCGCCGGGTCATGCAACTGCTGTGCGGTGCGCAGTGTGAAATCGGAAAGCGGGCGGGCGCAGATGACCAGTAGTACGGAGGCGGTGATGAGCGCGAAGGTCGCCGCATATTGCGGTTTGTTGCAGCTTGCCGGCTCGGCGGCTGTCACTGGCGCCTCTTGCTCGTCTTGTACTGGCGCTTCCCAGAACAACCGGCTGCCGGCCTTGGCCAGCGCCACCGTGGTCAGCAGGCCGGCGAGCAGGATCACGGTCCAGATGGCGGCGGCCAGCGAACTCTGGCTTACCGCAGAGAGCAGCATCAGTTTGCCGACAAAGCCGGAGAACGGCGGCAGTCCGGCCGCGGTCGCCGCCAGCAGCAAAAAGCCGATCTGCAGCGGCAGGCGGTTTATCTTCTCTGCGCGTTGCAGCCTATCGCCGGAATGCGGGCGGGCATCGCGGATCAGGCCGGCCAGCATGAAGAAGGCGGCACCGACGATGGCCGATTGCAGCAGGTAATAGAGTGCGGCGGCGGTGACCAGACTGTCGCCTTGCGCCGGTACCACCAGCAATACCCCGGCGGAGCCCAGCACCAGCCAGGCGACCAGCGCTTGCAGGCTTTTGGCACTGAGCACGCCGAGCGAAGCAAGGATGATGGTGGCCAGCGCGGCGATCACCATCCAGTCGCCGACCAGCCCGGCCGTGGCCGGGGCGGCGTCGAAGGCGATCATCTGCATGCGGAGGACGGCGACGATGCCGACCTTGGTCATGATGGCGAACAGTGCCGCGACTGCCGGGCCGGCGGCTGCGTAGGCGTGCGGCAACCAGAACGACAGCGGCAGAATGGCCGCCTTCAGCACAAACACGGTAATCAGCAGGGCGCCGGCGACGCGCACCAGTGCGGACTGGCCGGCCTCGACCTGTTGCAACTGCAGCGCGATATCGGCCAGGTTGAGGGTGCCGAGGGTGCCGTAGATCATGCCGAGCGCAATCAGGAACACGGCGGAGCCGGCCAGGTTCAGCGTGACATAGGCGAAGCCGGCGCGGCTCTTGTGAAGGCCGCCGCCATGTGCCAGCAGGATGTAGGAGGCGAGCAGCATGACCTCGAAGAAGACGAACAGGTTGAAGACGTCGCCGGTCAAGAAGGCGCCGTTGATGCCCACCAGTTGCAGCTGGAAGATGGCATGGAAATGCCGGCCCTTGAGGTCGAAGCCGTTGCTGGCATAGAGCAGCGCAGCTGCGGCCAGCACTGACGTAACCATGACGCCAAGAGCCGCCAGGCGGTCGGCGACCAGCGTGATGCCGAACGGCGGCGTCCAGTCGCCCAGCGCGTAGCTCAAGGGGGAGCCGGTGTCGGTCAGCCACAGCAGATGGCCGGCGGCGAGCAGCAACAGCGTGACAGCCAGCGCGCTGATGGCTCGCTGCAGGCAGGCGCTGCGGCCGCTCGATATCAGCAGCAGGATGCTGGCGATGAAGGGGATGAGGACGGGCAGAATCGGGCTATGCATGATGCTCGAATGGATAAGGCTAGAACTCATGAGACTTGTTCCGTCCGGTGCTTGTTGTCGGGGGGAGCGGCGTCATCTGCCGGCGCCGGCATGTCGACGTGGTCGCCGCCGGATTCGGCCAGGCCGCGCAGGGCAAGCGTGACGATGTAGGCAGTCATGCCGAAGCCGATGACGATGGCGGTCAGCACCAGCGCCTGCGGAATCGGGTCGGTGTAGTGGCTGGCCTCGGCGCTGATGATGGGCGGCGCGTTGACCACCAGGCGGCCGCTGGCAAACAGGAACAGGTTGACGGCGTAGGACAGCAGCGTCAGGCCGAGGATGACCGGGAAGGTGCGCGCGCGCAGCATCAGATAGACGCCGCAGCTCGACAGCAGACCGATCGCGATGGCGAGCGTGGCTTCCATCAGGCGTTTTCCTTTCTGTAATGCAGGCGACCGAGTTCGGTCAGGATCAGCAGCACGGTCGCCACCACCACCAGATAGACGCCGAGGTCGAAGATGATGACCGAGGCGAGTTCGATGTCGCCCAGCAGCGGGATGCCGAAATGCCCGTGGGCGCTGGTGAGGAACGGCCGCGCGAAGAACCAGCTGACGAGGCCGACGCCGGCGGCGAACGCGAGGCCGAGACCGAGCAGCGGCGGATAGCGGCGCGGCAGTCGTTCTTCGGCGAAAGACAAGCCGCCGGCGAGCGACTGCAGGATCAGTGCGACGCCGGTGACCAGGCCGGCGACGAAACCGCCGCCCGGCAGGTTGTGGCCGCGCAGGAAGATATAGACAGCGACCGCCAGCGCCAGCGGCAACAGCGGACGCATCAGCATCTTCAGGAACAGCGGGTGTTCCTCGCTCGCCCACAGGCGCCCCATGCCGTCACGCGATGGGGGCGTCAGACGCAACTGGTCGAGCAGTGCATGGGCGCCGAGCGCGGCCATCGCCAGCACGGCGATCTCGCCTAGCGTATCGAAGCCGCGGAAATCGACCAGGATGACATTGACCACGTTGCTGCCGCCACCGCCCGGCACCGACTGTTCCAGGTAGTAGCCAGAAATGGTGCTGAACGGGCTGGTCAGCAGCGCATAGGTGACGAACGCCATGCCGAGGCCGATGCCGGCGGCCAGCAGGATGTCGCGGGCGATGCGTCCGCGCGAGGATTCCTTCGGTGAACCCTGCGGCAGGTAATACAGCGCCAGCAGCATGAGCACGATGGTGACGACTTCGACCGAGAGCTGGGTCAGGGCCAGATCGGGTGCCGAGAAGCGGATGAAGGTCAGCGATACGACGAGGCCGACGATGCCGATCAGCACCACGGCCAGCAGGCGTCGGTGGTGCAGCAGCGTGGTGCCGATGGTGCCGAGCATGAGGCCGGCCAGCGCGATCAGAGCGGCGATATCGAGCGGCATGCCGGTACTGCCTTGCGGCAGGCGGCCGCCGCTGGCGTAGGCCCAACCGGCGTAGACCAGCACGAAGGCGCATAGCAGCGCGACATAGCGCTGCAAAGAGCCGTTGTCGAGCAGGCGGAGTATCCGTTCCGCCTGTTCCACCAGATAGCGGTGCAGGCGCTCGAAACCGGTACGGCTGTTGAGCGTCGGCAGCTTGTCGTGCCATTCGACCAGGCGATGGCGCATGGCGTAGATGCCGACGCCGCCAGCCAGCGCGACCAGGCTCATGACGAAGGGCAGGTTGAAACCGTGCCATATCTTGAGGTCATAGGCCGGCAGCGGCGCCTGTAGGACGGAGCCGGCCGCGGTCGCCAGCAGACTGCCGACCGACCAGGCCGGGAATATGCCGACCACCAGGCACAGCAGTACCAGCACCTCGACCGGTACGCGCATCCAGCGCGGCGGCTCGTGCGGCTGGCGCGGCAGGTCGATGGGTTCGCCATTGAAGAACACATCGTGGATGAAGCGCGCGGAATAGGCGACGGCGAGGATGCCGGCGATGGTGGCGAAAACCGGCAATAGCAGATGTGCGCCGTCAAAGCGGGTGAACAACACCGCCTCGGTGAAGAACATCTCCTTGCTGAGGAAGCCGTTGAGCAGAGGTACGCCTGCCATCGAGGCGGCAGCCACCATGGCCAGCGTCGCCGTGATCGGCATCAGCTTGAACAGGCCGTTGACGCGCCGCATGTCGCGCGTGCCGCACTCGTGGTCGATGATGCCGGCCGCCATGAACAGAGATGCCTTGAAGATGGCGTGGTTGATGATGTGGAACACGCCGGCGACCACCGACATCGGCGTGCTGAGGCCGAACAGCAACGTGATCAGGCCGAGGTGGCTGATGGTGGAATAAGCCAGCAGGCCCTTGAAGTCGTCGCGGTGCAGTGCCATGTAGGCGCCATAGACCAGCGTGATGGCGCCGATGGCGCTGACGCTGATGAGCCAGGCGTCGGTGCCCGAAAGTGCCGGATAAAGCCTTGCCAGCAGGAAGACCCCGGCCTTGACCATGGTAGCCGAGTGCAGGTAGGCGGAAACCGGGGTTGGTGCGGCCATCGCATTCGGCAGCCAGAAATGAAAGGGGAATTGCGCGGATTTGGTAAAGGCGCCGAGCAGCACCAGGGTGAGGATGACCGGATAGAGCGGATCAGCCTTGATCTGGTCTGCAGCAGCGATGACCGCACTCAGTTCGTAGCTGCCGACGACTTGGCCGAGCAGGATAACACCTGCCAGCAGCGCAAGGCCGCCGCCGCCCGTCACCGCCAGCGCCATGCGCGCAGCGATGCGCGATTCGTGCGCTTCGGACTTGTAGGCGATGAGCAGGAAGGATGAGAGGCTGGTGATTTCCCAGAACACCACCATCAGCAGCAGGTTTTCCGACAGCACGATGCCCAGCATGGCCGACATGAACAGCAGCAGGAAGGCGTAGAAGCGGCCGAGCCGGTCGTATTGCGGCAGGTAGTAATAGGCGTAGAGTACGACCAGGAGCCCGATGCCGAGGATCAGGATGGAGAACAGCATGCCGAGTCCGTCGAGACGGAAGCCGAGATTGAAGCCGAAGGCCGGCAGCCAGTCGAGGTGCATGACCACGGTCTGGCCGGACAGTACGGCGGAAAACAGCGGGAACAACAGTGCCAGCGCAATCGCCATGACGGCGCCGGAAGCGATGGCGGTCGCGCTACGGCCGTAGCGCTCGGCCAGCAGCGGCATGCCGACGCCGGCGAAGGCAACCATGAGCGCCAGCGGCAACAGAGAGGCGTGAGGCAAAATGTCATTCATGCTTTTGTTCTTTATCGGACATGATGGATAACTTGCTTGGGCTTTCTATAGTCAGTCGGCAGGCTGGAGTGGTTCAAAAAATCGGATAAAAACCGCAATTTCTGTCAGCACAGGGTTCGGTAGCGGCGGAACCGGCCGTGTTTTGCGGGCGAAAAAATTATAGCATGGGGGATACAGCGGCCTGCGGATGGCAACGACTTGAAATCCGTACAGAATTCCTCATCTAGTTAGCAACAACCATTTATCAAGAGGACAACATGCGCTTCGACAAACTGACCACCAAATTCCAGGAAGCGATTGCCGATGCCCAGAGCATCGCCGTCGGCAACGATAACCCGAGTATCGAGTCGCAGCACTTGCTGCAGGCCCTGTTGCAACAGGAGGACGGCAGCACATCGTCCTTGCTGGGGCATGCCGGTGTCAACCTGTTGCCGCTGCGTGCCGCCTTGCAGCAATCGATCAAGGACCTGCCGCGCATCGAGAACAATGCCGGCGAGGTGTCGATCTCGCGCGATCTCAACAACCTGCTCAACCTGACCGACAAATACGCGCAACAGCGCGGCGACAGCTATATCGCCAGCGAGATGTTCCTGCTGGCGCTGGCCGACGACAAGGGCGCGACCGGCAAGCTGCTGAAGCAGCACGGCCTGGCCAAGCAAGCGCTGGAAAAGGCGATCGAGGCGGTCCGCGGCGGCGCGCAGGTCGACAGTTCCGATGCGGAAGGTCAGCGCGAGGCGCTGAAGAAATACACGCTGGACCTGACCGAGCGCGCCCGTATGGGCAAGCTCGACCCGGTCATCGGCCGCGACGACGAGATACGCCGCGCCATCCAGGTGCTTCAGCGCCGCACCAAGAACAACCCGGTGCTGATCGGCGAACCCGGTGTCGGGAAGACCGCCATCGTCGAAGGTCTGGCGCAGCGCATCGTCAATGGCGAGGTGCCGGACACGCTGAAGGGTAAGCGCGTACTCTCGCTGGATATGGCGGCGCTGCTGGCTGGTGCCAAATATCGCGGCGAGTTCGAGGAGCGCCTGAAATCCGTGCTGAAGGAATTGGCGCAGGAGGAAGGCCGCAACATCGTCTTCATCGACGAGATCCACACCATGGTCGGCGCCGGCAAGGCGGAGGGCGCGATGGACGCCGGCAACATGCTGAAGCCGGCACTGGCGCGCGGCGAACTGCACTGCATCGGCGCCACCACGCTGGACGAATACCGCAAATACATCGAGAAGGACGCCGCGCTCGAACGCCGCTTCCAGAAAGTGCTGGTCGATGAGCCGAGCGTGGAGGCGACCATCGCCATCCTGCGCGGGCTGCAGGAGAAGTATGAACTGCACCACGGGGTCGAGATCACCGACCCGGCCATCGTCGCTGCCGCTGAGTTGAGCCACCGCTACATCACCGACCGCTTCCTGCCGGACAAGGCGATCGACCTGATTGACGAGGCCGCATCCCGCATCAAGATGGAGATCGATTCCAAGCCTGAGGTCATGGACAAGCTCGACCGCCGACTGATCCAGCTCAAGATCGAGCGCGAGGCGGTGAAGAAGGAAAAGGATGAAGGTTCGCAGAAACGTTTCGCCCTGATCGAGGAAGAGATAGCGCGGCTGGAACGCGAATACGCCGACCTCGAGGAGATATGGAAGTCCGAAAAGGCGCAGGTGCAGGGTAGCCAGCACATCAAGGAAGAGATCGAGCAGCTGAGGCTGCAGATGGAAGAGGCGACGCGCAAGGGCGACTGGCAGAAGGTGTCCGAGCTGCAATACGGCAAGCTGCCGCAGCTGGAGGCGCAACTTAAGCAGGCGGCCAAGGCCGAGGCTTCTGCCGACCAGCCCAAACACCGCATGCTGCGCACCGAAGTCGGTGCCGAGGAGATCGCCGAGGTGGTATCGCGTGCGACCGGCATCCCAGTGTCCAAGATGATGCAGGGCGAGCGCGACAAGCTGCTGGCAATGGAAGACAAGCTGCACGAGCGCGTGGTCGGCCAGGACGAGGCCGTGCGCCTGGTGTCGGACGCCATCCGCCGCTCGCGTTCCGGCTTGTCCGACCCCAACCGGCCCTATGGTTCCTTTTTGTTCCTCGGCCCCACCGGCGTCGGCAAGACAGAGCTGTGCAAGGCGCTGGCGAACTTCCTGTTCGATAGCGAGGAGCACCTGATCCGCATCGATATGAGCGAGTTCATGGAGAAACATTCCGTCGCACGCCTGATCGGCGCGCCGCCGGGCTATGTCGGCTACGAGGAAGGCGGCTATCTGACCGAGGCCGTGCGCCGCAAGCCCTACAGCGTCATTCTGCTGGACGAGGTGGAGAAGGCGCATCCGGACGTATTCAACGTGCTGCTGCAGGTGCTGGACGACGGTCGCCTGACCGACGGCCAGGGCCGCACCGTGGATTTCAAGAACACGGTCATCATCATGACTTCCAACCTCGGCAGCCAGATGATCCAGACCATGGCCGGCGACGATTATCAGGTCATCAAGCTGGCGGTGATGGGCGAAGTGAAAACTCACTTCCGGCCGGAATTCATTAACCGTATCGACGAAGTGGTGGTGTTCCACGCACTGGGCGAGGCGCATGTGAAGTCCATCGCCAGCATCCAGCTGAAGAACCTCGCCGCCCGGTTGGCGCAGATGGAGATGCAGCTGGACGTCAGCGATGCCGCGCTGGGCGAGATCGCAAATGCCGGCTTCGACCCGATCTATGGTGCGCGGCCGCTGAAGCGCGCCATCCAGTCCGAGATCGAGAATCCGCTGGCGAAGGAGATCCTCAACGGCAACTTTGTCGCCAAGGATACGGTCAGAGTGGATTACAAGGGCGGCAGGATGCAGTTCAGCAAGGGCTAAACATCCTATGTGAAGGAGAGTGATATGCGCAGACTGATATTGGGATTGCTCGGCGGTTTTGCCGTGCTGGCATCAGGCTGCGCGACCACTGCCTATCAGGAACCGCAGATTCAGCGTATCTCGGCGGAAGAGCTGGCGCGGTTGATGCCACCGCCTGTAGCCGCACTGAGCCTGGACGAGATCGTCGCGCTGTCCAGGGCTGGCACGTCGCCGGATGTCATTATCGCCAGAATCAAGGAGAGCGGCTCCCAGTATGAGCTGACGCCTTCACAGGCGGTCGACCTGGCGAAGCAGGGCGTCGATGCCAAGGTGCTGGATTACATGCACAGCAGCCGCGAGCAGGCGCTGCGCGACAGCATGGCGGAAGAGATCAACAAGCGCGAACTGGAAAACCGCAAGGAGCAGGAGCGCCTGAAACGCGAATACCAGCTGCGCTATCAGCCCTATTACCATCCCTGGTACGGATACGGCTATTCGCCCTGGTGGCGCTATCGCTACTATGGCCCCGGCTATTACTGGTGGTAGCCGCGTTTATCCTGAAAACCCTAATGCAAGCCGCAGAGTTCACAGAGCACACCGAGGCAAAGCGAATTTCCTGGAGTTCAAGGAGTGGCCCGAGAAATCAAGATCATCGCGATAGACGCTCTTGGTTATCTCTGTGAACTCTGTGCCCTTTGTGGCTAGTTGTCTTTTCAAACTTGATCCGGCTTCTGCGACAGATCCCGGCGCGCCGCCAGCCAGCGCATGTGCCGTGAATAACGGTGTCTGGCCTGCAGCCGCAGGTCTGTCAGGATGATCTCCAGCGTTTCCCCCAGCACAGTGACGATGCCGAGAATCGGGATCACCAGCATCAGCCCGGCGATGCCGGCGATCGCTTCGCCGACCAGGAACATCATCAGCGTCAACAGCGGGTGGATGCGTAGGCTCTTGCCGACGATCAGCGGCAGGAACACGAGGTCGTCCAGCGCGCGCAGCGCAACGAACAGGGCGATGATGCTGTAGACCAGCGGCAGGTTGCCGGGAAAGTCGGCGGCGACCACCATCATGACGATGGCGAAGCCGAGCAGCGGGCCGAGATAGGGGATCCAGTTCAGCACGGCGACCATCAGGCCGAGCAACAGCGGCGCATTGAGGCCCAGCAGCCAGAAGCCGCAGGCCATGATCAGCGTATCCAGCACCGTGATCTTCATCAGCCCGACGAAGTAGATGCGCGCCGTGCGGTCGATGGCATGCATCAGATAGAGCGTCTTCTCGAAGAAGGCGTTGGGCACGGCACTCCCCAGCAGCTTGCGCAGCCGCGCGTGGTCCTTCAACAGGAAAAAGCTGATGATGGGCGTCAATAGCAGCGAGGGCAGCCAGGCGGCGATGCCGAGGATGAAGTCACCCAGATAGCGGTCGGAGAAATGGGTGGAGAAATCCCGGAACTGCTGATAGAGGTCATCGTCGAACTGTGCTTGCTTGAGAAAGCCGAACTGTTCCTTGAACGACTGCAGCAGGCTTTCGAGCAAGGCGGCGCCGCCGCCCAGATAACGTGCCAGCGCGGCCTGCCACTCGTCGGCGTTGGCGATGGCGAGCGGGTAGAAGGACAGGATGCAGACCGACATGACCAGCAGGAACAGACCACTGAGGCTGACGGCAGCGACATTGGTGCTGAAGCCGGCGAGTATCATGCGTCGCGACAGCGGCAGCAGCATGTAATAGAGGATGAGCGCCAGCAGGAAGGGCACGACCAGCCACAACACCTTCTTGAACATGAACAGCAGCAGGCAGGTAACAGCCAGGATACCGACCCAGGTCAGCGGACCCGGCACATTGCGCAGGTTGGAGAAGCCGGGGCCGTTGTGCGCTGACGGTTCTATCCTGTGCGTGGCGTCGCGCAGGCTGCAGTGGGCGGAAATCTTGCTGGCGATCGCCGGGTGGGTGTGCAACAGCCAGAGGAAATCGGCGCGGAACAGCACGGCGATGACGCAATCCTCAACGGCGCGCGCCTGTGCGATGCGCGGCTGGTTCTCCAGCAGGGCGCGTTCGCCGAAGAACTGTCCGGGCGCGATCTCGGCCAGCACCTCGCCACTGTCCTGGCGCCGGATGACGACCTTGCCCGACAGCAGGAAGTAGATGGCCTGCCCGTCCTCGCCCTGGTCGAACACCACTTCGTTCTGCACGTAGTCGCGATGGTGCAGCAGGTCGTCCAGCGTGTGCAGTTCGTGCGTGCTGAGATCGGCAAACAGCGGCACGCCGCGCAACAAGGTCAGGTGGGCGGGTTCCGCATGACGGCGAAAGTAGCGTAATAGCATGTTTTTTCTTCGTTTTTGTTCGCTGGACAGTCACATCATATGCCCGGATGCGAGCCGCCGACAAGTGACCCTCGGTGCCTGTCCGGCGCCGGACCGTTCCGAACGCCCGGGCTTGCCGCCGGCCACGTTATAATCCCCTATCCGTATCAGCAGAGGTTCACCATGCGCCAGCTCACCCATCAGATCAGCCTCGGCACCAACGGCCGCCGGCTTTACGACATTACGCCGGAAGTGACCGGCTGGGCCAATCAGAGCGGTTTCGAGACCGGCGTGCTGACGCTCTATATCCAGCACACTTCCGCCAGTCTGTTGATCAACGAGAACTACGATTCCGATGTACTGGTGGACATGGAGGCCTTTTTCGCCCGGCTGGTGCCGGACGGCGATCCGCTCTTCATCCACACCGTGGAAGGCCCGGACGACATGCCCGCGCATGTGCGAAGCGCGCTGACCCAGACCAGCCTGTCCATCCCGCTATTGCAAGGGCGCGTCGCGCTCGGTCAGTGGCAGGGCATCTTCCTTTACGAGCACCGGCTGATGCGGCACACGCGGCGCGTGCTGCTGCATCTGGTCGGCGACTGAAATCCATGCCGGCCGCTGCTATCCCCATGATCAGGCTTCGTGCAGCCGGGTTCATGCGCTGCGGCGGTCTGGTGCTGCTGAGCGTTCTATGGCTGCTATCGCTCGCGCCGGCGCAGGCGAAAGAGGACGCAAAAGCGGAAACCGGACAGGCCGTGCTGAGCGGCGGGCGTTTTCAGTACACGGTGCAGCGCGGGGATTTCCTCATCAAGATCGGCGCCCGTTTCGGCGTTTCCGCGCGGCTGATCGCCAGCGATAACGGCTTGCGCTACGAAGGCTACATCTATCCCGGGCAGCAACTCTGGATCGACAACCGACATATCGTGCCGGCGCGGCCGCGCGCCGTTGGCGAGACGGGGACGCAGGTGGGCCGCTTGTACATCAATTTGCCGCAGCGTATGCTGTATTTGCTGCGCGGCGGGCAGTTGCAGGCGGCCTATCCGGTCGGCTTGGGCAAGCCGGACTGGCCGACGCCGGGCGGCTGTTTCAAGGTGACCGGCAAGGAGCGGGACAAGGAATGGCGCGTGCCGCTGTCGATCCAGCAGGAGATGGCCGAAAGCGGCCAGCAGGTGAAGACGCTGGTGCCACCGGGGCCTGACAATCCGCTCGGTGGGTACTGGCTGGAGCTGAGTCTGCCGGCGATCGGCATCCACGGCACCACCGCGCCTTCCAGCATCTATCGCTTCCAGAGTCACGGCTGCATCAGGCTGCATCCGGACGATATCGCCGCGCTGTTCGAGCAGGTGGAGCCCGGCATGGGCGGCGAGATTTTCTATGCGCCGCTATTGCTGGCGGAGATCGGCGGGCGCATCTATCTCGAGGCGCACGCGGACATCTACGACCGCGGCGACGTGGATTTCGAGACGCTGCAGCGCTTGGCGGCGGAACAAGGGCTGGCTGCCCGCATCGACTGGCAGCGGGCGTATGACGTGCTGACCGCGTTCGAAGGTGTGGCGCGCGATGTGAGCTTGCCCCGCGACTAGGGGCGGAGACTTGATTGCAAGGCAGGAGATGAGCATGGACAAGACGGTCAACAGGCGGCGACGCGGATTGCTGCAGGCGGGCATGGCACTGGCGCTGGGCGGACTGGCCGGCCGGCCGGCATTCGCCGCGCTCAACCTGGATAGCGCCGCCGCTGCAGCGCCGGTACGCGAACTCGCTTTCATGAATCTGCATACCGGCGAAAGCCTGAGCACGGTCTATTGGGCCGACGGCTTCTATGTGCCGCAGGGCCTGGCCGAAATCAATCGCATCCTGCGCGACCACCGCAACGATCAGGTGGGCGCCATCGCCCCGCGTTTGCTCGATCTGCTTTATCAGCTGCACGCCAGATTCGATACCACGCTGCCGTTCCAGGTCTATTCCGGCTACCGATCGCCGGCCAGCAACGACCAATTGCGCGAGGCCGACCCGACGGTCGCGAAGCGCAGTCTGCACATGGAGGGCATGGCCATGGATTTCTGCATCGAAGGCGTTGCGCTCGAGGACTTGCGCCGCGCTGCCATGGAACTGCGTGCCGGCGGCGTCGGTTATTACCCGGATTCGCATTTCGTCCATGTGGACATCGGCCGCGTGCGCAGCTGGTAACCGATGAAAGGAAGCGCGCGGCATGCAATCTGAATTCTGGCTGGAGCGCTGGGAGCGCGGCGAGATCGGCTTTCATCTGGACGACATCAATCCGTATCTGCGCCAGTATTGGCCGCAGATGCAACTCGCTGTCGGCAGTCGTGTACTGGTGCCGCTCTGCGGCAAGAGTCTGGATCTCATGTGGTTGCGCGATCAGGGGTATCGCGTTGCCGGCGTCGAACTGAGCCGGCTGGCGGTCGAGGCTTTTTTCCGGGAGGCCGGGCTGGTGCCGCAAGTCAGCTCAAGCGGCGCATTGCAGCGATACGCCGCCGGCGATATCGAGATCTTCTGCGGAGATTTCTTTGCGTTGACGCCGGGCGATGTGCCGGAGCTGGCGGCAGTCTATGACCGCGCTGCGCTGATCGCGCTGCCGCCGGCGTTGCGCTCGCGCTATGTCCGGCACCTGGCCGGCCTCATGGACAATACCGCCAGGGGTCTTCTGATCAGCATGGACTACCCGCAGGCGCAGATGCCCGGCCCACCGTTTGCCGTGGATGAAGCTGAGGTGCGACGGCTGTACGCAGGCCTCGCCGAGGTGCGTTCGCTCGCGCTGTTCGACGTGCTGGCGCAGAACGAGCGTTTCCGCCAGCGTGGCCTGACGCGCATGCAGGAGCAGGTCTTTCAGCTCGAATTCGGGTCAGAGGCCGCAAGGCTTTAATCATTCAAACATCCGTCCGGGAAGCGATACATGCAGCAAAATAAAGGCAATACAGACAAGGCTTATGTCACGCTGGTGGCGGTGCAGGTCAAGGCTGCCCATCTGGCGTCTTTCATCGAGGCCACGCGGCGTAATCGCGAGGCTTCGGTACACGAGCCGGGCAATCTGCGCTTCGATGTGTTGCAGTCGGTCGAGGATCCGACCCGTTTCACGCTGGTGGAAGCCTACCAGAATGAAGCCGCGGCAGCCGCGCACAAACAGACCGCACATTATCTGGCCTGGCGCGATACCGTCGTCGACTGGATGGCGGCACCGCGCCAGGGGCTGCGTTACGACGGCCTGTATCTGTGAGCAGCTGGCTTTCCCAGCACGTGACCGGTTGTCGATCAGCAGCTACTTTTTAACCAAGTCATTTCTGCCATGAAGATTCCCGCTTTTTCCATCTCCGCCATTCCCGGCATCGTCTTTGGCGACGGGACGCGCCGCCGGCTGCCGGAACTGGCGCAGGGTTTCGGCAACTCTGTGTTGCTGGTGACCGGTGCCGCCTCGTTCCAGTGTTCGCCGGCCTGGCCTGAGTTGCTAGCCGGCCTGCAACAGCGCGGCATGGTGTTCGAACATATGACGGTTAGCGGCGAGCCTTCGCCGCAGATGGTGGATGAGGCGGCGCAGCATTTTCGCAGTGCCGCCATCGATGTCGTCATCGGTATCGGCGGCGGCAGCGTGCTGGATGCGGCCAAGGCCATCGCCGGCCTGCTGCGGGTCGAGAACAGCGTCATGGATTATCTGGAGGGTGTCGGTCCGGAACAGCCCTACCAGGGGCCGGCAATCCCTTTCATCGCCGTGCCGACCACGGCCGGCACCGGCTCCGAGGCGACCAAGAACGCTGTACTGTCGCAGCCGGGCGAGGGCGGCTTCAAGAAGTCCTTCCGCCACGATACGCTGGTGGCGCGCCATGCCGTGCTCGATCCGGAGTTGCTGGCGAGTTGTCCGCCGGCGCTGATCGCCGCCGACGGCATGGACGCTTTCACCCAGCTGCTGGAATCCTATGTCTCCACCCGCGCCAACCCGTTCACCGATGCGCTGGCCATGTCCGGCATGCGCGCCGTGCGCGACAGCCTGACCGGCTGGTACCGGCAGGAAGGGGACGTCGCCGGGCATCGGGCCAATATGGCGTATGCCGCGCTGCTGTCCGGCATCACGCTGGCGCAGGTCGGCTTGGGGTCAGTGCATGGTCTGGCAGCGCCACTCGGCGCTTTTTTCCCGATTCCGCACGGCGTGGTCTGCGGCACGCTGGTGGCCGAATGCACGCGAACCAATATTCGCTTGTTGCAGGCGCGCGCGCCCGACAGTCCGGCGCTCTGGCGATACGCCCATGCCGGCAAGGTGCTGGTCAACGACATGAAGTTGAGCGAACGACAGGGGCTGGATGCGCTGGTGCAGGTGCTGGAAGACTGGACGCAACAGATGCAGCTGGCGCGGCTCGGCACCTACGGCATGCGTGCGGAAGATATCCCGCGGGTGGTCGCCAATTGCCGCGGCAGCAGTATGAAGACTAATCCGCTGGTGCTCACGGACGACGAGGTTGCATCCATCCTGAGGGCGCGCTTGTGATGGTGATGCATATTTGTTGTGAATTCCGCGAGCGGCATGTCTTGGGGACGCTGCCGTGAGCGTTTCGCGCGATGTGCGCAAGCTGCATGCCGAGCACGAGGCGGCCGCAATCGAGTTGCGGCTGGCGGAAGCCAAGCAGAATAGTTATCTGGGCGATGCCGTACTCGGTGCGATCGACGGTTGCGTGACCACTTTCGCGGTGGTTGCAGGCACGGCCGGCGCCGGGTTGCCGGCGAAGGTGGCGATCATACTCGGCTTCGCCAACCTGGTTGCCGACGGTTTCAGCATGGCGGCCAGCAACTATCAGCGTGCCAAAAGCGAGTGTCAGCTGCTCGACCGTGCGCGTGCTGAGGAGGAGATGCACGTACGCGAAGTGCCGGATGGCGAGCGCGAGGAGGTGCGCCAGATATTCCGTGCCAAGGGTTTCCGCGGCGAGGTGCTTGAGGGCATCGTGGAAGGTATCACCAGCGATCGCAAGCTTTGGGTGGATACCATGCTGACCGAGGAGCTGGGGCTGCGGCTGGAATTGCCCAAACCCTGGTTCGCCGCGCTGGCGACCTTCGCCGGCTTCATGCTGGCCGGGCTGCTGCCGCTGCTGCCTTATCTGCTGCCGAGCCTGCCGCAATCAATGGTATTTCCGCTGAGCGCTGCTGCCACGGCAGTGGCTTTCTTTGGCATCGGCGTACTCAAGGGCAGGGTGCTGCGTCATCCGCCATTGCGTTCAGGCCTCGAAACCTTGCTGGTCGGCGGAGCTGCCGCTGCAATGGCTTACGCTGTCGGCATACTGCTGCGTAATCTGGTGGATACGGCGTTCATTTGATCCAGGCTTCGCGGCCGGCGCGCTTGACGGCTGCTATGACTAGTTCAGGAAACCTTTTTTGCTCAGTGCCTTGCGCAGACCTTCCTCGACCAGCCGGTAGCCCTCGGCATTGGGGTGGATCGGGTCGGATTTCAGCGCGTTGCTGGCCAGCACGTCGGAGAAGATGTCCTCTATCAGCGGCGTGCCGGTCTCCTTCGCCAGCTCCTGGTAGAGCTCGTGGTCGGACAGGCTGCCGACCGCTGCACCGAACGGGCTGAACGCCGGGATTGCCAGTAGCAGCGGCTGGATGCCGTTGGCTCTGGCTTCGGAGAGTATGGCGCGCAGGTTGTCCACGGTTTGCTGCTGCGGTACACGGCGGATGAAGTCGTTGCCGCCCAGTTCGACGATCAGCAGATCGACCTCATGCCGCTCCAGCAGGGCTGGCAGGCGTTGCAGGCCGGCCGCGGAGGTGTCGCCCGGCACGCCGGCGTTGATGATGTTCCAGCCGGTACTGGCGGCCAGCAGGCTCGGGTAGTCCTCGCCGTCGGCGGCACCGGTACCGTGACTGAGGCTGTCGCCGAGGATCAGCACGTTCGCGCCCTTGGGCAGCGGCGGGAATTGCGGTTCGCTGCTGCAGGCGATCAGTATCAGCGGCAGCAGTGCAATAGTCACAAGATGCTTGAGTCGGTCAATCAATGTCGTGTTACTCCATCGTCTAGCGCACCACGCTCCAGCTCAGCGGGTCGAACGGCTGGCTGCGGCGGCGCAGTTCAAAATAAAGGCCGGCGCTCTCATTGCCGCCGGTGTTGCCGACGGCGGCGATGGTGTCGCCGCCCTTGACGTCGTCGCCCAGGTTTTTCAACAGCGACTGGTTGTTGCCGTAGAGGCTCATGTAACCGTCGCCGTGGTCGATGATGATGAGGTTGCCGAAGCCGCGCAGCCAGTCGGCGAAGACGACGCTGCCCTTGGCTACCGATTTCACTTCGGCGCCCTCCGGCGCGCGGATGAACAGCCCTTTCCAGGACAGGCCGGTGTCCTTGCGCGCAGCGCCGTAGCGGTTGGTCACCTCGCCGCGCACAGGCAGGTTGAGCTTGCCCTTGAGCGAAGCGAAGTTGCTGCCGTCGTATTTGCTGGTGGGTAGCGCCTGATTGCGGGCGACGGTGCCGGATTTGCCGCTGTCCGGTTTTTTCGGCGCGGCCTGCGATTGTTTGCGCCGGGCTTCCGCCTGTTCGCGCGCGATTTTCGCCAGCCGCTCGACCAAGCTGGAGAGGCGCTTCTCGTCGCGCTTCAGCTTGTTGATCTCGTTGCGCTGATTGGCGATCTGCGACGAGAGTTTCTTCAGCACCTTGCTGCGCTCGGTCTTTTGCGCCTGCAGCGATTTGCGCTCTTCCTCCTGAGCCAGCTTGAGCTGTTCGATCTCGGCCAACGCTTCCGTGGTTTTCCGGTTGATGTCCTCGATTTGCTGGAGGTTGTCCTGCATGCCATGGATCAGTTCAGCGCGCGCCTTGGAGATATGCGAGAAGTAATGCAGTTGGCGGGCGATGGCGTTGGGGTCCTGTTGTTGCAGCATGATCTGCAGATGGTTCTGCTGGCCGTGCAGATATTGCTGATAGAGCTGGTTGCCGAGCAGGGTGCGCTGCGTGTCCAGCGTTTGCAGCAGGCCGGCCTGCTGCTTTTCCAGCGATTGCAGGGTGTCGCGGTTCTTTCTTTCCTGTTGCGTCAGCTGATGCAGTTTGCGGTTGGCTTCGCTGATGGCCCTTTCGCTGTCCTTAAGCTCGTCCGCCGCATCCTTGTGCGCCGCCTGCGAGCTGTTCAGCTCCTTGTTCAGCGCCTCGATCTTCTTGTGCAGTGCGTTCAGTTCGGCCTTGGATTTGTCTGCCTTGGTGTTGGCGGCCGCCGGCGCCGACATGAGCAGTGCCACCAGTGCCAGCGGCAACAGCATGGTCAGGCGCTGTGCCGCCGGCAGCCGAATCGCGTTGGCCAACTGCATCTGCATCTAGGCGTCGAATTCTACGAGGGACTTGCCGGTCATTTCCGCCGGTTGCGCGAGGCCCATCATCTTCAGCAGTGTCGGCGCGATGTCGGACAGGGCGCCGGTCTCGGCCAGTCTGGCCTGGCGGCCGATGTAGATCAGCGGCACCAGATTGGTGGTGTGCTGCGTGTGCGGCTGGTGGTTCACCCTGTCCAGCATCATCTCGACGTTACCGTGGTCGGCCGTGATGATGACTTCGGCACCGGTCTTTTGCGCGGCGGCAACGATGCGGCCAATCGAGATGTCGACGGCTTCCACGGCCTTGATTGCCGCCTGCAGGATGCCGGAATGGCCGACCATGTCGCAGTTGGCGTAGTTGCAGATGATGGCCTGGTACTGCTTGCTGAGGATGGCTTCTTCCAGCCGGTCGGTGACTTCATGCGCGCTCATCTCGGGCTGCAGGTCGTAGGTGGCGACCTGCGGCGACGGCACCAGAATGCGATCCTCGCCTTCGAATACCAGTTCCTCGCCGCCGTTGAAGAAGAAGGTGACGTGCGGGTATTTCTCGGTCTCGGCGATGCGCAACTGCTTCATGCCGAGGCCGGCAACGTATTCGCCGAAGGTGTTGCGCACCTCGAACGGCGGGAAGATCGGCACGGCTGCCGCTTCCTTCTTGTCGTGCAGGGTCAGCGTGAAATAGCCGGCCAATTTGCGCACATGGCGACGGTGGAAGCCGTCGAACTCCGCTGCCAGCAGCGCGTGGGTCAGTTGTCGCGCGCGGTCGGAGCGGAAATTCATCTGCACGACGATGTCACCGTCTTCCAGATGCACCGGCGCTTCGCCGGCAGCAGCGATGGCGGTGGGTTTGACGAACTCGTCATGCTCGTCCCGCGCGTAGGCCGCCTGCAGGCCTTCGCTGGCGGAGGCGGCGCGGTATTCGCTGATGCCTTCGGTAATGAGGTCATAGGCAGCTTCCACGCGCGGCCAGCGCTTGTCGCGGTCCATGGCGTAGAAGCGGCCGCAGATCGACGCGATCTTGCCGGCGCCGAGCGCGGCGATATGCGCTTCCAGCTTTTCGATGTAGGGACCGGCGCTGACCGGCGGCGTATCACGGCCGTCGAGGAAGGCGTGGACGTAGACTTTCTTCAGGCCGCGCTTGACCGCCATCTCCAGCATGGCGTGGATGTGGTCCTGATGGCTGTGGACGCCGCCGTCGGACAGGAGGCCGAAAATATGCAGCGCCTTGCCGCTGGCTTTCAGCCGGTCGATGGCGTCGACCAGCACCGGCAGCCGGAAGAACTCGCCGGACTGGATCGACTGGTTGATGCGCTCGAAGTCCTGATAGACAACCCGCCCTGCCCCGATGTTGAGGTGACCGACCTCGGAGTTGCCCATCTGGCCGTCGGGCAGGCCGACATAGTGTTCCGATGCGTTAATCAGCGTGTGCGGATAGGTCGCCCACAGCTTGTCCCAGTTGGGTTTGCGGGCGAGCGCGATGGCGTTGTCGGCGGCTTCTTCCCGATAGCCGAAACCATCGAGGATGAGAAGAATCACAGGAGTAGGCTTCATGATGAGTGACTTGCGCTTTTCAGGTAACAGAACGATTGTATTATATTCCCGGCAGGGTAAGGACTGCGAATCGCCGCCGGAATTCAATGCTTTTTGCCTGAATTCGGCGATAATGACGGGCTGTTGATTTTTTGGTTTTCAGCGGTTTCCTTTCAATATTCAAGAGGTGTGGTGTGGAATTCATTACGAACAATGCGTTATTGATCGGCCTGGCCGTGGGCTCCGGTCTCATGCTGATCTGGCCGATGCTGCGCGGCGGCGGTGGCGCAGCCAACCTGGCTCCGGCCGAGGCTGTCCTGCTGATCAACCGCAGCAACGCGCTGGTACTCGATGTGCGCGAGGATGCCGAGTTCGCGGCCGGCCACATCATGGACGCCAGACATGTGCCGCTGGCCCAACTGGGCGAGCGCATCAAGGAGCTGGAGAAATTCAAGGACAAGCCGGTCCTGGTCAACTGCCAGGGCGGCGTGCGCTCGCTCAAGGCCTGCGACATCCTACGCAAGCAGGGTTTCAGCCAGCTGCACAATCTCGAAGGCGGCCTCAATGCCTGGACCGCCGCCAAACTGCCGGTGGTGAAGGGCTGAGCGTGGCCGACGTCGTCATGTACACCAGCGCCTACTGCCCTTACTGCATGAATGCGGAGCGGCTGCTGGCGAGCAAGGGAGTCAGCGTGACCAAGATACGCGTCGATCTCGAGCCCGAGCAGCGCATCATCATGATGGAGCGGACCGGCCGCCGTACGGTGCCGCAGATCTATATCGACGACCGCCATATCGGCGGTTTCGACGATTTGCGCGCGCTGGACCTCGCCGGCGGGCTCGATCCGCTGCTGGCTGAATAGAGGTCGGCCGGAGTTCTTCATGTTGCGCGGTTTCAAAAGCGCGGCATAAATAGTTAGAATAACGGATTGATTTTTTCTGCGGTCTGCCGGCATCGAGCCGGCACCGCTTAACTCCGCGTCCGGGGCTGTATCCCACGGGACGCACATATAGGAAGTGTCATGGCAGAAGAACAGAACCAAGCAGCAGAACAGCAACAGGAAGCCGTATTCGGCATCGAGAAGGTCTACGTCAAGGACGTTTCGCTGGAGATCCCCAATGCGCCGGAAGTCTTCCTGCAGCGCGAAACCCCGCAAATCGGCATCGAACTGAGCAATTCCGCCAAGAAGCTGGAAGAAGGCCTGTTCGACGTGACCATCACCGTCACCGTGACCTCCAAGATTGAAGACAAGACCATTTTCCTGGTTGAAGTGGCGCAGTCCGGCATCTTCCAGGCCCGCAACATTCCCGAGCAGAACCTGGAAGGCCTGTTGGCGGTGACCTGCCCCAACATCCTGTTCCCTTATGCACGCGAAGCCGTTTCCGACCTCGTCGTGCGCGCCGGTTTCCCGCCGGTGCTGCTGAACCCGATCAACTTCGAAGCGCTCTACCTGCAGCAGAAGCAACAGCAGGCTGCCGCCGCTGAAGCGCAGGGCGCCAGCACGCACTGAGTACGGGTTGCAAACCGAGTATGGATTGATTGTGAAGCTGCTGCGCGGATTCGCATCTGGTCTGATCCTGGCGTTGATGCCGCTACTGGCGTCCGCTACGGATTTCCGCTCGATCGCCGCGCCGAAGGCGGTGCTGTTCGATGCGCCATCGGCGCAGGCGAAGAAACTCTTTCTGCTGTGGCAGGGTTATCCGGTCGAAGTCATCGTCAATCTCGGCGACTGGGTGAAGGTGCGCGATCAGCAAGGCAGCCTGAGCTGGGTCGAAGCCAAGAACCTCAGTCCGGCACGCACCCTGATCGTCGTGCAGGAGCCGGCAGCCATGCATCAGGCGCCGGACTCTGGATCTGCGGTTTTGTCGCAATTGCAAAAGGATGTGGTGCTGGAGTTCGTCGAAGTGGCGGGCGGCTGGGCCAAGGTCAGGCATCGCGACGGGCTGGTGGGTTTCGTGCAGACGGCCGTGGTGTGGGGGCTGTAGGCTCCTGCTGCTAATGACCAGCCGCGAATCAATTGAATAGCTGAACCGGATCAAGAGTAGGCCTTGAAAAAAATCACTGTTCTCGGTGCCGGCGCGTGGGGCACGGCGCTGGCCATACAACTCAGCCAACGTCATCAGGTCGCGCTATGGACGCACAACGCGGAGCGTGCGGCGGAAATGCAGTCCGCCGGCCGCAACCTGCAGTATCTCGGCGATTTCCCGTTCAACCAGAATCTTTTGGTCAATCGCGACCTGGCCGCTGCCTTGCGCGATGCGGATCTCATCGTCTCGGTCGTGCCCAGTGCCGGCTTCCGCCAGATGCTGCGCGAAATCAGGGCTGTGGGCAGTCAGGCGCCGCTGATCTGGGCTTCCAAAGGTCTGGAGCCGGCGACGGCCAAGTTGCCATACGAAGTTGCGCAGGAAGAACACGGCGACGGCCAGCGCTGGGGCGTGCTATCCGGCCCCAGTTTCGCCGTCGAACTGGCGCGCGGCCTGCCGACCGCCGTCACCATCGCTTCGGCCAGCGCAACGCTGGCCGCCGAAGCCGGCACGCTGGTACATGGTGGCAATCTGCGCGCCTATACCAGTCATGACGTCATCGGTGTGTCGGTCGGCGGCGCAGTCAAGAACATCATCGCCATCGCTGCCGGTATAAGCGACGGCATGCAGTTCGGCAGCAATGCGCGCGCAGCACTGATCACGCGCGGCCTGGCAGAGATGACGCGCTTCGGTATGGCGCTGGGCGGCCAGAAGGAAACCTTCATGGGGCTGACCGGCGCGGGCGACCTGATCTTGACTTGTACCGGCGAATATTCCCGCAACCGCGAAGTCGGCCTGCGTCTCGCGCGTGGTCAGACGCTGGAGCAGATACTACGGGAGTTGGGGCATGTGGCCGAGGGCGTGCACACGGCGCGCGAAGTGTACAAGCGAGCGGCAGAGCTGGGCGTGGAAATGCCGATCACGTGCGAAGTGAATCGGGTGCTGTCGCACGGGCAGTCGCCGCGCACTGCGGTCGAGAACTTGTTGCGCCGCGAACAGAAACCCGAGTCGGTTTAGTGCGGCCCGCATTCGGCCGGACAGACAATCAGCATACAGACATCAAGTATGCAGGCAGTAGTAGGCACGGCACCCGCGGGTGCCGTTTTCATTGGCGCTGCCGATGCCGGCTTCACAGTGTCAGATAGCCGGATTTCCGGCCTCGCGTAGGTATCCGAAATGACAAAAACATGACATTTCTGCGGCAGGGTGGTGAAAAATTTTGGTATCATGGCGGCGCCGCTAACGGGCTGTTTCTTAATGCAATGCTGAACCGACATCACTGGAAAGCAGGACTTTCATGAAGCTCAAGAATTTTACCGAGATCGAACGCGCGACCAAGAAAGGCACGCGTGAATCAGGCAGACTGGGCATTGGCCTGCTTTTCATCGTCAGCATCATGATCTACACCGCGCTCGCCAATGGAGGCGTCGGGCCGCAAAGCACCATGCTGGTGGTGGCTGCCATGATTGGCGGTTACATGGCCATGAATATCGGTGCCAACGATGTCGCCAACAACGTCGGTCCGGCGGTAGGCTCCCGCGCCATCACCATGGGAGGTGCCATTTTTATCGCCGCCGTGTTTGAAGTAATGGGAGCGCTGATCGCAGGTGGCGATGTGGTGTCCACCATACGTGGCGGTATTATCGATCCGGGCGCCATTCCCAACAGCAATCATTTCGTCCTGATGATGATCTCGGCCTTGCTCGCCGGCGCGCTGTGGCTCAATTTCGCCACCGCGATCGGCGCGCCGGTCTCGACCACGCATTCCATTGTCGGTGCCGTCCTCGGTGCGGGTATCGCTGCCGGCGGCATGGCTGCGGCTAACTGGGGAACCATGGGTGGCATCGCTGCCAGCTGGGTAATCTCTCCGGTGCTGGGCGGGCTGGTCGCCGCCGGTTTTCTGTTCTGGATCAAGCGTGCTATCACCTATCAGCAGGATATGGTCATCGCCGCTCAGCGCACGGTACCGATCCTGGTCGGCATCATGGCCTTTTCATTCACGACCTATCTGATCCTAAAAGGCCTGAACAAGATATGGAAGGTGGATTTTCTGACTGCGAGCATGATAGGTGCAGTGCTGGGACTGGTGGTCTGGCGCTATCTGGGCAAGCTCATGCAGCGCCGCATACATCTATATAGCAACACCAAGGAAAGCATCAATTCCATGTTCACCGTGCCGCTGATCTTTGCAGCAGCTCTGCTCAGCTTCGCTCATGGTGCCAATGATGTCGCCAACGCCATTGGGCCGCTGGCGGCGATTGCCGACACCATCACCAAGGGCGGTGTCACCGATAAGGCCGGTATCCCGTTCTGGGTCATGATGGTCGGCGCGCTCGGCATCGCTGTCGGTCTCGCGCTCTATGGCCCGAAGCTGATCCGTACGGTCGGCGGTGAGATCACCGAACTCGATCAGATGCGGGCGTTCTGCATCGCCATGTCCGCCGCGATCACAGTCATCGTCGCGTCACAGCTCGGTTTGCCGGTCAGTTCGACGCATATAGCGCTCGGCGGCATTTTCGGTGTCGGTTTTCTGCGCGAATTCATTAAGACCAATTACTCACAGATGGTCGACGAGATCAAACAGCACCATCTGGGCGCCGACAAGGAAGTGGTCGAAGCCTTTCTCGACCGTTTCGCCAAGGCCAACATTGTGCAAAAGCGCGAAATGCTGGATCAACTGAAGGCGCACACCGCTCAGGCCGAACTCTCCAAGGCCGAGCGCAAGCGCATGCGCAAGCTCTACAAGCACGAACTGGTCAAGCGCACGGCCGTGTTCAAGATCATCGCCGCATGGATCATCACGGTGCCGGTTTCGGCGCTGATGGCTGCCATGCTCTATTACATGATCTTCGGCTTGATGTACGCATAAATCCGACAGTCAGGCTGGCTGCGCCGGTTCGTGTCTGTGCCTTGACCGGTCAGGCGTTGGCGATAGGGATGTGCTGAACGCTGATGTTTGTTCAGCTAGCAGAGAGGGCGGGCGGGATGCGACTTATTGCAACTGCTGGCGTTTGCGCTGTATCAGGCTGGCGACGATGATGCCCGCTTCATACAAGAGCCACAGCGGGATCGCCAGCATGAACTGCGAGATGATGTCGGGTGGCGTGAAGATCGCTCCCAGTACGAAAGCGCCGACGATCACATAAGCGCGTGCCTCGCGCAAGGCAACCACGCTGACGACGCCGGTGATGACCAGCAGCACGACCGCCACCGGCACCTCGAACGCCAATCCGAACGCGATGAACAGCGTCATCGCAAAGTCCAGATACTTGCCGATATCGGTCATCACCGCGACGCCGTCCGGCGCCGTGTTGCTGATGAAGCCGAAGACGACCGGAAACACCAGAAAATAGGCGAAGGCCATGCCGCACAGGAACAGCACGAAGCTGGTGAACACCAGCGGTGTGATCAGGCGGCGTTCATTCAGATAGAGGCCGGGCGCGACGAAGGCCCAGATCTGGTACAGGGTATGCGGGGCGGCGAGCATGAAGGCGGCCAGCAGCACGGCCTTCATCGGCACAAAGAACGGTGTCGTCACATCGGTGGCGATCATCTGCCCGCCGGAAGGCAGGCTCTGCAGCAGGGGTGTGGCGAGAAACTGGTAGATCTCGTTGGCGAAAGGCAGCAGCGCCAGCGATACGACCAGGAGGCCGATGACGATGCGCAGCAGCCGGTTCCGCAACTCGATCAGATGCGAGATGAAACTGTCCGATGCAATCCGGTCCGTCGCGATCAATCGGGCAGGCTCCGTTTTACTGGCACCGGTTCCACCAGCTCGATGGTGTCGGCGTTGGCAGCGTTGGCGCTAGTGGTCTGTTGCATGGCCGCGGCACCGATCTGCGGCTGGTTGTGGTCGATGACCTGACCGACCTGATAGGCCGGCACGCCGGCTTCGACGTTCTGCCGCAGTTCTTCCTGCAGGCGTTGCAGGTCTTCCAGACTCAATTCCTTGTTGATGTCGGACTTGATGGCGTTGGTGTAGCGCTGGATCTGGCCTATGAAGCGGCCGGCGCTACGCGCGAGCTTGGGCAGTTTTTCCGGGCCGATGACGACCAGGGCGACGATGCCGATGACGATCAGTTCCGAAAAGGCGAGATCAAACATGAGTCAGTGCTGAGACGGCGGGCCTGGCGCCCGGCTTAGCGTTTTTCCCGATGAGCCATCTCGTGTTCGACGTTCGCTGCATGGGCGGTGCCATCGATCAGCGGGGCGGTTTTGCCTTCATTGACGGCGTCCTTGAAGCTCTTGACCGCTTCGCCGACGTCGCCGCCCAGATTCCGCAGCTTCTTGGTGCCGAACACCAAGGCCACGATGACCAGCACGATCAGCCAGTGCCAGATACTGAATGCTCCCATTTGCCGCTCTCCTGATTTCCGGGTCTGTCAGCGGTCACGCTGACCAGACCCTGTTGCATAAAAAATTGATTCTTGCCGCTCCGTGCTGCGTCTGCCAGCCGGCACCCACGCGATGCTCAATGGCTCAGCGTGCGTGCGCGCTCCAGTGTCTCGTTCGGGCATTCGCCGAACAGTTCGCGGTAATAGCGGGAGAACAGGCTCATGTGCCAGAAGCCCCATTTGCTGGCGACGTTGGCGATGGTCGTGACCTGGTACGGCGACGATTGCAGTTCGGCGCGCACACGGTGCAGGCGCACGTTGCGCATGTAGGCGACCGGCGTGACGCCGAGCACGCGCGCGAACGCGTGGTTCAGCGTGCGGCGGCTGATGCGCAGGGCGGTGCAGAGTTCGCCTATGGTCAACGGATAACCGTAGCTCGACAGGGTCAGTTCGCGCACGCGATTGACGATGTAGCGATGGACACGCTGATCGTGGTTGTGTGAACTGCGGTTGTCCTTGACCTGCGACAATGCTTGCAGGCAGGTCGCCATCAGATCGTCCTCGAAATGACGCCAGATCTGCGCGATGTCGGCGCTGTCGTCCAGCGTCGAAAAATAGTCCATGCCGCCGCCGACAGCGGCCTGCATGCGGTCGACCATCTGCGGTTGCACGGGCTCCACCGGCCTGACCTTGTCCATTACCTTATCCAGATCCATCCACTCAACCGTCTCTGCATATTCTTCCAGACGCTTTGCTGAAATGACGGCGACCGTGATCTCGGAGAGGTGCGAGGTGCGAAACAGCAGTTCGGCGTTCTTGTCGAGCGTGATCAGCGAGTTCTCTCTGACCGGCAGCAAGCCCCAGGTGGAATCGCTATCGACGATGGTCGGCAGGCCGATGACGTAGCAATCGGCCGGCGCGCTGGCGATCTGGTCGACGGCGCGGTTCATCGTCTCGCGGAAAAGTTGCACGCCGCGGCAGCTAACGCTGGTGACAGAGCCGGCAAACACGCCCTTGTCCAGCTGGGTGTAATCCTGCGACCAGAACGGCAATGCATCGGCCTGCTGCAGTACATCGCTCGATGTGCGCTGCACCTTGTGTAATTCGCTGCGGTCGGCGGTGGCCGTGCCCAGGAAATCTTCTTGAAAACTCATGACGCTTCTCCTCTTTATCTGGCCTTTTTGGACGTCGAGGTCCGGCATTGATCGCAATGTCTGATAAAGGCCTGTCCGGTCTTCTATTTTTTGGCCCGCGGGATGATTGCGGTGCGTATGAAGCTCCAGACTACAGAAACGACTTTACACAGGCATGAAGAATGGTGGTAGCAAAAATCGGCAAGAGGCGACGTTTCCGGTAAGTGTCTGGAACATATGCCGATTTTTGCTACGCCCAGCATGAACTTATAGCTATTGTCGCACTGTTTCAAGTTTCAACACAGTCCCGATTCGCTCAAGTTGCTGGCATGCCCAGTGGCCGACAGCGCTGGCGGTATTGCGTCGTTACCGGGTTGTGTTGACGGCTGCATCGACTGGCAACAGCGACGCATGCCTAATATTAATAAGACCCTGATGCCGCCTGTTTGTTCGGGCCGGCCAATCATTCGCAAAAGAGGAGAAGCATATGAAAAGAAATCTCGTCATCGCGGCACTGTTCGGTATGGGCAGCGCGTTCCCGTTGACATCGATGGCGCAAGACGCTGCGGCGCCGGAATCTGCCCACAGTTACTCGGCCAATGTCGGCCTGTTCAGTCAGTACATCTGGCGCGGCATGACGCAGACCAAAAAGCAGCCGGCGCTGCAGGGTGGGGTCGACTATGCGCACGCCAGCGGTTTCTATGCCGGTGCATGGGTCTCCAACGTCGGCTGGCTGAAGGATGGCGGTTCTGCCTCGCTCTATAAATCCGGCGGCACCGTGGAGCTGGATCTCTACGGTGGCTACGGCGGCGAGTTCGGCGAGACCGGCATCGGTTATGACCTCGGCGTGATCCAGTACATCTTCCCCGGCAGCAAGCGCTCCGGCAATTCCAGCGCCAATGCGACCGAACTCTACGCTGGCCTCAGTTATGGCTGGCTGTCCGCCAAGTATTCGCACGCAGTCTCGAGTGATGCCTGGGGCTTCAACGATGCTAGGGGCACCGGCTACTACGAAGTCAACGCGGACATCCCGCTCGGCGAAAGCGGCTTCGAGCTCAACCTGCACGTCGGTAGCTTCAAATATGACGGTAAGGCTGGCGGTGTCGACAACGATGAATACGATTATGAAGACTGGAAGATCGGTCTGACCAGGTCCTGGAACAACGGCATCAATGTCGGCGGCTACTGGACCGATAACAATGCCGATACCGACGACGGCTGGACCAAGGCGATGACCGAGAGCCAGTTCACCGTGTTCGTGCAGAAGGTGTTTTAGGCCCGATTTCATCGGCCTGACTTCGAAAGGCTTCTGTCTGTTTTGCAGGCAGAAGCCTTTTTGCCATATGGAGTCGATGGCTGTCCCTGCTGCAATCAGGCGAGTGTCGACATCGCGGCGTCGGAAGGGCCATCCGGCGTGAAGTGCCTAGCACAGGAGATTGACCTTTTTGTGGCGCTCCGTCATGCCGGATAGCAAAAATCGGCAAGACCGTGCGAGCGGAAGGCAAGCATGCCGATTCTTGCTACGGCCACTAAAAAGTCGTCGCTATAGTGGGCTCGTAATAATTTTTTACAAATTCTTTTTAACAACTATCACCAGAGGCCAATGGCCTGAGGAGGAGAACGTGAGTATGAATACAGAGGCTGGTGTTTACCGCCGGCTGACTCCGGGCGGACCTGAAGTGGTGTGTGTGCCCGACGCGATCAGTTTTTCCGAGTCGAAATCACCCGCCGTCAGATTCCTGATCATGGTATCCGCTGTCGTCGTCGGCGTGGCAGGTGCGATCCTGCTCGATTCGAGTGTGGTCAGTGCCGATGCGCTGAAGTGGATGTTCCTGGCGCTGACGCTGGCAGGCGGCTTCCTGTCAACCTGGTCGCCCTGTGGCTATTCCAGCCTGAGTCTGTTGCGTCCTGCCGGTCGTTACTCGTTCGGTTCGGTCATGCGCTGGACGCCGACCTTCATCACGCACGCGATTGGTTACGCGATCGGCGCGCTGATGCTGGGTGGCGCACTGGGTCTGGTCGGCTGGCTGCTGTTCGAGCAGGTGCCCTTCAATTACGTGGTCGCCGGCCTGTCCGTGCTGGCGCTCGGCTACGGTGCGCACCAGCTCGGATTTCTGAAGATGCCTTATCCGCAACGCCGTGCCCAGGTGCCGCATGATGCCCGTTTCCGTTTCCGCTCGTCCGTTATCGGCCTGCTCTACGGTTATGCGCTCGGCATGAACTACCTGACCTACGTGCAGACGCCGATTCTCTACATCGTGACCGGCGTCGCGTTGTTCAGCGGCGACATCGTCACCGCCATCGCCATTATCGGCGTGTTCAATATCGGCCGCTGTCTGCCGGTCGCCATCAACTTCCTGCCAGTCCGCAACGAGACCGCGCAGGCCTGGTTGGCGAAATGGCAGGAACGTGCCGTGGAAGTGGATGGATTCCTTCTGTTGTCAGCCGGATCTGCAGCCATCGCGCTGCTGGTTCTCTGAGAGCGGGCGGGTTTGTTGTAGAAGTGCAGTGACTTAAACCATTAATGAAGTTTGGAGGAGTTATGACAAAATCAAATAGTCAACTGATGTCCGGCCAGCCTTGGGGTATGCGTCGTTTTGCAGGACATTTCGCCGCGGCAGCCGTACTGGCAGCCGCACAACCTGCGCTGGCACAAACGCCGGCCTCGCTCGATGGTCTCGCCACAACGCCGTTGCAGGACAAGGTCACCATCAACACGGTGCCGGCGAGTGATTCCAAGCGCGTCTATGTTGTCGATCCCGGCCACTTTAATATGACTTCCGTCATTTTTCCCGTGGACGGCAAGAACAACAAGCTGCTCGGTATGGTAGACGCCACCAAGCTGCCGAACGCCATGATCACCAGCGACGGCAAGCGCTTGGTCGTAGCCAACACCATGTACTCTCGTGTCGCACGCGGCAAGCGTGATGACTACGTCGAAGTGCTGGATTTGAAGACCCTGAATCCGGTTGCCGACATCGATATTCCGGAAAGCCGTTTCCTGATCCAGGTTCTGGACAAGATGGCAGCTCTGAGTACCGACGACAAGCACATGTTCTACTACCAGTTCGCGCCGACCCCTGGCGTTGCCATGGTCGACCTGCAGAAGAGTGCCTACGTCAAGACGCTCGATGTGCCGGATTGCTATTACGTATTCCCGGCACCTAAGCAGAACTTCTACATGCACTGCCGTGACGGTTCCATGTTGCAAGTGAGCTACGACGACAAGGGCAACACCAAGCAGAAGACTCACAAGCCGTTGCGTGGCGAGAAGGATTTCATGATGAATAATCCTTACTACTCCACCTCGAACAACCGGCTGGTGTGGCCCAACTACGAAGGTCGTGTGTTCCAGGCCAATCTGACCGCATCGGGTGCCGAGTACTTGAAGCCGATCGAGATCTTCTCCGACAAGGAAAAGGCCGAGAAGTGGCGTCCGGGTGGCTGGCAGCCAGTCGCGTATCACAAGGATCGCAACGAGATCTATCTGCTCGCAGACCAGCGCGAGAAGTGGACACACAAGACCCCGAGCCGTTTCGTCGTGGTTGCGGATGCCACTACCGGTAAGCGCCTGCGCAAGATCGAAATGAAGCATGACATCGACGCGATCGCCGTCAGCCAGGACAAGGAGCCGCATCTCTACGCTCTGGACACGATCGCAAAAACCATGCACACGTTCGATGCAAAGACTGGCAAGCATGTCGCTTCCCTGGATGAACTCGGCAAAGCGCCTGTCATGTTAATCGTCGCAGACAAGTGAGGACGCCATGATATCGATCATTTATGACCCCGTTACCGCCATGCTGGCTTCGTTGTTTCTCGGCTTGGTTTTGGTAACGGCGGCGCTGCCCAAAATCCGTAACGCGGATGAATTCCAGGGAGTGGTGGCCAATTACCGGCTGCTGCCTTCCTTCCTGGTGATGCCGTTCGCACGACTGTTGCCCTGGATCGAACTGGCTTGTGCCGTGGCGCTGCTGGTGCCCGCATGGCGTGAGACAGCGGCATGGGTGGCGGCCGGACTGTTCGTGATGTTCGCGCTGGGGTTGGCGATCAATGTCGGTCGTGGCCGCACGCACATCGACTGCGGTTGCGTACGTCGTCCCACCAGCATGAGTCGCATCGGCATGTTCCATGTGCTGCGTGCCCTCGCACTGGCAGGTGTCGCGCTCTACGCAGCTGTGATTCCGGTCGAAATCGCGAGCATCTCGGTCGAGTCATGGCTGATCGGTATCGCCTCTGCCGGCTTGCTGACATTGCTCTATCTGGCTGCAGACATGATGGTCGGGCTTCCTGAAGCCCGTCCTTCGAAAAACTAGTCTTTAAGTAAAGGAAACTAAAATGAACGCTGAAATCTTGATTGCTTCAAATGTGCTCTTGTGGGCCGGCTTTCTGGCCCTCGCAGCGCTGATGCTGGGTGTTGTCCGCCAGATCGGTCTTCTGCATGAGCGTTCCGCCCCGCTGGGCGCCATGATGCTGGATCACGGTCCGGATGTCGGCGAGCGCTCGCCGGTGTTCAACGTGAAGACCTTCGAAGGCGACCCGTTGATCGTCGGCCGCGCCATCACTCCCGAGCGCCCCAGCCTCTTGATGTTCACAGGCCCATCCTGTCCAGTCTGCGCGAAGATCCTGCCGATCGTCCGTTCTGTGGCAGCTACCGAAGGTGCTGACGTCATCCTGATCAGCGACGGCACTACCGCCGAGCACCGCGAGTTCCTGCGCGAACACCCGTTGCAGGACGAGCGCTATGTCGTGTCCGCCGAGATCGGCATGAAGTACCAGGTCTCCAAGGTGCCTTATGGCGTGTTGCTCGACAAGGACGGCGTGATTCTGGCCAAGGGTCTGTGCAACTCCCGTGAGCACGTCGAAAGCCTGTTCGAAACCATCCGTCTCGGTCATTCGACGCTGCAAAGCTACCTGAAGAACAGCACGGCGATTGCGCCCGATGCCGGCCACAACCACGTGCACTAAAACCATCCATTCGTCAGAACATTACGGAGAAGGAAAACGAAATGAAAAAGAATTCTGGATTTGATTCAACCATCGAGAAGTTGGCACGCGGTACCGCCAGCAAGACCGGTCGTCGCAGCTTCATCGGCAAGGTCGGCGGTTTTCTCGCCGGTACCGCGCTGCTGCCGCTGTTGCCGGTGGACCGTCGCGGTCGCCTGAACCAGGCGCAGGCCGCCAGCGTCAACGGCTTGACCCGTGAAGGCTGGAAGCCGCAGGACAAGGATCCGAAGTCCTGTGACTACTGGCGTCACTGTGCCATCGACGGCAACGTCTGTGACTGCTGCGGCGGTACACTGACTTCCTGCCCGCCGGGTACGACGGTGGCATCCGCTTCCTGGGTGGCCAGCTGCTACAACCCTGGTGACGGCATGAACTACTTGATCGCCTATCGCGATTGCTGCGGCAAGCAGACTTGCGGCCGTTGTGGTTGCGTCAACACCGAAGGCGAACTGCCGGTCTACCGTCCTGAGCTGAACAACGACATCGTCTGGTGTTTCGGCGCAGAAGACGACAACATGACCTACCACTGCACCATCTCCCCGGTGGTCGGCAAGGCAACCTAAGGCGGGTTGACGTCATGCGTTTCGGTGGCCTGTTCCTGATGCTCTGCCTGCTGACGTCGATCGACGTCAGCCAGGCTGCCGAGCCTGTTTCACGGGAAGCCTACAAGCGACCCGAGGGTATTCCGTCGCCGTCTTCCAACCCGCTGACAGCGGAGAAGGCGGCGCTCGGAAAATCCCTGTTTTTCGATCCAAGACTTTCCCGGGACAAGACCATGTCCTGTGCCACCTGCCATGCGCCGGACAAGCGCTGGAGCGACGGCCGCATGCCGCCGCTGCGGGCAGAACACATTCCCGATGCACGTCGCACGCCGACTGTGCTTAACAGTGCCTGGCTCACCACATTGATGTGGGATGGTCGCGCCGCCTCGCTGGAAGCGCAGGCCGTGTTGCCGATCACGACGCCGCACGAAATGAATTTCGACATGCCGGCACTGCTGGAGCGCCTGCAACAGATCAAAGGCTATCGTCCGCTGTTTGCCAAGGCTTTCGGCGATGAAGCCATCAACCAGGAACGAGTGACGCACGCGCTGGCCAGCTTCCAGAGAACGCTGGTGTCGCAGACAGCGCCGTTCGACCGCTGGGTGGCGGGCGACGAGCTGGCGATCAGCGAGAGCGCCAAGCGCGGTTTCGCCCTGTTCAACGACAAGGCCAACTGCATCTCCTGTCATAAGTCCTGGCGCTTCACCGATGACAGCTTCCACGATATCGGCCTCTCCAGCCCGGATCTCGGGCGCGGTAAGCATGTGCCGCCAGTGGTGACGCTGATGCAGCATGCGTTCAAGACACCCTCGCTGCGTGACCTGCCGGTGCAAGGCCCTTACATGCATGACGGCTCCATGTACAGCTTGGAGGAAGTCATCAAGCACTATGAAGAGGGCGGCGTCGCACGCAAGAGCCGCTCGGTGGAGATGAAGCCGTTTCAACTGACGGACGAGGAGCGGAAGTCGCTCATCGATTTCCTGCACACACTGGATGGCGGCCCCCTGTTGGTGCAAACCCCAAGATTACCGGAGTGAACAGAATGAACCGCAAAACGAATTTAGCCAGCTTCAATCATCTACAGCACTTGCGCCGGCAGCTTTTGATGCTGGTCATGACGGTCTGCCTCATGCTGGCATCCATTCTGGCTGCGCAGCAGGCAGAGGCGGAGCAAGTTGCAGAGGTGACGACGTACAAGATGATCCTCTCCCACCACGAGTTCGAGCCGTGGGATTTCAAGCCCAAGGCCGGTGACCGCATCGAGATCACCAACATGTCGGATATCGCGCACAGCATCTACATCACCTATCCGGACGGCAAGGTGGTCACGCTAGGCGATGTCCAGTTGCCCGGCCATTCCGCCACCTGGGATGTGCCTGCTGAAGGCGAGTATCTGTTCAAGTGCTGGATCCACCCCGTCATCAACGCGAAGATGAAGGTGCAGTCAGGTACGCCCTAGTATCTGAAAACGGGTAATTGAAAAGGGAGAAGACCGATGGCCAAAGACCCCGTAACAGTCTCCGTTGAAGAAGAACCACCGCGTCGGAAAGTGTTCCGACATGCCTTGCGCCGCCTCGGTGCCGTCGTGGTCGGCACCATGGTCGGGCATGCCCTGATCAACTCGCGCACGGCGCGCGCAGCCCATCTGCTTCGACCGCCGGGCGCATTGCCGGAAAAGCAGTTCGATGCGGCTTGCATCCGCTGCGGTCTGTGCGTCGAGGATTGTCCGTTCGATATCCTGCATCTGGCGACCTGGGAAGACCCTGCACCGCTCGGTACCCCGGTGTTCGAGGCGCGTAAGGATCCGTGTTATATGTGCCGGGACATCCCCTGCGTGAAAGCCTGTCCGACCGGCGCACTGGATCCGTTGCTGACTGATATCCGAAAGGCGGACATGGGGGTAGCCGTCCTCGTCGATACTATCAACTGCCTGAATTACAAAGGTCTGACCTGCAGCATCTGCGTGCGTGTCTGCCCGGTTCGAGGTGAGGCTATCGACCTGAAGCCCATCACCACTGAACTCGGTGTATTGCAGATTCCCACGGTCAATCCTGACAAATGCACGGGTTGTGGCACCTGCGAAAAGCATTGCGTCATCGCCGAGACGGCAATCCGTGTGCTGCCGCGCGAGCTCGGCCTGGGTCTTTCCGGTACCAACGACGCGGGCCGCAGCATATGAGCGCCGGTGTGATGCGGCGTGGCCTGCAAGCCCTGCACAGTCGGCGCTGGTTGCTGTCGCGTCGCGTTGTGCAGATTTTCATCATCGTCGCGTTCGCTGTCGAATTCCCCAAGATCGAACGTATCGCTGCCGGCAACCTATCATCTAGTCTCTGGCTGGAGACACTGCCGCTGACCGATCCTTTCGTCATGTTGCAGAACCTGCTGGCCGGCGCGCCGCTGGGCATGACGGCATTGATCGGCGCCGCGATCGTCGGCAGCTTTTACGCATTTTTCGGCGGTCGCATCTATTGCAGTTGGGTCTGTCCCATCAACCTGCTGACCGATGCCGCCTACTGGCTGCGCCAGCGACTCAACATCAAAGGCAACATGGGTATGCCGCGCCAGCTCCGGACTGCGGTGCTGGTCATGGCGCTGCTGCTATCCGTGCTGACCGCGACCGTGGCGTGGGAAGTCATCAATCCGATCACGCTGTTCCAGCGCGAACTCATGTGGACTTCCGCCGCCGGCGTGACCTTGCTGCTGGGGTTGTTTTTGTTCGATCTATTCATCAGCCGTCGCGGCTGGTGCGGGCACTTGTGTCCGGTCGGCGCGTTCTACTCAGTGCTCGGCCGCTATGGTCGCTTGCGGGTCACCGCTACAAAACCTGATGCCTGCTCGGGTTGCTCCAGTTGTATCCGCGCCTGTCCCGAGCCTCATGTGCTGGCGCCGGTAGTCGCGCATGAAGCGCGTTCCGTCACCTCGGGTGACTGCACTCGCTGCGGCGCCTGTCTCGACAACTGCCCGACCGGCGCGCTCGGCATGAAACTGCAACTGGGCAAGGGCAGCACGCTACGCGGTATCCCCATCGTCACCGAGCGTTAGCCTTGTCGAGGCTGCAGATTTAACCTGGCTGTCGCCCTCTGTTTGTTCCAACTGGCCCGAGACTCGGGCCTTTCATTTTTTACGGGCAAAAAAATGCGGGGCTGGCGCCCCGCGAGTGACTTGTGCACAACCCCAGTGCTACAAGGATGCTACAAGGAGATGATCCACTGTACGACTTGCTTGATCTCGGCATCGCTCAAGTTGTCTTTTTGCGGAGGCATAGGCAAAGGCCCCCAGACACCGCGACCGCCGTTCTTGATTTTGTTGACCAAGTAGGCTTCTGCGTCTTTCTTGCCTTTGTATTGGTTGGCAACGTTCAAGAGCGCAGGGCCGAGTTTTTCTCTACCGTCCATGCTATGGCAGGCGACACAACCACCTTTTTGCAGCAAAGCGGAGGCGTCTGCCAAGGCGCTATGGGATGCCAGACCGAACCCGGCGACCAGTAAAATTTGCAACAAGGATTTCTTCATCATGATTCTCTCAAGTGATTGTTGGTGAAATGAATTCTAGTTCCACCCCCTTGGGATGAGGTAGCAAGAATCGGCATCGGTTGCAATTTGTTTACAATTGGCCAGGTGTAGGTTCATTGAGGTGTGTTAGCTGTCTTGCCGGTGTCACTCTTGCAAGAGTTGCTGACATTGCGTTCGGAATTTAAATGATCGGTTGGCGAACTTGCAGACCATCTGAAAGAGGCGCAATCTGCCTTTCATGCAAGACGAAAATGAATATCCGAAAGCTGAAGAAATGATCCAAACAGGCGAGACGCCGCCCCGGTTTGGATCCTATAGTCCACGGCCCACATATTTGCCGGAGAATCCGGAGCCGATGAAAGTGGGAGGGAAGCAATCTATTTAATAGAATTGGTCTTGTGTGACTTTGGCAAAGTTTTTGATAGGCAAGAAAACAAAAAGGGCTTGCAACTGTTTAGCTGCAAGCCCTTCTTTTATATGGCGCGCCCGAAGAGATTCGAACTCCTGACCCCTTGG